>OGWS01000596.1_pt1 | contig 36302 bp, 39 predicted proteins | sample 1576111 | NCBI WGS metagenome assembly OGWS01 (sample SAMEA3541534, study PRJEB24748) | human gut metagenome | biome: human gut; feature: human-associated habitat; material: faeces | place: China | collected 2012
CCCTCATTCTTTGCATAAACAGTCTGGTAGCGATTCTTATCCTTTAATTTATGAGTGATATATGGCGGCAGCGGCATCTCTCCCAGCTGGTCCAGAATCTCCTCAAAAATGCCTTCATAATGGAACTGGATCAGACGGTTGCCTTCGTCCACCACGTCGATGATCTCGCCCTTTAAAATGCCGTCGCCAAATGTGATTTTGGCACCTGGACGAGCCTTTTTGCCAGGCTTTACCAGGCATTCCCAGATATCGTTCTCTCTTCTTTTCAGAAGAAGGATTTCGATCACTGCGCCAGTCTCTTCCTTGTGACCGTAAAGCCTTGCCGGAATAACCTTGGTATCATTGATAACCAAAGTATCACCTTCATTCAGATAGTCCAGTATATCCCTGAAATGGCGATGCTCAATACTGCCATCTGCCATAGAAAGATGCATAAGTCTGGAAGAACTTCTGTCCTCCAGCGGATCCTGGGCGATCAGCTCCTGTGGGAGGTCAAAATCAAAGTCTTTTACATTCATGGTTTCCATTTATCTTATCTTCTTTCTTTTCTTCACTCTTTGTTTGCTTTTTGTTTGTTTTTTCTTGCCTGGCTCTTTGCTCTCGCTTTGTGCCTTGCTCTTGCTTTGCTTATCTTTCATTCTAATTTGCGGTATCCGCTGCTGTGCTGTCACCAGACTCCGCACCGATGCTTACCTCGGAACCTGCGGTTGTTTCCACGGCTGTTTCTGCACCTGTCCCCTGCACGCTTCCTTCACTCGATTCCGAAGAAGCTGCTGCACCATCTTCCCCGCTCTCAGAGGTTTCCCCGTCTCCGATCACTACCTCCGGCTCGTCCCCATTGTCGTAAACCGGAGAGCCGTCACGCAGCACACCGTAAACGCTGTTTAAATCCTCGTCTGAATTCAACGCTTCTTTCAATTTCACATTCACACTGGAAGCAAGCTTTCTCACCTCTTCCGAGTGATTGGAAACATCGATCAGCTGCAGAACCTCTTCCGAAAGGTTTTCATCCTGGATGATATGGTAATTGCCCTCACTGTCTTTCTCCACGTAGCACCACATAATCATAGGTGCCGCAGTTTTTACGGAATGAAACTTAATATCTGCCAGTGCATAGACCAGCCAGCTGTCTGCCGTCGCGCCATCGCGCACATAGGTTGTAATATTGTCAAACTCCTGCACATACTTGGAATTGCTGCGCAGGCGGGTCTTCTCGTGCTCCAGCTCCGTAAAGGAAAGACCAGAGATACCATAAATCTCATTCATGGTATCCGCATCCGCACTGGCCCGTGCTGCAAAGTATTTTTTCATCAGATCCAGTACTTCCGGAACACTGTCGTGCATCAGGGTCTCTGTCGCATAAGGATCTCCGTTTTCATCCCCGGAAGTTTCCTCTTCTGCTGCAGACTCATCCGCAGCGTCTAACTCCGTAGAATCGCTCTCCGGCTCTGCAGCCATTGTCTCTGTTTCTGACGGTTCTGTTTCCACCGTTTCCGTCGCTGCTGCCGGTTCTGCTGCCCGCTTTTTCCCGTAGTCTGCAAGCACAATGATGATCATGAGTACAATGACTACGAGCGGAACAACCAGAACCGGAAGCAATGCCTTTTTCTCTATATCTTTTTTCCCAAAAGAATTCCAGTTATCTTTCATAAAATAGGACCTCCAATCAGTACTAACATCATATCAAATGAGGAATAAAAAATCAACAAATCCCCTTGCAAATTAGAAAAAAGTATAGTATCATGATAGAGATGCGTCTGTAGCTCAGTGGATAGAGCAGTGGCCTCCGGAGCCGCGTGCGTAGGTTCGATTCCTATCAGACGCATTATTTAAAAATCCAGTATTCAGGCTAGTTGTTACGCTTTGTCTGAATACTGGATTTTTCACATTTTTCATAAAATTCAGGAGGATTTTCCCATGTTGATCAGAACCGCATCCATGAACGATCTTGACGCAGTCACAGCAGTCGAATCCGAATGCTTTCCTGCAGCAGAAGCAGCTACCCGCGCTGAATTTGCCAAACGTCTCTCCCACTACGCCAACCATTTCTGGCTGATGTTCGATGAGGACAAACTAATTGCTTTTGTAGACGGTATGGTGACGGATGCCGCCGACCTCACCGATGAAATGTATGAGTGTGCCGATCTGCACGATGAAAAAGGTGCCTGGCAGATGATTTTCGGTGTAAACACCATTCCGCAATACCGCAATCATGGTTATGCCGGAGAACTCATCCGACGCGCCATTGCCGACGCCAGAGACCAGGGCCGCAAAGGGCTGGTACTTACCTGCAAAGACAAACTGATCCATTATTACGCCAGATTCGGCTTTCAAAATGAAGGTGTTTCCGCATCCGTGCACGGCAATGTGACGTGGTATCAGATGCGGCTGACCTTCTGAAAATAAACAATACGCTGTTACAGCGACAGTCCGCCCCGTGCCCGCGCCCTCCGGTCGCGGATCGACTGGATGACCGGAACCAGGAACATTGCGACAAGACCGCCTGCAAATCCATTGTTGTACAGGTTCATGCCTCCGTACACGATTCCGACATTCAGTGCCACGGAAGAATGCAGAAATCCCGCGATAACACCGGCAATGATTCCGAATTCCCCGGCGATCGGTGCCAGCGTCGTAGACAACAGCAGAGCAAGGATCGCGGACGGATCTGTGATGCTCCAGCTTTTTGCCTCACTGGCAATGAGCACGCCCGCCATGACCGGAAGAATATTGCGCAGATGCTTACCGGTCGCACTAAAGCCGACCACCGTAAAAATACCGCCAATGGTCGGACCGTTTAGATCCGCACCTACCATGACAACAAACAGCATTGACGCCAGACCATTCACACCCATGTTGATCATAACAGCGGCACCGCCCTCAGACTTGTAATAATCCGTACCGCCCAGGCCATAGGAGCGCAGGATGCTGCGATAATCTTCCAACGCCATCGGATCAGTCACAATGCCGTAGAGGATCATGGCACCAAACAGGATCGACAGCAAAATGATAAAGGTCTGGTTCTGTCCGGTAAACCAGATCAGGCGGGACTCAATGGTGACGCCAAAGGATTTCAGGACCGACACGATCACCGTCGCAATGATTCCCCCTGCAAATCCCACGTTGTAAAGGGAATATCCCTTGTGGGAGTAATGGACATGGGTACTAAGAGGCGGCAACACGAACCCAATGATGATACCGGTAGCTGCACAAAGAAGCAATCTCAAAGGCAGCGGCAGATTCACAATATGCATGACCTGGCTCACGATCGGAGACAGGCTTGTCCCATAAAAGCCCACGTAAAGGTATCGTTTTACTGTAGTCTTATGGTATTTTGCATAGAGAAATACACCAAGCAGGATCATCCAGATGTTCAGCAGGTTTTTTCCAAACAGGGAAAAGCCGAACATCAGGCAGGTTGATGTAATGGTATGTCCGTCAAAATTCATATCCAGTGCATACATGATCCCGATACAAATCAGCGTCAGCACACCGGCATTGATAAAAGCCGCACCGACTCCTCCTATCACGAAATAATCCGTGATCAGAAAGTCCGGCTCCCGTATGATCTCCACAATGCCCCGAAAAATCTCATCTATGGGCTGCATAAACAGTCCGGCCACAATAAAATATGCCGGAAGCAGGGACAGGATCAAAAAGCATTTGTTTTTTGAAAGTGGTCTCTGTATTCCAAATCGGTTCATCTATTCCTCCGTTATCCAAGAAATGCAGTTACCCCGAAATAGAACAGCACAATGACGCCCAGCACAATCCGGTAATAACCAAATACCTTAAAGTTGTTTTTTCTGATGTAACCCATCAGGAATTTGATGGAATACACGGATACTACAAACGCGATCACCATACCGGCGATCAGATAAAACAGCTCCAGTCCAGTAAAATGGAACCCAAACTTCACCAGTTTTAACAGGCTTGCACCAAACATGACCGGAATTCCCAAAAAGAAGGAAAATTCTGCGGCCGCACTGCGGGAGCATCCTAAGATCATAGCTCCTAAGATGGTAGAACCAGAGCGGGAAGTTCCCGGAACCAGGGAAAGTACCTGGAAAAGTCCGATAAACAGTGCAGTCTGGTAAGAAATCTGGCTGGTACGCTGGATTGGAAAATCCGTATACTGATTGTGATTCTCCAGTATGATAAACAGCACACCGTAAATGATCAGCGTAGCAGCTACCACATAACCGTTATAGAGATGCGCGTCCATCCAGTCATCCAGCAAAAGTCCAAACACAGCAGCCGGCACACAGGCTACGATGATCTTCATCCACAGTCTGACCGTTCCGATCTTCTGCGCTTTTGTCTTTCCCGGATCAAACGGATTCAGCCGCCTGAAATACAAAACCACAACCGCCAGGATCGCACCAAGCTGGATCACCACGCGGAACATCGACATAAATGCCTCGGTTACATTTAAGTGGATGATCTCGTCCACCAGGATCATGTGTCCGGTGCTGCTGATCGGAAGCCATTCGGTAAAACCTTCCACGATGCCAAGCACCAGAACCTTTAAAAATTCAATAAAATCCATATTTCTGCCTCATTTCTATTTGTCTTTTCGCTGCATCCTGCCCCGTTTCTGCCAAATAGGACTGTCTGCAGTCTCGGATTTTAAACCATTATTTCTCTACATTTTCAATCTGCCAGTCGATCGGAGTAAGTCCGTGCTCCTCCAAAAATGCATTGGTCTTGCTGAACGGCCTGCTGCCGAAAAATCCCCGGTATGCAGACAGCGGACTCGGGTGCGGTGCCTCCAGGATCAGATGCTTCGGATTGTTCAGCATCGCTTTCTTCGCCTGTGCCGGACGTCCCCAGAGAATAAAGACGATTGGCCGGTCCTGCTCATTTAAAATCTTGATGGCGGCATCCGTAAATTCTTCCCAGCCGATCCCGTGATGGGAGTTCGCCGCATGGGCGCGCACGGTCAGTACCGTGTTTAACATCATGACACCCTGCTTCGCCCATTTCACCAGATAACCATTGTTTGGTATGTAACAGCCCAGATCGTCGTGAAGCTCCTGGTAAATATTCACCAGGGACGGCGGGATCTCCACATCTGGCTTCACCGAGAAGCAGAGCCCGTGCGCCTGCCCAACATTATGGTAGGGATCCTGCCCCAGGATCACCACTTTTACCTCAGATAACGGGGTAAATTCAAACGCATTAAAAATATCGTTTGGATCCGGAAAGACTTGTCTGGTCTCATATTCATGCTTTACCGTCTCGTACAGTTTCTTATAATATGGCTTTTTAAATTCCCCGCTCAGCGGGCCAAGCCAGTCATTTGCAATGGCTCCCATAGCTTTTTAAGACCCTCCTTTTCTTTCCGGTGCTGCTTTTAAAGCACCGGATCCTCACACTGCTTGCGGCCTGTTACAGCCGCACAGAAATGCCGCGTTCCCGCAGATACTGCTTCAGATCCCGGATTTCCAGCTCCTTATAATGGAACAGCGATGCCGCAAGCGCCGCATCTGCCCTTCCTCTGGTCAGGGCATCATAAAAATGCTCTTTCGTTCCCGCACCGCCGGAAGCAATGACCGGAACCGAAACATGTTCCGCAATCAGGGAGGTCAGTTCATTATCGTAACCTGCCTTGGTTCCATCGCAGTCCATGCTGGTAAGCAGGATCTCGCCGGCTCCCAGGGAGTCTGCCTTCATGGCCCACTCGACCGCATCCAGGCCGGTGTCAATGCGTCCGCCGTTCTTGTATACATTCCAGCCGGAGCCATCTTCCCGCCGTCGCGCATCAATGGCCACGACTACACACTGACGGCCAAACTTGTCTGCTGCATCACTGATCAGCTCCGGCGTATTGATGGCAGAAGAATTGATGGAAATCTTATCCGCACCCTCACGGAGAAGGCGTCGGAAGTCCTCCACGGTGCGGATGCCTCCGCCCACAGTAAACGGAATAAACACGGTTTCTGCCACCCGGCGTACCATATCCACCACAGTCTCTCGCGCATCGGAAGATGCCGTAATATCCAGAAATACCAGTTCATCGGCACCGGCCTTATCATATGCTGCCGCAATCTCCACCGGATCACCTGCATCCCGCAGATTTACAAAATTAACACCTTTTACTACCCGGCCATTGTGAACATCCAGGCAGGGAATGATTCTCTTTGTAAACATATGCTCCTCCAAACTGCCTTATCCACTACAGGCTGATGAAATTTTTCAAGATCTGAAGTCCCACCTCACTGCTCTTTTCCGGGTGGAACTGGCAGGCAAACACATTGCCCTGCTCTACTGCAGCATGAATATGAGTGCTGTACTCCGTGGTGGCCGCCACGATTTTTGGATCCTCTGCTTTTAAATAATAAGAATGTACAAAATATACATAGGCTCCATTGGAGATTCCCGCAAACAGCCTTGTATCCGGTTTTATCTCCAGGGAATTCCATCCCATATGCGGGATCTTCAGACACGGACTGTCCGGAATCTTTAAGATCTGGCCCTTTAAGATACCAAGTCCCTTCACTCCGTCGCTCTCATCACTGCGCTCAAATAACAGCTGCAGTCCAAGACAAATCCCAAGAAGCGGCGTACCGTTCTTGACTGCCTCCCGGATCACATCCACCAGGCCGTACTGGTGCAGGCGCTCCATGGCGTCTCCAAAGGCGCCCACGCCCGGCAGGATCAGCTTATCTGCAGCAAGAATGGCGTCTTTGTCTCTCGTCACAACCGGCTGCTCACCCAGAGCGATCAGCGCTTTTTCCACACTTCGAATATTTCCGGCATCGTAGTCAATTATCGCAATCATTGGTGTCCTCCATGCAGTTACTGGTTATCAGATTCTTTTTTATTCTACATTATAATCACTTTTTATCATCCAGTCTACTGAATTTTTATGCACTCCCCGTGCCCGGTCCTTCAGTTCTTCGGTTGTCTGCGGGAAGGTCTGGTTCACCCGCAAAAGCAACGAGTCCTGATGAAAAAATGCAGTCTTCTCGAACGGGAATCGGATCACGCCGGGATTTGCAAAGCCCACGCCCAGCTCCAGGATCACCAGATCCTTGCGGAAGGTTCCGGCCAGCCACTGGGTATAATGGTTCCACTGCGGGAGATACCCTTCCTCAATGTACGGATGCGCCTCGATCGTATTCCCGGTCAGCGGCGCACCGCAGTGCGGGCAGATACCGGACGGAATTTCATCCGGTTCCCAGATGTCTTTGGTGCATCCCGCAGAGCACTGTTTCCAGGTCTCGTTGCCGCAGGGCGCTACAATCCTCTGGATCCGTTTGTCCTTCGGCCTTTCCTGTACCGGGAACAGACGGTCCATAAGAACCTGGGTCTGCTCATCCGCTGCCGGGCAGGAGACCTCCTCCATCTGGATTTTTTCTGTCACCGCAGTCTCAGTCCCGCTTCCGAGCTTTGTGTCAAAAATCAGCGCGTCTGTGGCCATGGTGATGATAAAATAATCCTTATCCTTCACCAGCTCATACAGATTTGCATAAGCCGCCCGCAGCTGCGCCTCCTGCGCTTCATCACCGCGTTTCCATTTCCACTCCTCGCCCAGTCCGATCAAAAGCTTCTGACAGCCTGCAAGGCGCGCACGTATCATCTCTGTATCCATCCTGTATCCTCCTGAAATCTTCTGTTTTATCCTGCTGCTTTTTCTGCAGTCCCTCACACATTCAAATCTGTCTCACCGTGTACTTCTTCATACACCCCTAGCCATGCCATGCACTGTTCATGCCACCGTCTAAAGGCCTCATCCTGCCGGGCTTTCGCAGCTGCCACCGCGTCAGGAATTCCCTGTTCCAGCGTCCAGTATGCCTCCGACATTTTCCACTCAGCCAGCAGCCCACGGTACTCCGCCTCCAGCCGTCCATATTCCAGTTCCTCCGGCTCCAGCTTTTCGTAAACCAGCCGCAGCTTCCAGTCCGCATATGCTTCTTCCGTGGAGAATTCCCGAAGCCGGTGGCGCTCCGCCTTCGGCACAGTCCGCATCCCCTCTAAAAGAGCCGCGTCCTCTGCTTTCACCTGGGCAGAGAGTTCCTCGCCGTACGCCTCCGCCTTCTGCCTTTTTTCCAGATAATGCTCATACCCGAATGGGTAATACATCGGACCGGTCTCTTCAAAGATCAGCACGCTCTGTGCCACCTGGCGGATAAAATACCGGTCGTGGGATACAAACAGAATGGTTCCCTGATAAGCCTGAAAGGCCGATTCCAGTGTTTCCTTCGCCTGCACATCCATATGGTTGGTCGGCTCATCTAAGACCAGGAAATTTGGTCGGCTCTGCAAAAGCTCTGCCAGCACAAGCCTTGCCTTTTCGCCGCCGGATAAATCACTCACCCGCCGGGATGCCAGCTTGCCCGTGAACAGATACATCCCCAGGATATTTCGCACCTCTTTTTCCGTCAGAGCCGGGAACAGATCGTGGAAATGCTCTGCCACAGACTTATCTGACTGAATTTCCGCAGAATGCTGGTCAAAATATCCGATGGTAATGTTATTCCCCAGCACACATCGTCGTTCGACCGATCTGTCCTTCTCCTGAAACGGCTGCAAAAGTCCGGCCACCGTCTTTAAAAATGTACTTTTTCCGGCTCCGTTGGCTCCCAGAATACCAAGCTTCTGCCCTCTCCGGATCCGCAGGGTAATCTCTAAAAGGGGCCGGTCATAACCGATTTTCAGATGCTCTGCCTCAAACACCCACTTGCTGCCCGGGATCAGCGGTTCGATATTGCCGGTAAACAGATGGACATCATCTTCCACCGGTTTTTCTACCCGCTCCATGCGCTCCAGCTGCTTTTTCTTGGCCCGCGCAAAGGAGGCCTTTGTCGGCTTGTGCCGGAACCGCTCGATCACGCCGTTTAACCGGTCTTCTTCCTCCTTCCGGCGTTCCCAGGCCTTTTGCTGCCGCTCGATCCGCTTTCGCTTTTCGGTGCGGTATTCGCTGTAATTGCCCGCGTACCGGGTCAGTTTTCCATCTGAAACCTCCACAACAGCCTCCGCTACCTGGTCCAGAAAGAAGCGGTCATGAGACACCAGCACCACTGCATGCTCATACCACTTCAGATACTGCTCCAGCCACTGAATCGTGGCAATATCCAGATGGTTGGTCGGCTCATCTAACAGTAAAATATCCGGTTTTTCCAGAAGCAGACGGATCAGCGCGATCTTCGTCTGCTCACCTCCGGAAAAATCTCCAATCTTTTTTTGCTTGTCAGCCCTTGCAAAGCCAAAGCCGGTAAAGATCCGGTCATACTCCTGCTCATATTCAAACCGTTCCCGCGCAAAGGTATCGCGAAACGGGCATGCCGCCAGAAGAATCTTCTCCACGGTCTGTTCCCGGTCCGAAAAAGCCTGCTGCTTTAACATTCCCACGGTCAGCCGACGAGAAGACGTCACACCTGCTCCCTGGCGCCTGTCATCCCGGTCCAGAGAAAGCTCTCCTGCGATCAGCTTTAAAAGCGTGGTCTTTCCTGCGCCATTTCGCCCCACCAGGGCAATCTTTTCATTTCCCTTTATCTCAAAATCTACATGGGACAAAATCACATGTCCGCCCACCGAAACGGTACCATCCGTAATCTGATATAACATAAAAACCTCTTTTCTTTGTTACTGGTAACAGTGTAGCAAAAAAAAGAGGCTTTTAAAAGTTTTTTACCGGATCTTTTTATTTCTCAACAGGTTCATAATGCACGCCATGCTCCCCGCAGACCTCCCGGATCAGTCCTTCCTGTTTCAGATGGTCCAGATGCGCAAAGCATTCACCCAGGGCAAACCAGCGCTGGGCCGGCGGAAAATCATCCCAGCCATCACAGTGGATCTTCCATTTCATGCAGCCCGTAATATCATAAAGGCAGGGCTTCTTCACCGGATCATGCTGCAATTCACGGACAATTCTAAGACAGTCTGCCAGACGCTTCTTATGATGCTCCTTCAGCTGACGGATCCTGAGCTTCATATCCCCTGCTTCCCGGTGTCCCGGAAGCGTCAGGGTAACCGGATAGGCATCCAGCTTGTCCAGGCTCCTTAAATAATTGCCCAGGGAGTCCGGCACATCCCACCAGTCTGTGATATTGGGCGTAATGTCAAACAGCACATGATCCCCCAGAAGCATGGCACCGGTACCGCAGACTTCAAAGCAGAAATGCCCTGGTGTATGTCCCGGTGTCCAGATGGCCCTCAGTGTGTACCGCCCTGCTAAGATCATATCTCCTTCCTCCAGCAGCGTATAATCCCGGAAGGAGAGCGGCGCTGCCATGGTTCTGGACGGCGTACAGGCCAGCATCGCCTGCAAAAGTGATTCCTCAATTCCGTTTTCCCGGAACCGTTCCGAACGGTGCTCCTGCAATGTTCCGTCCATAAACCGGTAATCCTCCCGGCTGATATATACCCTTCCGCCCGGCCGGATCAGCTCCGGAGCATTTCCACTGTGATCTGCATGAAGATGTGTCAGCAGAATATCCGTATCCTCCATGGATACACCGAGCTGCCCCAGTCCCTTAAGGAGCGCTTTTTTGCAGCCTTCTGTCCGAAATCCGGTATCCACCAGCAGATTGCGCTGCTTCGTCTCCCTGCTGCCCCGGAACAGATAACTGTTTAACTCTTTGAGTGGATTGCCCTCCAGAGGCACTGGAATCCGGAACACCTCCGGCAGCACCTCCCTGATGTCATATCCCGTCATGTCTAAGTCCTCCTCTTTGCCTTGATTGAAAAAATTTCCTATCATACAAACAAAAGAGCGGGACACTTCTGCATCCCACTCTCTTATAAAGGTTCGTTTTATAATCAGTCTTTTGCTTCTGCCTTGTCCAGCTCCTCGATGATTGCCGGGATCACTTTATACAGATCACCTACAATGCCAACGTCTGCGATCTCGAAGATCGGTGCAGACTCGTTGGTGTTGATGGCAACGATCAGCTCGGAATCCTGCATGCCTGCCACGTGCTGGATTGCACCGGAAATACCACATGCAAAATATACTTTCGGTTTTACGGTAGTACCGGTCTGTCCTACCTGGTAGGAGTGATCAATCCAGCCTGCGTCAACGGCCGCACGGGAAGCTGCGACAACGCCGCCCAGCTTATCTGCCAGCTGCTTTAATAAGTCAAAGCCCTCCGGCTTGCCAAGTCCCATACCGCCGGAAACGATGATCTTTGCGTCGGTCAGGGAAACCGTCTCTTTTAAGCTCTTAACGATCTCCAGAACCTTGGTACGGATCTCGCCTTCCTTAAAGGAAACGTTTAATTTTATAACCTCACCCTTACGGCCTGCCTGGTACTGTGCTTTCTCCATAACGCCAGGACGTACGGTAGACATCTGCGGTCTGTGATCCGGGCAGATAATCGTAGCCATTAAGTTTCCGCCGAATGCCGGACGGGTCTGCTGAATCTTCTTATCGGTCGGGTCGATCTCCAGCTTGGTGCAGTCTGCAGTCAGACCAGTGTTGCAGTTAACTGCCAGACACGGGCCAAGGTCACGTCCGATATGTGTTGCACCTAACAGAACGATCTCCGGTTTGTATTCCTCAATTGCCTTGCCAATGGTAATGCTGTAAGCGTCGGTACGGTAATCCTTTAATTCCGGATCATCTGCCAGATATACCTTATCTGCGCCATATGCAAACAGCTCATCGGTCAGTTCTCCTACGTTTTCGCCAAGAAGTACGGCACACAGCTCACATCCAACTGCGTCAGCCAGCTTGCGGCCCTCTCCGAGTAGCTCGATTACTACCGGCATGATCTTGCCTTCTCTCTGCTCTGCAAATACCCATACGCCTTTGTAGGCGCTTAAATCCTTTACGTCTGCCATTTCTTCGTACCCTTTCCTTTCACTTGTGCTTAGATGTAATGCTTCTCGACCAGTTTGCCTACAAGCTTTGCACCCATCTCCTGAATGCTGCCCTCAAGCATTTCGCCCTTGCCCTTCTGCGGCGGGGTGAAGGAACGGAATACACGGGTAGGAGAAGCTTTCAGTCCACAGTCTGCCGGATCCAGGTCAACTGCAACGTGATCCCATACGGTGATCTCTTTCTGGTAAGCATCTACGATACCGCCAATGCTCATGTATCTTGGGGTATTTAACTCTTTCACTGCAGTCAGCAGGCACGGCATGCCAACCTCGATGACCTCGTAGCCATCCTCAAGCTGTCTCTGTACGATAACCTTGTCGCCTTCTACTTTGTAATCCTGTACATAGGTAACAACCGGAACACCAAGTCTCTGGCCGATCTGCGGTCCAACCTGAGCGGTATCACCATCGATTGCCTGACGGCCAGCGAAGATGATGTCAACCTTGCCCAGCTCATTGACCTTGCGGATACCAGCTGCGATGGTGGTAGAGGTTGCGCAGGTATCTGCACCACCGAATACACGGTCGCTTAACAGATATGCTTCATCAGCGCCCATTGCCAGGCACTCACGCAGCATGTAGGTTGCCTGAGGCGGTCCCATGGTCAGGACTGCAACAGAGGTTCCCTCCGGGTCTTTGTCTTTTAACTGAAGTGCTGCCTCCAGCGCATTTGCGTCATCCGGGTTTAAGATACTCGGAACACCCTCACGGATCAGGGTTCCCTTAACCGGATCAATCTTTACTTCTGTGGTGTCTGGCACCTGTTTTACACATACTAAGATCTTCATTATGGTCTGCTCCCTCCTAATTACTTCAGTAATTTACCAGAAATTACCATCTGCTGTACCTGGCTGGTTCCTTCGTAGATCGTGAATACACGACAGTCACGGAACATACGCTCAATCTTGTAGTCCTTGATGAAGCCATATCCACCATGGATCTGAACGGTCTTTGCAGCGATCTCGTTGCAGACCTCAGATGCATAGAATTTTGCCATGGAAGCTGCCATGGAAGCATCCTGACCGTTATCGATCAGCCATGCAGTCTTGTAAACCAGGTTCTTGGCTGCCTCAAGCTTGGTTGCCATCTCAGCCAGCATAAATGCGATCGCCTGGAATTTTGCGATCGGACGGCCAAACTGCTTTCTCTCTTTTGCATACTTGATCGCTTCATCCAGACAGCCCTGTGCAACACCGATAGACTGTGCAGCAACGCCCATACGTCCGGTATCCAGAGTCTTCATTGCGTTAATGAAGCCCTTGCCTTCCTGACCAAGCAGGTTGTCTTTATGTACACGTACATTTTCCAGAATGATATCACTGGTTGCGCAGCCTACGACACCCATCTTTTTCTCCGGCTTACCACAGGATACACCCTCCTGCTTCATGTCTACGATGAATGCGGAAATACCCTTGGTTCCCATGCTCATGTCGGTCTTTGCGTATACAACCGCCCAGTCAGCCAGAGGCGCCATGGTGATAAAGGTCTTACGGCCATTCAGGACATAGTAGTCACCATCTTTTACTGCAGTGGTCTGCATGCCGCCTGCGTCGGAACCTGCGCCCGGCTCAGTCAGCGCGAAGCAGACCTTCTTTTCGCCGGTTACGACCGGACGTAAATATTTCTCTTTCTGCTCAGCGTTTCCGGAAAGAAGGAACGGACCGCCGGAAAGGGAGTTCGGGGAAGAAACATAAATACTTGCAACACCGGATACTCTTGCGATCTCTTCCATTACGATAACGTAAGAACGCGCGTCTCCGCCCTGTCCACCGTACTGCTTCGGAACCTTGATTCCGAAGAAACCGGCTTTTGCCATCTTGTCGAGGATTTCCTCTGGGAAAACCTCCTCTTCCTCGACTTTGTCAAGAATTTCTTTTGTCAGCTCTGTCTCTGCAAATTCTCTTGCCAGTTTTCTGACCAGTTCATGCTGCTCTGTGAAAAATGCGTCTGCCATCTTGCTCTATTTCCTCCTTCATACATATTGGTATCTAAACCGGATTGCTCCGGCTGTATGCTTATTCTTGTGTGCCGCCAGCCGTCTCACGCTGTTTTGCGGCACGCTCCGCTGCTTCTTTTCGCAGCTCCTTTAATTCAATCTTACCACTCGCGTTCATGGGGAATTTCTCAAACCAGAATACATAGGCCGGAACCTTATAATCTGCCAAATGCTGTTTTAAATAGGAAAGCATCCGTTCTTTATCGATCTGCACTCCCGGCTTCAAAATCACGCAGGCTGCAATTTCTTCCTGAAGAACCTGCGCCGGAACTCCTACTACCTTAACATCCGCCACCCCTTCATAACGGCGGATCATAAGCTCAATCTCCCTCGGAGAAATATTTTCTCCCGCACGGATGATCATCTCTTTGAGGCGTCCGGTAATATGAAGCTCACCCGTTTCGTCGAAGTAGCCGATATCTCCGGTCCTCAGCCATCCATCCTCTGTGAAGACTTTGGCATTGGCCTGCGGCAGATGATAATACCCCAGCATGACATTATAGCCCTGAACCTGAATTTCTCCGGCCTTCCCCGGTGCTGCTTCTTTCCCGGTTGCAAGATCTGCGATACGTGCCTTCACATGTTCGATCACATGTCCGGCCGATACCGCCTTGATTTCATTTGGATCATCCCAGTCTGCAATGGCAATACATGGTGATGTTTCTGTCTGTCCGTAAGACGGCTGCAGATGCATCTGCGGAAACCGTCTGCAGATTTCCAGAAAATCCTCCGGGGTACACGGGGAGCCTGCGATGATGCCGGATTTCAGATCTGGTGCCTGACGTCCCGCGTACTGCGGTTTGCGGATCAATGCAAGAAACATGCTCGGAACACCGTTTAAGATCGTACATTTGTACTGATCAATGGCGTCCCACACATGGGCTGTCCGAAAATACGGGATCAGGCACATAGCCATGCCTCCTGTGATACACGCAATCACGCCGGCAGTGATGCCGAAGCAATGAAACAGTGGAACGGTTATGCACATCTTATCCGTAACGCCCCAGTGCATTGCCTCCACCATGGCACGGCTGTTGTTGATCAGCTGCTCATGGCTCAGCAGGATCCCCTTTGGAAGGGATGTGGTGCCGGACGTAAAGATCATGCAGGCCGCGTCCTCCGGCTGTACCTGGCTTTTCAGCTCCTGTACACGGGCCAGAAGTTCCGGTGACTTTTCCCGGCGGCCGAAGCTGTCCGGGCTCATCCAGGTTCCTGCTTCCTTTTCATCCAGATGAAGGAAGCGCTTTACCTTCGGCGTATCCTTCCGGATATCCGCGATCACATCATCATAGACAATATCCTTGCAGCCAGTGCCGCAGAACACATATTCCACATCGGAGTAATTCAGGATTCCCTTCAGTTCTTCATCCCGGTAACAGGTATTGATCAGCACCGGAACGGCACCAATCTTCACCAGCGCCAGAAAGGTAAATACCCAGTTCGGACTGTTGACACTCCAGATTCCCACATGGGTTCCCCGTGTGACTCCCATATCGTCCAGTCTGCCTGCCATAAGATCTGATGTCTCATCCAGCTGGGCGAAGCTACAGCTCCAGCCAAACATTTCCATAGCGGTGTGATCTCCGATCACGGCTGCCTGTTCCTTCAGATACTGCCCGATTGTTTTTTTCGTCAATTCCATGTTCTCTCCAACTTGTATACAAGTCATTGCCGCATAGAGGGCTGCGTGGCTTCTGCGCCTGCGCAGCCCTGCTTCCTTACTACAATGCTAAGGAACACTCATTATGCTTTTTTCGGATCTTCCCAGATATAAAGAGTTCCGTTTGCTTTCAGTGCATCAATCTGCTCATCATTATAACCGATTTCCTTCAGAACATCAACACCCTGCTCACCGATTAACGGTCCACGTCTGTAATCCGGAACACCCATATTTTCAAACTTAACAGGTGTACGAACCAGTCTTCTGGTATTGCCATTAGAATAGGTCATATCGTAGAAGCAGTGATTTGCTTCTGCCTGCTTATCGTTACGGATCTCGATCCAGTTCTGGCACAGTGCGAACGGAATATCTGCTGCAGTCAGGATTTCTCTCCATTCTGCTGCGGTCTTCTTTTCGAAAGCTTCCATAACAATATCATAAACTTCCGTAGTCAGACCCTTTTCCTGACAGGTCAGGATCGGGAAGTAATTCTCATTCTCTACCAGATCCTCACGGCCTACTGCTGCAATGAACTTCTTGTAATAGGTGTTGTAATCCGGCATACAGGTCTGAATATAACGGTCATCTGCGGTATGCCATGCGGAGTTGAACGGGTTAGCACCATTGCGGATGTTGATCGGATACTGCTGTGCAATACCTTCATAGTTGGATGCCTGAACCATCATGCCCATGTTGTATACAGCACTCTCAAACAGGGAGGTCTCAACCTTCTCACCGACACCTTTGGTCTTTGCCTGATATAATGCAGCCAGAATACCTGCTACCAGGTTCATACCTACGTTGTGGTCACCGACACCAGGTGCACCGTTGAACGGGACATCGCTTCTCTGACGCAGAGTCTCAAAGTATCCGCCTCTTGCGAAGAATGCGGTAAAGTCAAATCCCGGAAGATCCTTATCCGGACCATACTCACCATAACCGGTACAGATTGCATAAACCAGCTTCGGATATCTTTCCTTTAAGGTTTCATAGTCAAGACCAGCTCTCTGAAGAGCCTGTACGCGCCAGTTGGTGATCAGGACATCTGCGGAATCCAGCAGCTTGAAGAATGCCTCCTTGCCCTCCGGAGTTTTCATGTTCAGGGAGATACATCTCTTATTGCCATTCTCCAGATCCCAGGTTGTATTCTCATACATATCTAACGGACGTCCCTCAGACGGAGCGGTATATCTTAACGGATCACCCTTTGCGGACTCAATTTTAATAACATCTGCTCCAAGGTCAGCCATAAATCTGCCTGCGGTTGCCGCAGCGATAAAGGTTGCCAGCTCAATAACTTTTACACCTTCCAATGGTTTGCTCATTTTATGTTACACTCCTTTTTGAAAAATATAATGTTCCTAACAGATTCAGTCTTTGGTATCGAACTTGGTAGCTGCCATATGTACCAGATATGGGATCATGATAACCGGAATGGTTAAATAGCCCAGGTACTTGTAGCCTACTGCCACGATCTTATTCAGACCCAGCTGAGCAATACCGAATGCTACTACGGTACAGATCAGGGTAACAGCAATAACCTTTGCGCCCGGTTTTGCAGTCGGATCAAAGTTTTTGTCCAGAGAAGAACATACACGGTTGGACATACCGGCGATCATGTTTACTGCAGTAGATACAGAACCAAGTACGATCAGGATGGAAATGATCGGGCGAAGCACGCCCGGTGCCACACCTCTGTTTACCAGGATCAGCAGCGGAATGCTCTCGGTTGCGAAGTTCGGATCATTTGCGATTGCCATCAGACCAACAACAGCCATCAGGCAAATCAGAACATTTACGAAAAATCCCTGAACCATAGAGGTCTTCGCGTCATCCGGAGATGCGAACGGTTTTGCGTGCTGTACTAACAGACCGATGGATGCCAGCTGGAAGGCTGCATATACGAAGCCGATCCACAGTGCCTTGCCAAACGGTGCCGGATTTGCCATGCTCGCGGAAATGTTTGCGGAAATATCACCCCACTGTGCGATGATATTCGGAATATAAACGATCAACAGTCCCGCAACAATCAGTACCGATAAAGTAGCAGCCACTTTACGTACTACGTTGGTGCCATATACAGCTACCGCAAAAATAAAGATTCCTACAAAGATCGTTCCAACCCAGTGATTAATGCCAAATGCACTTTCCATAGTGCTGACACCGGTTGCGAATGCTGCTGCCGGAGCTACGCATATCGTCACAATATATACCAGCTCATACAGATTGGAAAAAATCGGCGCATACTTGCCATAAAAACTGTTATTGAAGCTTCTGTAATCATAAACCTCATGCTTCTTTGCATATCTCAGTGCATACCACTGGAAAAATGCACCCAGAAATTGAGTCATAATGCAGGTTACGAATGCCCAGATTCCGAACTGTACGAAATACTGACGAAGCTGGTTGCCTGATGCAAAACCGCCGCCGAACTGTGTCGTAAACCACACAAATGCAACACCTACTGTTACGGACATTTTGTCTTTACTAATCATAATGCCATCCCCCTATTTTTTTCTGCAGATCCTGTTCTATGAAAGGCTTCCCGCCTGACATAGTTCCCACAGTTTCTTTTATATCGCAAAGCGGACGATTCCGGCCCGCCTCTCGATCAACATTTTGTTACAGCATTTCCTTGAACGCCTGGATCATGGTGGCTGCCTGCTCGTAGTTTACCATCTGGCGGTCAACCTCGATATTTAAGTTCAGGAGACCTGCCTGCTCGCATGCTCTCTTGATCGGAACGTAATCAAACTCCTCCGGATCACAGAACTTGGTCATCAGAACGATGATGCCCTTTGCGTCATGGGCCTTTGCCTGCTCAATGATATAATCCACACGTTTCTTTTCCTTATCATAAAGGAGTGTGCAGTTGTCCATGTTTGCGAATTTTTGTGCCAGTGCGTCTACCGGATTCGTCATTTCCGGGGTATCGGTACGATACTGTCTGGTCTCGTTCGCAACATCATCTGCAACAATCTGGATGCCGTTGTCGTCGAAAATCTTTAACATGCCAGGAGCATCTGCCAGAATGCCGCTTACCAGAACACGGGCTGTGCGGGTGCTCTTCGGACCGGCTAAGAGCTCAGCAGTCAGTTCTTTTACAATTGCGGTATGCTCTTCCGGAAGCATGAACCATGCGCTCTTGAATACATCGCTTCTCTCAGCTGCGGTGATATCTGCATTTGCTGCTGCCTCAGAGAATGCTCTCATAGCTGCGTTGTGCTCGTTGTATACTTTAATGGACTCAGACAGCGCGAACTCGGAGAAGTGTGCTCCGGTTGCAACGGTCAGATCATTGATGACTCTCTCATAACCGGCCTTGGTGAACTTGATGCCGAAATCCGGTTTCCGGTTCTGCGGATAGGTCATCGGGATGAACGGGATATCCTTTACTGCGTATTTCCAGTTCTGGCCCAGAGTCTTTAAGGAGTCACACAGAGACGGGATGATGATAGCAGAAATGCCCTTATACTCGCCCTTGATTCCCAGCTCCAGGATTGTCTGCATGATAGAGCAGATAAATGCCGGATAATATTTCTTTGCCTCGTTGATCTCCATGTCTGCGCCCCAGACACCCATCGGTACCAGGCCCATGGAATGAACGATCTCCTGCGGTGTATAATAGGTTACTGCAACGACCTTCTTACCTTCAGCCAGATATTTGTCCAGCTGTTTTCTTGGATTTGCAGCAACTTCATGAAGCTGTGCTAATAATTCCTTTGCTGCCATCTCTATTTCCCTCCTTTGTTTGCTTCCATGATCTCTGTCAGACCCTGTACGCGGGTATCGTACTGTGCCTCAGAGAAGTTTCTCGGATCAGCCTGGTCGCCATCGAAGGAAACAACCGGGATGCCGCATGCCTCGCCGATCTGACGGCTCATCTCCGGCATGAATCCGGACCACAGCTTGCAGGAGCGGTTGGTATGTACTAACAGACCTTCTACATGGTTATCCTTGCAGAGCTTGATGCGTTTGTCTCTGGAATGCTCAAGGTTCATGGCATTCGGAACGTTTGCGTATGCACGGCACATTCCGTCAAAGTCATCGTAGATGAAGCCGAATGCGTCAGCATAAATGGTGGTTACCATGTTGATGCCTCTGCCCTTTAAGCCGGTAGAGGTAACACGCAGCCACGGCCAGCATGCAATACCTTCGAACATGATACGGTATTTCTCTTCTGCGCGGAAAGTGGAAGTGCCCTTTTCATGGTTCTCTTTGTACTCTTTTAACAGGGTTTCCATAGCGTCGCCTGCCTCTTCTTTACCACGTGCGGTAACCATAACTGCCATGTGGTTTAACAGGTCAAATCCGTTAAACGGAGATGGAACATATTTTGCCTGGGAGGTTGCCTCGATCCATGCGCGGCTTGCGCGTCCGGAGGAAGCCATAACCTCTTTGAAGCGCTCATCGCTCCATTTCTTGCCGGTATACGCTTCCAGACCATGGATAACATCCCAGAACTGAGCCTTGATGTACTCGGTCTCCGCATCGGATACCTCGTAATCCGGGTTGAACGGAATATCGATCATGAACATTGGGATGTTCAGCTCTTTTGCCAGGTTTTCGTACCATTTGATCATACAGTTACAGATGTTGTTACAGCAAAGTACGAAGTCCGGCATCGGCATATCCTGCTCCGGAGCGGATTTCAGTTTTGCATAAGCAAGGGAGATACGTGCATATGCGCAGATATCGTTGGAGTAGCCCTCGCCCTCTGCCTCATTACACATTCTCTCACCGCCGCCTCTTGCTGCAATGCCGGCTGCCTGGTTTTCCGGGTAGCAGACATACAGTCCGAGCGTCTCCGGGATTTCTACCGGGAAGTTGCTGGCACACCAGCCAACCATCTCTCCGCGTTTTTTGGCCTCCATCGCATCACTGTAAGCCTTTGCCGCGATCTGGCCCAGCTTAAACTTTGCTGAGTTCGGATCTGGTGCTGGTCTGCTCTTTTTTACTTCTTCAGCCATTGTGAAAAACCTCCTTTATACATTTTCATTTCCTAAACTTAAATAGGTTCTGGCCGTCCGCACGTCACTTGCGGCGTCTGTCCGGTCTGTATCAGCTCGCGTCCTCCGCAAAGGAACACGGTAAGCTTTCTGTTTGATCTATGACTGGCTGCTCTTTCCGTATGCGTAAATTGCTGCGCCGAGAGCTCCAAGTTCCTGTGCCCGCTTGTCGTAGTAGATTTCCACGCCAAGCTCCTTTGCCATGGCATTGCGGACACCGCCGTTCTGCGCCACGCCGCCGCTCATGCAGACCTCCTCGCGGATGCCTACACGCTTTGCCAGAGATGCAACCCTGGTTGCCACAGACTGGCAGATACCTGCTACCAGATCCGGGATATCAGTTCCGGATGCCAGCTGGGAAATTACCTCGGACTCTGCGAATACCGTGCAGGTGCTGGAGATGCTTGCCGGCTTTACTGCTTTTGCGGCTTCGGTTTCCAGCTGGGAAATATCAAGCTTCAGGATATTTGCCATAACATCCAGGAATCTGCCGGTTCCTGCCGCGCATTTGTCATTCATAACAAAGTTAATCATGCGTCCCTCTTCATTCAGAGAAAGAACCTTGGCATCCTGGCCTCCTATATCGATTACTGTTCTTGCGCCCGGACAAACATAGTGGACACCCAGCGCGTGACAGGTCAGCTCACTGACCTGATAATCTGCCCCATCATAGGTCTGGCGTCCGTATCCGGTTGCCACGGTGCATGCCATATCTGCCTGCGTAAGACCGCTTTCTTTCATTACATTTTCCAGTGCCTTGCTGACTCCGTCTGTTCCGACGGTAGCTACCACAATGGAGGAGGCCACGATTTCGCTTCCATCCTTCAGGATCACTGCCTTGGATGTAGTAGAGCCAATATCAATTCCCAGTGTATACATAACTGACACCTCTTCGAAATTTTTAACTGTTATTTCTATGTTTCTTTGCAGTTGTTAAAAATTAAACAAGTTTGAGCAAATAAAAACGGCGTCTTGCTTGTGTTTCACACTTTGGTATTCTAGTATACAAGATAAACGCCAAAAAAATTTGTTGTACGATTCCTCAATATCGCCAACAAACAGCTCAACTCATGACCTTATACTATCAAATTTATCAATGAATGTAAATAGTTTCTTTGTATTTTTTGTGTTTTTCACCGGAATTTTATTTGCACACCATTTCTTTTGTTTCTTTCAGTTTACATAAATCCAGCATTTTTTGTTTATTTTTAAACACTCTCGTTTCCGGGGCAACTGCCTGAAAAGCAAAGAAAAAGACGGAACTATGCGCTTCTTTGCATATTCCGTCTCTTCCTTTCTATAACAGATCGGATCAACCATTTCTGAAATAGGTCGGATACTTGGCCGTAGCCCTGTCCGCAATGGCTGTGATCGTTTCCAGATGCCTTCCCATGCATTCCTGAGCTTTCTGGATGTTCCCTTCCACAATAGCCTCAACTATCTTTTTGTGTTCCTCGATCAGCTGCGGCACACGATTATCGAAAGCCACATCAAAGTTGCGCCAGCGCGCGAGGTGCAGCATCAGGCTATCCAACATGCACATCATGGCGCTGCGTCCTACACTGTCGATCATAATCTTATGGAATTCGGCATCCAGATCCGGAAAACGGCCAAAGTAATCGGCCTCATCCCTGTATTTCTCCTGTTCCTTCAGATTCGCTTCCAGCCGCTTCAGCATCTGGCTGCGCTCTGCTTCGCCCAGTTCGGTAAAAATCTCATAGAGGACTTCCTTTTCCACCGCTGTACGCAATGTCAGAAGATCCGCGATATGGCTTAAATCCATAAGACTGACATAGGTACCCCGCTGCGGATAAATCTCAATAAAGCCAAGCTGCTTAAGACGCGTAAACACAGTGCGGATGACCGAGCGGGACACTCCGTACTCCGCAGACATCTGATTCTCGCTGATCAGCTGTCCAGGCTCCAGGCGCAGCTGGATGATCCGGTTCAGCATCTGTTCAAAAATTTCATCTGACGTATTCGGATGACTCTCACCAGATTTCGCATAAATCATACTTACTTCTCCCCGCTGCTTTCATTTTTTACCATTCTACGTCAGAATTTTGCTGCTGTCAACCGCAGGGCAAATATAGGACGGAACGAATAAAGGTCTGGAAGAAAACGAGACCGCCTTCCTCTATTTTCACATATCGTTGTTTGCTTGCTCTCACAACACGCGTTCGCCTGCATCGGATTACATACGCTGCATTCGTACACGTGTGTTCAAGATGCAAACACCTGATATGCTGAAAATCCCGGAAAGCGGGCTCATTCACTTCGGACCTTATTAGCTATTCATTTAAATTTTTACTTGGCTTCTTTTGCTGCCCGGATTTCCTCGATCATGTGCGGAACAACCTCAAACAGGTCTCCTACAATGCCGTAATCCGCGCACTCAAAGATCGGAGCGGTCTCATTGCTGTCCACTGCGATGATGATCTCAGAATCCTGCATGCCTGCCTTATGCTGAATAGCGCCGGAGATACCAAGTGCAACATAGATACGAGGATGTACGGTCTTACCGGTCTGTCCTACCTGATGGTCAGAAGACAGCCAGCCTGCATCGGTAACTGCACGGGATGCGCCTACAACGCCGCCGCCCAGAGCCTCTGCCAGTTCTTCTGCCAGTGCGATACCTTTCTCCGGATCCTTGCTGATACCGCGGCCTACGCTGACAACGATATCTGCACCGATTAAGTCAACCAGCTTCTTGGTTTCCTTAACAACTTCCAGAACCTTGGTTCTTAAATCTGCATCGGTTAAGGAGAACTGAGCCATCTCGATCTCGCATGCATCCGCCTTAGCCTGATCAAACTCTGCTTTCTTCATAACGCCCGGACGTACAGTGGACATGCACGGACGGAAGCGCGGGCAGATGATGGTAGCCATCAGATGACCGCCGAATGCCGGACGGGTCATCTTTAAGTTGGTATCATCCATTTTGAATTTAACTTTTTCCAGATCGATGGTGGAAGACTCTTTTAAGAACTGCACATAGCGGTCCATATCGATGTCGAGGTGGGTTGCATCTGCAGTCAGACCAGTGTGAAGTCTTGCAGCAACACGCGGTCCAAGGTCACGTCCGATGTTGGATGCGCCGATTAACAGAACTTCCGGTTTCTTTTCCATAACCACGTCGCACAGCACTTTGCTGTATGCATCGGTGGTGTAAACTGCCAGGTTTTTATCTGCGCATACGATGACTTTGTCTGCGCCGTATCCGCCAAGCTCTTTTGCGGTATTCTCGATTCCCTCGCCGCCAAGTAAGATACCTACCAGCTTGGAACCTCTCTCGTCTGCCAGCTTTCTACCTTCGCTGATCAGTTCGAAGTCAGTATTCATCAGCTTGCCGTCACGCTGCTCACAGAATACCCAGATATCACTGAATTCATTAATCTCAGCACTATTATAAGACATATTCTTTTTCCTCCCTGTTCCTAGATTGCGTGTTTCTTTGCAAGCAGACTTGCAAGCTCTTTAGCAGCTTCTGCAGCAGTACCGCCAAGAATCTGTCCTGCGCCCTTCTGCGGCGGGGTAAAGGAACGGAATACGTTGGTCGGTGAACCTTTCAGTCCGATGGTGGTCGGATCGATGAGCGGCTCGTCTTTTAATGCATTGTAGTCCAGAACAGTCAGAGGCTTATCCCAGCACTCCAGAATGCCCTTTACGGTCATGTAACGAACTTCATTTAACTCTTTTACGCAGGTGATCAGGCAAGGAGTCTGAACCTGAACGGTCATGTAACCATCCTCAAGCAGACGTTTTACAGTCAGGGAGTTGCCCTCTTTCTTGATGTCTGCTGCGTAGGTAACCTGCGGAATGTTTAATTTTTCTGCGATCTGCGGACCAACCTGTGCGGTATCGCCATCGATTGCCTGACGTCCGCAGAAGATCACATCTTCCGGTCCAACACCCAGGTTGTGCAGTGCGCCTGCGATGATCTGAGAAGTTGCGAACGTATCAGATCCACCGAACTCGCGACCGGAGATCAGGACTGCGTCATCTGCGCCCATAGCGATCAGCTCTCTTAACATCCCCTCTGCTGGCGGCGGTCCCATGGTAACTACGGTTACCTGACAACCGGTAGCATCCTTTAATTCCAGAGCTGCCTCCGTAGCAGCCAGGTCATCCGGGTTGATGATGGTCTGCATGGATGCACGATCCAGTGTTCCATCTGCTTTTACAGCAACTTTTCCGGAAGTATCCGGAACCTGTTTTACACATACAAAAATTCTCATTCTAAGCTTCCTCCTACTTTAACAGACTTCTGGAAATAACGATCTGCTGTACCTGGCTGGTTCCTTCATACAGAGTCATAACGCGTGCATCGCGGTACAGACGCTCTACTTTGTACTCTTTGATGAAACCATAACCACCGTGGATCTGGATTGCCTTGCCTGCTACGCGGTTTGCCATCTCAGATGCGTAATATTTTGCCATGGAGCACATAACGGAGGCATTCTTGTCACCTGCGTCCTTTGCCATAGCGGTGTTGTAGATCAGGCAGCGTGCTGCTTCGATCTCAGTTGCCATATCAGCCAGCATGAAGCTGATGCCCTGATTGTAGGAAATCGGTTTGCCGAACTGTTTTCTCTCTTTTGCATAGTTGGTAGCTTCTTCCAGACAAGCCTGTGCAAGACCCAGGGACTGAGCTGCAACACCAAGACGGCCGCCGTCCAGAGTGGACATTGCAACGCCGTAACCTTTGTCTAACGGGCCTACCAGATCGCTCTTATGTACGCGTACATTCTCTAATACGATATCACTGGTCGGATATCCGTTGATACCCATCTTAGCTTCCGGCTTACCACAGGAAACGCCCGGCAGCTTCATATCTACTACGAAAATGGAAATGCCTCTTGCGCCCTTTAATGCCGGATTGGTTTTTGCGAATACAACTGCATAATCAGCGATCGGTGCACCGGAGATGAAGCACTTACGGCCGTTTAATACATAGTAATCACCATCTTCCACAGCTCTTGTGGTCATGCTTCCTGCATCGGAACCTGCACCCGGCTCAGTCAGTGCGAATACGATGTGTTTCTCACCTTTTGCAACCGGAACCAGATATTTCTGCAGCTGCTCTTCATTGCCGCATGCAAGCAGCGGACCGCCACCTAAGGAGTTCGGGGTGTTTGCATAAATTGCAAGTACCGGGCAAACACGTGAGAATTCCTCGTTCATCAGAACGTATGCCAGGCTGTCTCCACCCTGACCGCCGTATTTGGTCGGGATCTTAACACCGGAGAAGCCGTATTTTGCCATCTTCTTCCAGATTTCCTCGTTGAATCCACCTTCTTTATCCAGCTGTTCCTGAATCTCGGTTGTGAACTCAGTCTCCGCGAAATTGCGGAAGTTCTTTCTCATTAATTCATACTTCGCAGAAAGAATCATTGTTTGCCTCCTTTTAATTATACGGAATGAAATTTCCGTGTTTTTACGTTTCACGTCTGATTCCGACAAGATTCTTCGTAATCCGGCGCGTTTGTTATTTCTTTAACACCTGTGTTGATTATAACACATCCTTAACAACATGTAAACATAGACATGTTGTTTTGTGATCGTTTTTGCTAATTTGTACGAAATCAAAATGATTATTTTGTGCACTTCATACAGTGTCTGGCATTCTATTCTTCAAGCTGCCCGCTTTGACATGGCATCCAGGTAAATTACCCGGACTGTTTTTGCCTGGATCATTTCTTCCGGTGATCGTCTTTTCCGGTAGCGGTTGCTTCCGGATTGGCTTTGACGATCTCCGCTGCCTGCTTTTTCAGTTCCCCCAGCATGATCTTACCGCTGGCATTGACCGGAAGCGACTCAAAGCGCACAATGTGGGCTGGAAGCTTATAGTATGCCAGATGGTTTTCCAGATGCGTCATCAGACCGGTATTGCTGATGGTCCTTCCATCCTCCGGCACAATGCACGCAACGATCATTTCCTGTAAAACTTCTGCCGGGAGCCCGATCACCTTCACTGCTTTGATTCCCGGATATTTTAAGATTGCCATTTCGATTTCCCGCGGGGAAATATTTTCGCCGCCCCGTATGATCATTTCTTTGATGCGCCCCGTTACATACAGGAAGTTGCGTTCATCTACATGCCCCAGGTCTCCGGTGTGAAGCCAGCCATTGGAATCAATTGCCTTTGCTGTCGCCTCAGGAAGATTGTAGTATCCCTGCATCACATTGTATCCGCGCACACAGATTTCTCCATCCGTTCCAACCGGAAGCTTGTTTCCATCCTTGTCAAAGATTCCCACCTCGCAGTGACGGATCACCCTGCCTGCAGAATTGGCGTTATCCTCATCCGAATCTCCCACATCACCGATACTGACACAGGGAGATGTCTCGGTCTGGCCATAAGAAGCATGAAGGACCAGACTCGGAATTTCCCGGCGGATCAGCATATAATCCTGCGGGCTTAACGGAGAACCTGCAATGATTCCCCGGCGCAGGCTGCTTAAGTCATACTCCTTGTGCAGCGGATTATTGACAACCGCAAGGAACATGGACGGAACACCATTTAAAAGCGTACAGTGATAATCCTGCACTGACTTTAACACGGTTACGGTCTTGTAATACTCGATCACATGCATACAGAATCCGGTATGGATGCTGGATAAAAGGCTGGATGTAATTCCAAAACAATGGAATAAAGGAACTGCGATCAGCATTTTGTCCGACTCATCCCATTTCATATGCTCACAGGTTTCCAGGGAACTGTTCACCAGATTGTAATGGCTCAGCATCACGCCCTTTGGCATCGCAGTCGTTCCGGAGGTGAACAAAATTGCTGCTGTGTCGTCCGGGTTTACCTTCCGGATATAGCCGCCGATTTCTTTGGTGACCTTTTTCATGCGTTCTGCAAAAACAAAGCTTTCTTCTGTCATCCAGCGGCGTGCGGTATCTCTTCCTATATAAATCCAGCGTTTTACGACACCTTCCAGTTCTTCTTTCAGCGAAACAACCATGTCCTCGTAAACCAGTTTCTTATACCCTTCGCCATAATAAACAAACTCTGCATCTGCATAGCGGAGGACCTTTGCCATCTCCTCGGTACTGTAACAGGTATTTAAGAGAATCGGAATTGCTCCGATCTTGGTCAGTGCCAGAAAGACAATGATCCAGTTTGGGGAATTGGTACTCCAGATTCCCACATGTGTTCCTTTCCGGATCCCGCAGGAAAGCATACGCCCCACCATATAATCACTGAGGGTATCCAGATCCCTCCAGGTGTAACGCTGCTCATCTGCTTCCAGCGCAATTTTATCCGCACTTTCTTTGACCCTGCTTCTGAGACATTCCGCAATTGTTTTTTTAATCAGCCTCATGATAGCTCCCCTTTAACTCCTTCATTCCATTCAGAAACTTCCTGCCCGCAAACTGCAGTCTTTCCATGTCACCCTCCATATAGCATGCACAGATTCGACCACATTGGAGCAGTTTTGACCTATGTTCCATAATTCTGTTAAAATTATATCACATTAGGGAATGCATGTAAATACAGATATGTCAATTTCGACATATTTTTTATCCGTTGACTTCGGTGACATCCGCACGTTTTGCCAGTGCTGCCGTACGGCTTGCAACCGAATTGCAGATTCCGACGATCAGATCCGGAAGCTTCACACCTTTGGAAAGCTGGGAAATGACCTCGGATTCCGCAAATACCGTACAGGTACTGGAGATCCGGACCGGCTCTTCTGCTTTTAATGCGTAAGCTCCGAGTTCATCGACATCCAGCTGCAAAATTCCAGCCATCACATCCAGAAACCGTCCGGTTCCGGCCTTCACAAGGCTTTTCGCCCGGATCGTCTTTCCATCTTCCAGGATCACACACTTGGAAGTTGTGGATCCGATATCAATTCCCAATGTATATACCACAATCGTCTGCTCCTTTTTGCGCTATTTGCTCAGCCCTGCTCCGGCCATACCGTCTCAACCAGATTTCCTTCCGGATCAAACTCCATCGGAACCGGTCCGCTTACATAGCTGATGCCCAGAAGTTCTTTGATTGATTCGTACAGGGCTTCCGACACTTCAATCGTGCTCATGGCAAGCGTATTTTTCATGTGAACCACCCGCACCTTGTTGAAATACTGGCTTTTTTCTGGTTTTTCGCCGTGCTTTGAAACGATTTTTTGCAAAATCAGCAAATCTGCCGCGAGTGTCCCTGCCGCTATGCAAAAAAGAAAACCACGTAAAATCGTGATTTTCCTTTCCGTTTTTGCAGACCGACGCACCCAGGTTGTTGACCCATTTTTAACAATCTTAGCCGTGTTTTCCTCAGGAATAAATAAAATATTCCGGAGATACCCGTTCCTGGATATACTTTTGCCGGTTCTCTGTATTTAGATGTGAATGAAGCAATTCATGTGCTGTCTTGGTATCCCTTCGCATCAATGCTTCCATGATCGTGGTATGCTCTTCGATGATTTCCGGCTGCCGGCGGCTCTTTCCAACATCAAAATTTCTCCAGCGGCGGAAATGAATGTAATCTTCGCTAATGAGCGCCATTACACCTTTTCTTCCGACTGCCTCCAGAAAGCATCCATGAAATTCGTTATCCAGCTCATAAAACGCATCCATATCAATTTGCTGCTGCATGGCCTCTTTCTGTTTTTCCAGACAGATTTTCATGCTTTCCTGCATTTTATCAAGCACTTCCTGGGATGAAAACTGTAAAAGACGAATCGCCTCCTGCTCCACTGCCTCCCGGATAAAAAGGATCAGCTCCACACGCTTCATGTCGATCAGGCTGACAAAGGTTCCCCGCTGCGGATAAACCGTTACCAGCAACCGTTCCTTCAGACGGCTGATCGCACTGCGCACAATATGTCTGGTAACTCCATACTGTTTGCATAATTCATTCTCACTGATCTTCTCTCCTGGAAGATAAACCAGTTTTTCTATCTTGTTGCATAAATCTTCGTAAATCGCATCACTGCTCACATATTCCTGCGGCATCATAATTCGCTTTCCCGCTCACTTTCTTTTATTCTCTTTTTCTGTCCCATCATGTGAGTATTCTATCATTTATATCACAATTATACGTTATTCACACTTTTTTTACAAGTCGTTCCTGGTCACGATCTCTATGGAGATTCCCATTTGTCTGTGTTACGATAGCAGACAGCTGCTGATCCATCTGCTATGGCATCCGTCAGCTGCTTTTTTATCTTACTGACATAGCACTCGGACTTTATCAGTCAGCCCATGCTCTTTTCCAAAGTCATTTTATGCAGATCGTAGAATATTCTTCCCCCGCAGTCATCGCAGTGATTGCCATTCTTGCGCTAGCAGGCATCCTGACTGTGGGAATAAGTCCAATCATGCTTCTCATGCCTGCTGCCATGGCTTTTGCATTCTTTCCCTATTACCGCAAGATCAGTCAGAAACGTCATGAAAGATCTTTATAACCAGATCGGAGAGGGTTTCCGTGTCCGCCTGATCCTTGCAGATCACCCAAATGCCCGGCAGATCATCGCTGTTCCCGCCAATTTTGCAAGTACTGTCATCGGGAAAAAACAACAGAACGCCAAACAGTTCAATACTCCACATGAAACTACCATCCGTACACTGACGGAAAACGAACGTCAGATGTACCTTTCCCAGTATCAGGAAAAAGCAGGTTTCTTTCAAAGACCAGCGAGGCATTACACTCTGGACTGTCCGCACAGCGGAAGACTTAAAAATCTTTCATCAAAATGATCCAGCAATCCTGATCATTTACGGAAAGGTGTTGATTCCGCTTCACCGGGACACAGAACTCTTCCAGATACATTCCTGCCATATTCTTTTATCTCCTTCTCGTTTTTCTCATCCTGAATTTTTATCATCAGCGGAACTTTGCTGCTCTTTTCTCCTTAAACGCAGTAAATCCCTCAATCTGATCCGGTGTTCCAAAGCAGGCCGCCATATAGCCAAGTTCGATATTCATGCCAGTGTCGATATCTGCATCGATTCCGGCATTCACCATTGCCTTCACCATCGCAATCGCTGAAGCCGAATGATCTGCAATCTGACTGGCCATTTTGTAAACTTCCTCCATCAGATTTTCCGGTTCCGTCACATAATTTAAAATACCAAGCTCCAGTGCATCCGCAGCCGTCAGCATCTTCCCGGTAAACATGATCTCCTTTGCCTTGTTGATTCCAACACACTTCGGAAGACGAAGACTTCCATTGAAACCTGTTGTAATTCCCAGAGTCACTTCTGGAAGACGGAGCTTGGCTTTGCTGCAGGCGAAACGGATGTCCGTGCACAGGATGAACTCAAATCCACCACCAAACGCATAGCCATTCACTGCCGCGATCGTTGGCTTATCCATCAGCTCGATTTTTCGGAATAATGCAGCACCCTTGCGGGAATAACGGATTGCCTCCATGGCACTGCCGCCATCCATCTCTTTGATGTCCGCTCCTGCAATAAAAGATTTTCCTTCTCCCGTAAATACTACCACACGCACGGCATCATCCGCGATGACATCATCCACCGCAGCATCCAGATCAGAAAGAAGCGCACTGTTGAGTGCATTCAGCGCCTCCGGTCTGTGAAAGGTAATGGTCGCGATCCTGTCGTTCTTTTCCAGTAAAATATACTTAAGTTCCATCGTTTCTCTCCTCTCGCGTGATCTTCTTTTATTATAGCAGACTCTTTTTCATCCACAACACCCTCCGCTTACATTTCTGTAAAACGGAGGGTGTGTTGTTGGCCAATGAAATTTATTTTTACAATCGGTTATGCCGGAAGATATGCACATCCTGTCACTGCTACAAATGCAAGCATCAGAAGGAGTGTAATGATCGGGCAGACTACGTTAACTGCACCTGTCTGCAGATAAGAATTCCGATGGGTGTTTCCGGTATAACTGATAACCGAAACAACCAGTCCGCAATGCGGAAGGGAATCCAGGGTCAGTGCTGCAATGGAAGTACAACGGGACAGAACTTCCAGATTTACATGATTCGGGTTGGTTGCAATATCACCAATAAAGTTTTCAATGATTACCGGCATAGCAAGACCAATACCACCGGTGCCAGATCCGGTAACACCGGCAAGACCACCTACGGTAACAGCCGATGCGATAACCGGGTTGCTGAATGTACCTACCAGAAGTCCACACAGGGTTGCATATGAAGGAACCATCCGGAAGAAGTACCTGCACCGGCACCAGTAAACAATGCTTCAGTCAGAAGGTATACCAACGACGCAATAAATGCAGAATAGAATACCGGGACACCTTTGAATACCAGCAGGATTACAATTGCGATACTCACAAGAATAAGAAAAATGACCCCCTTTTTTTATTTAACCATAGTCATCCCCGATTTATTTTGCACCGCGATCTCGCTGCTGGCCAAACAGAATGAATACAGACAAAATCAACCGGTTTTTAGAAGAGATGAGGTTTTTTCTCATCGCCCTCAAAGATCATCCTTATTATATTTGCTGGTCATTTTTTGACAATGGCAGTAATCGCCAAAAAGATTCTTTTATTTTTATGATAGAAGAAAATTTTCTATAAAGCAAAGAAAAAAGGCACTCTCTCATGAGAATGCCTTTCCGATACGTGCGCGAGAAGATTCGAACTCCCGACACCTTGGTCCGTAGGGTCTTCGTAGGCATGTGTTCTGGTTGACTTTAGGGCGTCAGACCGCATATTTCCTCACTTTTTCGGGCATGTACTTTGCTTCTCATTGGTTCTCATAGGATCTGTTTTGTTGGCATTGTTAGTCAAATGTTAGTCAAAAGCTGACTCTGTATCTTCCTAATATATAGATGTATGCTATATTAAAATAAAAAGCACAGGGGGAACTACTATGTATCCATTTCCAGAAGCAAACTTAAAATCCATCCGCGTTATCTCCGCATCCCTGCCCGCACCCATCGCTATAGCCTGCTACAGTACATCAGACGAGGAACTGATAGCCGGTCTGGAATCCATCATTCTGAATGTCGGCTACAGTCCTGCGGATGTGATTGCATGGTGCAAAGACAAAGGGCTGCATTGCTGGTCATACCAGGATACAAGTGGCAACACTACAAAGCTGCAGTAATCAATCTGCCTGTGGATACTGCAGCGCGCCATCCTGGTCCAAAGTAAAAGTAACCGGCTCCGTGGCTGCATACCCATTTGCGTCAAAGTAATACCATTTGCCTGCAATGCATTGCAGACCGGTCAACATCGCGCCATCATGTCCCAGATAGCAGCGGCAGCCCTTATACTCTGTCCAGGCATCTGCCAGCATGTATCCAGCTGCGTCAAAGCAATAATACTTGTCTCTATCCCGCCACCAGGCATCCGTTACATATCTGCCGCTATCATCCGGATAGTAATAACGCCAGTGTCCATCTTCCTGCTGCCAGCCGACATTTGCAGTAACTGGAGTTAAAAACAGTGTGCGCTCTTCCTGGCGCCGCTTGGTAAGTCCAGCAAGCACCTTGCCACCCGCTTTGTTGTAGGCCAGAATCTTGTCTGCAATTTCGGTGCGAGTGCGCGTACCGTTGGCCGTAAGTTGGTCGATCGCCCCGATGTTGTACGCAAAGCTTACCAAAGCATCATACTCGTTCTGGCTCCAACCGTACCGGCTGTACTTGTCAACCTTTGGTCCATATTTGGTGTCAATAGATCTGCGCAGCCACTCATCTGCAGTTGCCTGGCTGATCTGCAGGCCCTGGCAAATGTTTGTGCCGGTAATGGTTTTATCCGCATTGGTTGTGCCATATCCGATGGTCCAGACACCTACGCTGTCCTGATATGCTGCCAGGCGGCAGCCCTCAAATTTCTTAATCAGCTCTAGCCCTTTTCCTGAAATTTTCATAAGCGTTTTCTCCTTAAAATAAAAGAGGGCGGATCGCTCCGCCCCGTTGCGATGTCGCAATGGCAGCTATCACCCGAGCTGCCGGCGGGAGATATCCGGATCACCTCCTTCTACTGCTTGTTGCTGTACTTTGTCCGCTGCCAGATCTCTGCAACACGTTCCCAGCCGTCCATTGCCACCAGTGCAACGATAAAGGCAGCAATCATGCAGGCGAAAATCAGATACCAGGTAATCGGTTTTGACAGCCAGGCCATCAGCGCCACCAATGCCGCCGGGCAAAGTACCAGGCTCAGCACAATGACAACTACCGCGGTCGGAACCGGCTTAAAGCACGGCAGCTCCTTGATTACCTGTGTAATTGCTGATACTAAAAAAGCCATCACACCGATGGCCATCAGTACATACGCTGCATACTGCAGCACATCATTCATGTTCATTTTTCGTCCTCACTTTCTCAATCTTCAATCCCATATTCTCTACGCTTGATTCGTCCATCAAGTTCTGCAGCTTCCTCATCCGTCAGAGTAGGTAACTTTTCACAGGTCTCATAACCGATCTGGCAGTCACCATTCCCACCAAGGCCAATATAGGGATCGTACAAGTATTTCAGGTTTCTGCGCTCTTTTTGCGTAATCCCGCCACGCTCTGCAAACTTGTCCGTAAGGTACAGTAACTTATCGTGGCCAAGTCCAAGAATCATATCCCGCATTCCAGACTGTTTTTCTTTTTTCTTGTCGTGGCGCGAGATCAAAAACTGCAGGAACGCAAAAAGTGCATTTGACCCAATTACTGCAATAATGACCTGTGTAGTATCCATATCCATCATCTCCTCTCTATTCCGGCATCCAAACTATGCGCTTGCTATACCGTGTCACTCCAATGTTGTACCGTGGTCGCTCCTCACCAAACGCCCGGTACCGGATCCAGTCGTCCAAGATAATCCCGGCTAGGCTCACCGGCATCCACAGCACTGTATACTGCGGGCAGATCTGCCCCAGGATGTTGCCCGGTATGCCGCTATAGTCCCAGACGCCCCACCCAAGCCAGAGATTAACCACGCAACCGGTCAGAAACTCTAATGCTGTGATTCCAACTGCACCAATCCAGACCTGCTGCCAGAGTGGCATATCCCAACTCATAATCTCGTTAATAAGGCCCAGATAAATAAAGCACAGACCACCAAGGACAAACATTGTCCAATGGCTCCAACCGCGCCAGGCCAGCTCAATGAGCACATAGAGCACACCACCGACATCAAATAAAAAGCTGTACTTACTGATCTGCTTAAGCATCCGCATCACCCTCTTTGATATCTCTGAAAACATCAGACCAATACTGTTCCGGAATTTCCGCGCCGTAATATATCTGCTGAATCTCTTCCGCAGTTTGTGCGCCGCCGATCCATGAATACAAGGAATTACAATATGTCGTATGATACGACACATAATCCATTGCCGCGGTAACAATCAGCTGCATATCTGCAGCGTCATAGTATCGGCACGGCTGACCATCTGTATGGTATTTAAGCCGTGTTACTCCTGCACTCAGCTCAATCTGCTTGCCAAAGAGGTTGAGCTGATCATGCTCAGTCAATGCGAAGTGTTCTGTGGATCCGTCTGTAAGCGTCACGCTGACACCAGAATAGATAGCCTGCTCGCACGCCTGACTGATTTCCTGTTTCTTCGCAGCCTGCAGCTCTGCAAGCGTTGGCTCATACGGTTCCGGCGGTGTGACCGGATCCGGATCGGCCGGCGGCACATACACGCTGCCATCATCTGACAGATACACGGTCTGATCCTCATCCCGGTACACGGTGGTCCATCCGGTCAGTGTGGTGGCCAGGACATCACCGTCTGTGTACAGCTGGATGTCACCGTTCCAGGACGCAGGCACTGCATCTGCAAAAATGATCTGCAGTACATGCTCCGCAACTGGGACGATGCTCTTGATCTGATATTTCTGATCAGATCCGGTGATTTTGATTTTTTCCATGGGATACCTCCTAAAATGTATTTTTATGTATAATAAAAGGCCCCGAAGGACCTGTAATTTTCGATTTTAATTTGTAAAACACCAACCAGCAAAATATGGATAATAATCGGCCATATATGGAGGCTAAGTTCCCTGCCCCTGTAGAACCAATTTCTGACAATATCATTAAGAATTGTAAATATTGCTGCTCTGTTCTTCCTAAAGCCGCGAAGAGCTATATTATACATGGATTCTCGAATGGAGAGGCTATGCTGATTGGTTACACGTATACCATATCTTCGGATCCTGATTATGCATTTTTCTTGTATACTTGCATTACGAGTATGAGATTATATGTTTGCCGCTGTTACAAAAAAACATGGGATGTCGTGACGATTGATGGAACAAAAACATCATAATTTTTTAATCAGACAATTCTCACATACAGAACACCAACACGAATTGTTATTCCGGCTTCCGCGTGATTTAGAGTTATATAATCAATAGGTATTGCATGGAAGCCATAATGGTATATCAACGTTGCATATTGCTGATCATGAGAAATTGCAGAAGCTGCCCGATAACCGTCTTTTTGGGGTATTGGAAGAATGCAGTTCTGGTCAGTTGTGCAATCAGCTACCTCATAAATAAGGCGTCCTTTTTCGTTGGTGTTTTACCCACCAGTATAAAAATACGACACAATTTTACTTTTATGCAGCCTTGCTTTCTTCACAAAACACCAACCAGAAAAATACTGAGAATAAAGTACCGGATATACGGTATGGTGAATTCAGTACAACCTCAAAAACCAAGATCCCAATTACAAAAAGCACTGGCATATTAATTTTGACTCATCGAGGCGTTTCGGAACAAACAAGTAATGGGGCCGTCTATATAATTACAGCGGGAGGAGCTCGCAATATAGTTGCTCTTAACCCGTCAGGGAACTTTAAAGTGAAAAATGGTGACGGATATGCTTATGTCACATCATCTGAGACATATTGGGCTTATGT
>OGWS01000611.1_pt1 | contig 35754 bp, 22 predicted proteins | sample 1576111 | NCBI WGS metagenome assembly OGWS01 (sample SAMEA3541534, study PRJEB24748) | human gut metagenome | biome: human gut; feature: human-associated habitat; material: faeces | place: China | collected 2012
AGTGCGTCCTATGAAACAAAAACGCTCCGCGGGGATGCGCACTCGGCGCAAGGGTAGATGGTTGCCTCGGCAACCGCGCCTCGGCGCGGGAATGTGCCAAGGCACATTCTTTCTTGCATCAAAAATATGACCAATTTTGCCGAAGTTTGACCAATTCTGGCGAAGTGCTTGCATCGTCTGGAATTGCGCGCTATATTGGAGGAAAAGGAGGGGGAACATTATGAAAAAGACAAAAGACCTTGACAGGTTGAACATAGAAGTAACGGAAACAGACCGCCAGACGGCAGAGAAAATAACGGAAAACAAGAACGAGAATGCAATGGCAGAAATGACAGAAAATGAAACAGAGGATGAAAACAGGGAAGAAGCCACGGCATCCAAATGGCAGAGACCACAGAACGATCCGAATGTGATCTATATCCAGATGCTCGGGGGCTTCAGTATGACCTATCAGGGACAGCCGATCCTTTTGGGAAAGAGTCTCAGCAGCAAAATGCTTCATCTTCTAATGCTTCTGATCTACAGCCGCGGGGAGGGGATCCGCCGGACCAGACTTTTGGAGCAGCTTTATGGGGACAGCGACACAGAGCAGGCAGCCAATTCCCTGCGCGCCATGATCTTCCGTTTGAGAAAGAGCCTGGTAGCGGCCGGACTTCCGGATGGGGAGTATATTTCCACCAGAGGCGGCATATACATGTGGACAGCGGATCATGTCGATGTGGAACTGGATGTGGAAATCTTCCAGAAGCAGGTGATGGCAGCTCTGGAAGAAAAAGATCCGATGAAGGAGATCGCGTTGCTGGAAGAAGCCTGTGCCCTCTATAAAGGAGAGTTCCTGCCGCTCATGATCGCGGATGAATGGGTTTCTGCCGCAAACTGGAAGTATCAGGAGCTTTATTTTAAGGTGCTGCGCGAACTGACCCGGCTGCTGAAAAAACAGAATCGTTACACGGAACTGCTCCCGTACTGTGAGCAGGCTTTGAGCCGTTATCCGTATGAGGAGTGGCAGCTGGTCAAACTGGAATGCCTGACCGCCATGAAGGAGTATCAGACAGCGGTCGAGTATTACGAACAGATCGCGCAGGAATCCCAACAGGAGTACGGCATCAGCATGTCGGAAGAGATGATGGAACATTACCGCGCCATCCGCAATATGATCCAGTACGAGATGAACAACCTCGATGAGATCCAGCAGCACTTAAGACCGGATCCGAATGTATTTGGCGCAACCCGGTGCGATTACCTGACGTTCATTGATATTTACCGTTATATTGTCTGGGTACTGGGACGTGAAGATACCAGGGCGCATCTGGTACTCTTTACCCTCATCGACCGGGAAGGAGAACCGCTGGAATCCTCTGAGCAGCTGGAAGAAGTACGGCAGCGGCTGGAACGTTCCATTATCCGGTCAGTCCGCCGCTCCGATCTGTATACCCGCTACGGCAAAAACCAGTTCCTGGTCCTGGTGACCAGCACCGACCAGAAAGGCTGCAAGATCGCGGCAGACCGTGTATGCAAAAACTTCCGCAACGTCAACCGCCGCCGGAAAATCGATGTATACTATGCATGCAGACCGGCTATGGCGGTAAACGGGGACAGCTTAAAAAAGAACATGGGAAAGAGTGTCAAAGAACTGGAAACGCAGGTCCAGGAACGTGCCGCACAGGCAGACTGGGAAAACTGATTTTTGTGAAAAAAGTCAGGAAAAATGCAGAAAGTAACAGTTCATGTAACGCCTGGCAGCGTATACTAAAAATGACAATGAAACCATTGTCTGATTTTTACTATTATTCACCTTCAGATAGTCAAATTTAAGGGAAAAGGAGAGAGAAGTATGAAAGGACTCGAAGCGAAAACATTGGGCCTGAGAAAGATGCTCAGGCACGAGTATAAACGCATCGTGGCGTTTATGCTGACGGTAGCCATGGTTGTGACCAACTTTGGCACCAACCTGACCGTGGCGTTCGCGGCAGGCGAAGAAGAAAGCTCTCTGTTCCTGCTTAACAGCAGCGAACTTGAGGATGCGATCAGCGCAGCTCTGGAAAGTGGAGATGTGTTCGATTTTTCATCTCTGGAGCTGAAAGCAAAACAAAAGAGCCTTAAGACTTCCTATGAAAAGCTGATAGGAAGCAAGGCCGGAAAGGTGTATCAGCTCGATGTAGATATCGACAGCAGTTATGCGACAGAGCATACAGATCTGCAGGTATTCTACAACGCAGGCACCGACGATGTGGTATTCCTGTTCATCAACGAGAGCGACATGGCAGTCACCTTCCGCGCAAACGTAAGTGGATATGAAACTGCACGTGTCACCGTAAATCCGAACACCACCAACATCGAAGATGCAGAGGGCGTGGAGAACGCGGAAGACTACAGCGGCACCACCATGGTGGACGATGAAAAGAAGCCGCAGGCAGAGGTTGTAAAGCCGGAAGGCGAGACCTCTGAATCCGAGAGCGCTTCTGACGAAACCGAAGCAGCCGAGACCGAAGCAGACGTAACCGAGAGCGAAAACGCTTCCGAGAACGGCGAGGCAGAGGAGACCACCGGCGCAGAGAAAGCTGCTGAGACAGAAACCTCCGAAGCAGCCGAGACCGAAGCAGAGACTGAGCCGGAAACCGAGGCAGAGGCACCGGCAGCAGACGAGGCTGAGAAAGAAATTGAACTTACTCCGGAAGAGGGAAGCGCAAGCGCATCCATCTCCGCAAAGAAGGTATTCCGTGTAAGCACCAGCGCAGAAGCAGCAGGGGAAGCTCCGGCAGCAGACGCTGAGGAAGAGACCGAAGCAGAGGAGCCGGAAAAAGAAACTGAGGCTCCTGTAGAGACTACCGCAGAAGAAACCGTTGCTGATGACAGCACGGAGGAAACCATTGCAGACGAGACTCAGGCAGACGAGACCACCGCAGCCGATGAGACAGACGGCGAGCTCACCGATGAGACTGAGGCTCCGACTGAAGACGTTACCGCTCCGGATGAAACAAACGGAGAAGAGCCGGCAGACAACGACGGCAGCGAGAATATTGGTTTTGACAACGACGAGCAGTTCCTGGAGGATGACTCCATTGAACTGGCAGGCGAGCTGAATGGTAAGGCATACAACACCGTAACCATCTGGGGCAGCGCAAATGCAAGAGCGTATGTGGTAAAGGCTGAGGACCTGACAGGTGAGGCAGCAGTAGAAGGCCAGTACAGCGTAGATTACTCCGTAGATCCGGTAGGCGCAGCAACGATCAAAGGCGCACACACCGTAAACGAGGGCGAGACCCTGTACTTTGCAGTAGACCCGCAGGTAGGCTACGAGATCACCGAAGTAACCGCCAACGGCGAAGACGTAGAAGAAGTCGATGCAGCAGGCGTAGCAAGCGCATCCAACCTTACAAAGTACGAGCATGTCTATGCCGTAGCAGAAGTAACCGAGGATCTGGAAATTGTTGCAACCCTGGAAGAGATCGACGGCGTGGCACATCCGGAATTCAACGCATCTTATGTGAGCAGCGATGGCGTAACCATCAGCCTGCATGCAGAAGAAGGCATCCTTCCGGAAGGCACCGAGCTTGAAGTAACCGAAGTAACCGCAGAACTGGGCGACACCATCAAGGAAAAGATGGAGAGCGAGTCCGAGGGTGCTGCAGTCAACACCGTATTAGCATACGACATCAATCTTCTTTATGATGGAAACAAACTCGACAACAGCTGGTCCGAGAACGGCTACGTAGACGTAACCTTCACCGGCGCTCCGATCCAGGAAATGTCCGAGTCCGCTGACACCGTAGAGATCGTAGCAGTTGACGATACCAGCGCAACCAAACTCAGCGCAGAAAACGCAGCTGAGGTAGAAGCAAGCGAACTGAAGCTGGAGACTGTCGGCGAGCAGAACGTAGAGGGAACTGCAGTAGACGAAGTTGGATTTAAGGCAGAGCACTTTACGATTTATGCGGTTACAGGTAGTTATTATTGGGATGCAGATGTAAAATTGAAAAATATGACTATTTATGTTGGCGATAGTCTTATTATTTATACATCAGAAGCTTATGGAGATGGTCAGTGGTCATCTTCGAACCCGGATATTGCAGATGTAAAATCAACTGATAGTTATAAATGGAGACCAACAGCGACTTTGACAGCAAAAACAGCTGGAAAAACAGAGATTACATGCAGTTATTACAATGATTATGGAAAGCTGAAATCGGATTCTGCAACTATCACTGTGAAAGACCAAATTGTATCGGCGACAAAGTTAGAACTTCCAGAAACAGCGACGGTTGTCCGCAACTCGAATATAACGATTACTCCGACAGTACTGGAACCACAGAATGCAATCATTACATGGACAACAAGCGATAGCAGCATAGCAACTGTGAATGCAAATGGGCAGGTAACAGGAGTAAAGCCGGGAACTGTGACGATAGCAGCTCAGTCTGGTACTTTGACGGCATCAACAACTGTAACTGTCACTGGAATATATACCTACGATAAAACAGAATTCTATTATCTTAAAACTCCGACATCGGATAAGGATTCTAATAGCAAGGATCAGTGGGGAAAACAGCTTGGTGGATCAAATGCTTTCGGAAAAATCGATCTTACTGGCGCAACATTTACTGGCAAGAATTCGTATGATAATGTAGCAAATCGTGTTGTAGCATGGCCTGATGGAAGCACTGGTACATCTTACAATGTGGTGCGCGGCAGTGAAGCATGGAATGAAATTGTGAGCTACTGGAAGGGGCAGTTATCTCAGTAACTTGGAGTAGATATTGAGAGTGCAGATGTCGAAAGTATTATACTGAAACCGTATAAGATATCTGATAATGAGAGATACCATGTGGATTGCACAATTGATATCAATTGCAAGAAAGTAGTAACGGCTAAATATCATTTGTTAGATGCAGGCGCTACACAGTTCGATCAGGTTGAGGCAAAGACTTTTAAGGTTAATACAGGTGAAACACAGCCTCAGAAAAATTATCCAGCTACTAAGACTGTTAATAACAAAATCTATACTTTTGTAGGTTGGTATGACAATGAGGCATGTACTGGAACCCCGGTAAAGTTCCCGTATAAAGTAGGTAGCACAAATCTTGATTTTTATGCGAAATATGTGCGCTCAGACTTGAAATATACGGTTAACTATTATGAGGAAGGTACAACAACGAAAGTTGCGTTTTCTAAGGAAAATCAACCAGCAGGAACACCAGGAACAATTATAAAAGAAAATGCAATTTCAGTTCCTGGTTATACCTTGGTAAGTAATGCTCAACAGCAAATTGTTGTTAAGGAAGATGGCAAGAATGAGATTAATTTCTATTATAGAAAGAATAGCTATAAGGTCACTTATACTTATAGCGGAACAGTGCCGTCAGGAGCAAGTGAACTGCCGACAGAAAAGAGCTATAAGTATGGAGAACAGGTAACAGTAGCAGAAGCAGCAAGCGCACCTGGATATACATTCAGTGGCTGGAGCAGAAGTGAAAACTTTACAATGCCGGCTGAGAATGTCGTAATCACCGGTTCGTTTACAGCAAATAGCGACACAGGTTATAAGGTAGAGCACTATAAGGAGACGCTGGACGGAAGTTATGAACTTGCTGATACAGATAACAATCTGAAGGCAACAACTGATACGACCGTAACAGCAACTCAGAAAAACTACGAAGGCTTTACCTATGATTCTAACGTAGAGGGAACCATAGCATCCGGAACAGTAACCGGAGATGGAAACCTTGTTCTGAAACTGTACTACGTTCGAAATGCTTATAAGGTAACCTATGAGTATACAGGAACGGTACCGGTAGGGGCAAGTAGCCTTCCGGCAGTAGAAACCTATAAGTATGGAGCAGAAGTAACAGTAGCAGAAGCGGCAAACGCACCTGGATACACATTCAGCGGCTGGAGCAGAAGCGAGAACTTTACGATGCCGGCTGAGGATGTCGTAATCAGTGGTTCGTTTACAGCAAATAGCGACACAGGTTATAAGGTAGAGGTATATTACGAGCATGAGGGCAAGTATTCAACAGTTCCGAGCAAGACCGAAACTCTGGCAGGTACAACTGATACTAAGGCAACTGTAGCAGCAGAGACTTATCTGCCGACAAGTGGATATGTATTTGACCAGAATGCAGGAAATGTGTTGGAAGGCACAATTGCTGGAGACAACAGCCTGGTACTGAAGGTTTACTACAAACAGGTATTCAAGGTAACTTATGCACCTGGTGATCATGGTTCCTTCAAATCTCAGACCTACACCGTATCTTACGGAAGTCAGACTCCGGGATTCAGTGGTGACAAGACTGCAAATGGTAACTACAGATTCACTGGTTGGGATAAGACCATTGAATCCAGAGTAACTGGTGACATTGTTTACACCGCACAGTGGGCTGCCAACAGTAATGGCGGCGGCAATGGCGGCGGAGGTGGCGGAAACTCCTCTGGCGGTGGCGGCGGAAGTTCTTCTGGCCCGAGAGACAACGGTTCTACACCGTCCGGCGGCCCGGGAACAACAACCGTAACCATTGACCCGGATGCAGTTCCGTTAGCAAACCTGCCGAACGAAGACGGAGCAGACAATCTGCTTATGATCGATGATGAGGATGTGCCGTTAGCAGCACTTCCGAAGACCGGCCAGAGCGGAACAAGCGGACTGGTACTCTTCCTGTCCAGCATGATGCTCGCAGCATTCGTGGCAGTCAGCAAGAAACGCGAAGACGATAAGTAATGGAATCGTTTTCAGCCATAAGTAATACAGAGAAAGCGCCTGGGAGCGAAATGCTCCCGGCGCTTTCTCTGGTATCTAAAAGTTTGTCGAGCCGTTCTCATTGCAATACATTCCGAATTTTGCTATTCTATATTCATAAAAACCATGTTTACAGAAAGCAGCATAGAAGGGAATGTGAGCCATGAAATCGTCATTATTAAAATTGCCGGTGGGGGTAGACAGCTTCGAGAAAATCCGGAAAGATGGATTTTATTATGTGGATAAAACCACATTGATCGAGCAGCTTCTGGAACAGTGGGGAGAGGTGAATCTGTTTACCAGGCCGCGCCGTTTTGGAAAGACTTTGAATATGAGCATGCTTCGCTGTTTTTTTGAAATAGGAGCAGATCGTTCTTTGTTTGACGGTTTGGACATTTCAAAAAATCAGGAACTTTGCAATGCCTATATGGGAAGGTTTCCGGTGGTGTTTTTTTCTTTGAAGAATGTGGATGGTCTTACTTTTGCAGATGCAAAGTATCGCCTGACAGAACTGGTTGCTGCGGAAGCGGAGCGCTTTTTATTTTTGTCAGATAGTAAAAAGCTTTCTGAAAATGAAAAAAGCAGGTATCAGGCCCTGATTGCGCTTGACCATGGGCGTTATACTATGGATGAGACAATTCTTGTGTCCAGTCTGCAGCTACTGTCACAGCTTTTATACAGGCATTACGGACAGAAAACCATAATATTGATAGATGAATACGATGTTCCACTGGACAAAGCATTCCAGCATGGCTATTATAAGGAAATGGTTTCCCTGATCCGTGGAGTATTCGGACAGGCTTTAAAAACCAATGATGCGCTGCAGTTTGCGGTATTGACGGGATGTCTGCGGGTATCGAAGGAAAGTATTTTTACAGGACTGAATAATTTTAAAGTACTCGCTATTACGGATGCCCGTTTTGATGAACAATTTGGCTTTACGGAACAGGAAGTGTCAGAATTGTTGGAGACGTATCACCTGGAAGAACATCAGGCGGAAACAAAAGAATGGTACGATGGATATCATATTGGCGGTGCAGATGTTTATTGTCCATGGGATGTGATCAATCATGTGGACAGGCTTCGCGGAGAACCGGGGGCGCAGCCGCAATCCTACTGGATCAATACCAGCGGGAATGATCTGGTGAAGCGGTTTGTGAACAGGGCAGATAAGACAACGCGTGATGAAATGGAACGACTGATTGCCGGGGAATCCGTGGAAAAAGAAATACGTCTGGAATTAACGTATGACGAGATTGATCAGAGCATTGACAATTTATGGAGTGTGCTGTTTACGACCGGTTATCTGACAAGGATCGGAAAACCTGTAAATGGCATTTATCGGCTGGCTATTCCAAACAGAGAGGTGCGGGAGGTTTATATCACCCAGATACAGGAGTGGTTTAAAGAAAAAATCAGAAAAGAAACGGGATCCATGCAGACATTTTGCAAGGCATTTCTGGAGCGGGATTCCGATGAAATTCAAAAGCAGTTAACAAGGATTCTGAACAATATGATCAGCATTTTGGATACAAAGGCACGAAATGAGGAAAAAGAAATATTTTATCATGGGCTGCTGCTTGGCTTGCTGCGCAGTGAGTCTGACTGGCTGATCTTGTCAAATGCAGAGTCTGGCGATGGATTCAGTGATATTTTGATTGAACCGGAAGATCCGGATATGGGAATTGTGATTGAGTTAAAGTACGCATCTGATTTTTCCGGTTTGGAAAATGCCTGTAAAAAGGCGATGGAGCAGATTAAAGACCGAAGATATGCGGACCGTTTAAAAAAGGACGGTCGCAGTGATATTCTGGCATATGGAATCGCGTTTTGTAAAAAACGGTGCCGGGTTATTGCTGAACAACTATAGGAAGGATAAAATGATGTATTTAATTGCAGGACTTGGGAATCCCACACGGGAATACGATAAAACGAGACATAATGTTGGCTTTTCAGTGATCGATGTGCTGGCGGACAAATATAATATTGATGTAAGCGACCGCAAGCATAAGGCGCTGTGCGGCAAGGGTATCATTGAGGGGGAGAAGGTCCTTCTTTTGAAGCCGCAGACCTTTATGAACTTAAGCGGCGAGAGCATCCGGGAGGCGGTCGATTATTACAAGATCGATCCGGAGGAGATCATTGTCATTTATGACGATATCAGCCTGGAACCGGGGCAGCTGCGCATCCGGTTAAAGGGAAGTGCCGGCGGGCACAATGGTATTAAGAACATCATCGCGCACCTGGGAACGCAGGAGTTTCCGCGCATTAAGGTTGGCGTCGGCGCGAAGCCGCCGAAGATGGATCTGGCGGACTATGTGCTGAGCCGCTTTGGCGCGGAGGAGCAGAATGTGATGGATGAGGCGTTTCAAGAGGCGGCTGAGGCGGCTGTCATGATGATGACGACAGGAGCGGAGCGTGCCATGAATCATTATAACGCCAAAAAGAAAGCGGAGTAGGTATCATGAGCAGAGGATTTGCAAATCCACTTACAGAGCTGGCGGAGTTTGAACAGCTTCAGGAGAGTCTGAAAAAGAAGAAGGGACCGGTGCAGGTCAGCGGCTGTCTGGATTCCCAGAAGGTGCACCTGATGCACGAGACCATGGCGGAGTGTCCATGGAAGCTGGTTGTGACCTATGACGATGCCAGGGCGAAAGAGATTTATGAGGATTTCGGATGCTTTACGGAGAACGCGTGGCTGTATCCGGCGAAGGACCTGCTGTTTTACAGTGCGGATATCCATGGAAACCTGATCACAAGGGAGCGCCTGCAGGTGCTGCGTCATCTGATGGAGGATGCGGGCGGCGTGGTGGTGACCACCATGGACGGCCTGATGGACCATCTGCTTCCGCTTGCCTGCATGAAAGAACAGGTGCTGCATCTGGAAGCGGGGCAGGAGCTGGATCTGGAGGCGTGGAAGATCCGCCTGGCAGAGCTCGGTTATGAGCGCATGGCGCAGGTGGACGGCATGGGGCAGTTTTCCGTGCGGGGCGGCATTCTCGATATTTATCCGCTGACGGAGGAGCTTCCGGTGCGCATTGAACTGTGGGACACCGAGGTGGACTCCATCCGCACGTTTGATATCGAAAGTCAGCGTTCCATCGAGCAGTTAGATGAGATCGACATCTATCCGGCTACAGAAATCGTGCTGACGAAGAAGCAGGCGAAGGAAGGTGTGGAGCGCATCCGCAAAGAGGCGAAGACCTTTGCGGAAAAGCTGAGAAAGCAGGGAAGCACCGAGGAAGCGTACCGCATTACCAGAATTACACAGGAATTGACAGAGGGCATCGGGGAAGGTCTGACACAGACTGGTCTGGATGCCTGGATTTCGTATTTTAATAAGGAAACGGTTTCGTTTCTGGATTACTTTGACCCGGAGCGCAGCATGATCTTTCTCGATGAGCCGCTGCGCTTAAAGGAGCAGGGCGAGGCCGTGGAGCTGGAGTTTCGGGAGAGCATGGAGCACCGTCTGGAGAAGGGATATTTGCTTCCGGGACAGACGGGGCTTTTGTATCCGGCGCGTGAGATTTTGGCAAGGGCGCAGCGTAAGGATACGGTTTATCTAACCGGCCTGGAGCAGAAGCTTCCGGGCATGACGACCGAGGCGCGGTTCTCATTCGATGTCAAGAATATGAATTCTTATCAGAACAGCTTCGAGATGCTGATCAAGGATCTGACCAGCTGGAAAAAGGAACGCTACCGGGTGATCCTGTTGTCGGGTTCCCGCACGCGTGCCAGCCGTCTGGCGGAGGACCTGCGGGAGTATGACTTAAGTGCGTTCTGCACGGACGATGAGGAGCGGCAGGTGCAGCCGGGCGAGATCCTGGTGACCTTCGGAAACCTGCACCGCGGTTTTGCGTACCCGCAGATCAAGTTTGCGGTCATCACCGAAGGCGATATGTTCGGCAAGGAGAAGAAAAAGCGCAAGCGGAAGAAGACTTCGTACGAGGGCAAGAAGATCCAGAGCTTTACCGAACTTTCCGTGGGGGACTATGTGGTGCATGAGGATCACGGTCTTGGTATTTACCGCGGAATCGAGAAGATTGAGCGCGACGGTGTCGTGAAGGATTACCTGAAGGTGGAGTATGCGGACAACGGCAGTCTCTATCTTCCGGCAACCCGGCTGGATGGCATCCAGAAGTATGCGGGCTCCGATGCGAAGGCGCCGAAGTTAAACAAGCTGGGCGGGGAGCAGTGGAACCGCACGAAGGCGAAGGTCAAGACGGCCGTGAAGGAAATCGCACGGGATCTGGTGCAGCTTTATGCGGCACGCCGGGAGCTGGGCGGTTACCAGTACGGCGAGGATACGATATGGCAGCAGGAGTTTGAAGAATTGTTCCCTTACGAGGAGACGGAGGATCAGTTGACGGCGATCGAGGATACGAAGCGCGATATGGAAAGCCGCCGGATCATGGACCGTCTGATCTGCGGGGACGTGGGCTACGGCAAGACGGAGATTGCCCTGCGCGCAGCTTTCAAGGCGGTGCAGGAGAGCAAGCAGGTAGTATACCTGGTGCCGACGACCATTCTCGCGCAGCAGCATTACAATACCTTTGTGCAGCGCATGAAGGATTTCCCGGTGCGCATTGAGCTTATGTCGCGTTTTCGCACGCCGGGGCAGATCAAAAAGACGATTGAGGATCTGAAAAAAGGGCAGGTGGACATTGTCATCGGTACCCACCGCGTGCTTTCCAAGGATGTGAAATTCAAGGATCTGGGGCTTCTGATCATCGATGAGGAGCAGCGCTTCGGCGTGGCGCACAAGGAAAAAATCAAGCAGATGAAGGAAAATGTCGATGTGCTGACTTTAACAGCAACACCGATCCCACGGACGCTGCACATGAGCCTGGTCGGCATCCGCGATATGAGTGTGCTGGAGGAGCCGCCGGTGGACCGTGTACCGATCCAGACCTACGTCATGGAGCATAACGATGAGATGGTCCGCGAGGCAGTGAACCGGGAGCTGGCGCGCGGCGGACAGGTTTACTATGTATACAACCGGGTAAAGGACATCGAGGAAGTGGCGCATCATGTGCAGGAACTGGTGCCGGATGCCACGGTCGTTTATGCGCACGGGCAGATGCCGGAGCATAAGTTAGAGCAGATCCTGCTTGACTTTGTGAACGGCGACATCGATGTGCTGGTATCCACCACGATCATTGAAACGGGGCTGGATATCCCCAATGCCAACACCATGATCATCCAGGATGCGGACCGCATGGGTCTGTCCCAGCTGTATCAGCTGCGCGGTCGTGTGGGACGTTCCAGTCGGACTTCTTATGCATTTTTGATGTATAAGCGTGACAAGCTGTTAAAAGAAGAGGCGGAGAAGCGTCTGCAGGCGATCCGTGAATTTACGGAGCTTGGCTCCGGTGTCAAGATCGCCATGCGGGACTTAGAGATCCGCGGCGCGGGCAATGTCCTCGGTGCGGAGCAGCATGGTCACATGGAAGCGGTGGGCTACGATCTTTACTGTAAGCTGTTGAACCAGGCCGTGCAGGCGATCCAGGGGCGCCGGGACGAGACGGAAGACTTTACTTCCACGGTGGAGTGCGATGTGGATGCCTACATTCCGGTTTCCTATATTAAGAATGAGTATCAGAAGCTGGATGTGTACAAGCGTATTTCCGGCATTGAGAATGAGGAAGAGTACCTGGACCTGCAGGATGAGCTGCTGGACCGTTTCGGCGATATTCCGAAGGCGGTGGCAAATCTTTTGCAGGTAGCGCTCTTAAAAGCGATGGCGCACAGGGCGTATGTGACCGAGGTGCGCATCAACCGGCAGGAAATCCGCCTTACCATGTACCAGAATGCGAAGTTAAATACAGAGGGAATCCCGGATTTTGTAGCTTCCTATGGCGGAGATTTGAAGTTTGCCATGACGGAGCAGCCGTATTTCTTATATGTGGACCGCAGAAATAAACAGAAGGACTGCGTGGCGATAATGGAGCTTGCGCGGACGATGCTTGGACAGTTAGGAGCGCTGGCTGAGCCTGGAACTGTGCAGACCGGGGAGAACAGGGAAGTCACGGGTTCGGAGACTTTGGAATAACGGATGACAAGACAAAAAAAATATTTGTCATTTCCGTGCATGCTTTTGTCAGAAAATGAACGACGTTACCGGAAAACGCAATGGACAAAACGCATTGGTTTTTTTTATAATGATAGGAAGTAAGGAATGAAAATCCCTGATATTTCTATAAAATGTGTGGCAGTTCAGAAATATCAGGAAAAAAGGAACTGGTGATATGAAAAAAATGTTCAGGATTCTGGTGTTGACATGGCTGGGAGCGTGTCTAGTCTGTGGCTGTACTTCTTCGACGATTGGGACCAGACAGGTGGATCATCGTCCGGAAATCATCGTAGGAAGTGATGTATACCCGCCCTATAATTATATGGATGAAAATGGTTCCCCAACCGGAATCGATGTGGAACTGGCGCGGGAGGCGTTTGGGCGGATGGGCTACCAGGCTGTGTTTGTCGGCATAGACTGGGAGGAAAAAGACCGTCTTTTGAAGGAAAAAGCCGTGGATTGTGTCTGGGGCTGTTTTTCGATGAATGGGCGGGAGGACCGTTATCTCTGGGCTGGACCGTATATGGTAAGCCGCCAGGTTGTGGCTGTGGACCGGCGCAGCGAGATCTACCATCTGGATGACCTGAAGGGAAAGATGATCGCAGTCCAGTCGACCACAAAGCCGGAGGATATATTCTTAAAGCATGAGGGCAAAATTCCGGAAGTGGGCGGTGTATACAGCTTTGAGGATCGGGAACTGATCTACACAGCATTGGGAAAAGGGTATGTGGATGCTATCGCGGCCCACGAGACTGCCATAGCCCAGTACATGAAAGACTACGGGGCAGATTTCCGCATTCTGGACGAGGAAATCCTGACGACCGGAATCGGAGTGGCATTCGACCGGGACGATGACCGGCAGCTTGCCGGGCAGCTGTCAGAAACGCTGGAGCAGATGCGGCGTGATGGGACATCCGCACAGATCATAGGGCACTATCTGCCAGATGCGGAAAAATATCTGGAGGTAGGGCAAAGTGAAGATTAATAAGCTGGTTTTTCAGGATAAACGATTTTTCCGTGTTATGATGCTGCTTGGTGTTATGATTCTTTGCGGCGTTGGTTTTGTCTCATACCGTGCGGATTTAAGACGTGCAGCCTGGGTTATGCAGGATACCATCAATTATGTTGGCGGTCAGTATATCATCTGCGATAAATTCAACGCAGACAGTACGACCAAGAGCCTGGACCGTATGGTAGAGCGGGTGCGCCAGGTGCGAAGGGACCTGGAACTGGTGGGAGATCATGTGAACGAGGAAGTGCTGAAGGCTTGTGCGGAAGATCTTCGTCTGACTGGAATTGTTCTTCTGGACCCAGAAGGAAACATTACCTGTGAATATCGCCAGAATGATGAAGGCTGGGACGAACTGGAAGAGCATTTGAAAAAAGAGGCGCTTCTGAATGCTGCCCGTTATCCACTGAAATATTATACGACCCGGTTGGATATTTCCGATGGTTCCCTGACGGATCTGGCAGCAACTGCGCGCAGAAATATGCCGGGTGTGGTTGTGTGTTATTATCACACGCCGCTTCAGTACAGCCGGAATTATAAGCTGTCGATCCAGAGTGTGCTTTCCGGTTACAGTGCCTATGCAAGCAGTACCATAGCCATTACCGATGGAAACCGGATCATTGCATCGAATAAAGAAAACCTGGTTGGGATGCAGGTGGAAGACCAGCCGGTCCTTGCGCAGCTGCGCGGTCAGGATGAGCGGGCTGGTGAGCTGATCCATATTCATGCGGATTCTGCCGGCTACTATGGCGGCCGGGCTGTTGGGCGGAATTACTATATTTATGTGTATTTTAATGAAGCTTCTATTTTTACAAATTTGAAATCCAACGTATTTTCTGTTCTGATTTTGTATACGTTGGTGCTTCTGGTGGCGCTGGTGCTGCGTCAGAAAGCGGCAAAGGAGTACCAGCAGGAGCAGAGTCGCCGTGACTGGGAATACCAGAAAAATCTGGAGGAAAAAGCCAGGGAGGCACAGCGGGCAAATCATGCGAAAACGGAATTTTTACAGCGCATGAGCCATGATATCCGGACTCCGATCAACGGAATCCGCGGTATGCTGGAGATGGCGGATTATTATCAGGATGACCTGAAAAAGCAGACGGAGTGCCGGAATAAAATACGGGAGGCATCGGGCTTTTTACTGGAACTGATCAACGATGTACTGGATATGGGAAAGCTGGAATCCGGAGAAGTAACCCTGGAGGAGCGGCCGTTTGAACTGAAAGAACTTTTGGATGGCATGGTAGAAATCGTATCCAAACAGGCGAGAGAGCGTGGAATCGAGATCGTGGTCCGGGAATATGAAGTCCGTCACTGGCATCTGCTTGGCAGTCCCCTTCATCTGAAACGGCTTTATATGAATATCATGAGCAATGCCGTGAAATATAATAAGGATAAAGGAAAAATTTTTGTGGAGTGCCGGGAGATCAGCAACCGGGAAGATATTGCCGAGATTGCATTTATCTGCCGGGATACCGGTATCGGCATGACACCGGAGTTCCAAAAGCACGTGTTTGACCCGTTTGTGCAGGAATCCAATACAGCGCGGACTTCCTACGGCGGCACCGGTCTGGGCCTCGCCATTGTAAAGAACCTGATAGAAAAAATGGGTGGTACCATTACTTTTGAGAGCGAACCAGGCGTGGGCAGTACGTTTTATCTCACAGTGCCCTTAAAGATTGATCAGAATGCCGCAGCACGGGAAAACATGGTGCCGGAAGAAAAGAACACATCGATCTGCGGCATGCATATCCTGATCGCGGAAGACAATGAACTGAACATGGAAATTGCCCAGTTTGTCTTAGAGAGTGCCGGGGCAGTACTAAGCCGTGCCATGAACGGAAAAGAAGCCCTGGAATGTTTTCAGGCTTCTGCACCGGGAACGTTCGATGTGATCCTTATGGATGTGATGATGCCGGTCATGGATGGATTTGAGGCAACCAGGGCGATCCGTGCGCTTGACCGGGAAGATGCGAAAACAATTCCGATCATTGCCATGACAGCCAATGCATTTGCGGAGGACCGTAAGCGTGCGTTTGAGGCAGGCATGAATGAGCATCTGGCAAAGCCCCTTGAGAGCCGGCAGATGAAAGAAGTGCTTGCAAACTACCGCAGGGAGAAGGCGCAGCCGGGCGGGGAATCGCAGACAGAGCACGAAGCATAGCAGGACGGTGCAATGCGGCAGGAAAATGAAAAGACAAGTGGGACAAAACAGTAAGATGAAAGATGAATTGAAAAAGCAGGAAGCACAGGAAGAACAAGGTTCTGTTGTGCAAAGATTTCTTATACAGAACAAAAAAATGGCTTTTTTGCGTATCGTGATGGTATTTATGCTCACATTTCTGGCAGTTCTTGGCTGTGCCAGTCTGGTGAATAAAAATCAGGAAAACGATGAAAAAATCCAGGCGGCATTTACCGCGGAATCTACGGTAAGCCGGGTCGAATCTCAACTGAATAAATATCTGGCAGAGTCCAATCTGATGAAGCGGATGCTGGAGAGCGGCTATGAGGTGACTGAGGAAGAATTTGACATTCTTTCCGCTCTGATGCAGGATGAAAATCATGTGATTGAGGCACATGAGCTCGCAAAAGATGGCATCGTAAACCGGATTTATCCGCTTGAGGGCAATGAGGAAGCCATGGGCTTAAATATGCTGGAGCATCCGGCGCGCCGCAAAGAAGCACGGCTGGCACGGGACAGCGGACAGTATACCATTGCCGGACCGTTTGCGCTGCGGCAGGGCGGTACGGGAGCACTTTTGTTTGATCCGATCTATTTGCCGGATCAGGATGGTCAGTCCCGGTTCTGGGGATTTTCCATTCTGGTGATCAACTGGGAGCGTTTTTTGGAGGAAATTGACCTGGACCGTCTGGAAGATGCGTCTTATCATTACCAGATCTGGAAGAAAAACCTGGAGACAGAAGAACAGATCGTCATTGCGCAGTGCACCACACCTGCAAAGGGGGATACGTATCAGGTGCCTTGTGCCGTTCCAAATGATACCTGGTATTTTGAAATTGTACCGAAAAACGGCTGGATCACCCGGACCCAGAGGATTGCGGAATTGATTCTGGCAGGAAGCATGGCATTTCTTCTGACGGTTGTGTACTGGCAGTTTGAGCAGTGGCGCAGAAAAGATGTGCTCCATTCCATGGAAATGGAAGAGGCGGCCAAGCGCGCCGAGGCGGCAAGCGAAGCAAAAAGCCGGTTCCTTTTCAACATGAGCCATGATATCCGGACACCGATGAATGCGATTATTGGTTTTTCCAATCTTCTGGAGAAGCATCTGGATGAAAAAGACCGGGTGAGCGAGTATATCGAAAAAATCCGTTCCTCCAGCGAAATGCTGCTTTCCCTCATCAATTACGTGCTGGAGATAGCGCGGATTGAGAGCGGAAAAACGACGCTGAAAACGGAGGTGGGTCAGTTAAGACGGCTCATGGATGCGGTACAGGCAGCATTTGAACCGGTAGTAGTACAGAAAAACCTGAAATTCCAATGTACGTTAGAGCAGAAGCATGAATATGTGCTTTGTGATAAGACCAAACTTCGGGAAATTCTTATGAACATTGTGAGCAATGCCATCAAATATACGCCGGAGGGCGGAACGGTGACCCTTACGATCACGGAAACAGAGCCAGAACATCCGGAGTATGCTTCTTACCGGATTCTGGTAGAAGATACCGGAATTGGCATGAGTGAAGAGTATCTGCCGCATATTTTCGAGGAGTTTACCAGGGAGCGGAGCAGCACAGAAAGTAAAGTGCTGGGTGCCGGTCTGGGACTTCCGATCGTAAAGACCCTCATCGATCTGATGGATGGCAGAATCGTTGTAAAAAGTCAGGTGAACGTGGGAACTACAATTCTCATTTACCTGTCCTTCCCGATCGCTTCGGAAGGTCAGATTCAAAAGAGTCTGGAGAAGCAGAAAGAGATCATGGCGGAGAATCTTCATGGAAAACGCATTCTTCTGGCAGAGGACAATGACTTAAACGCGGAGATTGCCATGACGATACTGGAAGAGCATGGGGTAAAGACTGAGCGTGCGGAAGATGGTGTACGGTGTCTGGAACTGTTAAACAGCGCACCGGAGCATTATTACGATGCAGTATTGATGGATATTCAGATGCCGAACATGGACGGCTATGAAGCCACCAGAGCGATTCGTGCCATGAAGAATGGGTACCGCAAGATTCCGGTCATTGCCATAACGGCAAATGCGTTTGAGGAAGACCGGAAGAAAGCGTTTGCAGCAGGGATGGACGGTCACATTGCAAAGCCGGTGGACGTGCAGGCGCTGTTTACCACGCTGGAGCAGATCATTGGTACCGGATATTGATGGTCGAATCCGGTTTTTGACCAGAATTTATGCATAAATTTCAGATGTTTCCACATACTGTCCATAAGACACACGATATGGAAAGGATGTTAAGAAGCGGTATGAACCGTTTCTTGACAGAGTAAGCGGTATGCAGGAGGAACATTATGAAAGCTACAGGAATTGTGAGAAGGATCGATGATCTGGGACGTGTCGTGATTCCGAAGGAGATACGAAGGACACTGAGACTGCGGGAGGGAACTCCGCTGGAGATTTTTACAGACCGCGAGGGAGAAATCATCCTGAAAAAATATTCTCCCATGGTGGAGCTGGCAGCATTTGCCACGCAGTACGCGGATGCGATGGCGCAGTCCACCGGCATGCTGGTCTGTATCACAGACCGGGATCAGGTGATCGCGGTTTCCGGCGGCCCGAAAAAAGACGTGCTGCAGAAGATGATCAGTAAGCCGTTGGAGCAGGCGATTCATGAGCGGGAAACCATTGTGGCAGAACGGGATAGCAAGAACTTTATTCCGGTTGCGGGAGATGAGATAGACGGAGTGACCGCAGAGGTGATCGCGCCGATCATCTGTGAGGGTGACTCGATCGGAGCGGTTGCACTTTTGAGCCGCGATCCAAAAACAAAGCCGGGAGATACGGAACTTAAGCTGGTTTCCATTGCCGCCGGTTTTCTGGGGCGGCAGATGGAAGGGTAAAGGAGAGAGCATGATGCAAAAGAAAAATATAACGGGACAGCAGGAAGACTGGGAACTGTCAGAAGCATATTATAAGGAAGAAGATGGAAAGAAGGAACTTCGTCTGGAGGATTTCCTGGAGCCAGAGGAAGCACCGGAAAACCAGTCTGGTTTGTCAGCTGGAACTGGGATTGCCGGACAGCTGGAAGAAATGTCTGCACAGGTAAAACAGGTCATGGAGCTTTCCGGGGCAGGACATCAGGCAGAGGAAATCGCCTCCATGCTTGGTATCGAGGGACAACTGGTGCGGGATATCATGGTTTGCGTCCAGTCGTTCCCGGAGGATGATCCGTTGGCAGTAGCGCGGCTGATCCTGCTGGGATAGGTCTGGTTTGGTGAGAGACATAATAAAAACAGGGCAACAGATTTCAAATAGGGAAATCTGTTGCCCTGTTTTTTCGCCTAACGCATCTTATCCATCTGTCCATCGGAGTCAACATGGTAATTGTCGACCCAGGCGTCGGTAACCATTTGTCCGTCTTCTCCGAAGAAATACCAGTCGCCTTTGTAGCGAAGCCAGTAGGAGGTTTTACGGTTGCCTTTCTCGTCGAGGTAATAAGTGCCGTCCTTCAGTTCCAGAAGACCGGTTGCCTTGGTTCCGTCGTCTTTGATATATTGATATTGATCTTCTGCGGTTTTGTGCCACTCACCTGCCATAGCAGGGAATGCGCTCATCAGAAAACACAGGATGGTTAAGATGAGGGTGAGTCCTGTTTTTTTCTTCATAGTGATCATCCTTTCTCTCTCTGCAAATTCATTATAACAGCCATGTTTTCTGCTGACAAGAGGAAAGGCGGGATTGTAAGGAAATAGGTGGAATCGTAAGAAAAACGTTATGAACAGAGAGAAGATGAAGAGAGGAGGCAGTGAGAAGATCAGGGAAAAGAACAAATGGAAAAGAACAAAGAGAAGAGGACATGCCGGTGACATGACCTCTTTGTGTGAACGGATGAAATATTTTTACTTTTTTCGTTTGTACAGGAATGTCCTTTTGTTTAATTTCAGGTTGCGGTTTATGGTTTTTATTCCTGGATGATTCCATTGACGTCAACGGTCCAGATTTTATCGTTGGAGTCTTTGACATCTTTATAGCCGCTTCCAAGATCAGATCTTATTGCAGACTTGGAGGAGGAAGATGCTTTCTGAATGGCACCATTGGTACCGACCAGGTAGGATACGCCGTCTAACTGGGCAGGAGCAAAACGCAGGTCGCGGTCTGCATCCTGGCGGAGTCCCTGCACGTAAACATTGTTGTCGCGGACGCCGTGGAACCCGCGTCCCTTGTTTCCGCCGTCGGTGTAGAAGAACCAGGTCTGGTTTTCACCGAGATCTTCATCGTAGATGGTCTGCTTGCCGGTCTTCATGATACCGTCAGTACCAAAGTAGTAATTGCAGATCTGTCCGTCTTCGGTAATGACACTCTGAAGTCCGGTCTGCAGTTCGCCACGGTCATTGAAGCCGAAGCGTTTTCCATCGACTGTGAAGACCTGTACACCCTGGGTTGCGTAGTAAGGACGACCATTCTTCATATAGAAGATAAAGGTCTCGCCTTCTTCGCTGATCTCCGGTGCACCTTCCATCTGGTACCAGCCGTTTCCGCGCTTTCCGTCTGCCTCGTAGAACTGGTAGGATGCGATGAGCGGAGCAGTGACCTGGACGTTGTCAATGTTGTCGGTGTGATTGACTGTCTCAGCGTTGGCATTGCTTGCGGTTTCAGCATCTGAGCTGTTTTTTGCGCTTGCGATGTCAGTGGAAACAGAACTGTCGGCTGTGTCTGCGCTGATCTCAGAGTTTGTGTCGTCAGCAGCTAGAGCAGCATTTGCTGCGCTGTCAGCAACACTTTCCGGTACCCGGAACCATCCGGTCTGCAGGATCCCGTTCTGGAAGGTGTAGTAGGAACCGGCAATCTTGCGGTCGATCTGGTTCATGACCATACGGCCATTGTTGTCAAAAAAATGCCATACGGTATCCTGATCCAGCTCCTCGTCTTCATTTTCCAGTTCGATCCAGCCGGTTTTCATGACGCCGTCGCCTTCTTCTCCGAGGTAGTAGGTAAAACCGTCTAATTCCAGCATGCCGGTCTGCATGTGGCCTTCTTCGTTAAAATAGTAATTCTTTCCGTCAATCTCCTGCCATTTGGAGATGACGCTTCTTCCGTCTTTTCCATAGTAGTACCAGTAAGTATCCGGGGCGTCAGAATCCCACTCATCCTCGTTTGCTTCGCTGATCCACTGGTTCATGACGCGGCGGCCGTCCTCGTTTACATAATATTCATCAATTTTGCAGGAACGGGAAAGGTAGCCGTCTTCGTTTAAGTAATACCACTCGCCATCTTTCTTTTTCCAGGAATCGGTCAGGTAGTAGCCTTCGCTGTCCTTGTAGCGGAGTTCTCCGTCTTCCGTGAGCCATCCGGCAGTTGCTGCCAGAACGGTGGAAACGCTGCCCGGAATGGAAAGCGCGAGTGCAGGGGTTGCCGCTGACATTGCTGCCGCGGTGGATAATACAGCCAGTAAATTGCAATGTTTGTTCATAACTTTATGATTCTCCTTTTTTCTTGTGGAAACCGAGAACGTCTGATGCCTGGATGTTTGCCTGTCAGAAAGGAAAGCATTCACAGACGGACGAAGCCGGTTTGCAGTTTGGCCGAAAATCCGCAGTTGCATTACGGTGCTGATTATAGCGGATTTCATACATCTTGAAAAGTGAAGGTTACTGGAAAGAAAACCACGTGCTGCCAACAGGGAAAACCGGCTGATCTGGAATGCAGAAATTGGAAAAAACCGCGGTTGTCTGCGCAACGTGTGAAGTGCTGTGATTTTTGGGTGCAGGATACGGGAGAATATGGTATACTATTGCTATTAAAGATGTTATTGACGCGCAGATGCAAACGGGAACGGAAAACGTGAAGTGGCAGATGTGCGATATAAGTTTCTGTTTGCGCAACGCGTGAACAGGAACCGATATAAGAATGAGAGAATATGAAAACAGGAGGAGATTCCCAATGAAGATCAAGGTATCAAACTACATTGCCGGAAAGCTGGTTGAGGCAGGGATCAATCAGGTCTTTACGGTTACAGGAGGAGGCGCCATGCATTTGAACGATGCACTGGGCCATCAGGAAGGGCTGCACTGCCTGTACCAGCACCATGAGCAGGCATGTGCCATTGCGGCAGAGGCCTATGCCAGAATCCACAACAAGATCGGAGCACTGTGCGTGACGACAGGCCCTGGCGGTACCAATGCCATCACCGGCGTAGTTGGCGGCTGGCTCGATTCCATCCCGATGCTGATCTTATCCGGTCAGGTGCGCTACGACACCACTGCACGCTGGTCTGGTGTCGGCATCCGTGCCATGGGTGACCAGGAGTTTGATATTGTAAAATCCATCGACTGCATGACCAAGTACAGCGAGATGGTGATCGATCCGCTGCGTATCCGCTATTGTCTGGAAAAAGCCATTTATCTGTCTTATTCCGGGCGTCCAGGTCCGACCTGGCTGGACATTCCGTTAGATGTCCAGGGCGCATATGTAGATACCGATGACCTGGTTGGATTTGATGCGGCAGATTATGAGGCTGGCGGCACCGGCTGGGCAGAAGCTGAACCGGCTCATGCAATCCAGGAGGATTACGCTGGAAAAGGGGAGCACCGTCAGGTACTTCCGAAACCGGTTTCGAAAGAACTGGCAAGAGAGATCATCGAGAAAATCCGCAATGCGAAACGTCCGATTTTGTATGCCGGAAACGGAATCCGTATTGCTGGTGCGTTTGATGCCTTTATGGAAGTGGCAGACGGTCTGGGAATTCCGGCAGTCGTAGGCTGGAATGCAAATGACTGCATGTACGATGACTGTCCGTGGTATGTGGGCAGACCGGGCAATATGGGCGACCGTCCGGGCAACCTGGCTGTACAGAACAGTGACCTGGTATTTTCCGTGGGAAGCCGCTTAAGCATCCGTCAGGTCGGATACAATTATAAGACCTGGGCGCGCGAGGCGTATGTGATCATGAACGATATCGATCCGGAGGAGTTAAAGAAGCCGAGTGTCCATGTGGATATGCCGGTTCAGGCAGATGCAAAGGATCTCATGGAGACGATGGCAGCCGTTCTTCGGGAAGAATACGACAAAAAACCGGTATTTGACGGCGGCGAGGGCCTTCCGGGTATGACCTGGAGCGAGACCTGCCGGATGTACCGGGAGAAATATCCGACGATCCGCAAAGAACAGTTAAAACCGGATCCGACCCGCGAGGCGAATGTTTACGCGGTGGTAGAAGCACTCAGCAGCCGTTTGAGCGAGGATCAGATCACGGTAGTCGGAAATGGTTCTGCCTGCGTGGTCGGAGGACATGCTTATATCATGAAGAAAGGACAGCGGTTCTTATCCAACTCCGCGATTGCTTCCATGGGTTACGATCTGCCGGCAGCGATCGGTGCCTGCATGGCAGCCCATGATCCGGAATTTGAGGGGGACGGATACAGCCAGCACGACATCATCCTGCTGACCGGTGAGGGCAGCATCCAGATGAATCTTCAGGAACTGCAGACCATCATCCACCACAAGATGCCGATCAAGATTTTCCTGATCAACAATGGCGGCTATCATTCCATCCGCCAGACCCAGCGGAATTTCTTCGGGGAGCCGTTGGTCGGAATCGGCGCAGACAGCCACGATTTAAGCTTCCCGGATATGGGAAAACTTGCCCCGGCTTACGGTTATCCGTATGTGGCAGCATATCACAATGAGGAGCTGCCTGATGCAGTAGAAAAGACTCTGACCATGGAGGGACCGGCTATCTGTGAGCTGTTTGTGACGACAGACCAGAACTTTGAGCCGAAGTCCTCCGCAAAGCGTCTGCCGGACGGTACTTTAGTATCTCCGCCGCTTGAGGATCTTTCTCCATTCCTTCCAGATGAGGAGATGGACAAACTGATGATCATTCCGAGGATAAAATAATGCGAATTGTAGTAACAGGCGCGACCAGCTTTATCGGCGCGGCAACAGTAAGACAACTTTTAGAGGCGGGGCACCAGGTTTTTGCGGTGGTCCGCCCCGCTTCTTCTAATATGAAGCATCTGGAAAAGATGGCGGAGGGCATAGACCGTGGGTCCCTTGTCATCCGCCAGCTGGACCTGGCAAATATCCGGGAACTGACCGGTTTTGCTGCGGATGCCTGGATCCACACCGGCTGGGACGGTGCCGGAAGCGACAACCGGACCAAACGTGACGTGCAGCAGAAAAATGTCACATATGCCCTGGATGCAGTGGAGGCAGCAGCAGCGCTTGGGTGCCGCCGCTTTTTGTTTACTGGATCCCAGGCGGAATACGGAGTCTGGCACCAGACAGTAGCAGAGGATACCCCCTGTCATCCGGTGTCTGAATATGGCAAGGCAAAGGTTGATTTTTGCGAAAAAGCGAAAATACTTTGCAAACGGAAGAATATGGAGTATATTCATACGAGAATATACAGCGTGTACGGTCCGGGAGACCACCCATATTCATTGGTTCAGTCCTGCCTTCGCACATTTTTGGAGGGCGGCAGCATGAAACTGGGCGAGTGTACACAGAACTGGAATTTTCTTTATATCGATGACGCGGTGGCGGCACTCGCTGCTTTGCTGACAGAAGGCAGCACCGGCGTCTATAATATTGGCAGCAGCGATACCAGACCGCTTAGGAATTATATCGAAGAAATGTATGCACTGTGCGGACATCGGGGGAGTTTTACCTATGGAGAACGGCCGCAGAATGCGGAAGGTCCGGCAGATCTGATGCCGGATATCAGCAAAATCCTGCGGGAAACCAGCTGGCGCCCTGCCAGGACATTTGCGGAGGGAATTTATGAAACATTGCATAGCCTGCGGGAAGATCCTGCCGGAAAAGAGTCTCTTTAGTTTGAAAAATGCACCGGCATCGGCGCAGGACATTCCGGATACGGATGAAGTGAAGGACGATCAGGGCATTGCCCTGCATTTGCATCAGTGCAGCGGCTGCGGACTGGTTCAGTTTGACTGTGAACCGGTGGCTTATTACCGCGATGTGATCCGCGCCGGAGGCGGTTCTTCCACGATGCGGGAATTACGGACCAGCCAGTACCGTCATTTGATCGAAACCTACCATCTGGAGGGAAAGACCTTTCTGGAGGCTGGCTGCGGCCGGGGTGAATTTTTGAAGTTTTTACAGGACTTTCCGGTTGAGATTTACGGAATAGAGCACAAGGCGGATCTGGTTGCGGCAGCGCAGGCAGAGGGACTTCGTGTCTGGCGAGAGTTCCCGGAGCGGGAAAACCAGAAATTCGGACATTCTGAGGAAGCCTCCATGCTGCCGGAGCGTGGCTGGAGCGTACCGGAAAAACCGTTTGATGTGTTCTTATCCTTTAACTTTTTAGAGCACCAGCCAAGACCGGATGTTATGCTGAAAGCCATCTGGAACAATCTGGCTGAGGACGGCATGGGGCTGGTCACCGTGCCGAGCCTGGAATACATTCTGGAGAAGGAAAGCTATTATGAACTGATCCGTGATCATATCGCTTATTACACGTTTGATACACTTCGTGCATTATTAAACCACTGCGGTTTTGAGGTGCTCGAGGAGGAGATGATCAACCGCGATACACTTTCCATGGTGGTGAGAAAAACCGCCATGCCGGAAGACGGGAAAATGGAGCAGGATGATCTTGCGGGTCTGGAACGCGCAGCATCAGGTGTACAGACAACTTCGAAATGTCTGGAAGCAGAAACTGGTGCACAGAGAGAACATGCAGAAAAAGCAGCGAAGGCACAGCGTGAAGACGCTGCAGATGCAGGCATCATCGCCCCTCTGACCGACGGCTATGCGGTGGTAAGCGGAGAAATCCGCGCACTGACAGAACGTCTGAACCGGGAAGGCAGACGTCTTGCCATGTGGGGAGCAAGCCATCAGGGATTTACCCTGGCATCGACTTCTGGTCTTGGGGAGTCTCTGACTTATATCATCGATTCTGCTCCGTTTAAACAGGGGCGTTTTGCACCGGCTTCCCATGTGCCGATCGTGGCGCCGGACCATTATTTTGGGGAACCGGTGGATGCAGTTTTGATCGTGGCACCGGGTTATACCGATGAGATCGCGGGTATCATAAGAACAAAGTTCGGTGTGGGTGTGGAAGTCATGACTCTGCGTACGAACCGGATTGAGCATCTCTGAGGCAGCAAGGAAGAAGAAACGTTACTGATTCATGCAGTGCCTGCACAGGATCTGGCATGGAGTAAAAAAGCAGGAACGGCAGAAAACGACAGGAGTATGGAATATGATACAGAATCTTTCCGGAAAACGGATCGTGATGACCGGAGCTACCGGCTTTATCGGAAGCCATGTGGCAGAGCGGTTTTTGGAAGAGGGTGCGGAGGTTTACTGCCTGGTGCGCCCGCAGTCGCAAAAAACAGACTGTCTTCCGGTGCATGAGCACCTGCACCGGATCGCCGCACAGATGGATGAGGCGGTAGCGTGTGTCCCGCAGATCGGACATGCGGACGCGTTTCTGCATTTTGCGTGGCGCGGCGTGAACCGCCAGGAGATTGACTCACCCGAAGTACAGAAAACGAATATTGATGGATCGCTTCGCTGCCTGGAAGCAGCAAAGCTTCTGGGCTGCCAGGTGTTTATGGATGCCGGTTCCCGGGTAGAATATGGCATTACTTCCGATGGCACCATGGAAGAGTCCATGGCGTGCCATCCGGTCAATGAATATGGGAAGGCAAAGCTTGCTTTTTTTGAACAGGCAGAAAAACTCTGCCGGGACATGCAGATGACCTATTATCACCTGCGTTTCTTCAGCGTTTACGGAAAAGGGGACCATCCGTGGTCCATCATTTCCACGCTGACGCGGGAACTGCCGGAAGGAAAAACGGTTTCCTTAAGTGCCTGCAGGCACCGCTGGAATTTTATGGATATCGCAGATGCATCCCGGGCAGTCGTAGAACTGTATCGCTACAGCGACAGCCATCCGGGCGAATGCCATGCTGTGAATGTGGCTTCGGAAGATACTCGGGTACTGCGGGACTTTGTTGAGGAGATCCACACGCTGTGCGGCGGTCGCGGAAACCTGGAATACGGAAGCTTTATTCAGGCAAAGGAAGGTGCCCTTTCCATCTGTCCGGTCAATGAAAATATAAAGAAACTGACGGACGGAACCTGGAAGGAAGAGGTCTCTTTTGCGGAGGGAATCCGAAGGATGCTTCCACAGATACTGGCATAAAAATGTGGAAAAAACAAACAGAAGCATCAACTTCTGTGGAAAATTGTCATTCTGGATCTGGACAATGACAGCGATGGCAAACAAGTTACAAGAAACGATATGGAAGGAAACGATTATGAAAAAGATCAGTGTGCTGATCCCCTGCTACAACGAGCAGGAAAATGTAGAGGCAATCAGCAAGGCGGTACTGGAGACCCTGACACGGGATCTGCCGCAGTACGACTATGAGCTGGTGTTCATCGACAACGATTCTACCGATGAAACCCGCCCGATCCTGCGCAGACTCTGTGCAGAAAACCCGAAGATCAAGGCCATCTTCAATGCCCGCAATTTCGGACAGTTCAATTCTCCGTATTACGGCATGCTGCAGGTGACTGGAGACTGCGTCATTGAGATGGTGGCAGATTTCCAGGATCCGGTGGATATGATCCCGAAATACGTGAAAGCCTGGGAAGAGGGCTACAAGATCGTTATCGGCATCAAGACAAGCAGCAAGGAAAACAAGATCATGTATGCGCTCAGAAGTTTCTATTATAAAACCATCAAGAAGCTGTCTGACGTGGAGCAGATTGAGCACTTTACCGGTTCCGGACTGTATGACCGGGATTTTATCGAGGTGCTGAGAAATCTGGATGATCCGACCCCGTTTCTGCGCGGAATTGTGGCGGAGCTTGGTTATAAGCGGAAGGAAATCCCGTACGAGCAGCCGAAACGCCGTGCCGGAAAAACGCACAATAACTTTTACCGTCTGTACGATGCAGCCATGCTCAGTGTGACTTCTTACACGAAAGCAGGCTTACGTTTGGCTACGTTTGTGGGAGCCATCAGCGCATTTTTAAGTATAGTAGTTGCGATCATTTACCTGGTCATGAAGCTGATCTGGTGGGACCGTTTCCCGGCAGGCATGGCACCGATGTTGATCGGTATGCTGTTTTTAGGCTCAGTGCAGATTTTCTTCATCGGCATGGTGGGCGAGTATGTGCTCTCCATTAACCAGCGCGTGATGCACCGTCCGCTGGTCGTGGAGGAAGAACGCCTGAATTTTGAGGAGAAATAATGGTTCGGACACAGAACTGTTTGAGGAGGAATAACGGTCCATGCGGAAACGGTGTGGAGCCGTTGTGAGGAGAAAAAATTCATATGAAATACAAGATTGACGTAGTGCGGATCCGGGAAAATTCGATTCAGTTAAATGGCTGGGTTATCGGAAAGACACCGGAGTCCAAAGCGGAATTTGAGGTTCTGGATCAGGAAAAAAAGCCGCTTTCGATCAAATATGTGGCAACCCGCAGGGATGATGTGAGCCAGATCTACTATAAGCAGGTCTATGACCGGGATTATGGCTTTGACATCCAGTTCCCGTATGAGCGTGGGGCGGACTACTGGCTGGTGATCCGCTGTGATGGAAAGACTGCCCGTGTGAAATACAATGAGGAGCTGATCGCAAAGCGCGCCAGTGTGGCACACAAGCGCATGGAAAAGATCAAGGATCTTATGAACATGGAAACGGTTCATGTGGCACTGGAGTTTGGAAAGAAGCATGGCTTAAAGGCGCTGATTTTGAAGTCCCGCCACAAGCTGCAGGGTCTGGATAATGATTATGACTATGGTGAGTGGTATGAGCTGACCCGCCCGAAGGAAGAAGAACTGGCTGCTCAGCGTGAGACAAAATTTGCGAAGGAGCCGCTGTTATCCATTGTCATTCCGGCGTACAAGACTCCGGAGAAATACCTGCGGGAGATGCTGGATTCCATTCTGGCGCAGACCTACAAAAACTGGGAAGTCTGCGTGGCAAATGGAAGCCCGAAGGGCGAGGGAGCCATTGTCAGCCGCGTTATGGCGGAATATACAAAGAAGGACAGCCGATTCCATGTGTCGGAGCTTGGGGAAAACCTGGGAATTTCCGGCAACACCAATGCGGCCCTGGAGATGGCAAAGGGTGACTTTATCATTCTGGCTGACCACGACGATACCATTCCGGAGCATGCTCTGTATGAGGTGGCAAAGACCATCAACGAGCACCCGGACTGCGATGTCATCTATTCCGATGAAGATAAGCTGGATATGGACGGCGGTGCGCTGTTTGACCCGCATTTCAAACCGGATTTTAACCCGGACCTTTTAACCAGCGTCAATTATATCTGCCATCTGTTTGTAGTGAAGCAGGAACTGCTGAACAAAGTAGGCGGCTTCCGCCACGAGTTTGACGGTGCCCAGGATTACGATTTCATTTTCCGCTGCACGGAGAATGCGAAAGAAATCTGCCATATCCCGAAGGTGCTGTACCACTGGCGCTGTCACCAGGAGTCTACAGCCAGCAACCCGGAGAGCAAGCTGTATGCGTTTGAGGCAGGTGCACGCGCGATCATGGCACACTATGAGCGCATGGGCATCCCGGCTGAGAAAGTAGAGAAGGGCGTCGATTACGGAATCTACCACACGACCTTTAAGATCCAGGGCGACCCGCTGGTGTCGGTTATCATTCCGAACAAGGATCACAGCGTGGACTTAGACCTCTGCATCCGCTCCATCATCGAGCGTGCCACCTACAAAAACCTGGAGTTTATTGTGGTGGAGAACAACAGCACCGAGCCGGAGACCTTCGCGTATTATGAGAAGATCCAGAAGGAATTCCCACAGGTGAAGGTCGTTCGCTGGGAACGGGAGTTCAACTATTCCGCGATCAACAACTTCGGAGCTTCCTTTGCAAAGGGCGAGTACCTGATGCTGTTAAACAACGATACCGAGATCATTGCCCCGCGCCTGTTTGAGGAGATGCTTGGCTTCTGCCAGCGGAAAGAGGTCGGCATTGTCGGTGCCAGACTGCTCTATGAGGATGACACGATCCAGCATGCCGGAGTTGTGATCGGTTTTGGCGGCGTGGCAGGTCATACCTTTATTGGTCTGCATGAAGCGGAAAACAGTTATTTCCACCGTGCAATGTGCGCACAGGATTACAGTGCCGTAACGGCAGCCTGCCTGATGGTGAAAAAGTCGGTCTTCCATGAAGTCGGTGGTCTGACTGAGGAGCTGGCTGTGGCATTTAACGACGTGGACTTCTGCCTGAAAGTGCGGGCAGCCGGATATCTGGTGGTTTACGCACCGTATGCAGTGATGCATCACTATGAGTCCAAGTCCCGAGGTCTGGAGGATACACCGGAGAAGGTAGCACGCTTCAACCGGGAGTGGGCACTGGTGGCAAGCCGCTGGCCGGATATCTTAAAGAACGGGGATCCTTACTACAATCCGAACCTGACCCTGCGAAAATCAGACTTTTCCCTGCGGGATCTCTTAAAAGAGAAGATCGGTGAGCCATATAAGCTTCCGGATTTGAAAGAGCAGTAGGATGGAGGAGCACGTATGAAAAAAGTATCGATCATCATTCCAAACTATAATGGTCTGAAATTCATGGAACCCTGTATGGCGGCGCTGGATCGGCAGATCTGCCGGGACTTTGAGCTGCTGGTGGTGGACAACGGTTCCACCGATGGCAGCGTGGAATGGCTGAAGGAGCATGGGCTTCCATCGATTTTCCTCGAAACCAATACTGGTTTTTCCGGTGCGGTCAATGTGGGAATCCGTGCAGCAAAAACACCGTATGTGATCCTCTTAAACAATGACACGGAAGCGGAGCCGGAGTATGTCGGAGAACTTTTAAAAGCCATAGAAAGCTCTCCGAGGATCTTCTCCGTGAGCCCGAAGATGATCCAGCTTTACCATAAGGATCTGATGGATGACGGCGGTGATATGTACAGCATTATGGGCTGGGCATACCAGCGGGGCGTGGGGCAGGAAATCGAACGATATGACCGCCCCTGCCATATCTTTTCGGCCTGTGCCGGTGCGGCAATCTACCGCAGGGAGGTATTTGACGAGATCGGATATTTCGATGAGATGCATTTTGCCTACCTGGAAGACATTGATGTGGGATACCGGGCAAAAATTGCGGGATACTATAACCGTTACTGCCCGTCTGCGAAGGTGTTCCATGTGGGAAGCGGCACCAGCGGCTCTAAGTATAATTCCTTTAAGGTGAAGCTGGCAGCGCGCAATAACGTATATCTGAATTACAAAAATATGCCGGCACCACAGCTTTTGGTGAACAGCATCCCGATCGCCATGGGCATCGTCGGAAAGTACCTGTTTTTCAAAAAACTCGGTTTTGAAAAAGACTATATTGCCGGGATTTTTGAGGGAATCAAAACCGTAAAAAAGACGCGCAAGGTTCCTTACCGCAAGGAAGATTTCACGAATTATCTTGCCATTGAGTGGGAGCTGATCTATGGCGCGGCACTGTATATTTACGAGTTTTCCAGACGCCAGGTGAAGAAGGCAGGCAAGCGTGCTTAAGCGCTGCCGGCTGCACATCCTTGCGTGAACAGACGGCAGATTCTGGCTGCAGGGAGAAAAGTTAAGAGAAATTTAATATCTCAATCCAGTAAATTCGTGTATAATCGTTACGATTCCATTACGATGCCGAAAGACCGCCAGTTTGCGCGGATCCTGGCAAAATCCGTTGCTGTCTGTGCCATACATGGACAGTAATCTGAAAATCAGGGTGGACTATATGATAAAAGATAATCAGACCAGACTGAACCGGCTGCATGTGCTTCTGGATGCACTGGTGATTGCAGCCGCCTATGTGTTCAGCTGGTTTATTACATTGAAAAGCGGATTGTTCGGAGCAGATTTGGAGGCTGGTATCCTGCCGACCTGGTTTTATATGCGGGTCCTTGTGGTGATCATACCAGTCTATCTGCTTTTGTATACAATCTTTCATTTGTTTACGCCGAAGCGGGTGCAGGGCAGACGTCAGGAGTTTGCGAACATCTGCAAGGCAAATCTGATCGGACTGTTCCTGTTTGGAACAATCCTGTATGTAGGAAGAAAGAACCCTTATCTGCGGGAGTTCTCGGCAAGGCTTGTAGCAGGCTTCTTTCTGACCAACATTACCGCGGAAACGCTGGAACGGAATCTGATCCGCACTGTGCTGCGCTCCATGCGTGCAAAGGGCTACAATCAGAAACATATTATTCTGGTGGGTTACAGCCGGGCAGCGGAAGGTTATATTGACCGTGTGCTGGCAAACCCGGAGTGGGGATACCGCGTGCGCGGCATTCTCGATGAGCATAAGCAGTGGGGATATGATTACCGCGGGATCAAAGTCATCGGCACATTAAAGGATTTAAAGCCGATCCTGGACATGAACCGCCTGGATGAGATTGCCATTACCTTAAGCCTGAAGGAGTATGCCGGTCTGGAAAAGATCGTGGCAGTCTGCGAGAAATCCGGGGTTCACACGAAGTTCATTCCGGACTATAACAATGTGATCCCGACCAGGCCATATACGGAGGATTTACAGGGACTGCCGGTCATCAATATCCGCCATGTTCCGTTAAACGATCCGCTGAATGCAGCAATGAAGCGTGTGGTTGATATTTTTGGTGCGGTTGTTGCACTGATTTTGTTTTCCCCTATTATGCTGGTGACGGCCGTGCTGATCAAGCTGACTTCTCCGGGACCGCTGATCTATTGTCAGGAACGGGTAGGACTTCACAACCGTCCATTTAAAATGTACAAGTTCCGTTCCATGGAAGTGCAGGCACCGGAAAAAGAAAAGAGCGAGTGGACGACCAAACGTGACCCGCGGGTAACACCGATCGGACGGATCATCCGAAAAACCAGTATTGATGAGATGCCGCAGCTTTTCAACGTCCTGTTTGGCAGCATGAGCCTGGTGGGACCGCGGCCGGAACGCCCCTATTTTGTGGAGCGGTTTAAGGAAGAAATCCCCCGCTACATGATCAAACACCAGGTGCGGCCGGGCATGACGGGCTGGGCCCAGGTGAATGGTTACCGGGGTGACACTTCGATTACCAAACGGATCGAGCATGATCTTTATTACATTGAAAACTGGACTTTGGGATTTGATTTTAAGATATTGTTTCTGACATTTTTCAAAGGCTTTATTAATAAGAACGCCTATTGACCCGGTTGCCGGAGCAGGCAGGAATTAAGATGAGGTACAAAACATGAGTCACGATTATGACGATGAGTTAGAGCGCAGTACAGAAAGACGCAGCAGACGAAATCCCCATATGCGAGACAGTTCCGGAGCGTATGCGTCTTCTGATCGGGAAGGCGGTTACGCAAATGAACGGGAACGCTGGGAGAGACGCCAGAGACAGCGCCAGGAGGCTGCGGAGCGGGAACTGGATGTTATGGGAGATTCCCGGATCTATGCGCTTCCCAAGCAGCCGAAACGCCAATATGAACCGGAAGCTTCCGGAAGCACCAAAGAACCGGATATGCTTGACGAACTGGAGATGGGCCGTGTGCGTGCCTCATCCCGCCGCAGAAACAGCGCAGATTACGAGACCGGTGCATCGGATGAAAGCACGCGCAGCAGTGCCGTGCGGGAGACAGCCGGAAGCCGTGCCGTGCGCGAGACAGCAGCTGCGAAAGCAGGGGCCGGAAGCAGCCGCCGTATGGGAAATTCTGGAGAAAATTGGGAAACCGGACTGGACAGCGAAGCCGGTGGAAACCAGCGCAGAAATGCCGGGGCAGAAGAAAACTGGCAGAATACCAGGGATAGCGGGGCAGGAAGAAGCCGTCGCAAAAATACAGAGGCAGCAGGAGACTGGCAAAACACCAGAAACACAGAAAACGGACGGAGTCAGCGCGGCAGCAGAAATGCGGAAGCAGGAGGAGGCGGACGTCTGGAGATTGGCAAAAGCGAGGCAAAGAGAAAGCGCAGACGCCGTATCATTGCCATGATCGTGGCAGAGTGCATTGCGCTGGTGGCGATTTTCAGCTATGCCTTTATGGCCCGCATGATGTCCCAGATCCAGCGTTCGGAAGAGTTCCAGATCAGTGAGATCAAGACCAATGACATTGCAGTAGATGCAGAAGAAAACATGAAGGGTTACTGGACCATTGCCATCTTTGGTGTCGATGCACGTGATAACGCGATCGAGAAATCCACAAACTCGGATGTTATCATCCTCTGCAACATCAACCGCGATACCGGTGAGATCAAGCTGGTATCAGTATACCGTGACTCTTATTTAAATATCAATGATAAGGGATCTTATGCCAAGGCAAACCAGGCATACTTTGTGGGCGGTCCGAAGCAGGCAGTAGAGGCTTTAAACCGCAACCTTGACCTTCAGATCCAGGATTACATGACCTTTAACTGGAAAGCCGTAGCCAATGCGATCGACGTGCTTGGCGGTGTGGACATTGAGCTGAGCAAGGTAGAGTTTTTCTATATCAACTCCTTTATCACGGAAACGGTAAAAGCAACCGGAATTGGTTCCCACCAGTTGACCCATGCAGGCATGAATCATTTAGATGGTGTCCAGGCGGTAGCATATGGTCGTCTGCGTTTGATGGATACCGACTACGCGCGTACTGAGCGTCAGCGCAAGATCATTGCACAGGCTTTCGAAAAATCAAAGAAAGCAGATTTCCAGACGCTTTATACCCTGATCGGAACAGTATTTCCGCAGGTATCGACCAGCATCGGCGTTGACGATCTGGTCAGCAATGCGAGAAATATCAGCAAGTTCCATCTGGGTGAGACAACCGGATTCCCGCAGGCCCGCGGCGATGCCAATATGGGCAAGAAGGGTGCGGTTGTTGTTCCGGCAACCCTGGAGAGCAACGTCATTGAACTGCACAAATTCCTGTTTGGTGACGAAGCCTATACACCTTCCGATACGGTAAAGAAGATCAGCGCAAAGATTTCTTCGGATACCGGCATCTACAAGGAAGGCCAGTTTGTAGGAAATGTAGGAACGGGCGGCGGAGTCGTACAACCGCAGAAAACGACGGCAGCAGCCACCAAATCCTCTGACAAAGCGGAAAGCAAAGAGGAAGAAGGCTATCAGACCGTATACGAGTATGACAAGAATGGCAAAAAAGTCAGCAAAAAACTTAAGATGGAAACGGATGCGGACGGCAAATATGTAAAATATGAGACCGACGCGGACGGATTCCTGGTAAAAGACGAGACCATCTCCAGCAGCCATGCCTCCAAAGCAGAGACGGACGAGAATGGAGAACTGAAGGAATCGGAAAGCGGCAACAGTCATAAGAACAATGAGTCTTCAACCGGTGAGTCCGGAATTGCAGATTCTAAGGTAACAGACCGTCCGGGAACGTCATCCGAATCGACATCTGCCTCTCATCCGGGAAGCACTGCGGAGAGCAGTTCTGCCAGTCACCCGGGAAGCGGCACGACGCCGACAAGCGCATCGTCCCACCCGGGAAGCAGTACAACCCCAACCAGTGCAGCGTCCCATCCGGGAAGCAGTACGACGCCAACCAGTGCGGCATCCCATCCGGGCAGCAATACGGAGACTACCACATCGGGTGGTGGCAGTACGGTTCCGACGGCAGCATCCCACCCGGGAAGCAGCACGACGCCGACAAGCGCAGCAAGTCATCCGGGAAATACATCCACAACCCCGACTGGTTCCGGCAACCCGTCCTCTGCGGGACCATCCGGAAGCGGCAACTCATCATCTTCCGCGGTTTCCGGAATGGTGGCAGGACCGGGGCAGTAAATTTTGAACAATATTGCACGATAACGAATGAGGGGCGAAAGTTCCCGCAGCCGCCATGCAT
>OGWS01000618.1_pt1 | contig 35574 bp, 33 predicted proteins | sample 1576111 | NCBI WGS metagenome assembly OGWS01 (sample SAMEA3541534, study PRJEB24748) | human gut metagenome | biome: human gut; feature: human-associated habitat; material: faeces | place: China | collected 2012
GATCTATGATTTTGCAGTACATAGCCACGCACTGGGTTGCGTGGCTTTTTGCGGCTATCTCCGGCATCCTGGGTGCAGCTTACCGTAGATTATCCAAACAGCTCAAAGCGGAGCAGGTAAAAGCACGGTCTATCAACGCTGCAGTGCTGGCCCTGCTCCACGACAGGCTGTACCAGGCTTGTCAGTTTTATTTAAAACGGGGATTTTGCACGCTTGAAGACCGGGACAATTTGGAGTACATGTTTAAGCCTTACAAGGCCCTTGGCGGGAATGGAACCGGCGAAGAACTGTATAACAGGTGCCTGGCATTGCCGTATGAATCGGCAGAAAGTGAGGATAAGAAATGAATATGAACGACGTGTTGCAGTATGCAGCGTATGTGTTGGTGGCCATCGGTGTGATGGCTTTTTTAGTATCTGTAATTACGCAGGTAATCAAAGAACTGCCATGCTTTAAGCAGGTGCCGACCGCCGTGGTTGTAATCGTGCTGAGCCTGGTACTCTGCCCGGCGGCGCTGGTGGCACTGCTGGCCTGGCTGTCAAAGCCGGTTACCTGGTATTTAATTTTTGCGTGCATGATTGCAGCCTTTATAGTAGCGTTGGTTGCAATGGACGGATGGGAGCGTGTGACCGAGATATGGCAGCGGACAAAATACAACAACAAACACTGAGAGGAGGTGGTCCAGATATCTCCCGCGGCGGTCCGGGCGACGGCCGCCGTATTGTTGCGATATCGCAATGGGTGGCATAAACGCCGCCTAATATATTAATGAGAAGAAAAGAGGATAAAGTCATGATGAAATTAAATGAAACCGTGGACGCAATGAATAGCACAGATTATAAGGAAAGATTTAAGGCTGAATACAACCAGCTGGCAATCAGATATTACGGACTGCGCGGTATGCTCGATAAGTGGGATGCCGGTACGCTGCCGTTTAAGCCGACCTGTCCAAGAAGCACCTATAATATGCAGTTGACTGCAATGACGGATTATCTTGCGGTGCTTGAAGCCAGGGCGGTTATGGAGGGTGTTGAGCTTGACGACGTAAGCTGCAAATAAAGTAAATGCAACAGAAATCATGTAGAATATTGACATAAAATATGATATGATGTAAGAGCTGCCGAACCTCCAGCAGAAAGGAGGTGTGCGTCCATGATAATAGAATTGATCACCACATTTCTTGTCTCTGTTTTAGCAGGTGTAGTTAGCTACTACATATGCAAATGGCTGGACAGAGATAAGTAGGCAGCAACAGCCTAAACGGAGTGGTTCACCGTAACGAACAAGAAAACCCCAGAGGATTAGGGCCCTCTGGGGTTTTTGCGTCGCATGAGAAAAGTTCACCACATTTCTTAGCTGCCTACATCATATTCTATTTTTCTTAATTTGTCAATATTCCAAAAGTTAACAGTTAACCAGTTAACGTTAACGGAAAGGAATGTCAAATGAAAATCTCAGAAAATGGATTGAAACTGATCAAGAAATTTGAGGGCTGCCGCCTGACAGCTTACCAGGACGCTGTAGGCGTCTGGACTATCGGCTACGGCACCACAACTGCGGACAAGGCTATTACCGGCACCACGATTTGCCAGGGACTGCGCATCAGTCAGGAAACTGCAGATGAGTGGCTGCGCCAGTCTATTGACCGCAAGTATGGCCCGAAGGTGGACAAGTATGCCACATACCAGTGGACCCAGAACGAATTTGATGCATTAGTATCTTTCGCATACAATATCGGATCTATCGACGGCCTTACGGCGCAGGGATCCCGGACGCGTGCGGAAATCTCACACATGATCTTGGCCTATAACAAGGCGGGCGGTCAAGTGCTGGCCGGACTCACCAAGCGTCGCCAGGAAGAACGAGCGCTCTTTTTGACGCCGGTGCCGGAACAGGTTAAGACCGGATGGCAGCAGGAGGACGGTGGCTGGCGGTTTTACTTCCGGGATGGCAGTGGCAAGCATGTGGTCAACGCCTGGTACCACGATGAGGATAAGTGGTACTGGTTTGACGGTGCCGGTATGATGGTTCATGACACCTGGTACCGCTACAATGGTGACTGGTATTATCTGGGGACAGATGGAGCTATGGTTAAGGGCTTGCAGACGTCAGGCGGTAAATGGTATTATTTAGATGATGATGGCCGCATGGCAACAGAGCCGGTGGTACTTACGCCTGACCATGACGGAGCGCTACAGCATCCGGGTTTAAGACAGTAAAACAGATGCGCCGTAGTCAATGACAACGATTTGACTACGGCGCATAAATTACGGTATAATATGCTAGGTTGCTCAGAAAAACGAAAATGTATTCGGTAACCAGTTTTGCCTTATTTTGTGCGGAAACTGAGTGATAGCATAACTTACTATATAATAAGTAGATTCACAGGTTCAAGACACCGCAAACTGTGAGACGATCGCGCTGCTGACCCGCGTAAAATAATCTGAGATATTGTTGATAATTCAGAAAATCCCGTTGCTGGGCACGCATGCGTGAACAGTAACAACTGCCGCCAGCAAATCAGGCTGGCGGGGAATGCGGCGGAAGCCCTGGGCGCCTCCCGCATGCGTATCCTGATGAAAGAAATCATCCCAAACAGTGTCAGCTCTGTGCTGATCATGGCGACTACGGATATCGGAAATAAGATCCTGATGTTCTCAACGCTGAGCTTTCTGGGACTGGGCTCCGCACCGCCTACCCCGGAATGGGGCATGATGGTTTCTGACGGTGTGGATTACTTCAATAAGTTCTGGGTATCCGGTTTCCCGGGTCTTGCGATCTTCACCATGGCTGTAGGAGCCAATTTCATTGGCGATGGTCTGCGGGATCTGCTGGATCCGAAGCTGCGTACACAGTTCTGATAAAAATGCCGCGCGGATGCGTGGCTCAAAACGAATCAGCAATAGAAAGACGGCGCCGGGGACCGGGAGGGTCTGCGGCGCCCCTTTTGGCAGATGGAGCTTTTTGAGAAATACTGTCAACAGGCAGATAAAATGAGGAGGTTTTTGAACATGAACGAAGCAAGAGCAAAAAGAATTCTGGACGAATTACAGAAACAGGGGGTCAGCCAGATGCTGCTGACAGACCCGATGTCCATTGCCTATCTGACTGGTATTCGCATGACACCCATCGAACGCTTTTACGCGCTTTTACTGCGGGCAGACGGACATCACGCTTACTTTTTAAATCATCTGTTTTATGTACCGCAGGAAGTCGGGGCAGAGAAAGTCTGGTATTCCGATACCGATCCGGTGCCAGAACTGGTGGCAGCGCATCTGGACAAGCATGCAGTGCTGGGGGTAGATAAGGATTTAAAGGCCCGTTTTCTGCTTCCGCTGATGGAGATGAAGGCAGCGGCAGGCTTTGTGAATGGCTCTGAGGCTGTGGACATTACCCGCGGTGTGAAAGATGCTGAGGAACAGGAGAAGATGCGCGTGGCTTCCAGGCTGAACGATCAGGCTATGGCGCAGTTTAAAAATCTGATCCATGAGGGTGTGACGGAGAAAGAAGTTGCTGACCAGATGCTGGAGATTTATTTAAGCCTGGGTGCGGATGGTTACTCATTCCCGCCGCTGGTGGCATTTGGTGCCAATGCGGCAGATCCGCACCACTCCCCGGATGATACCGTGGTGCAGCCGGGAGACTGTGTATTGTTTGATGTAGGCTGTATCAAAGACGGCTACTGTTCAGATATGACCCGTACCTTTTATTATAAGTCTGTCAGTGAAGCACACCGGAAGGTCTATGAGACCGCAAAAGCTGCCAATGAGAGTGCCATTGCAAAAATCAGACCCGGTATACCGCTTTGTGAGCTGGATGCCACAGCCAGAAACCTGATCGCCGATGCCGGATGGGGACCAAATTTCAATCACCGTCTCGGACACTTTATCGGACAGTCCTGCCATGAGTTTGGGGATGTTTCTTCTGCCAATACCTGGGAGGCAAAGCCGGGCATGATCTTCTCCATTGAGCCGGGCATTTATTTAAGCGGTGATACCGGTGTCCGTGTGGAGGATCTGGTACTGGTTCGCAAAGATGGCGTGGAAGTGCTGAACCATTACCCAAAGACTTTGCAGATCATCGAATAAAGGAGGCTTATGGATATGAAACATCCAATCGCAGCGCTGCACATGGCAAACGGGGCAAAAATCGTGATCGAGCTGCTTCCAGAGTCGGCTCCGAATACGGTGAACAGCTTTCTTTATGCGGCATCCCATGGGTATCTGGATCATCATGCCATTGAACGCATTGTGCCGGGAAACTGGGTGGATATGAGCTACACGGCATTTGGTCACAAGGAAACCCAGTACCTGATCCCCAAATGAATTTATCTTAAATCCGGACGTGACGCCGCTTGATTCCCATCCGGGATGTGTCTGCATGGGTGGTTACGGGGATGCGGGTCTGGCAAGCTGTGAATTTTTCTTTCCGCTTCGCGACTGCCCGGATCACAAGGTGATTTATCCGGTATTTGGAACGGTCATTTCCGGCATCGATGAGATTTTACGTATCGCGCAGGTGCCAACGGTGCCGGTTGATTTCCCGATTCCGGGTGTGGAAGTGAACCGCCCGGTAAAGCCGGAAATCCTGGACCATGTAGAACTGGAACTGTTTGGAGCGGTTTACCCGGAGCCGGTGCGGGTGGAAAATCCGAAACTGCCGAAATGCTGGCCGAAGCTGTAAGAAAAGAAACTTGACAGCAACAAATGGTTGTACTATCATCTAAATAGTTGCAGATACATCTAAATGCAAGACGTATCTTCGGAAACAGAGAAAGGCGGATGATAGTATGGATCAAACCGAAAGAAAAATCACAAAAATTGCGCGCGAGGTCAGCAAATTTACCGTTCAGACCATGAAAGAGGAAGGCATTGGTACGGCGGAATTTGATTTTATCCATCTGGTGCGCCACAATCCGGGAATTACCCAGACTCAGGTGCGGGAACAGCTCCAGATTGACAAAGGAGCTGCGGCCAGAAGGGCAGCCAGTCTGGAGGCGAAAGGCTACCTGGTCCGCAAACCGAATCCCAAAGATGGAAGAAGTCAGCTTTTGTATGCGACAGAGCAGGCAGAACATCTGAAAAATTCAAAAGCACGAATCGAATCTGTTTTTTATGAGTGGCTTTTGGAAGAATTGCCGGAAAAAGAAAAAGAACAGTTTTTAGAGACGCTGGATACGTTATACTGGCGTTCGAAGCGGGAACGTCAGGCGGGCTTTTCTACCGTGACAAGCCGTGTGAAGGAACGGGGAGCGTCAGACGGATAGACTGCAGAAACCCTAGAAGCGGAAAAACAAAAGTATGCAGGCATGTTACTGTATTACGACTGGAGACTGGCATTGTTGTCCATAATCTTTCCTCCGGTATCTTATTTCATTGCAGAAAAGATGAAGGTACTGACCCTGTTTGGCTATGTGGAGCAGTCGTTCCACCAGGTACCCGGAACCGTCAAAGACCAGATCACGCTGTTTGATCCGGACATTTCCATGGAAGCCGTAAAGCGGGCTGCGGTGCTGACCGGGCTTGATGAGACGATTATGCAGATGGAGCACGGTTACGATACGGTCTGCACACCGGAATTGTTCTCCCAGGGGCAGTGGCAGCTTTTATCGATCGCACGGGCGGCTGCGGCAGAGACGGAACTGTTTTTGTTAGATGAGATCACGGCTAATCTGGATGCGGAGACCGAACAGGCTGTTTTAAAGGCACTGAAACAGGTTTCGGAGGACCGCACGGTGATTTCGATTTCTCACCGAATTGCAGCGGAATTTAGAAGAATCATTCAAGTTGGCAGTTAAAAAGATAGACAAGGGAAAGTGAGAACATATGATATGGAAAAAAACGATATCCAGATCCGTGTGGCATCGGAGGCCGATGCAGAAGCACTTTTAGCAATTTATACGCCTTATGTAGTAAAAACGGCAATCACGTTTGAGTATGAGCCGCCGACTCTGGAAGAATTTCGGGGACGAATCAGGCATACGCTGCAGAAATACCCTTATCTCGTAGCTGAGCAAAATGGAAAAATTCTCGGTTATGCCTATGCGGGCGTTTTTCATGAGCGCGAAGCGTACAGCTGGGCGGTAGAAACTTCTATCTATGTGGATGAAACCTTGCGGCACTCTGGGGTGGGGAGAAAGCTGAATAGAGCCATGGAAGCCGTATGCAGGGCGATGGGAATTCTCAACATGGAAGCCTGTATCGCAGTTCCGGAAGCAGAAAATGATGAATACCTGACCAGAAACAGCGTGGATTATCATGCACATATCGGATACCGGCTGGTAGGAGAATTTTATCAGTGTGGTTACAAATTCGGACGCTGGTATAATATGGTCTGGATGGAAAAAATGATCGGAGAACATCAGGATGAGATGGAGATGCCGGTGTGGTTTCCGGATCTGAAACAGATCAATGAAATATTAGAATAGGGAACCTGTAAAATCCATGTAAAATGCTTTGTGGACAGTCTGTAAAATTCGGAGTATACTAGATATTATAACAAATCCAGAAAAATTCAGACGGAGGAAAGCAACATGGGTACAAAAGCAGAATACGCAATTTCTTTACACGACAAGGGGTATAACTGTGCGCAGGCAGTAGCCTGCACGTTCTGCAAAGAATTTGGTGTGGACGAACAGGAAATGTTTAAAATCGCAGAGGGCTTTGGTCTTGGCATGGGCATGATGGAGATGTGCGGTGCCCTTTCTGGCATGATGATGATCATTGGACTGGCAAACAGTGTCGGTGATCTGGAAAAGGGGATGCCGACCAAAGGTGCGACCTACAAGCAGGTTAAGGAACAGGTCATGAAATTCAAAGAGAAAAACGGTTCTTATCTGTGCAGAGAGCTGAAGGGAGTGGAGACTGGAAAGGTGCTCTGCAGCTGTCCGCAGTGTATTATGGATGCGGTGGCATTGACAGAAGCATATTTGGCAGAACATCAGGCAGACAGATAAGGGGTGTATGAGATTGAAGGGTAAACATGCGGATCTGATTGAGGGGAATATTTTTCAGGCCCTTTTGGTTTTTGCAATCCCGCTGCTGATTGGAAATCTGTTCCAGCAGCTGTATAATACGGCGGATTCCTATGTAGTGGGAAATTTTGTCGACACCAATGCGCTGGCAGCCGTAGGAGCGTCTGGCTCCGTCATCCAGATGCTGGTTGGCTTTTTTATGGGTCTGTCGGTAGGTGCCGGTGTTGTCATTGCCCAGTATTTTGGTGCAGGGGATCAGGAAAAAATGAGCCATGCAATTCACAGTGCACTGGCTTTGACGGCATTTTTAAGTGTCCTGTTTACCATTGCAGGAATTGCAGTCACAAGACCCCTGCTTCGGGCAATTGGTGTACCGCAGGAAGTACTTCCGCATTCCACCTTGTATCTGACTATTTATTTTGCCGGAATCACCTTTCTGTTGTTCTATAATATGGGATCCGGAATTCTGCGTGCGATCGGAAACTCCCGGGACCCGCTTATTTACCTGGCAATAGCCAGTGTGCTGAATGTGATCCTGGATGTTCTGCTTGTGTGTGTGGCGCGTCTTGGCGTAGCCGGTGTTGCGCTTGGAACCATGATCGCGCAGGCAGTCAGTGCATTTCTTGTCATGCGTCAGCTGATCCATACCCGGGAAGCGTACCGGGTGGAAATAAAGAAGATCCGTTTCCATAAGGCCATGACCAGACAGATTATCCTGGTAGGACTTCCGGCTGCATTTCAGCAGAGCATTACGGCGTTTTCCAATGTGATCGTGCAGTCGTATATCAACAGCTTTGGTACCGCTGCAATCGCCGGTTATTCTACCACCATCCGCATCGATGGATTTTTGCAGCTGATCCTGCAGAGCTTCAATATGACGATCACTACATTTGTCGGGCAGAACATTGGTGCGGGAAAACTGGAACGGGTAAAGAAAGGCATGCTGACGGCGTGGATCATGTGCTCTGTCCTGATCGTGGGAGGATGCTTTTTGATGAACTGCGGCGGTGCTGCTCTCGTCAGTCTTTTTACGAATGATGAGGAAGTCATTGCCAACGGTGCTGCCATGTTAAAGCTGTTTTCCTATGCGTACTGGACGCTGCCGGTGGTTCAGATTTTAAGCGGTTCTTTGCGCGGGGCAGGAAAATCCAGCATTCCGATGATCTTTATGCTTGGAACGTTTGTGGTGATCCGTCAGATTTATCTGGCGATCACAGTACCTGCAACACACAGTCTTATGGTTGTCATGGCAGGATGGCCTATCACCTGGGCGCTCTGTGCAGTCGGAATGGCAATCTATTTCTTTAAAGCGGACTGGATGAAGGACGCAGAGAAGCTGATTCAGGGATAGAAAAGAAACAGGACACAATAAAATTTCATATTGCTGGTATACGAATTTCCGGTTCTGCAAAGACTAGTTTCTGACAATGCGTCAGAAAGAGAGGGTCTTATGAGTAATGTGATTCGTTCCAGAAAAGCCGCAGTCATTGGCTGCGGCTTTGTTGGCTCTGCGATTGCGTTTACCTTGATGCAGAGCAAACTGTTTTCGGAGCTGGTGCTGCTGGATGTGAATAAAGATAAGGCAGACGGGGAGGCGAAGGATATTTCCCACGGCGTCCCCTTTGCGGCACCCATGAAAATCTATGCAGGAGATTACGATGATATTGCGGATGCTTCGATCATCATTGTGACAGCAGGGGCCAATCAGAAGCCGGATGAGACAAGGCTGGATCTGGTGCACAGGAATGTAGAAATCTATCAGAGCATCATCCCGGAAATTGCCGGCAGAAATTTTGGCGGGATTCTGCTGATCGTCTCGAATCCGGTAGACATTTTGACTTATGCGGCACTTCGCCTGAGCAGTTTGTCGGAAGAACGGGTGATCGGTTCCGGAACAGTACTGGACAGTGCACGCATGAAATATGCGCTTGGACAACATTTGCAGGTAGACAGCCGCAGTGTACATTCCTATATTGTGGGAGAGCATGGTGACAGCGAGATCGCGGTGCTGAGCAGTACCAATATTTCCGGCATTCCGCTGGATGTATTCTGTGAGATGCGCGGTTACGAGAATCCGAAAGAAAAGCTGGATCTGATCGCGGAATCTGTCAAAAACAGTGCTTACGATATCATCGCCAAAAAACAGGCTACGTATTACGGCATTGCCATGTCTGTGCGCCGGATCTGCGCCTGCATCGTCCGCAATGAACGCTCGATTTTGCCGGTATCGTCCATGATGCATGGGGAATACGGCATCCGGGACATTGCCCTGAGTATGCCTGCAGTTCTGGGGGCGGACGGCGTGGAAACGCATGTGCCGATCTCACTGAATGAAGACGAGACGACCAGGCTGATCCAGTCGGCAGAGACGCTCAAAGGCATTGCGCAGGGGCTGGAACTGTAGAACAAGACCGGATGCATCAAAATGGTCAGAAATCTGGTTGGAGATCGGAAATCTTCCTGCCAGGGATTTTCTGGGATTTCCAACCGGGTTCCAGCCAGGGTCCATGAAAAGAACTTTCTCGACGACAGCCTCCTTCTGTGGTATAATTTTTTTCTATTATGCGATTACGAAAAGGAGGCTTTTTTCATGGGTGTACAGGAGCAGGAAAAAGCAAAGACATATCGCTGCATCGGCCTTCTGGCCCATGTAGATGCAGGGAAAACGACGTTATCTGAGGCGATTTTATATACGTCCGGAACCATACGGAAACTGGGGCGTGTAGATAACCGGGATGCGTACCTGGATACATACGCGCTGGAGCGGGAACGGGGCATTACCATCTTTTCCAAGCAGGCAGTATGCCAGCTTGGGGATACCACGGTTACACTGCTTGATACACCGGGACATGTGGATTTTTCCGCGGAAATGGAGCGGACACTGCAGGTGCTGGACTGCGCGGTGCTGGTGATCAGCGGGGCAGATGGCGTGCAGGGGCATACGGAAACGTTGTGGAGCTTACTGAAACGTTACCAGGTTCCGACCTTCCTTTTTATCAACAAGATGGATCAGCCGGGAACCGACCGGGATGCGCTGATGGCAGAGCTGAAAAAACGCCTGCATGATTCCTGCGTGGATTTTGAACCGCTGGACGGGCCTGAGAATGCAGTGCCGGAGGACGTGTGGGAGAACATCGCCATGTCCGATGAAGCGCTTTTGGAGCAGTATCTGGAAAATGGAAGCATTACGGATGATCAGATCCGCGGGCTGATCCGGCAGCGGAAGCTGTTTCCGTGTTATTTTGGTTCGGCGTTAAAGCTGCAGGGCGTGGAGGAACTGCTTGCCGGACTGGAGCGGTGGATGGGAAGTGAAAACACCGAAAAACACAGTTTGGCCGCTGGTACAAAAGCAGAGCAGGCCGTTGGAAAAACGGAAATCAGGGATCAGAAAGATTCCCGGAATGCATTTGGTGCCAAAGTCTTTAAGATCTCCCGCGATGATCAGGGTGCCCGGCTGACTCACTTAAAAGTCACATCGGGTTGTCTGAAAGTAAAAGATTTTCTGGAAGAAAAGGGCAAAGAACCGGAGAAGGTCAACCAGATCCGCATTTATTCCGGCACGAAATACGAACTTGTGAATGAGGCTGTGCCAGGCATGGTCTGTGCGGTGACCGGTCCTGTGACAACGTATCCGGGCCAGGGGATTGGAACGGAGGCAGAATCCGAGCTTCCGGTCCTGGAACCGGTGTTAAATTACCGTGTAGAGTTGCCGGAGGGCTGCGATGCCCATAAAATGCTAGCAGAACTAAAGCAGCTTGAGGAGGAAGAACCGGAACTTCACATTACATGGAATGAACCGGCGCAGGAAATTCAAGTGCAGGTTATGGGTGAGGTACAGATCGAGGTGCTAAAAAGTCTGGTGGCAGAGCGCTTTGGTGTGGATATCCGTCTGGATGCAGGAAGTATTGTATACAAGGAGACGATCACGCAGACCGTAGAGGGCGTGGGGCATTTTGAACCGCTGCGCCATTATGCGGAGGTCCATTTGCTGATGGAGCCGGGGGAACCGGGCAGTGGTCTGCAGTTTTCTGCCCGCTGCAGTGAAGATTTTCTGGACCGGAACTGGCAGCGCCTGATCTTAACCCACCTGGAAGAAAAACGCCATCGTGGAGTTCTCACCGGCTCTGAAATTACGGATATGCAGATTACGCTGATCGCAGGACGCGCCCATTTAAAACACACCGAAGGCGGGGATTTCCGCCAGGCCACGTACCGGGCAGTCCGCCAGGGACTGTGTGAGGCAGCAGCGGAAGGATGTGTGCAGATTTTAGAGCCGTATTACGCGTTTAAGCTGGAGGTGCCGTCCGAGTATGTAGGCCGCGCCATGACGGATCTGGAGCGCATGAAGGGAACCTTTGAACCGCCGCAGTTAGAGGAAGAAAATATGGTTTTAAGCGGTGTGGTTCCGGTTGCCACCATGCAGAATTACCAGCGGGAGGTTGTTTCCTACACGAAAGGACGCGGACGGTTAAGCTGCGTGCTTCAGGGATATTTCCCATGCCATAATGCGGTGGAAGTGGTGCAGGAAACAGGTTATGAGGCAGAACTGGACCTGGCGGATCCGACGGGCTCGGTATTCTGTGCCCATGGAGCCGGCTTTGTGGTGCCATGGTATGAGGTGAAGCATTACATGCATATCCAGACCGGAATTCCGGTGCTGGGAGAGGAAGCCGCGGCGAATACCGGCGATGACGCCGCTGATGGATGGAATACGGGGGGCGGAGCTGGAAGGAACATTGGCGCGTCTCCTGGGGATGGCAGAAATGCGGGAGCAGGAACCGTAGGGATATCTGGCAGATCCGTATCGCAGACTGGAAGCTGTTCTAATTCTGGTGGTGCGTCTTTTGGTGCCGATGAAAAAGAACTCGAAGCCATTTTTACCCGTACCTACGGCGAGAGCAAGCGCAAACGCTCCTACGACAGCGGTCCGCGCCAGGTGGTGTATGATCCTGGAAAATATGCGCATACCAAAAAGGAAGAACCCGTGGAAGAATACCTTCTTGTGGATGGCTACAACATCCTCTATGCCTGGGAGGAACTTCGGGAGCTGATGAAGGTCACTCTGGATGGTGCGCGGCACCGTCTCATGGACATGCTCTGTAACTATCAGGGCTACCGCAAATACAACCTGATCGTGGTATTTGATGCCTACAAGGTGAGCGGCGGAGTTGGAAGCACGGAGGATTATCACAATATTCATGTGGTTTATACCAAAGAGGCTGAGACCGCGGACCAGTACATCGAAAAATTTGCCCATCAGATGGGAAAGAAATACCGGGTGACCGTGGCAACTTCCGATGGACTGGAGCAGGTCATCATCCGCAGCCAGGGCTGCCTTCTCATGTCAGCCAGTGATCTGGAGGAAGACATGGAGCGCGTCAGCCGCCAGATTGAGGAAGACCGTGGGCATCTGGTAAAGCCTGGAAAACGTTATCTCTTCGCAGATGTAGAGAAGGATCTGGCTGAATACTTAGAGCAGGTACGGCTTGGGAAGATTCCGGCGACATCAGAGAAGCAATGAGTGGAAACCTGGTTGCTGTATACGGGTAGGAATTTTCTGAACTGAAAATTCCGTAAGATACAGTTCTGGTAGCAGATTTTGCCGATTTGGAATGCGAAGCATCGGCAAAATCCCGTTGCCTGGCACGCACGTGTGAACGGCAACGAGAAATCTTCGCAGAATCAGAATTCTACCTTGCATTATTGTTTTTCTTGAAGTACAATATAACTGGTTCGTCAAAATTTAGACAAACCACATTGGGAATGCAGGAAAAGAGCTACTGTCTGCCGCATGGAAAACAGCAGCCATCGGACCGGAAGCCGGTCGTTAAAGAAAAAGGAGAACAAGTCATGGAAAAAAGACCAGTGGTATTAATGATCTTGGATGGATACGGATTAAACGATCATTGTGAGGCGAACGCAGTCTGCGAGGGCAAGACCCCGATCATGGACCAGCTTATGAGCCAGTGCCCGTTTGTAAAGGGCCAGGCAAGCGGTCTGGCAGTCGGTCTGCCGGACGGACAGATGGGTAACTCTGAGGTTGGTCACTTAAATATGGGTGCAGGACGCATCGTATACCAGGAGCTGACCCGTATCACCAAGTCGATTGAGGATGGTGATTTCTTCCAGAATGAGGAACTGATGGCAGCAGTCGAGAACTGCAAGAAGAACGATTCCGCGCTGCATATGTTCGGTCTGGTATCCGACGGCGGTGTGCACAGCCATATCACCCATATTTACGGACTGTTGGAACTGGCTAAGAGAAACGGGCTTTCCAAAGTTTATGTTCATTGCTTCTTAGATGGTCGTGACACCCCGCCGACCTCCGGAAAAGAGTTCGTGGAAGCACTGGAAGCGAAGATGGCAGAGCTGGGCGTCGGCAAAGTTGGCGTTGTTTCCGGTCGTTATTATGCCATGGACCGTGATAAAAACTGGGATCGCGTGGAGAAAGCCTACAACGCGCTGACCAAGGGCGAGGGTGTTCATGCAGAGCATGCAGTGGATGCCATTCAGGCTTCTTACGATGACGGTAAGACGGATGAGTTTATGCTGCCGACGGTCATTACGGAAAACGATGCTCCGGTCGCAACCATCAAAAACGGCGATTCCGTGATCTTCTTTAACTTCCGTCCGGACCGTGCACGTCAGCTGACCCGCACCTTCTGCGATGATGAATTTACCGGTTTTGACCGCGGCGAGCGCATCAAAACAACCTTTGTCTGCTTCACCGATTACGACGAGACCATTGAAAACAAGCTGGTTGCATTCAAGAAAGAGAGCATCACCAATACCTTTGGTGAGTTTTTAGCTGCGCACGGCTTAAAGCAGGCCCGTATCGCAGAGACCGAGAAATATGCGCATGTAACCTTCTTCTTTAACGGCGGTGTCGAGGAGCCGAATCCGGGTGAAGACCGTATTCTGGTTCCGTCCCCGAAGGAAGTAGCAACCTACGACTTAAAGCCGGAGATGAGCGCACCGGCTGTCTGTGACAAGCTGGTAGACTGCATTAAGTCCGGCAAGTACGATGTCATCATCATCAACTTCGCGAACCCGGATATGGTTGGCCATACCGGAGTGGAGAGCGCAGCCATCAAGGCCATCGAGACGGTAGATGCCTGCGTCGGCAGAGCGGTTGATGCCATCAAAGAAGTGAATGGTGTGATGTTTATCTGCGCAGACCACGGAAATGCAGAGCAGCTGGTAGATTACAGCACCGGCGAGCCGTGGACCGCACATACCACCAACCCGGTTCCGTTCATCCTGGTCAATGCAGACCCGTCCTACAAGTTAAGAGAGGGCGGCTGCCTGGCAGATATCGCTCCGACCCTCATCGAACTGATGGGAATGGAGCAGCCGAAAGAAATGACCGGAAAATCCCTGCTGGTCAAATAAACAATATCGCACAGTAAGTCGATTAGAAAGTCCGGGCGTGTACGAGTCTGACTTCCTCCATTTTCACATATCGTTGTTCGCTTGCTTTCGCTGACACATGTTCGCCTGCATCGGATTACATCCGCTGCATTCGGACATGTGTCCTCAAGAGGCGAAACAACTGATATGCTGAAAATTCCAGAAGTCAGACTCATACACGCCCTACTTTTTTGGCTCCGCTGCGTACGAAAAAAACTACAACCATCACTAAATTGGCTGAGTGTTGGCTTATTTTCAGTCATTTCAGTAGTGATTGCATTTTTCTGGAAGTTTGATGAGCCTACCAGTGCACTGGACCCGGAACTGGTGGGAGAGGTCTTAAATGTCATGAAAGAAGTGGCAAAGCAGGGGATGACCATGATCGTCGTTACGCATGAGATCAGCTTTGCCATGGAAATTGCGACAAAGATCGTGTTCATGGATGGAGGTGTGGTTGTCGAAAACGGGACACCAAAAGAGCTTCTGACTGCGCCGAAAAATCCGCGTACCCGCGCGTTTTTGCAGCGTATTTTACCGAATGATTATGACTATCAGATATAGATTGTGAGGATGAATTATGGTACAATTTGATCAGGTTCTGAACCGGAAAGGGACAAACTGTGCAAAATGGGACCGCCAGGGCGGAGACGGAAGCATTCTTTATTTCACACCGATGTATACCCATATCCGCCGTCTGCCGCAGGAAGCCAGGGCCGCTGTGACAGAGGTTCCAATGAAAGAAAACAATCTATTTTACACCATGGACTTTGAAGCGCTGGAGCAGGCGGTTACCCCGCAGACGGGCGTATATGTGCTCTGCAATCCGCATAACCCGGTTGGACTGGTATTTACGAGGCAGGAGCTTACACAGGTTGCAGATTTTGCAAAAAAGCATGAGCTTTTCGTGGTAGCCGATGAGATCCACTGTGAGCTGGTCCTGGAAGGGGAGCATATCCCGTATTTCAGCCTGAACAAAGAGGCAGAGCAAAACAGCATCACCCTCTGCAGCGCAGGAAAGATCGCAAATATTCCGGGACTTCCGCTGGCTTATGCGATCATTCCGAATCCGGATCTGCGCAAACGCTTTGAGGAAGAGGCGCTTGGCTTGTTTTCGGTTCGCAATATCCTTGCAGAAACAGCCCTGACAGCTGCTTACAATGGTTCCTGCGATGCATGGAAAGAAGAACTGCGGGACTATCTGCGGGCAAACCGCGACTATCTGGAGGCGCGGATCTCAGAAATTCCGGGACGTATGGACAGCCATGAATTTTAGGAGAGGAGAATGAAAACATGAGTGAGAAAAAACAGACCTGCTTCAGCTGCGTGGATTGCGGAAAATGCGGCTGCAAAAAGCATAACGGAGACTATCCGGAGTTTTGCGCGACCGCAGCACTGACGGAGGAAGAGCTGCAGGAGATCGCGCACCTGTATGAAAACCGGGTCAACAAAAAAGTAGCCATTGCTTCTGCGGAAGTAGAAGGGGAATTCTACGGCAGATATACCCGTGTGGAAGAGACCATCGAGTTTGCAAGACGCATCGGCGCGAAAAAGCTGGGAATCGCGACCTGCATCGGTCTCCTGGAAGAAAGCCGGATTTTGGCAAAGATCCTGCGCCTAAACGGGTTTGAGGTTTACAGCGCAGCCTGCAAAACCGGCTCCATGTTAAAAACAGATATCGGCGTCAAACCGGAATACACCTGTGTAACCGGCAATGTAATGTGCAATCCGATTCTGCAGGCAAAGCTTTTAAATAAAGAAAAAGTGGATTTAAACATCATCATGGGATTGTGCTGTGGACATGACAGCCTGTTTATCAAGTATGCGAAGGGTCTGACAACAACCCTGGTAGTAAAGGACCGTGTCCTTGGAAACAATCCGGTGCAGGCGCTGTATCAGGCACGCGCATATTACAAGAGACTGTTAGAAAAGCCGATTTAGGTGCCGCACATGCCCTGCTTTATTGGCGGCGCTGAAAAGATAGCACAGCGGCACCAGATACAGAAAGAATGCCGCAAGCAGGCTGCTCATGGGGGCTCCGATGGTTGCCAGGGGAACGGCGCCCGCAATGGACCACGGGATGAGCGGTGCGACGACAACGGCAGAGTTTTCCAGATCAAGAGCCATGCGGCTGTTGTTGGGCTCTAAGTCATTTCCCAGCTGTCTGGTCAGCATAATGGAAAGGGTCTGGTTGCAGGCAATCATGGAAGTACCGATGGCAGCTGTCAGGATTGCGCCGAACGGGGTAATACGTGATCCAAGCTTTGATAATCCGTTCTTCAGTCCGTCTAAGAGTCCGGTATTCTGGAAGATGCCGGCGTAGGAAGAAGAGATGCACACGATCGCGGCAACTTTTACCATGGAAAGGATTCCGCCTCCGTCAAGAAATGCTGCAACTTCCGGATCGGCAGCGTGGTAGCCGGATAAGAGCAGCTGCGGCAGGTCGGAAAAGGACAAATCCTGAATGAAAAAGCCAACGATCAGGGAAACGGCGATGCTGGCAAGCATGGCAAATTTTACCGGGATGCGCATCAGCGCCAGAATCAGGATCACAATGGCTGGCAGGATCGCTGCCGGGTGAAGCACAACCTCCCGCCCGAACAGGGCGGTAAGATCCGTCGTTTCAGCCTGACTGTGCAGCTGGAAGCCGAAAACCCCGTACAGGATGCAGGTCAGAAGAAACGGAAGCCATGCGGTGCGGACCATGTTTTTGATGTTGTCAAAGATGCTGGTTTTCGTCAGCTCGCTGACCAGAAGTGCGCTGGTGGAAAACGGGGAACAGCGGTCTCCGAAAAAGGCTCCGGAGAGAATGGCACCGCCGAGAAGCATCGGGTTTGCACCGGCAGAGACGCCCATGGCCATGCAGATCACACCGATGGTGGCTGCCGTGCCAAATGAAGTACCGGTCAGCACAGAGAGCGCACTGTTTAAGAGAAATGAGACAAGTAAGAGCACTTCCGGGCGCAAAAGTCTGGTGGCGTGGCAGATGATAAACGGAATCGTCCCGCAGGCGCGCCACAGGGCTGTCATCATCCCAATCAGGACAAACACGATCAGAATGTTTTTGGCAGTGAGAATGCCGGAGATGAGCATGGAGAGAATCTTCTTTGGAGGATTCCCTTTTTTTAATGCATATCCGCTAAAGAGGATGAGTCCTGCAAAGAGGGCATACAGGGTAGGAAGCCCGAAGATAAGACAGGTTATCAGAATAAGGGAAAACAGCCCCAGGGTAACAGTTTCCATGAAAAAATACTCCTTTTCGTTTGTAATAGGGAAACCGCAGATGTTGCGAACGACACCGGCAATGAAATGACCGGGTTCCCACTCACTATCCTAACACAGTTTCTTTTTCCTTCCAAGATGAAATACTGCTTCCATTTCCATAAAAAATGAGATAGAATGAACTGTAACACTGAGATCCCGTGGCTGTGTACGTGAAAAATAGTTACGGGACAGAATGGAAACAAGACCGGTTCAGACCGGATCACGATACCCCGGAAGGAGAAAAAGCAGAGTATGAAAATTGCAATCGTAACGGACAGCAACAGCGGAATTACCCAGGAGCAGGCAAAAACCATGGGGATTTATGTGCTGCCGATGCCATTTATGATCAACGGAGAAACCTTTGAGGAGGATATCAACCTGACCCAGGAAGAATTTTACAAACGTCAGGCGGAAGATGCGGACATCAGTACTTCCCAGCCTTCCCCGCAGGCGGTTACAGATCTGTGGGACAGCTTGTTTGCACAGGGCTACGAGCAGATCGTCCACATCCCGATGTCCAGCGGCTTAAGCGGATCCTGTCAGACTGCCCGTATGCTGGCGCAGGATGAGCCCTATGAAGATAAGGTATTTGTCGTGAACAACCAGCGCATCTCCGTGACCCAGCGCCGTGCCGCAATGGACGCGAAGGAACTGGCAGAGGCCGGTTTTAACGGAAAGCAGATTTTCGAAATCCTGGAACGTGTCAAGATGGAATCCAGCATTTACATCACGGTTGACACCCTGAAGTTCCTGAAAAAAGGCGGACGTATCACACCGGCAGCAGCAGCGCTTGGTACCCTGCTGCGCATCAAACCGGTGCTCCAGATCCAGGGCGAAAAGCTGGATTCTTTTTCCAAAGTCCGTACCATGAAGCAGGCGCGCACAACAATGCTGTCCGCGGCAGAGAAAGACCTTTCTGAGCGTTATGCAGATCCAAAGGCAGAAAATACCTGGATCTTTGTGGCACATACCCAGAATACGGAACCTGCAGAAGAGTTTGCAAAAGAGATCGAAGCACAGTATCCGGCTGCCGGTGCAATCTATCAGGCACCGCTGTCTTTGAGCATTGCCTGCCACATCGGACCAGGTTCCCTGGCAATCGCCATGTCCAAGAAGATCGATATTGAGGCAGAACGGAAACGCTATGGCTTATAAAATGAAAAAACTGCAGATTCCCTGGCTGAAAAAACGGGTCGTCAGTTTAAAAGTGCCAATCACGGTCTGCCTGGTCCTGTTTGGTATCATTCCCATGTTTTTGTGCACCCAGACGATCTTAAGCTCGCTCAGGCAGACCCAGATCGACGAGCGCATGGTAGAAGTGCAGAATCAGTGTCAGATCTTAAGCAGCAAAATCGCACGCACCGGATATCTTTCCGGGGAAGACCGGAGCAATTTAAACAGTGAGATTGAGACGATTGCAGATGTTTACAATGGACGCATTGTCGTGGTGAACCAGGATTTCAAGATCGTGCAGGATACCTTCCATATTGCGGAAGACCGCATTCATATCGCGGATACCGTCATCCGCAGTTTTCAGGGGGAAACCGTGAGCCGGTACAACCGCGATAAGCATTATTTTGCCCAGGCAATCCCAATCTACAGTCTGTCCCAGGACAAGCATGTCGAGGGGGTTCTGGTTGTGACTGCATCAACCGAGGCCATGATACGCCTGACCGACACGGTAGGAGACCGGCTGATTCTGTTTCAGGTGATCCTGGTTCTGGTGCTGATTCTGGCTGCAGTACTGGCGGCGGCCATGATGGTCCGCCCGTTCAAGGACTTCCAGGTCCGCCTGCATCATGTGGAGCAGGGAGCTCTCGATACCGATATCAGCTCCGAGGCATATCGGGAAACACGGGATATTTCGAATTCGGTTGCCCAGACCATCACGAAGCTTCAGGAAGTCGATCAGTCCAGACAGGAATTTGTTTCCAATGTGTCCCATGAACTGAAGACGCCGATCACATCGATCCGCGTACTGGCAGATTCCCTGATGGGCATGGGCGAGGTGCCGGTAGAACTTTACCGGGAGTTTATGGAAGATATTTCAAATGAAATTGACCGCGAGAGCAAAATTATCGATGATCTGTTATCCCTGGTAAAAATGGATAAGTCAGAAGCGGAGTTAAATATAACCCAGGTAAACTTAAATACGCTGGTAGAGCAGATCTTAAAACGCTTAAAGCCGATCGCAAACCGCCGGAAGGTAGAACTGATCTTTGAGAGTATCCGGGAGGTGACGGCCGACGTCGATGAAATGAAGCTGTCCCTTGCCATCACCAATCTGGTAGAAAATGCGATCAAATATAATATGGAAGAAGGATGGGTGCGTGTAACCCTGGATGCAGACCATAAATTTTTCTATCTCAAGGTGCAGGACTCCGGAATTGGAATTCCGGAAGATGTCCAGGATCGTATTTTCGAACGTTTCTACCGGGTAGATAAAGCCCGTTCGCGGGAAACCGGCGGAAGTGGTCTTGGTCTTGCCATTACCAGGAATGTCGTACTGATGCATAAGGGAGCGATCAAACTTTCCAGCAAAGAAGGAGAAGGCAGTACCTTTACGCTTCGCATTCCATTAAACTATATCGCCTAGCAGGAGGAGTTTTATGAAACAATCGCAGTATCGATGCAAAAAGGCCGGCAGGCTTTTTTACAGGAATCGCCTGATGCTTCTGATCGTTCTTCTGGCAGGGCTTTTTCTGAGCGGATGTCAGAAACGGAACACTCCTTTGCAGGATGGCGAATCAGAGTATCAGATCTATTATATGAACCAGGCAGCAAATAAGCTGATTGCGCAGCCCTACCGCACCAAAACAGACGATACGGAGCGTCTGGTCGGGGAACTGGTGGATGCGATGCTTCATGTACCGGCTGATCTGGATGCCCAGGCTGTTTTATCCGATAAGGTAGTGTATCTTGGCTGCCGTCAGGATGACAATGTGCTTTACCTGTTTTTTGACAACAACTACACCAGTATGAATGCCTGCCAGGAGATTTTATGCCGGGCAGCGCTGGCAAGAACTCTGACCCAGGTGCCGGGGATTGAATATATCAGCATTTACTCTGGTGACCAGCCTCTGTTAGATCGAAACGGAATGCCGGTTGGTCCGATTTCCGCAATGGATTTTGTAGACAGCATTACCGATGTCAATGCCTATGAGCGCACAGAGCTGACGTTGTATTTTACAGATGAAGACGGGACGATGCTGTATCCGGAAAAACGCAGTGTCATGCATAATGTAAACACATCCGTAGAGCAGGTCATCCTTGAAGAACTCATCAGCGGACCGGAACAGCCGGGACTGATGCCGACTTTAAATTCGGATATCAAGATTTTAAATGTTTCCGTCAATGAAAACGTCTGCTATGTTAATTTTGATGCAGCATTTTTAAACAATTCCCTGGAAGTAAAGGATTATATTCCGATTTATTCCATTGTGAACTCCTTATCGGAACTGTCCAATGTCAACCGGGTGCAGATCACGGTGAACGGCTCCCAGGAAGTCACATTCCGGGAAAATATTTCATTAAATACATTGTTTGAGAGAAATCTCGATTATACAGGAGGAAATTAATATCAGACATCCATTGCTGCTTTTGACAGGGGGATTCGTACTTGGAGAGGTCGTAATCCTGCATCAGGGCACAATGAAAAAACTGGCGCTGCTTTTTGCGGCGGCGCTCGTGCTGTGTGCGGCTGCTGTGCTGGCAGACCGCCGCAGAAGAAAGTTTTGCATTGCAGATCACCGTGGAGGTGCCCGTGGCGCATCCGCCGGATGGGGCAGGAGCTTAGAAATCAGGCTTCTGCCTCTTTTTATATTGTTTGGCATGGCACGCGGCATGCAGGAGCAGCATGTGGTGGTGAAGGAAATGTGCATGCAGCTGGATGCAGAACGTACTTATGGAGAGGGACGGATCGTTTCTGTCGGGGAAAAAGAAGCCTGGACGGTTCTTTTGTTAAACCAGGTGTCTACAAAAGAAGGCAGACTTCGGTATCTGCAGGTGTATGTGGAGCGGGATCTGAAAGGCACAGGAAATGCAGAAAACCAGGATGACCGGGCAAAGCACTCTGCTGAAAAGACAGAAAACAGAAATGCAGAGAAAATCGATTCTAATGGAGAAACAGAAGTCTGGGCGGAGCAGCGTGTTCCATACCGGATTGGGGAATCCGTGCGGGTCTGGGGCGAGTTTACCGCTTTCCAGCCTGCTTCCAATCCGGGAGCGTTCGATTATGCAGCATATTACCGGGGAGAAAAGCTGGTATGGAGGGTGTTTGCACGGTCTGTAAGGAACATCGATGGGAAATCCTATGGCTTAAGCCGTCCCGTTGATGGTCTGGCAAATATGCTTTGGCATGTTCGGGGCTGGGCGTCCGACCGGCTGAAGCTTTTGGCGGGAGAGGAAGACGGAGGCATCTTTGCAGCCATGCTGCTTGGCGAGAAAGGCAGTATGTCGGAAGAAATCCGTGATCTGTACCAGAAAAATGGCATTGCCCACCTGCTGGCGGTGAGCGGGCTTCATCTGTCACTGGTCAGTATGGCAGCTTATGGCTTCTTGCGCAGGGCAGGAGCCGGGTATGGGAAGGCAGCCGTAGCGGGAGGGACGATCCTGGTTTTTTATTGCATGCTGACAGGGGCATCGCCTTCGGTTCTGCGTGCGCTGGTCATGACACTGTGCGGTTTTCTGGCTGCTTATCTTGGCAGAACCTATGATCTGTTGTCTGCTATGGGCTTGTCCGCGCTGCTCCTTTTGTGGTACAGTCCCTACCTGATGGATCAGGCCGGTGTCCAGCTTTCGTTTGCGGCCATCGGAGGTATTGGGCTTTCCAGGGGCTTGGAAAAGGGCGGGAAAATGGCTGCTTCTGTGTGGGAGCAGACGATGCGGATGACTCTTTGTATGCAGCTTGTCTCCCTGCCGGTCGTATTGTGGCATTTTTTTGCGTATCCGCTGTATGGAATCTTTTTGAATCTGCTGGTAGTGCCGCTAGCAGGAATCATTGTGGGAACGGGAGCCGGGGGACTTCTTGCCAGTCTTTTCAGGATACAGGCGGGTGCGTTTCTGACCGGAGGAGGCCGTGCGGTTTTGGCGTGGTATACATTTTGCTGCAGGTGTTTTATGAGATTGCCGGGCTGCAGCCTGCTCATGGGGAGACCGGAACTTTGGCAGATCGTGCTCTATTATCTGGTACTGGGAATTGCGCTGCGGGTCGGCAGTGGAAATAGGATGGTGGCTGTTTGCGGGTCTGACAGGAGGGGCGGGAAGCAGCCCAATTTGGAATATACCTGGCAGACCGGGAACCGGCCCGATCTGAGATATGCCCGACAGGTCAGAATCGTGCGGCAGATTGCTTTAAAAACCCGGGAGTATCTTCTTGTGATCGCATTGCTTGCCGGACTGGTATGTTTGCACACTCCGGCGGTGCGCGGTCTGGAAGTGACGATCCTGGATACCGGACAGGGAGACGGCATCTGCATCCGCACAAAGAATCAGGTGATTCTGGTCGACGGAGGCAGTACCGACCAGAAAAAGCTGGGAGAATACAGCCTGGAGCCGTTTTTGCGGAGCAAGGGAATCCGCTTCATAGACCTTGCCATTGTCAGCCATGGAGACTGGGATCATATCAGCGGTTTAAGCTGGCTGATGGAACAGGCAGCAGAGAAGGGAAAGAAGGGGATAGGAAGACAGGAAGCGGCAGGTGGGGAAGCTGCGGATTTTGTGAAGGTGAAAACGCTGGTACTGCCGGAGAAAGGAAAAGGAGAAGAAGTGTATGAGAACCTGAAACGATTGTGCGAGCAGCAGGGCGGTCATGTGATCTGGGCTGCGCGTGGTGACAGCTGGAAGGAAGCAGGAGACAGAATACTGACCCTTACCTGCCTGTATCCGGAACGGAATGTCCTATCCGGGGGTGACAGTCAGATACAGGCCGCGAGGAAGCCAATGATACAAATGACCCAAACATTCCGTGAAAATCATGTGGAAACAGACCGAAACGAACATTCCCTGGTCTTTTTACTGGATTATCGTGCGTTTCATATGATGTTAACCGGAGACATGAGTGCAAAAGGGGAAGAAGAACTGATTCGTCTGGAGAAACACGAAGCAGAGGATATGTCAGAGAACGTGTCAGAGTATATGGATGGCAGCAGAGCAGAGAAGGAGGATATTTGGATTTTAAAGACTGCGCACCATGGTTCTGCATATTCCAGCAGCGAGGCATTTCTTTCCTGGCTGGATCCGGACTGTGCGGTGATTTCCTGCGGAAAAAAGAACCGTTACGGGCACCCGCATCCGGACACGATAAAGCGCCTGACGAACTGCGGCAGTAAGATTCTGCTTACGACAGAAAACGGTGCCATCATCTGGAAAACAGACGGGCACCGGGTCTGGCTGAAAACGATGAAGCGGGGAGCAGGAAGATCAGAATGATCCGTCTTTCCGCAAATTATGAAATACGTAGGAAAAATAAGCATCCTGGGTTTCTTTTTTTGTTCTGCGGCTGCAAAATAAACTTTCCCCGTTTTTAAAGAGGATCTTTCCATCCTCAGAGATCGCCTGAACCTGGGAAAAATTCACCAGAAGTGTTTTGCTGTTTAAATAAAAACTTCCGGATTTTGGCAGCAAAGCAAGCAGATCGGAAAAAGACATGCGGGTGCGGATGTCGTCTTTCATGGAGTGCACCAGCAGACAGTGACCGGATTTTTCTACGTAGACGATATCGTCCAGTGAAAGCGGACGGTTTACCGGGGCGGCGCCCTGTCCGGAAGTAACTGGAATGGTGATGCAGGACGGTACAGCGAGATGTTCCCGGATTTCCTGAAGACACCAGGCGAGTTTTTTCGGCTCTACTGGTTTTAAAAGATAATCCAGTGGATGCACTTCGTAGCCTTCCAGTGCAAACCCCAGCTCCGATGTTGTAAAGATAATGGGAATCCGTTTGGACAGACAGCGCAGACGCCTGGCTGTCTCCATGCCGTTCAGACCGTTTTTCTCCAGCATGATGTCCAGAAAAACAGCCTGAAATGTACCTGGAATGAATTCTTTCAAAAATACTTCTCCATTCGGATAGCAGGAAAAATCTGCCGGGATTCCAAGTTTTCTATGTTCTTCCCGGATCAGTCCCAGGAGGTACTCCTGATCCTCGGTCCGGTCCTCCACGATCGCGTAATGCATAAAATTCTCACCTCACAAGAAAGGATGTGCCTTGGCACATTCCTGCGCCGGAGCGCGGCTGCTCTGGCGGCCATCTACGTTTGCTTATGACCAGTGTAACATGGAATAAATGACGTGTAAAATGGAAAATTGCTTGTAACGGGCCAAAGGAGATGTTACCATAAATAACAGAAATGATGCTGCTGCCCGGGAAAAGGAGAATCTGAATGGACATCCGGTTGCCGGGAATGCATCTGAAAACAGCAGCAAAACGGTATTGAGAAAAGAAGCAGGGGGGAAAACGAACTATGATTATTATGGTATGTGTCGATGATCACAATGGAATGATGTTCAATAAGCGCCGCCAGAGCCAGGACCGTGTGCTGCGGCAGCATATGCTGGAGCTGACAAATGGAAAGAAGCTGTGGATGAATACTTACAGCAGAGGTCAGTTCTCAGAGGAAGCTGCCAGCAGCATTCAGGTGACAGAAGATGGATTTCAAAATATCCCATCCGGGGAATATTGCCTGATCGAAGACCAGGACCCGGCTCAGTACGCAGAAAATGCGGAAGAATTAATCCTGTTTCGTTGGAACCGCAGTTATCCGGCAGATTTATACTGCACTTTGGATCTGTCGGCGTGGAAACTGGCGCAGACAGAAGAATTTGAAGGGTATTCGCATGAGAAGATCACGCAGGAGCGCTACGTGAGATATTAAAACTTAATTTCTTTTCCTTCCAGTCTCCACTGCCTAAATTCTGCAGAAGCGGAAAGGAGCAGGTCGGAGGAGGAGTTCAGTGCGGTCTCAACAGAATCCTGGATGACTCCGATGATGAAGCCAACGCCGACTACCTGCATGGCAATATCATTCGGGATACCGAATAAGGAGCAGGCCATCGGGATCAGCAGCAGGGAGCCGCCGGCAACACCGGATGCGCCGCAGGCAGAAAGGGCAGCCAGAACGCTTAAAATGATGGCACTTGGAATATCCACTGTGATGCCGAGCGTGTGTGCGGTAGCCAGAGCCATAACGGTGATGGTGATCGCTGCGCCGTCCATGTTGATGGTTGCGCCAAGCGGGATCGTAACAGAGTAGGTATCCTTGTCCAGTCCCATTTCCTCGCAGGCTTCCATGTTGATCGGAATGTTTGCTGCAGAGCTTCGGGTGAAGAATGCGGTGATCGCGCTTCTCTTTAAGCATTTGAAGATCAGCGGGAATGGATTCTTGCGGATGCACCAGAATACCAGGATCGGGTTGGTAACAAAGTAAATGAACAGCATGGAACCAACCAGAACGGCAAGGAGTTTTCCGTACTCTGTGAAGATGGAAAGACCATTCTCGGAAACGGTGCTGAATACAAGTCCCATGATGCCAAACGGTGCAAAGCTGATGATCCAGGTAACTACTTTCGCAAGACCACCTGCAATTTCATCGAACATGGTTTTGGTGGTTTCGCTTGCGCCGCGCAGACCAATGCCGAACAGCACTGCCCATACCAGGATACCGATGTAGTTTGCGCTCACGATGGACTGAACCGGGTTGCTTACCATGTTTAAAAGCAGGGAACTTAATACTTCCGTGATTCCCTCCGGGGCAGCCAGGTCAGATGCGCCCTCAGCCAGAGTCAGGGTGATCGGAAACATCATGCTGGCGATCACGGCGATGACAGCAGCCAGGAAGGTACTGAACATGTACAGGATGATCACGGTACGGATGACGCCGCCGTGGCTCTTACCGGAATGACACAAAGAACTGATGACCAGGAAAAATACCAGGAGCGGAGCGACTGCTTTTAACGCACCTACAAAAACATTGCCAAGGATGGAGATGCCGGCAGCCTGCGGAACTGCAAGGCCTAAGATGGCACCGATGATGAGGCCGGCAACGATTCGTTTTACAAGACTGATGCCGCACCAGGTTTCGAATAGCTTTTTCATAAATATGCCTCTTTCTTTCGTTAATGGATCAACTGTGATTGATCTGTGGGCGACGCCCAGTGTTTTATTATACACAATGTGCAATAGAAATACAAATGTTTTTTCTGCACGGACATTTCTGGAAGATTGTTTGCGGATGGATTTTGAAATATTTCTGAATTGAAAGAAAATTGTAAATTCTCCCCATCTGTTTTTGTGGTATTCTTTTTATAGAAAACAACAGCAAAGAAAATGGAGGGAACGCGATGAAGTATCAGATTCTTGGAACAACCATGCCTGCGGTAGAGATTTTATTTGAACAGAGCGGAGAAAGCATGTATACCCAGACTGGAGGCATGGCCTGGATGACAGAGGGCATCAGCATGTCCACCAATGCACGCGGCGGTCTTATGAAAGGAATTGGCCGTATGTTTGCAGGGGAATCTCTCTTTATGGCAACCTACAAGGCAGAACAGCCTGGTACCCAGATCGCGTTTGCTTCGACGGTTGCAGGAAGCATTCTCCCAGTCAATGTGGGGGAAACCGGCGGACTCATCTGCCAGAAGGGTGCATTCCTCTGCGCCCAGAAAAGTGTTGATTTAAATGTTACTTTTACCAAAAAAGCGTCCGCAGGTCTGTTTGGCGGAGAAGGCTTCATTCTGGAGGAATTAAGCGGAAGCGGCATGGCATTTCTGGAGATTGACGGGGATAAAGTCATCAAAAATCTGCAGGCGGGCGAGGTACTGAAGGTCGATACCGGCAATGTCGTTGCGTTCGAAAAGAGCGTTCAGTACGAGATTGAGACGGTCAAAGGTTTCGGAAATATCATGTTTGGCGGAGAAGGTCTGTTTTTAACCAGACTGACCGGTCCTGGCAAAGTGGTATTACAGACTCAGAACGTCGCAGAGTTCGCAGGAAGAATCGCAAGATACATCCCGACTGCTACCACAAAATAGAGATTGCCTGTCTGCGTTTCCATCAAAGGGGAACCGCCGCATGCGTTGATACGCAGAAATCGTTTGCCGGGACTTGACATTTTGAGGCTTCCACTTTATAATGCGATATATTGGCAAGATACTGTTTCTACGATGCGAAAATAGTATCATTGACATCCAAAAGTCGTAAATACAGGTTAAGGCATTGAAGAGAACAAGTAACAGTCCGAGGTACCGCACAGAAAGCAGCCGGCAGATGAGAGGCGCGCGGAAAACGAACTGCGAATACATCCCGGAGCCGTGCACCGAACAAAATCAGAACCACAGCGTTACAGATATGTCGCAGAAGTTATGGCATGGAAACGCCAGGATTCCGAAAACCGCATTGGAATCGCGAAAGGGGGTTCTGCATGGATCAGTAGGCTGCGCCGGATTACAGCATCCGTTATCATGCTGGAACAAAGCAGGCGGAAACAAAATGCATCAATCAGCATCGATCTGCAGCTTTGTTCGCTGAGGCAGGCAGTGTGAACTGTCTGTGAAGTAAGGTGGTAACACGAGACGTCCCTCGTCCTTTCTGGCATTTGCCAGGAGGACGGGGTTTTTTATTCCCATGAATCAATTTAGAGAAAGCTGTCAGTGGCAGCCCTGCAGGTTTCATGGGAAGTTATTTCTAAGATATCAAAAAGGAGAATGACAATGAACTGTTATGAAGAGCTGGTAGCCCGCGGTCTGATCGCCCAGGTTACAAACGAAGAAGAAATCAAAAAAATGGTAAACGAAGGAAAAGCAACCTTCTATATCGGTTTTGATCCGACTGCAGACAGTCTGCACGTAGGTCATTTCATGGCACTGTGCTTAATGAAGCGTCTGCAGATGGCAGGCAACAAGCCGATCGCCCTCATCGGCGGCGGTACCGGTATGATCGGTGATCCGTCCGGACGTACCGACATGAGAAAGATGATGACTCCGGAGATGATCCAGCACAACTGCGACTGTTTCAAAGAGCAGATGAGCCGTTTCATCGACTTTAGCGATGGCAAGGCTCTCATGGTAAACAACGCGGAGTGGCTGTTAAAATTAAACTATGTAGAGCTGCTGCGTGAAGTTGGTGCCTGCTTCTCCGTTAACAACATGCTGCGTGCAGAGTGCTACAAACAGCGTATGGAGAAAGGCTTAAGCTTCTTAGAGTTCAACTACATGATCATGCAGAGCTACGACTTCTATATGTTATACCAGAAATACGGCTGCAACATGCAGTTCGGCGGCGATGATCAGTGGAGCAATATGTTAGGCGGTACCGAGCTGATCCGCAGAAAGCTTGGCAAGGACGCACACGCAATGACCATCACCCTGCTGTTAAACTCCGAGGGCAAGAAGATGGGCAAGACCCAGTCTGGCGCCGTATGGTTAGACCCGAACAAGACCACTCCGTTCGAGTTCTACCAGTACTGGAGAAACGTGGCAGATGCCGATGTATTAAAGTGTCTGCGTATGCTGACCTTCCTGCCGCTTGAGCAGATCGATGAGATGGACAAGTGGGAGGGCAGCCAGTTAAATACTGCAAAAGAGATCCTGGCATATGAGCTGACCAAGCTGGTTCACGGCGAGGAAGAGGCTAAGAAAGCACAGACTGCAGCACGTGCACTGTTCAGTGGTCAGGGCAGTCTGGAGAACATGCCAAGCTTTACCTTAACCGATGCAGATTTCAACGAGGGAAGCATTGACATTCTGGCAGTTCTGCAGAAATCCGGTCTGGCTCCGACCCGTTCCGAGGCAAGAAGAAACGTAGAGCAGGGCGGTGTATCCGTAAATGGTGAGCCGGTGAAGGAGATCAAGACAGCCTACACCAAGGCAGACTTTGCAGGTGACGGTATGGTTGTAAAACGTGGTAAGAAGAAATTCATGAAGGTAACAGCTGAGTAATTATGGAAGAAAATAATCAGAATAGGAATGCGGGGCAGGATTCGCAGACCCCGCACAAGCGCCGTGTCCGCTATAAGGGCACCCATCCGAGAAGATTTGAGGAAAAATACAAAGAGCTGAACCCGGAAAAATACGCAGATACCATCGAGCACGTTATTCAGAAGGGCGGAACACCGGCGGGAATGCACATCTCCATTATGGTGAAAGAGATTTTGGATTTCCTGCAGATCAAGCCGGGCCAGAAGGGCCTCGACGCAACGCTTGGCTACGGTGGTCATACCCGTGCCATGTTAGAGCAGCTTCATGGCGAAGGCCATATTTACGGCCTGGACGTAGACCCGATCGAGTCTGTGAAGACGAAAAAACGTTTGGAGGATCTTGGTTTTGGCGAGAATATTATGACGGTGTGCCAGATGAACTTTGCTGACATTGACCAGATTGCAAAAGAAGTTGGACCGTTCGATTTCATTCTCGCTGATCTTGGCGTTTCCTCGATGCAGATCGACAACCCGGAGCGTGGCTTTTCCTATAAATTCGACGGACCGCTGGATCTGCGCTTAAACCCGCAGGCTGGGATCTCTGCGGCAGAGCGGTTAAAAGAAGTTGACCGGGAAGAACTGGCTGGCATGCTGCTGGAAAACTCCGATGAGCCGTATGCGGAAGAAATCGCACGCTGCATCACCGGAGCTATCCGCAAAGGGGAAAAGGTGGACACGACCACGAAGGTGCGGGAGCTTATTGAACAGGCGCTTTCCTTTATCCCGGAAAAAGAACGGAAGGAAGCCGTGAAGAAAGCCTGCGCCAGAACCTTCCAGGCCCTGCGCATCGATGTAAACAGCGAGTTTGAGGTGCTTTACGCATTCCTCGACAAGCTGCCGCATGTGCTGGCACCAGGCGGTCGCGTGGCGATTCTGACCTTCCATTCCGGCGAGGACCGCATGGTAAAGAAATCGTTTAAGCAGTACCAGAAGGCTGGACTGTACTCCGAAATCGCGGAAGATGTCATCCGGCCGTCCGCAGAAGAATGCGTCCGCAACAGCAGAGCAAGATCCACGAAGCTGCGGTGGGCAGTGAAAGCAGATTAACAATTTAAGTATATGACAAGGGCCGTGTGAGTTGCCTTTTGGCAACGCACACGGCCCTATTAAAGTTAATCAAATTGTTACATTTTGATCAATTCATAATCCCGGCTTCCCAGCCCGATCTTCTCAGCATGCTCCAGGCAGGACTTCCACTCGGACTCCGGTGTGGAGTTGGTGAAATGGTCGTGGTGGTCATGGAAATTTGGATCTGCGAGATGCTTTGCCAGCTGGCTTCCCGGCATCGGCTGTGCAGCCATGCAGGCATCGACGCAGGCCTGATCCAGGGCCAGCGGATCAAAGGAAGCGAACATGCCGATATTTGGCAGGATCGGTACGTCATTCTCGCCGTGACAGTCACAGTTCGGGGAAACATCCACGATCAGGGAAATGTGGAAGTTCGGGCGTCCGTCCACAACAGCCTTGGTGTATTCTGCCATGCGGCAGTTTAACAGCGTGTTGGCATTGTTGTTATCGAAGATGATGGCATCAAAGTTGCAGGCACCCAGACAGCGTCCGCAGCCGACACAGTGATCCTGGCTGACATGCATTTTCCGGGATCCCTCATCGAATACCAGGCCGCCGTTTGCGCATTCTTTCTGACAGCGTCTGCAGCCTCGGCACATGCTTTCCTCAATGTGGGGCTTGCCGCTGCAGTGTTGCTCAGTTTTTCCGGCGCGGGAGCCGCAGCCCATACCGATGTTTTTGATCGTGCCGCCAAAGCCGGTCATCTCATGACCCTTGAAGTGCGTCAGGCTGATAAAAACATCAGCATCCATGATGGCACGTCCAATCTTGGCAGCCTTCACATACTCACCGCCCTGAACCGGAACCTCGATATCGTCCGTACCCTTTAAGCCGTCACCAATGATGACCGGGCAGCCGACGGAAAGCGGGGTAAAGCCATTCTCCCAGGCACATTCCAGATGCTCAAGCGCATTTTTTCTGCTGCCTGGATACATGGTGTTACAGTCGGTCAGGAAAGGTTTTCCACCCAGCTCCTTCACAACATCGACCACTGCCTTCGCGTAATTCGGACGAAGATAGCTGATGTTTCCAAGCTCTCCAAAATGCATTTTGATGGCAACAAACTTGCCATCCATGTCAAGGTCGGCAATGCCGGCTTTTTTAATGAGCTTTTTTAATTTGGTCGGAAGGCTGTCGCCGAAGGCAATGGTATGAAAATCGGTAAAATATACTTTGGATTTTTCCATGGTTATGTATTCCTCCTGAAGGTAAGTTTTGATCGCATGCATCGTGGCTGCTGTTTGCAGATTTCTGAAACATATTTTATTATAGCTGCAAAAAAATATCAATAAGAGAAAACGATTCATTGATTTTTTGCTCTTTCATAGGAATTCCCTGTGAAACAGGAGATGTTTTGGGGGGATGCATACCCGGCACATTCTTTTATATTAGGGCTGGCCGTTACGCTGGCAATTTGATACAATGAAATCAAAACACTAGTAAATGCACTGCGTAGTGGCGGTGAAAGAGGGAGTGTGGTGACGTGCAAAAAAGCTTTAACAACATACTGCAAGAAGAAAACGGTTGGCATGAAAGAAGTTCAGGTGGGAGATAGAAAACTGCTGGAAGTGGTGGTATAAAACAGTAGGTCATAAGTTGCTTGTCACGTTTGCGTAAATAGGAACGGTAATAAATCCTTAAGAGAAACGTCTGCAATAATCAATGGCAATTAAGAAATTTATCTGCTATACTGTGCGTGTGAAAAGGAAACAGAAGTATTTTGTAACCGAAAACGATGCAGCGGATGAAAATAACACCGCTGAACCATGATTACAGATAAGGAGATAGATCTTATGAAAAAGAAAAACAATGCAATTACAGCTATTAGTATGGCAGCTCTTATGACAGCAGCAGGTGTTCTGACTGCCATGGCAGCCCAGTCCCCGACCATTGTAGCCGGAAGTGGTATGAGCCAGAATGAAGCAGCAGGACCGGGAACAGTTGGTGAAAATGCAGCAGCTGAGGAGCAGGCACCAATCTGGGGCACCATCATCAGCGTGGATGGCAGCAGCATCGATCTGGACTGCCCGGCAGGCAATGTGTTTGAGGGGGAAGTCATTGTAAATATTTCCGATGATACACTGGTTTTGGATGGTGAAAACGGTTATCCAGTGGAATTAAAGGATCTTCAGGCCGGAGAGACGGTGTATGCCTACATCGGCCCGGCTATGGCCATGAGCCTTCCACCGCAGGCAACCGGCGAGGTTGTCATCGGTAAGATCCCGGCAGACGCGAAGGCACCGGAGTACATTACGGTAAAATCCATGACTGCAAATGCAGACGGAAGCTGGAGTCTGGTTTCCACGGCCGGAACCGAGTATGCAGTTTCTGCTGACTGCCGCATTCTGCCGTATCTGACCAGACAGATTGTTTCCCTGGAAGATGTGGAGCAGGGCAGCAACCTGCTGGTATGGAGCGATAGCGAGAACCAGGCACAGAAACTGGTGCTGTTTGCGAGATAGTATGATACAAGGATTATAGTAGCATGCAGTGCGAAACAATCCGGTATCATAGAAGTTAGATTTTTGCTCGTGACTGTGAAGATACGGAACCGTTACGAAGTTAGAAGAACGAGACAGTGAAAAAAGCAGTCCTGCCCGCACAAAACGATGTGGCAGGGCTTGCTTTTATTGCATTGCTTATCGAGGAGGCGCCGGTAATTACGGGGAGGGAAAGAATATGAAAAAAAAGAAATACGAAGTGTTAAAATATACGGCCGCTGCACTTGTGATCGCAGCAGCAGGTTTTACCGGCGGCTGTGCAAAGAAAGCAATCAGCACAGAACGGATTTCCGGGGCAGAAAATGTCTCACAGCAGGAAATTACCATAGCGGATTCGGAAGCGGAAACTTCTGATACTGGCGCAGACGCATCAGTAACGGAAGATTCGGATTCCCTGGGCAATCATTCGGGTGTGCTGCCGTTGGAGATTACCACGGAATACAACAATGACTGGGAGGATAACAAGGCACTGCTTTCCGTAAAAACATCTCAGGTACATCTTCTGGAGGAAGGGCATGAAGCATTGGAGAAAGCCATAGATGCCCTGAACCAGAAAAATCTGGATGATCAGAATACCTTTTTTCAGGAAAATCAGGAGGATGCCAGACAAAGCTATCAGGATAGTCCGGAAATGTTTCAGGACAATGCCTGGGAGTCCGAGGTGAGCGTGACAGCGCTCCGGACCGATGAAACGGTACTGAGTCTGCAGCAGACGGAATACAGCTGGCTCGGCGGCGCGCATCCGAATACCTATTATAAGGGGATTTGTTTTGATACGAAAACCGGAAAAGAGTTGTCACTGCAGGATATTGCAGCAGATTACGACGGCGTTTACGATAGTGTCTGTCAGAAGCTGAAAGAGGAAAACGATCCTGACATGTTTTTTGAGGGCTACGAGGATACCGTGAAAGCCTTGTTTTACGGCAAAGATCCGGATTACGGCAGTGTGCAGTGGTTTTTGATGAATGACCGGGTAGTGGTCCTGTTTAACCAGTACGATATCGCACCTTATGCGGCAGGTCCGATCCGCGTGGAGATTCCGTTTGCAGAACGTGCGGACCTGTTTGAGAAGCAGTATGAGACATCGAAAACATCTTATGTCATGCAGATTCAGGAGTACGAGACGCTGGAAGCTGATGTAAACGGAGATGGAAAGAAAGAGGAGATCTCCTACACCGTGGACCGTGATGAATACGGGATTGGCGGTGCTATTACCGTAACCTGCGACAGTACCTCTCTCAACACAGAAAAGCTGATCGAGCAGGATTACGGCGCTTCTGGCGGTTATTCCTCCGAGGGTTACCTGATCCACACTGAGGATGGAAAAACATATCTGTATCTGCAGCATCAGAGTGACAACGATGCCCATTACATCAACGTGTTTGATTTGAGCAAAGGGACACCAGCTTTTGTGGGTTCCTTAGACAGCAGCTGGTCAGGTTCTCCGATCACCGATCCGGAATGCTTCCCATTGTGGGACCGCATGGATGTGCTCGGAACTTACAGCGCGTATCGGATCTACCATATCGGAGAGGGTGGACTTCCAAAGACCGATGAGACTGTGTACCGTCTTGGAAATATGTATAAGGAATATCCGGTTACGCTGGTATCGACACGGGAACTGGATGTGACGGTTGGAACGGGGACTTTGGCGGACTCCTGGAAGCAGGAAACACTGCCGTCCGGAACGTCTTACACGATCACCGCTACCGATGGCGAGAGCTTTGTGGAAGCACAGCTTACGGACGGACGCATCTGCCGGATCCCGGTTACGAAAGCAGCAGACGACTGGGAGTGGAAGATCAACGGAGTCAGCGAAAATGACTGTTTTGAGATGGTACCGTATGTAGGATGATGGAAAGACCAAACAAGGAAGGATTTGCGCAAATGAAAATAAAAGGTGATTTTCACACACACACAACGTACTGCGACGGAAAGAGTACACCCCGTGAGATGGTGGAGGCGGCTTACCGCATGGGGCTTACCGATTTTGGAATATCCGGCCATGCAGATTATTCGATGTATGAGCCGGGCTTTGGCATGTCTGATGCGATTCTGGCATCTTATAAGCAGGAGCTGCAGAAACTCAAAGAGGAATATGCCGGGAAACTGAATCTGTATATCGGCATTGAACTGGATGTGCTGGGACCGCGCCAGCAGGCGGATTATGCCATTGGTTCCACCCACAGTGTATTAAAAAACGGGCAGCTTGTATGTGTGGACGATACGGAGGAAAAGCTGGTACAGGGCGTGGAAACACTCTGGAACGGTGACTGGTACGCGTTTGCGAAGGATTATTATGAGCTGGAGGGAACCGTATACGATCGTCTGAAGTGTGACTGGGTGGGACATTTTGACCTGCTTACGAAGTTTAATGAAGGATATAAGCATT
>OGWS01000620.1_pt1 | contig 35506 bp, 28 predicted proteins | sample 1576111 | NCBI WGS metagenome assembly OGWS01 (sample SAMEA3541534, study PRJEB24748) | human gut metagenome | biome: human gut; feature: human-associated habitat; material: faeces | place: China | collected 2012
ACGTTCCAATTCCTCCGGTACATAGTCCGGATCAATCTGGATATTTTTCAGATATCCCTTTGTATCATGGCAGGTATATGTCTGACCTTCCTGTTTCAACTCTCCGGTAGCCATAATACCATCACTGTCAAAATAATAGAGGAAACCCTCTATATCCTTCCACTGGTCTGTCACATATTCCTTTTCATCCAGATAATACATCCAACCTTTATCTGTCTCATTCCATCCGTCCTTTGGCTCATCCTTTGTATCTATGGTGATAGAAGGCATCTCCTTTTCCTCTGTAGTGAAATCCAGATTTTTATAATCCGACCGGATTTTCCCAACCACGGACATGATTACATATACGGCTGCTATCATAATAATGGCTGCCATAATAATCAAAAATACGGTCTTAATTGGTGAGTCCTTTTTTTTACGCCGTCTGCTCATTTATTTTCCCCTGGTATCATTTGTTGTATGATTTGTTAATAGCATATCAAATTCTTAAAACATTATTTATACTATCAGACTTCCGACATTTTTACAATGAAGGAAATCTTACAATAAAACAAAAAAGCGCCTATCAATAAGATAAGTGCTAAATGCCCAAAGTCGGAATCGAACCAACGACACGAGGATTTTCAGTCCTCTGCTCTACCAACTGAGCTATCTGGGCTTTTTCCTTATGCCTAAGGCATAAAAATTGCGGGGGCAGGATTTGAACCTACGACCTTCGGGTTATGAGCCCGACGAGCTTCCAGACTGCTCCACCCCGCGTTACCTAAATTATTATAAATACTTACTTTCAATTTGTCAATAAGTATTTAACTGGGCGAAGGTGGATTCGAACCACCGAAGGCAGTGCCAGCAGATTTACAGTCTGTCCCCTTTGGCCACTCGGGAATTCGCCCATGGCTTTTACAAGCAGTAATGATAATACCATAAGAAAAGGGAAAAATCAATAGTTTTATGAGGAAAAAATTTCAAAATTTTTTTAAGAAAGTTACAGAAAATAATATTCCCCAAAATTGGAGATGTGCTACAATAAAAAAATCAAAAAACAAACTGGTTCCGACCATTCATATTTTATTGGAAAGAGGCATATTATGTACATGAAAAAAACAGACCAGGGGGAGCAAAAACGTACATTATATATTCAGACATTGGGGACGATGCGGCTGACTTCAGGGGATGAGATAATTTCGCTGCATACATCTATAACAGGGAAAGCCTGCCAGCTGTTTCTTCTTTTAGCTTATGCAGGAACAAAAGGCATTACAAGAACAGCGCTGCAGGATGCGCTGTATGACAGGAAGACAACAGATGCAGCCAATGCACTGCGTATTAATGCCAGCAGGCTGAGAAAGCTTCTGATGCAGTCAGAACTTCCGGAGCATACATATGTGATGGTGGATAAAAATATTTACTATCTCACAGAACCTGAAGGCATGGGGGATTTTCAGATGGATGCGGTTCTTTTAGAGCAGCTGTGGGAACAGAGCCGGGGCGAAACGGATGTATCAGTCCGGAGAGGATTATTGGAAAAAGCGTGCAGCCTTTATGGAGGGGAGTTTTTAGCCCCGCTTTCCGGTGAAGTATGGGTGGAGAATTTAAGAGGCCATTTCCAGGAGATCTATTTTAAATGTGTACAGGCATTGTGCCAGATCTTAAAGCAGCAGGAAGATTATAAAAGCCTGGTCCAGGTAACGAAGGATGCTATGCGTTTATATCCTACAGAAGAGTGGACAAAGCTGAAAATGGACGGCTTTATGGGAATGCAGAAGTATAAAGAAGCAGTAGAAGCCTATAAAGATGGGGTAAAAGCCATTTTTGCGGAGCAGGGAATGGCGGTTTCGGAGCAGATGTGGGAACGGTTTAAGTCCTTACGCCAGTATATGGAGAAGCAGCCGAAAAATCTGGAAAACATAAAAGAGTGGTTATGTGAAAAGGAATGGATCCCTGGGGCATATTGCTGCAGTTATCCAGGTTTTATTGATTGTTACCGTATGGAAGCAAGGGCAGCAGAACGAAGAAGACACCAGGGGATATTGATGGTATGCACCATAAGAGACCGTCAGGGAATTGCTGTGGCAGAAGAGGAAAAACAGCAGGAGTATATGGACAAGCTGGATCAGTGCGTATGTACGTCGTTACGGAGAAGTGATATTTATACCAGATACAACCGGGAACAGATATTGATCCTGGTAAATGACCTGAAACCAGAAAAGGCAGTTTCCGTAGAAAACAGGATCATTGCAGCATTTCGCAAGGCATGCCAGGGAAAAGCAGAGGTGCAGACGGAAAGTATCCCATTAAAAGAATGGCTGGATCTGCCAGAGGAGCTGTTAAAAGCGAAAGAAAGAAGGAAAAAGACAGAGCGGGGAAGCCGTGCCAAAGGAGACAGTCAGTTATAAGTTATAAAAAATAGTTACATTACGGTTACAAATATAAAAAATGTTGAAATTATTAAATTTTTTAGTATTTGTGAAATGGTTTATGAAATGCCTGCTGTTGTATGATTAGTTCATCAGAAAAAATCATATATAACAGTGAAGATCATGAGCAGTTATCATGTTGTATTTACTGGTACAGTTATTTACGAAACGATGTACTATAGGGAGATAGATGAGGAGGAAGAGTGTATGGTAAAAAGGAATGAATTCAAAAAGCGTTCACGTTATCTTGCTATGCTGACAGCATTATCACTGGCATTTTCCAATATTGGTTCCTGTGTAAATATGGTATATGCAGCAGAGGCAGAGTCCCAGGAAAACGGAAGTGAGGAAGGACAGGAAGCTGGCGGTGAGGAAGAAAACGGCGGTTCTGGGGAAGAAGACGCAGGAGAAGATTCCGGCAATGATCCTGAAGAGGGCGGATCCGAAGAAGGAAATGGAGACGGGAACGACTCTGAAGGCGAAAATGGCGGAGAAGAAAACAGTGGAGAAGAAAATTCTGGAGAGGAAAATTCTGGAAATGAAAATTCCGGCGAAAAGGGAGAAAGCTCTGATCAGGGAGAAAATCAGGGAGAGTCTGAAAAGGGAGAAAACGCTGGTGAAGACAGCAGCGAAAACAGTTCTGGGGAAAATAAATCTGAAGAAAATAAATCCGAAGAAAATAAGGATGAAAACGGATCCGGGAATGAAGGCAGCGGACAGTCTGGTACTGAAGAAGCAAATAGTCCTGAAGGCGGCAAGAGTACAGTAAAAGAGAACTCTGAGGCGAAGAAGGGTACATACAAGCTGACTTACTCCGTTGACCCGGATGAAGGAGCAAAAGTAGAAGGCCCATCATCTGTGACAGCCGGCAAAAATGCTGTGTTTACTGTAGAAGCGCAGGAAGGCTATGTGATCAAAAATGTTTCCTGTGAAAGTGCTGAGATTTCTGCAGTAGAAGATATAGATACAGCATCTGCTTCCAATGCACAGAAGAAAAATGCAGGAAAGAATGATGGTGAGAAGTTCCAGACTTACCAGATCGAAAACGTAGAAGCTGATGCAGAGATCATTGTTGAAATGGATAATGAAGACCTGTCTGTATATGAAGCAGAAGACAGTACTGAAATCAATGGTGTCACTGTTACTGCAAAATGGAATACCAGGGAAAGCGGTATTTCTGCTGATGCGAAGCTTCATGTAGAAGAAGTAACAGAGCAGTCTAAAGATAAAGTGGTAGAAGACATCGAAGCCGGTAAGGTAGCACAGTTAGATCCACAGGAAAACCAGATCCAGGATGTAGTGGTCTATGACATCACTCTGGCAGATGCGGATACTGTATACAGCGCATGGGCAGATGGAACAGTTCTTGTAACCTTTACAGGAACTGAGATCGAAGAAAAGATCGCCCAGGCAGATAAGGTTTCCGTCCTTCATGTAGATGATACAGAAGACAAACTCACCCAGGTAGCAGTAGAAGATGTAGCCGGTGAGACCGGTTCAGAGGTTTCCTTTGAGGCAGAGCATTTTTCAGAGTATGCTGTGGCATTTACGAAGAAAGTGGTGAAGGCAGCAGATGCTGTGGTCAGCCCGGATATGACTCAGGATCAGATCAACGATGCTGTTAAGGCAGCAGCAGCTTCTGAAAATAAGGTTCTGGAAGTTCAGGCTGGTGATTATTCCAATGGCGAAAATAACCATAAAAAGGTCATCATTGATGCTTCCGGAATGACTGTTCTGTTAAAGGGCGGTGATTATATACGGGCACAGATCATCACCAGGGAAGATGCTGAGGTGGTGTTAGAAGGTGATGTTACATTTGAAGGGCAGGCAAAGGAAACACATAATACAGCTGCGGCTGTGTTTGTAGAGAGTGGAAAAACAACTTTTAATACAAACGGAAATACGATCATAATTAAAGATTATAACAATGGTCTTCGTGTAGGACATGTAGGGTATGATAGTAGCGATGCAGAATTTAATCTGATCGGTGGTGGGACTTTTGATGTTGAAGAGTCTGTGACCATTGTTCCCAATTCTTATTCTGGCGGAGGTTATGATGATGGTCAGGCTGTAACTAAAGGTCAGGGCTGTGGTTTCACAGGTTCAGGCGTTGTTCTGGTAAGAGGAGCAAAGGGACAGAGATGTCTTGAAGTACATGATGCAGAGCTTAAATCTAATAAGAACCAGCAGCATGGTATTTATCGCCATAATATTGACACATCCAAGGAATATTTTAACGAACATATGGATCCAGTGGTATTTGATAATGCCACAGTCAATCTTGAGGCTAATACCAGTGATGGATACAAGGATGAGTCATATTCTGCAGATGGAAATATTTTAGAAGTAGTAAATGGATCTGTTTTATCGATCAGCAATAATGGTTATAATGGCTACAATTATGGAAAGCCCAGTGAGATAGGCAAAGATACGGCTCCGGGACGTAAGTATCGGTTTGCAGATTCTGAGATCCATATGGATGGAAACCATAATACAAATGCAGGATTTGCAAGTTCAAAAACAGTTATAGATAAAACTACATTTACCGCTAATGACAGTGAGGACTCCTGTGGTATCATGCAGATGGGTGGTCTGGAAATGACTAATGGCTCCGTGATCGAAGCAAACAATAACCCATATGGCGGTGTATGGATCGAGTATGAATCAGAAATCGCTGATTCAAAGGTAATTGCAAATAATAATGGTGGATCACGTTATTCATCTAAATATATGTCAGGTATTTATCTGGCAAAAGGAAATTTATCGATTACCAATAGCGTCTTAGAATTAAAGGATAATCCAAGCGCTATTACAATCGCCAGCCCTACTAAAAATGCGGTTAAGCAGTATGGAAATAATGTAATTGCTGTTCAGTCTGGAGAGTATGATACAGCAGCAGAAACCGGAAATCAATTTGCAGATAAAACAAGAAATCCTAGGTCTGATAAGTATTTTGGCCGTGATTATGTATTAGGCGGTTCCTTCCAGGCAACTACAGCGAATATGCGTTATGGTGATAACTTAAAGGGTATGCCGTTTGCAGAACTGAACCCAATGATCGGTTCTGAAGAACTGGGAAGCGGAGAAAACTATGCAGCTCCGATCAATACCTCACACACCGCATTGACCCGTTTCGACCTTCATCAGTCTGCAAACAAAGAAGCAGCATCTGATGTGAATGATTTTGTATACTATGATCCGAACACCGGTGATAAGTATGCATATTCCTTCCGCTACAACACAGCAGCAGAAGACTTAAACGGCACTGGCGGCAATGCATATGTATGGGCCCCTGTATCTGTTCTTCATTATGACGCAACAGAAGGCAAGATTAATGCTTTCGGTACTGCTGTACAGGGAAATGTGGCATTAGTCAATGCCCGTGGTGATGGCAGTGCAGTAGGAAATACAGGAAATCCGGAAGAAACTTCCGACCGCTATGCAGCAGACTACACCATTTTCGGAAACAGCATGAACTTAACTGAAGGCGAACTTCCGGTGGCTGTAAGAGACGGATACAAATTTGCAGGCTGGTATGTAGCTGATGACGAAGGTGCAGCAGTAGATTATGCAAGAAGCGGCAACTGGGCAGAATTAAATAAGCTGTTAAACATACGTTTTACAGCTGATTCTAAGGTATCTGAGGATATTAATGATGTATCTAAAGGACAGGAAGAAAAGACCATCTACGCAAAATGGGTACTTCCAAGCCAGTATAATATCGTGATCAATTACATTAATGAGCGAACAGGTGCAAGCATTACTGCTTCCTACAACTCTGATTACATGGAGGAAGGCAGCAGCTATGATGTAAATGCCCTGCTTAACAAAGCGATTGACGGATATACCTGGATCCGTTACGAAGGCGGACAGCCGGCAGGCAGTTTAAATGGTGATCTGGTATTCAATGTATATTATAACAGCAATTCTACTTCTAACAGAGGCGGCGGCTCTGGTGGTGGAAGCAGCAGCGGAGGCCATGGTTCTATTGTCACAAGCAATGGAGGTCCTGGAGTGACCATTCAGGAGGAAACAGTTCCGTTAGCTGAACTTCCAACAGAAGCTCTTCCACAGGAACCGGTTTCTATCCCGGAAGATGAAGTTCCGTTAGCAGCTCTTCCAAAGACCGGACAGAGTGCTGGAAAAGAGATCGTGCTGTTTGTATCTGCTATTGTGTTAGGCGCAGCAGGTTTCTTTGGAAAGAAAACAAAAGAAGATTAAGAAAAAAGATTTTAAAAATTAACAGGATCCCGGCTTTTGGAGAAAAATCCCACAGCCGGGATTTTTTTGCTTAAAAAAATAACCACCCTATTGCCATGCGGCAACAGAAGTAATATTGGATCTGATGATCATTGGCTTCAGCATGAGAGAATTATACCTGTATCGCCGATAAATGTGGGAGGGGAGCTATTTATAAATATACAGTGCTAAAAGCGAAATCCCTGTGAGAATCGGGGATAGATTGAATTTCAGGATAAAAGATCGTATAATATCTTCATATAGTAAATTTTGCACTTACGGAGGAATTATTTATGGGAAAAAGAAAAACAAAGGCTATTGCAGCAGTGATGATGACAGCAGCACTTATGGGAGCTATGAGTGTTACTGCATTTGCTTCTGGCTGGCAGCAGAATGATAAAGGCCAGTGGTATGGTACAAATGAAGATAACAGTCAGTGGTATTCAAATGGCTGGCAGTGGATCAATGATGGGGAAAACATTGCTCATTGCTACTATTTTGACGCAGATGGTTATATTTTAGTGAATACCACTACTCCGGACGGCTACTATGTTAATGAAAAAGGCAGATGGACTACGGATCTGAATCTGGTTCCTGGCGGCGTGGTCCAGGTTAAATATATTGATCCATGGGGAAATATGTTTGATATCCAGCAGTGGTAAAGAAAAAGGGATACAGAGAGAAAAACGTATGAGAAACGCATTTTTTAAGCAGGCTGCAGTGCTTGCGCTGGCAGCAGCTATGGTTGTTGGAACTACATCAACTGCGCTGGCAGGTGAGTGGAAGCGTCATAAATATTATGGCTGGTGGTATGAAGAGAGCGATGGAAGTTATCCGACGAATCAGTGGAAGTGGCTGGATAAAGATGGTGATGGCGCACTGGAATGTTATTATTTCAAGGAAGATGGCTATATAGCTACGGAACAGGGTGAGAACATGCCCGGAATTAATGTCACACCAGATGGCTATACTGTAAATTACGATGGCCAATGGGTGGTAAACGGGATTGTACAAATGCAGGGAACTCCTACAAAGCTTCCGGCAGGGGCTATTGTAAATGGCAATGGAATCCGCAGAAATCTGCAGCCTGGTGAAACGTATCAGGTATCCAATGGCACATGGGAGCGTGATGAAAAAGGATTTAAGTTCAAAAAAGCGGACGGGTTCTATGTGTATCCAGACATGGATATCAACTTTAAATACATGCATGATCCATATGTAAGAGATATTGTGTGGATGACAGATGATGACAATGACGGAACATGGGAAATTTATGCATTTAATGAGGACGGATATCTGGATACGAGCATAAGTAAAAGTGGATGGACCTGGGATTTTGGCCGCTATGGGATCCATGATACCTATGGGTATTTAACCACGAATTATTATAAAGGGGCATGGAGCAACATGGGACCTTATCAGGTTGTACGCCGTGGAAATACATGGTACTGCGAAAACGGTACACTTCCAGATTTTTCAGACGCATGTTGGCGTTTTACTGGTGATTATTCCCGTGATGCGTTTGCGATTATTGGCGGACTTGACCATGAACTCAGCCGTATGAGTAGTGGCAGCTATCGTAATGTAGAAGTGAAAGAGGTAAAATAAATTTCTGAGAAATCATTACAGTGATATTTCAAGGCTGTGTAAGGAAAACAAGGAGGCGGTCATTATTACAGTTAATGGCAGAGCAGCAGAGGCTTCAAAGGTTTTAGAAAGAAAAAAAGAATAAATCATGAAACAGCCACCGACCGTCGGAATATTCATCCGGCGGTCGGTTTTTTCTGCATAATCAATTAAAAAGGACACCTTTTATTGTATAATTATGTTACCACAAAAACAATACGAAAGAAGGTGTCCTTAATGAAAAATTAGCATTAAAGAAGCTGGTAACGACCCTGGCGCAGGGGAATCCTCGGGTTTTATGGGAGATGATGAACCGAAGATGGGATATAGAAGAGAACAGATTCCACCAGTTGAAAACGTATTATCACGCAAAACATTGCTATTGTCATGCAGCAAAAGAGAAAATAAGCGTGTGAGGGGCACTATTTATAAATATACAGTGCTAAAAGCGAAATCCCTGACTGATAATGTTTATCATGGACGAATGACCTCGCATATGGTATAATTCATAAGATAGGCGTATTCCATTCATTTTTGGATACGATTGGAGGAAGACTATGGATGAGAAAAGGAAGGTGCGGGGGAGCTTCCGCATTTATCTTCAGTGGCCTTTATTTTTATCGGTCCTGATGGTCCTGCTGACAGCTGCTGTGGGGGCAGTTTCATTAAGAGCAGGCATTATAGTTTCATTTTTTACTCTTATCTATATTGGAATAGCGTTATGGCTGTATTTTTCCAGGAGAAAAGGCATACTGGGGGGACTTATCGCGTTTTCCCAGGCTTATGACCAGAGCAAGAGCAAGTTTTTAGAAGAAATGCTGGTGCCTTACTGTGTGGCGGATATAACAGGCCGTATTTTGTGGATGAACCAGGAAATGGGAGCTATTCTTGGGGATGATAAGGCTGCCATCAGGAATATTACCCAGATGTTTCCGGATATTACAAAGGAAATGCTGGCTACCGGCGGCGAAACGGTAAGTATACACAGTGCATTTAAAGATAAGAAGTACCGTGTGGACATGAAAGAGATCCATACAGAAGAGGCTCAGGCAGCAGCGTCTCAGTGCGGGCTGGATGAAGGCAATTCCCTGGTGACTGCTATTTATCTTATTGATGAGACCCAGATGCTTCTTTATAAACAGCAGATCAATGACCAGAAATTGGTAGCAGGTCTCATTTATCTGGATAATTATGATGAGGCATTAGAAAGCGTAGAAGAGGTACGCCGCTCCCTTCTGACTGCACTTATTGACCGAAAGATCAGCAAGTACATTTCTTCCATGAATGGTATTGTAAAGAGCATTGAGAAGGATAAATATTTCTTTGTCATCAAGCAGCAGTACATTGCCAGGATGCAGGAAGAGCGTTTCTCTATTCTGGAAGATGTAAAAACTGTAAATATTGGAAATGATATGGCAGTCACCTTAAGTATCGGTATTGGTATGAACGGTGAGAGCTATGCGCAGAATTATGAATATGCAAGAACATCTATTGACATGGCCTTAGGCCGTGGCGGTGATCAGGCGGTCGTCAAGGATTCTGATAAGATCCTCTATTACGGCGGAAAAGCCCAGCAGATGGAAAAAACCACCCGCGTAAAGGCCCGTGTAAAGGCACATGCCTTAAAGGAACTGATGGATAATAAGGACCGTCTGCTGATCATGGGACACCGGATGGCAGATATTGATGCTTTCGGTGCAGCAGTTGGTATTTACCGCATTGCCATGTCCATGAATAAAAAGGCCAATATCGTGCTCAATGATGTAACCTCTTCTGTGCGTCCCATGATGGAGCGCTTCCAGAACAATCCGGAGTATCCTGATGATATGTTCCTAAAGGGCGCAAAGGCAGCAGAACTGGTGGATGCAGGAACCATGCTGGTAGTTGTGGATGTAAATCGTCCAAGTATTACTGATGAGCCTAATCTGCTGCGTCTGATCCGCACGATCGTGGTCCTGGATCATCATCGTACCAGCAGTGAAGTGATCGACAATGCAGTTCTTTCTTATGTGGAGCCGTATGCTTCTTCTGCCTGCGAAATGGTTGCAGAAGTGCTTCAGTATATTGCAGATGGGATCAAGGTAAGGCCCTGCGAGGCAGATGCCATGTATGCAGGTATTGTTATTGATACCCAGAATTTTACCAACCAGACCGGTGTACGTACCTTTGAGGCGGCAGCATTCCTTAGAAGAAGCGGTGCTGATGTTACAAGAGTGCGTAAGCTGTTCCGTGAAAATATGGTAGATTATCAGGCGAAGGCAGAGGCAGTAAGGGCGGCAGAGGTTTATATGGACGCATTTGCCATCAGTGTATGCCCGGCAGAAGGTCTGGACAGCCCGACCATTATTGGTGCACAGGCAGCGAATGAGCTTCTTGAGATCAAGGGGATCAAGGCTTCTGTGGTACTTACAGACTATAACAATACTATTTATTTCAGCGCCAGATCCATTGATGAAGTTAATGTTCAGGTTATGATGGAAAAACTGGGCGGCGGCGGTCACAGGACCATTGCAGGTGCCCAGATGCAGGGTATTACAGTTGAAGAGGCCAAGGAACGCTTAAAAGCTGTCATCCGTCAGATGATGGATGAGGGAGATGTATCGTAGGGATGAAACAGATATACCAGGTATAGATCTGATACAGATTAGATTTAGATAGATGCAAACATAGAAAGGAAGTTTTGTAAAATGGAAATCGTATTATTAGAAGATGTAAAGGCATTAGGTAAAAAAGGACAGGTAGTAAAGGTAAATGATGGTTACGCACGCAACTTTATCCTTCCAAAGAAGTTAGGCGTAGAAGCGACCTCCAAGAACTTAAATGATCTGAAGCTTCAGAAAGCAAATGATGCAAAGATCGCGGCTGAGCAGCTGGCGGCAGCCAAAGAACTGGCAGAGAAGTTAAACAATGCTTCTGTAACTGTTTCTATTAAGGCCGGTGAAGGCGGCAGGGCATTTGGTGCTGTTTCTTCTAAGGAGATCGAAAAAGCAGCTAAGGATCAGCTGGGACTGGAGATCGACAAGAAGAAGATCGTATTAAATACACCGATCAAGGCTATTGGCAGCTTTGAGGTGTCTGTAAAGCTTCACAAAGAGGTAACTGCAAAACTGGCAGTTAAGGTAGTAGAAGCATAGAAAGGTTCCGGGAGAACATTAACGATAAGACAGCCCGGGGGATACAGCCCGGAAATGTAAGGAGATAATTTTTATGGAAGAAACCCTTATTAAGCGGGTGCTTCCTCACAGTATAGAGGCGGAACAGTCTGTTATAGGTTCTATGTTAATGGACAGGGAAGCGGTAATCGCTGCATCGGAGATCATCACGGGCAGCGATTTTTATCAGCAGCAGTACGGGATCATGTTTGATGCCATGGTGGAACTGTTTAATGAAGGAAAGCCGGTAGATCTGGTAACACTTCAGGACCGCTTAAAGGAAAAAGAGGTTCCGCCGGAGGTCAGCAGCCTGGATTTTGTCCGGGATATCATTACTATTGTGCCTACATCGGCCAATGTAAAGTCCTATGCTGCTATTGTCAGTGAGAAAGCAGTCCTGCGCCGGCTTATAAAGACAACAGAAGAGATCGCGAATACCTGCTATGCGGGAAAAGAACCATTGGAAAATATTCTGGCAGATACGGAAAAGTCTATTTTTGACCTGCTGCAGAATAAGGGCGGACAGGAATTTGTGCCTATTAAGCAGGTTGCTATCAATGTACTGGAAAAAATCGAGGATGCATATAAAAACCAGGGAACCGTTACAGGTATTCCGTCCGGATTCATTGATCTGGATTACAAATTGTCCGGTTTCCAGCCTTCAGATTTTATTTTGATCGCAGCACGTCCGTCTATGGGTAAAACGGCCTTTGTCTTAAATGTAGTTGACTATGTTTCTGTGCGTAAGAACCTGCCATGTATGGTATTCAGCCTGGAAATGTCAAAGGAGCAGCTGGTAAACCGTATGCTTTCCATGGAGTCAAATGTAGACTCGCAGAAGCTGCGAACAGGTACTCTGACAGATTCTGACTGGGATGCAGTTGTGGAAGGTATTGGTATTATCGGTAATTCCAAGCTGATCATTGATGACACGCCAGGTATCTCTATTTCTGAGCTGCGCTCCAAGTGCAGGAAAATGAAGCTGGAATATGGCTTAAGTATTGTTATCATCGACTACTTACAGCTGATGAGCGGAAGCCGTAAAGGGGGAAATGACAACCGCCAGCAGGAAATTTCCGATATTTCCCGTTCCTTAAAAGCGTTAGCCAGAGAACTTCATGCCCCGGTCATTGCCTTATCCCAGCTGTCCCGTGCCTGCGAGACCCGTACCGACCATCGCCCTATGCTTTCTGACCTTCGAGAGTCCGGAGCCATTGAGCAGGATGCGGACGTTGTTATGTTCTTATACCGTGATGATTACTATAACAAAGATACTGAACATCCCAACGAGGCCGAAGTTATCATCGCAAAACAACGAAACGGCCCTATTGGTACTGTAAACCTGATCTGGAAGCCTGAATACACCAAGTTTGTAAATGCGGTGCGTCCTCAGGGAGGAAATCAGGAAGGATAATAGAATTTTGGCGCTTGCATCAGTTGGTGCAGGTGCCATTTATTTTTTAGTCATAATAGTGATTCTCAACGCATACATTGATAATAAACGGCGGCAAAAAGAGCCGCAGTTAATCAGAGTGATACGTGATATGAAGGAGAGAATGGCTATGGATGAGGTACATTATCTTATATCAGATGCGTCCAGGAAGGTGGATGTGGAAGCCCATGTATTGAGGTACTGGGAGGAAGAACTGGAGCTTGGGATCCCCCGAAATGAAATGGGGCACAGGTATTATACGGATTTTCATATCCGGCTGTTTAAACAGGTGAAAAACCTGAAGGAAAAAGGATATCAGTTGAAGGCGATCAAGCATGCATTGGAGCAGATGAAAAAGGACGGAAAGCTGGAAGGGGAGCTGACGGACGAGCTGTTGGAGCGTGATATGGACGCAGCTTTAAAGGAGCTTAAGGAAGAGGAAAGTACGGCAATGGTTGCTGCAACAGGAGAAGGAATGGCTCTTCCCGCCAGTGCAGAGGAAAAAATGGCCCAGTTCCAGCAGATGATGAACCTGATCATCGGACGGGCGCTGGAAGTGAATAATGAAAAGCTGAGCCAGGATATCAGCTGCCTTGTAAAAGAACGGCTGGCAGGTGAAATGGAGCTTCTTTTAAAGGATTCTGACCAGAAAGAGGAGGAAAGGTTTCGCCTGTTAGATGAGACGATACGCTCTTTCCAGAAAAACGGGCAGGAAGAAGCAGCTGCGGCAAAAGTGCCGTTTTTTAAGAAAAAGCGCTTTGGACGAGGGGCTAAGAAGCTTTTTCACAGGGAGAAGAGAAGTTAAGGAAAAGAAAGAGGATAGATTTTCTTAAGACCGTGAAAAATATCGAAAAATAGCAGGATATGTGCTATAATCTGATAAGCACATGGGAAAAACACGGGGCGCAGGAAGTGCAAAAGAGGAATCCTGAGTGGACTAAAAAGCAACAAATGACAACAAGTGAGGACACATTTCATGAATCAGAAATATACATATTACCTGAGATATGCCTGCATATCCGGTGCGTTAGCTGCAGCGCTGGCGCTGGGGGGATGCTCTTCTGGTGACAGCGGGATCGCTGTCCAGAATGAAACAGCAGAACCGGCAGCGGCAGATGCTGCGGACGGCCAGGCAGTTTCAGATGGTACAGATGAGACCATAGCACCTTTAGGACTGGACGGACAGGTACTGCCGGGACTGGATGATGTAGAACTTCCAGAAGATGCAGAACCGGCGCCTCAGTATCTGAGAGAAGGCGTGCGCCATGAGATCGTAAAGAAGCTTCAGCAGCGACTGATGGATCTGGGCTTTATGGATAACGATGAGCCTACGGATTACTTTGGCCAGGTAACGCTCACAGCAGTAAAACATTTCCAGAGACAGAATGAACTGCCTCAGGATGGCATTGTAGGTAATACCACATGGGATGAACTGATGGCAGAAGATGCCAAACATTATGCAGTATCTAAGGGAACACAGGGCGATGATATCCAGAAGATCCAGCAGCGACTGTATGAGCTGGGATATCTGGCTTCTGCAGACCAGGTAACGGGCAACTTTGATGATGCTACAGAAATTGCCGTTTTAAAGCTTCAGGGGGTTAATGGACTGGCAGAAGACGGAAAAGTAGGCCAGCAGACCTATAACCTGATGTACAGCGATGACATTAAGGCAAATATGCTTGCATACGGTGAAAAGAGTGATGTGGTACTGGCATGCCAGCAGCGTTTAAAGGATCTGGGCTATCTGACTACAACGCCAGATGGTACATATGGCCAGGATACTGTGATCGCAGTTAAGCAGTTCCAGGCAAGAAATGACCAGGTAGTAGATGGCTACTTAGGACCATCCACCCGTATTGTATTAAACAGTCCGGATGCCAAGCCAAATGGCTTAATGATCGGTGAACAGGGCGATTCTGTTACCAGAGTACAGCAGCTGTTAAGCAAATACGGCTATCTGCCATCTTCCAATGTAACCGGCTATTATGGTGAAGCAACGGAAGATGCAGTAAAGAACTTCCAGTCACGCAACGGTCTGTCTGCAGATGGTAAAGTTGGCGTACTGACCATGGCCAAGCTTACCAGTGACGATGTGAAGAAACCGGCACCTTCTACAGCTGCACCGGCTAAGGGCAACAAAAACAATAACAGCGGAAAGAACAATAATTCTAACAAGGGCAATAGTGGCGGAAATACCAGTGCACCGGCTCCAAGACCGGCATCCGGTACAGGCGTTTCTGCGCTGATCTCCGTAGCATCTTCCAAGCTTGGAAGCCCATATGTATGGGGAGCAAAAGGCCCCAGCTCTTTTGACTGTTCCGGTTTTGTATACTGGTGCTTAAAGCAGGTAGGCGTAAGCCAGAGTTATATGACTTCTTCAGGCTGGAGAAGTGCAGGACGTTATACAAAGGTAAGCAATTTTGGAGATATCCAGGCGGGCGATATCGTAGTTGTAAGAGGCCACGTAGGTATTGCAGCAGGCGGTGGAACTGTTATTGATGCTTCATCCAGTAATGGTAAGGTTGTCCACAGAAGCTTAAGCCAGTGGTGGAGAAATAACTTTATCTGCGCATGGCGTATCTTTTAAACAGTAGCATACACCCGGTCTGCGCCTGTGGGCGCAGGTATATTAACAAAGGAGGAGACATTTATGCAGACGATCCTGGTATGTGATGATGATAAACAGATTGTAGAAGCCATTGATATTTATCTTACAGGAGAAGGCTTTAAAGTTATAAAAACCTATGACGGATATGAAGCTCTGGAATATCTGGAGACACAGTCCGCAGATCTTTTGATCTTAGATGTGATGATGCCGGGACTGGATGGTATACGTACTACCTTAAAGGTACGTGAGACCAGCAGTATTCCGATCATTATCCTTTCTGCAAAATCAGAAGATGCAGATAAGATCCTGGGACTTAATATCGGTGCAGATGATTATATTACAAAGCCATTTAACCCGTTAGAACTGGTAGCAAGAGTCAAATCCCAGCTGCGTCGTTATACACAGCTTGGGAACATGAGCCAACAGGCAGAAGGCCAGGTTTACAAGTGTGGCGGTCTCCAGATCAATGATGACAATAAGGAGGTTACTGTAGATGGAGAGCCGATCAAACTGACGCCTATTGAGTATAACATCCTTTTGCTTCTGGTTAAGAATGCAGGAAAGGTATTCTCTATTGATGAGATCTACGAAAAGATCTGGAACGAGGAAGCCATTGGTGCAGATAATACAGTAGCTGTCCACATTCGTCATATCCGGGAAAAGATTGAGATCAACCCGAGAGAGCCAAAATATCTGAAGGTAGTATGGGGCGTAGGCTATAAGATCGAGAAACAGTAGGTGGCCTATGGAAAAAAAATCGTTTGGTCTGAGAAAATGGAAGGTGCTGCTGTCCGTGTTTCATGTGATCTTTCTGGTCATTACACTGGCGGGTATCAGTGCCATGTATTTAAACGGCGGATACGGTAAAGGTATCCGCTGGATCTATGATGAAACATATGAGGATTCAAATGCATTCTGCTCCCAGCTGGGCATAGATATCAGCAATATTTTTACCTATATCGGCTATAAGGATATGTTTGAAACGAATGGTGTTCTGGACATGCATAAGAATATTGTGCGTATTACAGACGGACCAGGCGTAGATGAAAATATGACACTGGACCAGATCGTCCGTTATGCAAAAATCCGCGGATATTACCTGGGGGAAGATTTTACGGTTCAGGGATCGCCTATGGCCATGGACGATGATGACATGGAGATCACCGTAGAATATAAAACGGATAACCCAGGTCTGGCAGATGCAGATGGCCTGGAGACCAGGATGACTAAAGAGGAAATGGCTCTTGATATCCTGGATCGTCTGGGAAAATATTATACGATCTATTATAATTTCATCAGTAATAATACAAATGTCCGGTTCCGTATCTTTTATAAAAGCGATAGTGGGGAAGAAGCGGTTTATACGAATGTCCCATCTATGTCTTTAGATGAGCTGAGAGGTTTTGGAAAATATTTATTTATTCCCGGAAATACCATCCGTATGGAAAGTAATCTGGCTTTGATACCGGAAAATGCGGCTTCCCTGCTGGAAACCTGGAATCCATTTGACAATGACCAGAATTACATGGTAGTTTCTGTGGATACAAATTATCCATATGCTGATAAATATGCAAAGGAAGCAGGAGAATATAAAGGTGCCCGTTCTGCTTTTATTGTAGGAATGGGTGCTGTGATCGCCGGAATGGTCGGATTTTTTACCACGTTGGTAGCACTGGTGCTTTTGTCTGGTCATGAAGATGAGCTGGGTGGTGCAATCCGCCTGTTCCCCATCGATAAAATGTATACGGAGTCCTGTGTGCTTTTGTGTGCGGCAGCAACAGCCGGTATTTTGTACTTTTGCAGAAAGCTGGGTATTATGGTCATTGGTCTGTTTGCTTCAGAAGAACATCTGGATTACTGGAATAAATTATTAAAATATGTGATACTCTATGGATGCAGTATTCTCTGTGGCTTCAGTCTTTTAAGGCGTTATAAGGCCAATACATTATGGGAGAAAAGCATTGCAAAAAAGGCAGTAAATGCTTCAAAAGATTATATTGCCAAAGCCAGTTTTGTGGCAGGTACCAGCCTTTGTTATCTGCTGTTTTTAGTTGTTAATGGCATGATGATGTGGGGAACGCTGTTCCTTTTTGCCTATAAGGATGAAAAACTGACTTCACGCATTTTATTTTATGTATGTGCTGTTTTGTTTGTCGGACTGGATGGCTGGATCTATCACAAGCTGTTCCGTAAGGCAGAGCAGAAAGATCTTTTGAATAATGCCATTACCTGCATTGCAAAAGGTGATACAGGATATCGCCTGGATACAAAAAAGCTGACAGGAAGAGAAAGGGTGATGGGGGATCACATTAATAACATCGGAAGTGGTCTGGATACAGCACTTCAGGAAAAGGTAAAAAGTGAGCGCTTAAAAGCAGATCTGATCACTAATGTTTCCCATGATATTAAAACTCCCCTTACATCTATTATCAACTATGTGGATCTGTTAAAGAGGCAGAAGATACAGGATCCCAAGATCGCCTCTTATCTGGAAGTCCTGGACCAGAAATCCCAGCGTTTAAAGACATTGACAGAGGATCTGGTAGAAGCATCTAAGGCAAGTTCCGGCAACCTGAAGCTGGAAGTGACAGATATTGACCTGGTAGAACTGGTACAGCAGACAAATGGTGAATTTGAGGAACGTTTTGACCAGCGCCATTTAAAGATCATCTCTGATTTCCCGGATGGCATGATCATTATTAAGGCAGATGGGCGCAGATTATGGCGTGTTCTTGAAAATCTTTATACCAATGCTTTTAAATATGCCCAGGAAGGCAGCCGGGTATATGTGGATGTGGCTTCTGTAGATGGAAAAGCCATTTTCACTATGAAAAATATTTCGGAAAAGCCGTTAAATATCAGCCCGGATGAACTGACAGAACGTTTTGTCAGAGGAGATGTGGCGCGGACCACAGAAGGCAGCGGATTAGGGCTTTCCATTGCCCGGAGTCTGACTCAGCTGCAGAAAGGCGAGTTTGTGATCACCATTGACGGTGATCTGTTCAAGGCTCAGGTCATTTTCCCGCAAGTGCGCCAGGAGACCAGGGCAGAAATGCGTCTGGAACGGGCTGCGGAAGAGAAGCGGGCAGAAGAACAGTCCGGGGAGAAAATGTCCGGGGAAATGCCGGTGGGAGAGAACCTGCTGGAAAGCGTCCCCTATAACTGGGATGTAATGGTAGAAAATGACAAGAATTTAACAGTGAAAGAGGAAGTACTGATCCGGAATGGAAACCGGGAGAATAAACAGGAAACATAAACCGGAAAACTAAATAGGAAAAATAAACAGAAAACGCAAGGAAGATACTAAAAAAGACAGGCCCACAAGGAACCTGTCTTTTTTGACCGTAAATTTGCAGCCCGCTTTCAGGCGGTACTGCTTAAATGTGTAAATAGAACTTATTGATACTCGAAAACATTGATCCAGCTCTCTAACAGATCTTTCTCTTCCGGACGCTTATAAGCCAGCTGTGCGGCTGCTACGATTGGAAGCCAGCCCTGTACATAGCGTTTTTCTGTACCTGTTTTTTCACAGAACAGATCCATGTACAGCTCTGCTTTCTTTTTGTCCTTTAAGCTGAGCAGAAGGTAGGTTCTGGCCACATCGGCACTTGCATTACCCTGGGAAGCATGTACCCAGTCAATGACATAAAGCTTTCCATCGTCCCCAACAATGATGTTGGATGGATTGAAATCGCCGTGGCAGAGCTTGGTGTGTTTTGGCATTCCGTCCAGTCTGGTCAAAAGCTCATAACGTGTGCCTTCGTCCAGCTGTTCCACGGATTTTAAGGAACGGATGGTTTTTTCTTTCAGTTTGTTGAGCAGCGGGCAAGCCTGGCTGTGGATCAGCAGCTGAAGATCTACCATCTGGGACATGTACTCGTCCAGCTTGTCAGGATTTTCATCCATCAGCTGTTCTAAGGTCTTGCCTGGTACATATTCCTTGATAATAGACCATTTTCCATCAGTTACCGTTACCCCTAAAACCTTTGGAACATTGAGCGCTTCGATGGTCTCCACTCTTGCATTACATAATGCTTCGTTTAAAACCTCAGCTTTCGGGAATCCTTCACAGAATTCCTTAATGGCAGTATCTCCGTCACGGTAGACGGTCTTTTTTGCACTACTGAAAATCATTTCTTTTGCCATAATCATACTCTCCTTCCACACATTATATACGGTACTGCTGCGGTGTGAACTGCCGCATCGATTATTATTTTACTACATGAATGATTAAAAGTACAGCAAAATTGATAAAAAATTAACGAAATTTACCATAAAAGTGTTACCGGCACTTAAAACCGGAAGATCGCAGTTCCATATCCGCCTAACGGATAAGAAATAGAATATGGCTGTCCATCACATTCACCTTTTATGGATGTATAAGTCGGGCACTGGCTTGGCTTATAGGCACCATGGACATTATCTAAAAGAAGTGACAGCTTACAACGTTTCGGAACGCCTACACGGTAATCCGGGCGGTCTACAGGTGTGAAGTTTACTATAAACAGCAGGTTCTTTTTGCCAGTTTCATCTTTACGGATAAAACTAAAAATGCTGCGGTCGCCGTCATTGGCGTTGATCCACTGGAAACCGTTCCAGTCATTGTCAAGGTGGTACAGACACGGATATTTCCTGTAAATATGAAGAAGATCACGGACATATTCCTGAAGCTTTTTGTGGCTTTCTTCTTCAGCTAAATACCAGTCAAGGCTGACCTTTTCATCCCATTCATGCCATTGGCCAAAGTCCTGTCCCATAAATAAAAGCTTCTTTCCGGGATGGCCTAACATAAAGGTGTAGCCGGCTTTTAAGTTGGAGAACTTGTCCTCTCCAAGGCCGGGCATCTTGTTGATCATGGAACACTTCAGGTGGACTACCTCGTCATGGGAGAGTACTAAAATGTAATTTTCACTGGTAAAATAGGTGAGGCTGAAGGTCATGCGGTTGTGATTATATTTGCGGAAATATGGATCTAATTTCATATATTCCAGGAAATCATGCATCCAGCCCATATTCCATTTAAAGGTAAATCCCAGTCCGTCATTTTCCGGATGCTCCGTCACTTTCGGCCAAGCAGTAGATTCTTCTGCGATCATGGAAACACCGTGGTTGCGGCCCTGGACAACGGTATTTAAGTGCTTAAAGAACTCAATAGCCTCTAAATTCTGGTTTCCGCCGTCTTTATTTGGTACCCACTGGCCTGGTTCACGGCCATAGTCTAAGTACAGCATGGAAGCAACTGCATCTACCCGCAGTCCATCTACGTGGTATTCTTCTACCCAGTAGAGAGCGTTGCTGATGAGGAAGTCTTTTACTTCATTTTTGCCATAATCAAAGACTTTTGTGCCCCAGTCTGGATGTTCACCCTTGCGAGGATCTTCATATTCAAAAAGAGGATGTCCATCAAAATCAGCCAGTCCATGGGCATCTTTCGGGAAATGGGCCGGAACCCAGTCAAGGATAACTCCGATGCCATTTTTATGTAAATAATTCACAAAATACATGAAGTCTTTAGGGCTTCCGTAACGGGAGGTAGGGGCAAAATAACCGGTGACCTGATATCCCCAGGAACCGTCATATGGATGCTCTGCGATACCCATAAGCTCTACGTGGGTGTAGCCCATTTCCTTTACATAGGCAGCCAGTTCATGGGCAGCTTCCACATAGGTATAATATCCGTCCTTTTCTTCACGGTCCTTCTTCTTCCAGGAACCCAGATGGACTTCATAAATGCTGATAGGCTGCTTTGTCATATCTGCCTGGGAGCGCTTTGAGATCCAGTCACCGTCATTCCAGGAAAATCCGCTGATATCGGCAGTAACAGAGGCAGTACCTGGGCGGTATTCTGCACTGAAGGCAAATGGATCTGCTTTATAAAGGATCTTTCCTGTATCTGTGGTAATAGCGAATTTGTAAAGCTCGCCAACCTGCATACCTGCGTTAAAGTATTCCCAGATGCCGGACTGTCCCACTTTTTTCATAGGATTGGCTTCCGGATTCCAACCATTGAAATCGCCTACCAAATGGACTGCCTGGGCATGTGGCGCCCATACACCAAAATAGATGCCCTTTTTGCCTTTGTAGGTCATGGGGTGAGCACCCAGCTTTTTATAGATCTCATAGTGGGTACCTGCACCGAATAAATAGCAGTCCAGATCGGAGATCAGACCGGTGTTTCCTGCATCCTTTTTGACAGCTGCAGAACCGGCAGTCTTTCCCTGTGTTTTAGATTTTGCTGCAGTACTTTTGGAAGAAGTGTTTTTTGCTGCAGTTTTTGTACCTGTGCTTTTTCTGGTAGTTTTATGAGCTGTGGCCGGGATTGCTTTTTGTGCCTGATCTGCCTGCTTTCTCGTTGTCATATTAATTTTCCCCCTTAATTTTAAGGACAGCACCCCAGTTGCCCTTTAATTTAATTTCCAGTCTGCCGTTTTGTACAGGCAGAACTTTATTTTCGCCGGTTTCATCATCACTGTTTAAAAGATTCACTGCTGTCTGTGCCTGGATGGGAACCGGGATGTTTAATATAGTTTCATTATTATCATTATTTAAGGCTGTGATGATCAGGCTGTTATTTCCCCATCTTGCGTAGGCATACTGCCTGTTGGTAAGAAGCAGTTCCTGATATTTTCCGTTGTGAAGCTCTTCGTTTTCTTCATGGATCTTTCCAAGTCTGGAAATAAAATCCGTAAGCTCACAGTTTAACTGTGGTATCTTTTCAGCCGGAATGCAGGGGCGCAGGTCATCATCACAGGTGGAAGTACGTTTTCCTTCCGTTCCCCATTCACCTCCGTAGTAAATAGACGGTATTCCCGGAAGGGTCATTAAACAGGTGTATACAGGATACAGATGCTTTTTTATTTTTAATTTGCTGGCAATGCGGTCTTCATCATGGTTATCAAGGAAGGTATAAAGCTGTCTTCCAATGGCTTCCAGACGACGTACATTGTGGGCGATCTCAAAAAAGTTATGGTCATTAAAACCGGAATAAATGCTTTTGTGCAGTTCGTAGTTAGTAACCGAATGGAGCATTTCCGGGTTGACCCAGCGGCTGTAATCACCGTGGATGACTTCTCCCATAAGCCAGAAATCCGGTTTCATGGAAGCAGTTTTGGTCCTCATTTCTTTCATGAAATTAAAGTCCAGGATATTGGCGCAGTCTAAACGGATGCCGTCAATGTCAAACTCATCCACCCAGAAGCGGATCACATCAAAAAGATAATCTTTTACCTGCTGGTTATAAAGATTTAAACAGGGCAATTCAAAATGCCCCTGCCATGCTTCATAGCCAAATGGATCGCCTAAAGGGCTTTGCCAGTCAAAATTCACCCCTTTGTACCAGTCCTTATAAGGGGAGTCCCATTTTTTTTCCTGAATGTCTTTAAAAGCGAAAAACTCGCGGCCTGTGTGGTTGAAAACACCGTCAACTACTACTTTGATGTTATTTTCATGGCAGAGCTTTGTGAACTCACGGAAAGCTTCGTTGGTTCCCAGTCGACTGTCCACCAGCTTGTAATCCCTGGTGTCATAGCCATGACTGGATGATTCAAAAAGAGGACCTATGTAGATGGCATTGCAGCCTAAAGAACGGATATGTGGGATCCACTGATCCAGTTCTTTAAACCGGTCTGTCACCTCTGTCTGCGCATTCTGTTTCGGCGCTCCGGTCATTCCCAAAGGATACATATGATAAAAGATAGCTTGTTCATACCAGGTACTCATGTTGTCAGTCCTCCATGTTTTTGAATTTTCTCAGCAAAAACTGATAGCGCAGCTGCGCTGCATTCCATTCGTAGATATAGCAGTCGATCAGCGACGGCTCTGTAGCCTGTTCAAAATGGTTCTGGGCTGTTTCCAGAGCCCAGAGAGTACGTTCAATATCGTCCCACAGTTCCCGCTTTGTAAAAACTAAGTTTTCTTTTACAGGTGCTGCGGCTGCAGCCTCGCGAACGGCTTTTAAAAATCCCGGCATAAATCTTCATCTCCCAACTGCCAACAGATTTACTCTGGCATCAATTAGTATATCTGGAAAAAAAAGAATTATGCATCATTACATGATACCAGGGTCAAAAGGTCATAAATCCGATGCAAGCTTGCTTGCAGGAGGATTTTTGAACTTGGGACCCGCCAAAAACATGAGTAAGAAGCCATTTTTTGAAGAAAAATGAGCGGATTACGAATGTTTTTAGAATTGCGAGAGTGCAAAGCACGTAGCAATTCGGTATCAGAGGGGGCAAAATACCTTTTGCCCCCAACATCATTACATAAACTCCTCCAATCTATATCCCAGCTCCATAAGAGAGCGGGTGGAGTCACGTAAGGTGAGATAGTAATAGTTGGCTGTCCCGTCCTGGCGTACACCCACCAGACCTGCATCTTTTAATATTTTTAAATGATGGGAGATAGCAGGCCGGGAAAGACTGGTGCGGCGGGTGATCTCATTTACATTCATGGCGCAGCCTTCAAAATCAATGGTTCCCCGTGTGCCTCCGTTCTTTAAAGCATCTTCGCTGAGAAGCTCTACGATCGAAAGGCGTACCTTATCCCCAAGGGCAATAAAAAGAGGCATGCAGCAATGAAATTGTTTCTGCAGATCCTTAGCCGTTGTCATAGCCGTTCCCTCCTTTGGTTTAAATTTTTAAACTAATATCATTTTACCATTACAGTACACTGGGGTCAATAGAAAAACGGATGAAAAATAATCCACAATGCTTCCAAAAAGCTCTTGACAGGAGGGGAAAAATACGGCATAATAAGGTCACATTCTTAAAAAAATCTATTTTTTATTTTTAATTCTGTAATTTTTATGTGCGGATTTCAGCACAGTATCCAGATGAAGTGTATTTTGATCCAGATGAAAAAACAGTTTTTTTGCATCTTTTATGGGGTGGGGAGGTGAAGATATCGGCCTATTTTTATTCAAATGATCTTTTGCGGATCCTGTTTTTAACAGGACTGGCAGTTGCTGGTGTAAGTGACTGGAAATATTACCGGATCCCTAATTGGGTTATCGTCTGGGAAATGGCATTGGGCTGTATTTCCCTGTTTTTTCAGGCTGGCAGAGGGGAAATCGGAATCTGGAACGTACAGTGGCTGTGGTTTCTGGTGGCAGTGGCAGCCTGTGTATTCCGGGCAGTTTTGCTGTTGATACCGGGCATCGTTCTTTCACATTTTGGACTGGTGGGTGCCGGGGACATGAAGCTTATGGCTGTTTTTGCAGTCTGGCTTGGTCTTGAAAAAACGGGAAAGGTCTTTATTGCAGGACTTCTTTTAGGAGCGGTTCTGTCTCTTTTAAAAATGCTGCAGGCTGGAAGTGCCTGGGAGCGTTTTCTTTATTTATCTGCCTATATCAGGCAAGTGTTCAATGATAAAAAAGTTGAAAAGTATTATGTTTTATCCCGGGATGGAACCGGATGTGTGATACCTTTAGGAGCCTGTTTCTGTGCAGGTGCTATTCTTATTCTGGTTCTTTGATGTCTTATCAGAGTCTTTCCTGTACCTGTCTTTGCTTTCGACTTTTCACAAGATCAGGTACAGGAAGATTCCTAGAGAACATTTTGGGAATACAGGGGATTTTAAGGAGGATGGAAAATGGTAAAAGTAATGGCTGTATACGATGAAGATCCGTTGTATGCAGGGCGGCTGGCAGAATATGTGAACCAGAAGGAAACATTTCCTTTTCAGGCAATGGCATTTTCAGACCTGGAAAAATTAAAGGAATATGGACAGACTCATGACATTGAGATCCTTCTTGCAGGTGAAAATGTACGGGAAAAAGCAAAAGAAGTAAAAGCCGGACTGAAAATGATCCTCTGTGACGGGGAATTTGTGTCAAAAGAAGAAGCAAAAGAGGAAGCTTCCGTGTATAAATACCAGTCCGGTGATTGCATTTTACAGGAAGTAATGGCCTGTTACTGCATTGCACCGCCTCAACCAGGTCTGGCACTTATGGGAAAGAGCGGTTTGGTCATGGGAGTTTATTCACCGGTGGGACGCTGCGGGAAAACTTCTTTTGCATTGGCTCTGGCTCATATGCTGGGAAAGAGCCAGGCAGTTTTATTTATCAGCCTGGAGGAATATTCCGGTTTTTCAAAGCTGGTCTGCGGGGGATATGAGCAGGATCTTTCAGATGTATTTTATCTGTATCAGAGGGGAGATTTTAACTGGCTTAAATTAAAATCCATGATCTTATCCAGTGGAAATGTGGATCATATCCCGCCGGTCTCTTATGGAGAAGACTTAGACCAGATCCCACCGGAAGAAATAGCAGGATTGCTTCGAAAGATTGCAGCAGAAAGCGGTTATGAGAGGATCGTTGTGGATATGGGGCATATGGGAAAAGGAGCAGTGGAGCTGTTTGAGGCCTGTGATGTTATTTATATGCCTGTATTGGATGATATGGTTTCGATGGCAAAGCTGGAAGAATTTGAGGAATATTTAAAAGAAGCAGATGAGAGGGAGAATCGCAGCAAAATACAGAAGCTGCGTCTTCCTGTAAGCAGGATGACAGCTCACAGGGAAAATTATATAGAACAGCTGATCTGGGGTGAAATGGGGGATTTTGTGAGAAAACTTCTGGAAGGGGGATATGAAAGGTGAGTGATGGGCAGATGCATTTAGCCGGAAAACGGGAAGGAATCCGGGGAGAATTAAGGAGAAATGTGCTGGGACAGTTAAAAGACCAGATATACCTGGAAGATGAACAGCTTTATGACCAGATTGATGCAGTTATCCGCCAAAAGGGAAGAGAGGTTTATCTTCCGTTAAAGGAGAGGTTGTGGCTTAGAAACAGCCTTTATGACAGCTTCCGCCGTCTTGATATCCTTCAGGAACTGTTAGATGACAAAGAAGTAACGGAGATCATGATCAATGGAGCGGGAAAGATATTTATAGAAAAGAAAGGGAAAATGCTTTTATGGAACCGCAGATTTGAAAAAACAGAGCAACTAGAGGATATCATCCAGCAGATCGTGGGAAAGGTGAACCGCATTGTAAATGTGTCCAGTCCCATTGCAGATGCCAGGTTAGAGGATGGTTCCCGTGTACATATTGTTCTGCCGCCGGTGGCACTTGATGGTCCTGTAGTGACTATCCGCAAGTTTCCGGAGCTTGTTACCATAGAAAAACTGATCCGCTTTCAGGCGATCACAGAAGAAGCAGCGGTATTTTTAGAAAAGCTGGTGGAAGCACGGTACAACATTTTTGTAAGCGGCGGCACAAACTCAGGAAAAACCACATTTTTAAATGCCTTGTCCTCGTTTATACCAGAACAGGAACGTGTGATCACCATTGAGGATTCTGCGGAACTGCAGATCCGTCATGTTCCTAATCTGGTGCGGATGGAGACACGCAATGCCAATACAGAAGGTGAAGGAGAGATAACCATCAGTCAGCTGATCAAGGCTTCTCTGCGAATGAATCCCAGCCGTATTATCGTAGGAGAGGTAAGAGGCGGGGAAGCCCTGGATATGCTTCAGGCTATGAATACAGGACATCCGGGTTCCTTGTCTACAGGCCATGGGAACAGTCCGCAGGACATGCTTTCAAGGTTAGAGACTATGGTACTTATGGGAGCAGACCTGCCACTGGATGCCATCCGCAGCCAGATCGCATCGGCGCTGGATATTATGGTCCATCTGGGGAGGTTAAAGGACGGGAGCAGAAAAGTGCTGTCTATTGTGGAGATAGGGGGATATGAAAATGGAAAGGTGGGACAGGAAGTTCTTTTTTCCTATGACAGAAAAGAAAAAAGGCTTAAAAAATGCGGGGAACTTAAAGCAAGGGATAAATTGGCAGACGTATGCGGATAAGAAATATCTGCCGGGAATTAAAAAACAAAATGGGACAAACAGGGCCAGACCGCCTGATTACAGGAAATACCGGCTTTCCTCTAAAGAATGGCTGCGATTTACAATATTTGGTGTTATAGCAGATAGTCTTTGCGCCTATACCTTTTACCGAAGTATAGCAGTATTTTTTCTGTTCCTTCCTGCAGCGTTTTATTATCCTTTTTATAAAAAGAAGGATCTGCAAAAAGAGCAGATCCGCCAGCTGACTCTCCAGTTTAAAGAAGGGATACTGGTATTATCCTCATTTTTAAGTGCCGGATATTCCCTGGAAAACAGCTTTTTCATGAGTGTAAAGGAACTGGAAGTGCTGTACGGTCCAAAGGGGATGATAACAGAAGAATTTGCAGATATTGCAGCAGGGATCCGGATGAACCGGCCGGTGGAACTCCTTTTGGCAGATATGGGAAGGCGCAGCGGGATACAGGATATAGACCAGTTTGCCCAGGTTTTTGCAGCTGCAAAAAGAAGCGGCGGGGAACTGACAGATATTATCAGTCAGACAGCTGGTATTATCCGGGATAAAATACAGGTCCAGGAAGAGATACATACTATGACAGCAGCCAGAGTATTTGAGCAGAAGATCATGAATGGCATTCCCTTTGGCATCATCCTCTATATAGACCTTACATCTCCGGGCTTTTTTCAGACCATGTATCATACATGGCTTGGCCGGATCTGTATGACGGTCTGCCTGGGGGTGTATGTGGGTGCTGTGTATCTTGCAAAAAGGATCCTGGATATTCCCATATAGAAAGATTCTGAAGGCATATAAAATGGGACAGAGGGAAAATGTGGAAAAAGATAAAAGTTTGGAGAAAACAGCTGCTCTGTGTTGGCACCGGCATGTTTCTTGGTGCTGCTGCCTGGATCCTTCAGGAAAGGGATCCTGTGATAAAGGAAGGAAATGTACTTGAACGTCCGGCAGCAGATGAAAGCTATCAGGAACATGAGCTGTATGTAAGGGGACTGGTGGAAAAAGGCGGGGATATTCCTTTTGACCTGCGGATCTATCCAAAACATTATACAAAAGAAGAAGCTTATAACTTATATAAAGAAATACTGGATCAGATCCCTGAAATGATACGTGGAGAGAATATTTCTATTAACGAGGTACAGCATGATCTGGAGCTTATGACCCAGTGGCCCAGGTACGGTATTTCCTTAAGCTGGCAGTCATCAGAGCCGGAAATATTAGAAAATGACGGGACACTGCATACAGAAAAACTGGAAAAAAATGGTTATTCGCAACAGATCTGCCTGACAGTAAGGATGAGTGATGGAAGCTGGCCAGAGGAATATGACCTATTTGTGACTGTAACCCCACCATTGTATACAGAGAAGGAGCAATTGATCAAAGACTTTGCTGACCGGCTTCTTCAGGAAGAAGAGTTACAGCAGGAGCAGCAGGTATTTACACTTCCTTCTGAATATGAAGGGAGAAGCATTTCTTATCATGTGCCCAGGCGGCCTGTTTTTATACAGATGAGTTTTTTAGGTGCTGCGGCAGCAGTTTTACTTTGCCTAAAAGAAAAGAATGAAATTAAAAAGGCAGAGGAAGACAGGAAAAACCAGCTTTTAATGGATCATTCAGAAATGCTTTCAAGGCTGATCATCTTTTTAGGAGCAGGAATGAGCATACGTACTGCCTGGGATAAGATCGCAGAGGATTATAAAAGGGCAGTAAATGAAGGGCGCAGTGAAATGCATTATGTATATGAAGAAATGTATATTACAGGCAGTCAGCTAAAAAGCGGGATCTCAGAGGCAAAAGCCTTTGCAGAGTTTGGCACCAGATGCGGTCTGCAGCAGTACATGAAGCTTTCTGGGCTTTTAGAACAGAACCGGAAAAATGGTTCGAAAAATTTACGGGAAACATTAAGGCTGGAAATGGCAGAGGCATTTGAACAGCGCAAGCATCAGGCCCGGCGTATGGGCGAAAAAGCAGGGACAAAACTGCTGGTACCATTGTTTTTGCTTCTGGGAGTGGTCATGGTAATGATCATGCTCCCGGCATGGACTGCATTTGGATGATACTCTCCCGGAATATTGCTGTGCTTGATCCAGCCACAAAGGCAAGTGTACTGTATCATTCACTTTCAGCAAAATGATGCAGAATGAATTTTCAATCTGCAAGGCGGAGAAATGAGGCGATGCGGTGGCATCGTCGATTGACGACAACACAGCAGATGGAAATTCAGGCAAGTCATTATGCGAAATGTGAATGATACAGTACACTAGTGCATGGAAGACTGTGAGAGGACATGGAAGATAAAATGGAGGATATAGGAATGAGAAAAGAAAATAATAGCTGTATTTTAAAGGAATTTGCGGCAGATGAGATGGGTGTGGGGGTTATAGAATTAGTATTGATCCTGGTTGAAATATTTACCCCCTAATTCACACTATGTATTATGTAAATATAGTAAAAATAGCGGAAATAGAGTAACGGTATAGACGGGAGTGTATATGAAGTACAGTGGTAATAGTAAGGTGTATGGAATTAGGTATTTTAATGTATGGTTCTATTTATTTGCTGAAACAGAGATGGATGATTATAAGATTAACATGTTAGGCGAGAGCATAAACACAGGTAATTTGATGAAAATGAAAGATATTCATTGGTGGTGTATTAGGCATAACATAAAGTATAAGGTAATATTTAAGTACAGAAAAGAGTATCCAGTACAAGCTAATATATGGAATTTGTACACATATTGTCGTTTTAGGCTTGAGACTATACGATAAGTTATTACCTTTTTGTTAAAAGATATCGAAGAGACGGATACAAGATATAATTATATAATAAAAAAAATAACATTTGTAATTAGAATGTTGAGTCAACAAGGCATATGGTTTATAATAAAAAAAGAAAAATATTTTTGGATTAAAAATGATTAAAATTATGCATATTTATACAGGAGAAAGTGTTACATTATGGAGAAAAGTGAAATAGGAACAAACATTGATAAATTAGTAATTATTCTCGATACTAATATCCTTTTGTATTTATATAAATGTTCATTTAATGCGAGCCAAAATATAGTGGAGTTGTTTAGTAAAGTAAAAGAAAAAGTTGTAATACCTAGTAGGGTTTATAAGGAGTATTTGGTCCATAAAGATGAAGAGCAGGCAAAGATTGATAGAAAATATGATTCATTTACAAGAGATTTGAAAAAACAAGTAAATGAATTAAAAAATAAAATAAATGGGAGTATTTCTGAAAGCCGAAAATATGAGTTTCCTAATTGTGATTCACTGGAGACAGGGATTGGAACTTTTTTAAATAAAATTATTACGGCTATCTCAACATATGAGAATTCTTTATCTTCAGAGAAGCAGAATAAATCTGTTCAAATAGCAAATGTTGAGCAAATATTGCATTATTGGAGCAGTCAGGGAAAAATTAAATCAGAGCCTACCATTGTTCAATTAATGGAATACGTTAAAGAAGGAGAATTTAGATTTAGGTATAAAATGCCACCAGGGTATAAGGATGAGGAAGAAAAAGACAAAGAAGCAAAAAAAGATAGTAAAAAAGATAATTTTGAGGGAAGGATAAGAAAATATGGGGATTTATTTGTTTGGAAAGAAATCATTGATATTGGTAAGGAAAGGGAAGGAAAGGTAATTGTATTTTTAACAAATGATATAAAAGAAGATTGGTGGGTATTAAAAGGTGAACAATCCAATAAAGAAGCTGTTTGTATGAGAGAAGAATTACGCAAAGAGTACATTGCGATAACGGGTAGTGATAAAATCGAATTTATGACGTTGCCAAGATTTTATGAATTATTTTCTGATTATTATAAGATTTGTGACATAAAAACAACTTTAGAGTTGGAGTATCAGTCATATGTACAGGGACAAATTCGTACCAAATTTAAAGAACAGATTGAAGGAGAAATTATTAATAATTTAAAAGGAATAGAATGGGGAGAGGTAAGCACAGATTTTGAAGATATTATAGAGCCGGATATTGATATTGATGATCTATCAATTGAGGAGATAACCCTTCATTATGATGACGATGGGGAAACAGCAATATATGATATAAAGATTAGTGCGGAAACTTTTCCGATAGAAATGAAAAAAATAGATGATGAACTTGTCTTATGGATTGCGGAAGTACGAGTGAAAGGAAATCTTGCTATTCAGATACAGAGGGACTTGAGAAATTTAGAAGAGAGTGGAATTTCTTTCAAATCATTTTCATATGATGTACTTTCTAACAGAGATTCAGAGGAGGCACTTCTTGAAATGAAAGAGGAAGCTTTATCAGAAACAATGGATACATTAGAAGACTATTACAATCATTGATAAGGAAGCGGATATTATGTTAAATGTAACATGTAGAGACTTAGATGAGATAACAAAAGAAATTTTAGAACCTATTGTTCATGATTTTCAAACACGATATCCTCGTGTTGAAGGGGAGGCGTATTTGGGGTATCCGATATACTTTAATAGAGTTACCAATGAGAAAACATCGGTGGATATGGCATTGATAACAAAGATAGGTGTTTTCATATTTAATGTATTGAAAAATACGGTACCCAATTATGATGAGATACAGAATGATATATATTATAGAGTAAAGGAAAAATTTCAACGTTTGCCCCATTTGAGAAATGGAAAAAAATTGAAGTTTGAATTTTTTTCGATAACTTATTCAATGGAACAAATAACACCAATAGATGATTGTCCTATAGCATTTAGCGTAGAAGATGTCAGGGAATTTATTGCCGCCAATAAGCGACAAGAAGAATTTTCTGATTTTGACTACAACGCAATTCTTTCTGCGATTCAGGAAGCATACGGTCTTAATTATAGGGTTGAACGAGTAGGGGCTAAAATTGGTACAAAGGCCTATAAAATTAATGAAGCTAATGCTTTAATTGAAAAGTATGATCATGCTCAAATGGATGCAATATTAGGAGATACAACAGGAATTCAGAGAATAAGAGGCATGGCGGGTTCTGGGAAAACTATTGTGTTGGCAAGAAAAGCTGTGGAAATATATATGGCGCATAGAGATTGGACAATAGTAATAACATATTCAACTCGAGCGTTAAAAAATCAGCTTGTAAGATATATTAGTAAATTTTATGCGGATAAGAATGATGGAGAAATGTATGATACAGATAAAATTAAAGTGATGCAGGCATGGGGATCGGCATCCTCTGTTGGGGTATATTATGATGTGTGTGTACATCATGGATTAGAACCGCTTAATTTTACACAGGCTAAAACTAAATATGGTAAAAATAGAGCTTTTTCAAAGGCGTGTGAAGAGGTGATAAAAACTATTCCCAAAATGGAAAAGATGTATGATTGCATTCTGGTAGATGAGGCACAAGATTTCGATAAAAATTTCTTGTCATTATGTTTAAAAGTTCTTGGAGAAGAAAAACGACTTGTGTATGCTTATGATGAATTACAACAGTTAAATGAGGAAACGATGCCAACACCTAAAGAAATCTTTGGTGAAGAAATTCAAAACGATACGCCTTTAACTGTTTGTTATAGGAATCAAAGCCCTGTTATTGTTACAGCGCATGCAATAGGTATGGGAATGTATAGAGAAGGATACGATTTACCATTGCAAATGCCAAGTTCTCCCAACGTATGGGAAGCAATAGGATATGAAAGTTCAAAAGAGATTAGGGATGGTGAAGAAGTAACACTTTATAGGACAACAAGAACAAGTCCTGAATTATTGAAGGTAGATCGTAATGAAATTATAGAATTTTTGGCTTATGAGGATTTTACTGAATTGAAGAAAGCACTTATCCAATCATTACGAAATGATATTAATAAAGAAATGTTATTACCTTCTGATATTATGATTATTGATATGGATGCAATTGGGAGTCTGACTAACAGAGCCAGTATTATGACTATGGTCAATATGGAGGACAATTATGAAGGCAATTTATCTATTCATATGGCTGGATCATTAAGCCCAGAAGACTTTTTTAGAAAAGATTCTATCGTATATACTAGTGTTTTTAGAGCAAAAGGAAATGAGACATTTATGGTGTATATTGTTAATGCCCAAAGATGTATTAACTCATTGATTCCTAGAAGTGATAGAAATGCTTTATTTACTGCTATTACTAGAAGTAAAGGCTGGGTAAAAGTAATGGGATATGGTGAAGAGATGAAAGTTCTTTGCAAAGAGTTTGAACAAGTAAAGAATAATGATTTTAAATTACATTTTAGCCATTATCCTACAAAAGATGAAAGAAAACAGATGATTCTTAATAATAGCGATTTAGATGAGCAAACTTTAAAATCAATTCAGGATGCAAGAAGTAGAGTTGCTAAGGCTAAGGCAACAGGTAAGGCTATGAACAATTTACAGTTAATGATGGAAATTATGGGAGTATCGACAAAAGAGGAATTAATGAAAATGCTTATGGACGATAACGACTGATTATTTTTTCAATTAGCCATAATAAATAGGTTTTGATATGATATAAAATTAAAATGGGAGATAGTACGAAAGTTGTGCTTTTCCCATTTTTTTAAATAGATTAAAAGATAAAATGAATTAAGAAGATGGTGGAAGAATTCAAAAGAAAGAAAACAGAAGTATAATTTCATTTGTAAAGAGGAGTCTGGATTCATCTGTTATGTAGAAAAATCGAATTTGGGAGATAAAGTGATTTTAATGTAGCCATTTGTAGAGAATTAAGATGAAAGGCTGTGAGAGTTTTAGAAGTTAAGAGTTTGGAAACACTGTCGAAACATCATCTATTTACCAGGAGCGTGGAGAGGACAACTGACAGATTGATGAAAAGGAGAAGTTGCTCAGTGTGAAATCAAAGTTGATTATGGGAAAAAATATATATGGATTTCTATGCGAGAATATTCATTTTTCGGGTTCACTTAGAGCAGAAACAAAAAGGCTCCTTGTTATAATTACACGATAATATCAAATGGATTCATATACTTTCTGATATAAAGATAAATTGATAGAGGAAATCTGTATTTGTATCAGAAACAGATAAGCCAATCATGTTTTATTTGCTAGAACATGGTTGGCTTTTTGGCGTTAAAAAGTTCAAAGAAAAGGAGAGTGTGGTAATTGAAGAAAATGGATGAAAAAAATCTAAAAGAAGATTCGGGTTTTCCTTATGGATGGAATAAGGGAGATACCTGCGTGATGATCACAAACAAAACAAAAAAGTACCTGCGAATATACGGTAGAGAGTTATGACGGGAGGTATTTTGGAGTACAAAGTCATACTGGACTTTATCATCGGGTTTCACCGTGGAGAATGTTTCGTACAAGGGAGGAGGCAGTTGAAACATTATTAGAATCAAAAGAACAAGGATATGGAGGAATGACATTAGGGTAGAAGGAATTGAGATATTGAGGAGGTAGAATACAATGATTCGATTTATGAGTGATACCCGTTATGCTGGACTGGAAAAGGAAATGCAGCATATACCAGGGTTTCGTCCAAGGAGGAGCGGAATGGTTATCAGCCGCCTTTCTGGTTGTCTGGAAAATCAGAGAAGCCCGTGTGAAAGCCGTGTTACCGATTGTATCCCGTTTTATGAGCTTCTGGAGGTGTTGGCAGAGGAAGTAGCTGTCAGCGCCTTTGTAAGCCGTGTGTGCCGTCTGACAGGAAGGAGAAATCTGTGCTTTTTTCAAAATGGGCATAGAGAGCGGTTCTTGGCTATGGGAGAGAAGTGCAGCAGAACTATGGAAGAATCAGCTGCCTGTTCTGCAGTCTATCTTCTTTCCGCAGATCGATTTTTGTGGAGCAGAGCACTGGGAAATGTTGATAGAGATGGGATACATTTTACAGAAATCCGTATTCATGGTGTAGATCTGGACGGCTATGTATTATTTCATATGGCAAGGGATCTGTATCAGGGAAGCAGCCATATTCGTTTATCAGAACTTACAGATCCAGAGTTGGTAAGCGACCGAGCATTTGAATGGATTATGACGGCCTGTGTGATTCGCAGGCATGGAAGCAGAGTTTTGCGAGAGGAGGAAAGAAGCATTGACAGAAGTAAAATCGGACAACATCAGTGAAAAAACAACGGAGCGTTTTGTACTTCGGATATTTAGTCCTTTGACAGCTACCATGTATGCAAAGGATGACTGGGGAGAGTTGGAGGAATGCAGTGAGGAGGTATTTCCAGCTGAGTTGTGCAGCTATGAG
>OGWS01000629.1_pt1 | contig 35330 bp, 29 predicted proteins | sample 1576111 | NCBI WGS metagenome assembly OGWS01 (sample SAMEA3541534, study PRJEB24748) | human gut metagenome | biome: human gut; feature: human-associated habitat; material: faeces | place: China | collected 2012
CTTGTGACGTTTACCGTCCGGCAGCTATCGAACAGTTGCGTGTATTGGCAGAACAGATTGAAGTACCGATGTACTGCGAACTGGACAGCAAGAATCCGGTAGAAATTGCACAACACGCCATTCAGGAAGCCAAAGCCAAAGGATACGACCTCGTTATCGTCGATACAGCCGGACGTCTGGCAGTAGACGAGCAGATGATGAACGAGATCGCCGCTATCAAAAAAGCAATCAACCCGGACGAAATTCTGTTCGTGGTAGACTCCATGACCGGTCAGGACGCTGTAAACACAGCTAAAGAATTCAACGAACGTCTGGACTTCAACGGTGTGGTACTGACCAAACTCGATGGTGATACCCGCGGTGGTGCGGCTCTTTCTATCCGTTCGGTAGTGAACAAACCGATTAAATTCGTAGGTACAGGTGAAAAGCTGGAAGCAATCGATCAGTTCCACCCTGCTCGTATGGCCGACCGTATTCTCGGTATGGGTGACATCGTTTCATTGGTAGAACGCGCACAGGAACAATACGATGAAGAAGAAGCCAAACGCTTACAGAAGAAAATTGCCAAAAACCAATTCGACTTCAACGACTTCCTTAGCCAGATTGCACAAATCAAGAAAATGGGTAATCTGAAAGACCTCGCTTCCATGATTCCGGGAGTAGGAAAAGCAATCAAAGATATTGATATTGACGACAATGCTTTCAAGAGCATCGAAGCCATCATTTATTCCATGACTCCGGCAGAACGTTCCAATCCGGAAATACTGAACGGTTCACGCCGTACGCGTATTGCCAAAGGTAGCGGAACGACTATCCAGGAAGTGAATCGCCTATTGAAACAGTTCGACCAGACACGCAAAATGATGAAAATGGTGACTAGCAGCAAAATGGGTAAGATGATGCCTAAGATGAAAAAGTAATCATTCTGTAGATCCAAATCTAATGATAAGTAAAAAGAGGGAGTTTCGGCTCCCTCTTTTTTTATACCACCCATCTCTTGACAAAAATTCCAATCCCTTTGGAGAGTTCAGTTATTTATTTTACTTTTGTCCATCACCAATAAATACTCTGAAAATATGACTCTGATAGACGGAAAAGCAATTTCCGAACAAGTAAAACAAGAGATTGCAGCCGAAGTAGCCGAAATGGTGGCTCATGGCGAAAAACGCCCGCACCTGGCCGCTATTCTTGTAGGACACGATGGTGGTAGCGAGACTTATGTAGCTGCCAAAGTAAAAGCCTGTGAAGTATGTGGTTTCAAGTCTTCCCTCATCCGTTATGAAAGTGACGTGACCGAAGAAGAACTGCTTGCCAAAGTACGTGAACTAAACGAAGACAACGACGTGGACGGCTTTATCGTACAACTTCCCTTACCCAAGCATATCTCCGAACAGAAAGTAATCGAAACAATTGATTACCGTAAAGACGTAGACGGTTTCCACCCGATCAACGTAGGCCGTATGTCCATCGGGCTTCCGTGTTACGTATCCGCTACTCCCAACGGCATCCTCGAATTGTTGAAACGTTATAACATAGAAACTTCCGGAAAAAAGTGCGTCGTACTCGGACGCAGCAATATTGTCGGCAAACCGATGGCTGCCCTGATGATGCAGAAAGCCTATCCGGGCGATGCCACAGTAACCGTATGCCACAGCCGTAGCAGAGACCTGGTAAAAGAATGTCAGGAAGCTGATATTATTATCGCTGCCTTGGGACAACCGAACTTTGTAAAAGCCGAAATGGTGAAAGAAGGCGCGGTAGTTATTGACGTAGGTACTACCCGTGTGCCGGATGCAACCAAGAAATCAGGTTTTAAACTGACCGGCGACGTGAAGTTTGACGAAGTTGCACCGAAATGTTCATTCATCACTCCCGTACCGGGCGGTGTTGGACCAATGACGATTGTATCGTTAATGAAAAATACACTCTTAGCTGGTAAGAAAGCTATTTATCAATGAGACATACCCTGTTTCTGATGATTTTGCTTCTCTCTTTGTCCTGCACCTCCCGGTCGCAGGCAAAGAGAGATTCTATCATTGACACCCTGTCGGACAGCCTTTCCGACAACATCTCCTCCACCGACACCCTGCGCCTCCTTTTCGTAGGTGACCTCATGCAACATCAGGGACAAATCAACGCTGCACGAACATCAACGGGCTATGATTACTCCACATGCTTTGCGTATGTCAAAGAAGAAATAAAGAAAGCCGACCTCTCCATCGCCAACCTGGAAGTGACATTAGGAGGCAAACCTTACAAAGGTTATCCTGCTTTCAGCGCGCCGGACGAATTTCTGACCGCAATTCACGATGCAGGTTTCAATGTTTTAGTGACTGCCAACAACCACAGTCTCGATCGTGGTAAATCCGGACTGGAGAGAACCATTCAATTAATAGACTCTTTAAAGGTTCCACACGCAGGCACGTATATCAACGCTGATGAACGTGAAAAGAAATATCCTCTTTTATTAGAAAAGAACGGATTCCGCATCGCCCTGCTCAACTACACGTATGGAACAAACGGCATCCCCGTTACCCCTCCTAATATCGTGAACTATATCGATACAGCCATCATCGCCAAAGATATTGAAGAGAGTAAAGCAATGAAGCCGGATGCCATCATAGCTTGTATGCATTGGGGAATCGAATACCAGTCACTCCCGGACAAAGAGCAAAAATTCCTCGCCGACTGGCTGATTGAAAAAGGAGTAAACCATATCATCGGCTCCCATCCTCACGTAGTTCAGCCCATCGAAGTTCGCACAGACAGCCTGACGAATGACAAACATCTCGTAGTCTATTCGCTGGGAAATTATATTTCCAATATGTCCGCCCGCCGCACTGACGGAGGACTGATGGTAAGAATGGAATTAGTAAAAGACAGCACTGCCCGCCTCAATAATTGTGATTATAGTTTGGTATGGACAGCCCGTCCCATTCAATCAGGAAAAAAAAATCATCAATTGCTCCCAGTCAATTTGCCGATTGATTCAATTCCTTTACAAGCACGTAACTCTCTGAAAATCTTTGTAAATGATGCGCGAACCCTTTTCAGCAAGCACAATCGGGGAATAAAAGAATATACTTTTTTCGAAAAAAAATAGCAGAATCTTTTGGAGATTAGAAGATAATATCTATCTTTGCACCGCGTTAGAGAAACGCAAACATGGTGGATGTAGTTCAGTTGGTTAGAGCGTCAGATTGTGGTTCTGAATGTCGCCGGTTCGAGTCCGGTCTTCCACCCTTAGGTAAGTCCTTGTAAGTTAGAAACTTATGAGGACTTTTTCTTTGGTAGTGGGGTATCATTCAGGTGCTAAATCTGGCATAAAATAACCTGTTTAAGTCCAATTGTTGGCTAATTGTTGGTGGAAAAATACAATACCTAACATGCTGACATTCAAGGTAGAAATCAGAAAGAATGAAATGAAAGTTGGTGGAACTTTCAATGTGAAGATTAGAGTAACCTATAACAGAGAGGTTAAGAGGTTGGCTACTCATATCTTTGTAAGAACAGAAGACCTGACTAAGGACTTCAAGTTAAAGAATCCAAAGTACATTAAGGAAGCTGACAGATTGGTCAGATACTATGAAGAATTATGCATGGGGCTTCCATTAGAGGCTTCCAATTTAACCTTAAGTGATGTACTTGATTATATCCAGAAAGAGAAGGAGAAGAATACTCCTATTGACTTTATCCAGTTCTGTAAAGACTGGTTAGCAGCTACAGAGGTCAAGGGTAAAAGGAATTATCAAACTGCCCTTAATACCTTCATTGCCTTCTTAGGAAAGGACAAACTGAATACCAACCAAGTTACCAAGTTGTTAATGATGGAGTTCATGGAATACCTTCACAAGAAAAGGGCTAAACAAGTGGCAGAACTTCAGAAGAAAGGAAAGAGAATACCCTCTAATAGAATGGTATCTTTATACATGGGGAGTATCAGGCATCTATTCAATGAAGCCAAGAAGAAGTATAATGACTATGACAGGAATGTCATTAGAATACCAAATTCACCTTTTGAGAATTTGGAGATACCAAAGCAAGAAGCAACTAGGAAGAGAGCATTATCAGTAGAGTTAATCAAGAAGATATGGGAACTGCCTTATATCATCAATACCAATGGCAGGGAAAGGTTGTGCCCTTTTAACTTAGCCAAGGATTGTTTCATTCTCTCCTTCTGCCTAATAGGGATGAACTCTGCTGACTTGTACAACTGTACTGAAATGGAAGGTGGTTCAATTACTTATTACAGGACTAAGACTACAGACAGGAGACTTGACAAGGCTAAGATGAAAGTAGATGTTCTTCCTATCCTGTTACCTTTAATGAAGAAATATGAAGATTACACCCAGAAGAAGGTGTTCTGCTTCTATCACCTCTATTCTACTTTCAAGAACTTCAACAGAGCCATCAATCTTGGGCTAAAGCAGATTGGCAAGATACTAAAAATTGATGATTTGGAGTACTATGCTGCAAGGCACTCATGGGCTACATTAGCTGTTAACAAGGTAGGCATTGATAAGTACACTGTTCATGCTGCATTGAATCATATTGATGAGGCTATGAGAGTTACTGACATATACATTGAAAGGGACTTCAAGATAGAGAATGAAGCTAACAAGAAGGTGGTTGAGTATGTATTTAGCAACCATAATGAGTAGTCTTGTCCAAAAGTGAAATAAGTTTAACACAAAAGAACCTCTGTAATTGATTGAATTATGGAGGCTCTTTAGTATATTTGTTCACTTACAATCTAATTATTAATCTTAAACTAAGTGAGCACATGGAAGAAGACACTCAACAGTCTAATGATATAACTTATAATACCTTTGCAGATATTATAGATTGGGATGATCTGACAGAAAAAGACTACCAGACTATACAGGAACTAAAGGAGAATGGAATAACCATAACTCCTGATACAGTAATTAAAGACTTATCAGGTTTTCCCGTTGGTGATGCTCCTAATAAACTAAAAGGGATTTTTGCCAATAAGAGGCACTTACTATCTAACTATTTAACCAAGATGCCTCATGGGTTAGTTGATAAGAAGATAACAGGCATTGGAGCTACTACCCTTGAGATAAACTCAAAGAGAAACTCAATCATAGTCTTTCCTACTAAGGCTCTGGCTTATGGTAAACACTCAAAGCATCCTAATACATTATATGTAGGTAGTGAGATTAAAGGTGAAAAGGTAACTAATCAGCAGATTGAGGAATACTTGGCTAAAGATGGATACAAGAAATTTCTAGTAGTTGCAGACAGTCTAGGTAGAGTATTAGGTATCATAGGAAAAAACCACAAGGACTACTTCCTTATGATTGATGAGGTTGATGTTCTCCAGACTGACAACAATTTCAGACCCCAATTGGAGAATGTTATTGACTACTACTGTATATTCCCATCAAAGAACAGATGTATGGTAACAGCTACTATGAAGGAGTTCAGCAATCCACTACTAAAGAAAGAATGTAAGTTCTCCATAACTTGGACATATAATGCCCGAAGAGATGTTAAGCTATTGCACACTAACAATATCACTCAGACTGTTACAGAAGAGATTATCTCCCATCCTATAGAGAAGATATTCATTGCCTATAACTCCATACTCCAGATAAGGAATATTATAACATCACTAGATGAAGAAACCAGAAAGGAATGTGCTATCCTATGTAGTGAGGCATCCATAAAGGAAGCAGGAGAATACTTTGCACCTAAACTAGGAGACAATGATACCTTACCTGCTAGGATTAACTTTGCCACCTGTTGCTACTTCACTGGTATAGATATAGAGGATAGTTACCATCTAATCACTGTATCAGATGTAAGAAGAAGCCACTCAATGTTAACCTTAGATAGGATGACACAAATACATGGTAGATGCAGAAAGGTCAATGGGATACTAAGTGAAACTATCATATATAATACCTTAGGATATGTATCAGTAATGGAAAGTATGGAAAAGTACACTGCCACTCTATTAGACAAAGCCCAAAAGGTAGTCAAAGTACTTGAATCAGCAGATACTATCTCACAGGGGGATTATACCTTGACTGATCTATTTGCAATAATCAAAGAAGCCATAAGAGAGAAAGCACAGGAGAGAATTGCAGGGAATGAGTTAATTAATCTCATTAGACGGAATGTGGATGGAAAATATGTACCTGCCTACCTCAACATAGATTACATCATTGAAAGAACAGAGTTATATGCCACATACTTTATGCCTGAAACCTTGAAAGAAGTACTAGGTAAACAGGTTAAAATCATTAGCTACAAATCCCTATCTTATGATGTTCCTCCAGAGCAAAGTAACATAGAAAAGGCTAATAAAGATGCACAGAATAAGTTGACAGATAGTTACATTCAAGAAGCCATAGATAACATCAAAGTATTATCAACCACAGGGCAGTTGAATGATAATACCTTGTACTCATATACTAGACATTGCAGAAGTAAAACTAAGATATTCTTAGAGAGATTCATCAAGCTATATAGGTATGTTGACCTTGATAGTCTGCTACATCAACTATGGGAGAGTAGAACAAGTAACAGTGTAGTCTTCAAGAACCTCAATAATACAGTCATGTACTGGGCACTAGATGAAGAGCATCCTTTCAAAGTTGCTATAAGAAGAAGTTTCACATTAAATAAGAGCTATTCAGCAAGTGAGATACAAGAGATATTAGCTCCTATAGTTCAGTATCATCTACATAAGGTACTAAAACCAAGAAAGTATGTAGTCTTATTGAAAAGTATGTATGCCACTGACAGGACATCTAGGAACAAGTACACCATCAGAGAAGAGAATCCTAGAGGATTTAAAGAACATACTGGCAGGATAGCTACCAAGGAGAATAATTTGTTAAGGCTATTTATGTTATAGAAAGTTAATATATGACCAGATAAATGATAAGAATATTGGTATTATAGACTTTATTTGCTATATTTACATCTGATAATCAGATGGTTATAGGAGTGATACACCTCTAATATAACATTAGCTATCAACAGAACCAACCTTAGGGTCAAATTTCACCCTATACTAATTACCTACTTTAAGTAACCCCTTTTCTTTTATTACTGTAGGTATTTAGTATGGAGTGGATTTTGACCCCTATAAAATCAGAATTAATGACAACAGTTAAACAATTCACCATCATCCCCATTGAAGCTTGCAAATACTTCAAGCCCAAAGACCTTTATCTACTGGCAGGTCTATATATTAATGCACCTTATAGGAAAGAAGAAGAATATCTGGTGACAAATACCACTTATGAACAGCTATCAGACACAACAGGAGTCAGTCTTGATTATATCAAGGATGCCTTTATTCCCAGATTAAAAGAAACCAACTATGTTAGAGTTGAGACCATACAGGAGAGCTATATGGTCAAGAGGAATATTTATCATCTACCTGATCCACCAGAGAATTTCAGGATTATATGGGCAGAGTTATTCAGTGATAGTTATTTAACTCCAGAAGAGAAAGGAGTTATGATAGGGTTATACTGCCTTTGTGTTAACAATGAGTTCAGAATAGACCTATCAGACAAAGCCATTTATAGTCACTTGGATATGGCAAAGAACACATATAAAAAGTACAGGGACTTATTGATTGAAAAGAAAGTAATCTGGTCTTCCTATGATGTTCCAATGGCACTAACATGGACTGAACACATGGAAGCTAAAGTCCTTCTGTACCCTCACTTGGGTTACAATACTTGGATAGACAAAGTTACATCAGATGTATCAGATGATGATGAAATCAAGCATTACCTTGATACTATTAATGATGAATGAATGATACATACCCCAATATCCCCTGTTTTCCCACCAGAAGACAGGGGCTTTCTATATCTGTACATAACTAATATATAGCACTCCCTACTGTCATCTGATATACTGTCTCCCTGATATTTTTAATTTTTATTTTAAATTTCTGCAAACTTGATATCTACAAGTGCACTCTAAGTCACCTTTTCACCCACCCCAGACCTTAAGAGTGGGATATCCCCCCCTGTGCATATTGGGGATTATTGGATTCACATAGTGAGCTCATTACAGTTAGCTCATTACCCCACCATAGCAACTGAATCAACAGCAGCAGAATGGTCTGTCTGCACAACAATAAAATTACAAGATTATGGAAAAGTTAAAGTTCTTAGAGACAGTGACAGTTAACGAGTTCAAAGCTCAAAAGGGTGTAAACAAGATTGAGATTAAGCAGAATCCTCATACAGGTAAGTGCTTCTTTGTTTATGGCTGTGAAACAGGTGCAGTTAGTGACAAGTTCATCAATGGAGAGGTTACCAATCCTGTTATCTCTCAAGTATGTTCACCTGATACAGGTGACATGTTTTATATGCTGCATCAGAGAGGTGAAGGTGGAGCTATGACACTGGCAACTCTATGATGGGTGTCAATGTTGACCTCAAGGAGGCAAGTTTATTAGGACTTGCTTCCTTTTTTCTTTATAGACTGTGTATAACAATTAACCCTATTCAGATATGTTGAACTTAAGAGTTTCATCCAAGAAGCAGGCTAAGATTAAGCTTGCTCTACAAGGTTGTGCTGGTTCAGGTAAAACCTATTCAGCACTTTTATTAGCTTATGGTCTATGTAATAATTGGACTAAGATAGCCATCATTGACAGTGAACATGGAAGTGCAGACCTTTATGCTCACTTAGGTGCTTATAATGTATTAAGTCTAAGTGATAATTTTACACCTGAAACATACATGGAAGCCATTGGTATATGTGAAGGTGCAGGTATGGAAGTTATCATCATTGACAGCATCTCACAGTGCTGGGATGCCTTGCTAGAATACCATGCAGGTCTACAAGGAAACAGCTTCACTAATTGGCAGAAGGTGACACCCAGAATCAATGCTTTTATGCAGAAAGTATTGCAGTCTGGAAGCCATGTTATATGCACTATGAGATGCAAACAGGACTATGTTCTAAGTGAGAAGAATGGCAAGATGATACCAGAGAAAGTAGGACTAAAAGCTGTTATGAGGGATGGTATTGATTATGAGTTTACCATAGTCTTTGACATCAACATGAAACATCAGACTATTGCATCTAAAGACAGGACAAACCTGTTTATTGGTAAGCCTGACTTTACCATTACACCTGCTACAGGACAAATCATATTAGATTGGTGTAATGATGGTGTCAATCTGGAGATGATAAGGAGTAAGATTAACAGCAGTAAGACCATTGAAGAACTGACTGCCATCTATCATGCTTATCCAGAATGGTATCAGCAGTTAACATCTGACTTCATGCAGAAGAAAGCAGCACTTCAGGTACAAAAGAATCAACCAACTATTAACTATACCCCTAATTACATTAGATATGGAAACAATGCAGCTACAGCCAGTCAGAGCTAATCTGATATATCCTAATAGAAATAAGGTAGATAATCCTTATATTCAAACAGTTGAGCCAATAGAAATCACCAACACAGGTATTACATTAACAAATCCTGTAGAAGCTAAACTAATAAGCACCAGAGAAGGCAATAAATTACCATTTATTGAAGCTAATACAAAAGAAGTAACCATGCAGTATCTCAAGGAAGAATGTATTACACCTGTGTTTTCTAAGGACAATGAGGTTACTATATCACACTCCAATTTCATTGAAACTGTATGGGATGCAGCTAATAAGGTGTTCTCCAATGAGAGAATAGAAGAACCTGCCATCAGGGTAAGTCATGTTATCAAAGGCAGGATACCGGAAGCTATTCATAAGCCAGTGAATCAACTATTGGAATCTGATAAAACCATCTACTTTGAGAGAATGATGTTCTGTTTTGAGATACCTACCATATATGAGGATATTGCAGGTAACAGACTGAATTTAACCATAGGTGGAGTAAGAGCTTATAATCACATGAATCTGTACAGCAAGAAGGGTGCAGAGAAATTCAAGGTATTCATTGGCTTCAAAAATTTAGTCTGCTGTAACATGTGTGTATCAACAGATGGTTACAGATCAGAATTAAAGGTCATGAGTACAACTGAACTATTCAATGCAGTGATGAGGCTGTTCCAAGAGTACAATATAGCCCAACACTTGTATTATATGTCAGCTTATAAGGATACCTATATGAGAGAGTCCCAATTTGCCCAGTTCTTAGGCAGATGCAGATTATATCAGTTCTTGCCTGCAGACCAGAAGAAGAAGTTACCACAGATGCTAATGACTGATACCCAGATAGGATTAGTTGCCAAAGCATATTACAATGATGATAACTTTAGCACCCTTTTGGACAGCAGGGAAATCAGCATGTGGAATGTGTACAACTTATTAACTGGAGCTAACAAGAGCAGTTACATTGACAACTTCTTGGACAGGTCACTTAATGCCACCCAATTGGCAGAAGGACTTAATAAGGCTTTATATGGTGAAAGTGAATATAGTTGGTTCATTAATTAGTGCATCTTATGGACAGTATAATGAATGTAGCAGAGGTTCAATTGAGCTATAAAAGCAATGTCAAATCATCAACTAGATACAAGATAAATAGTTCACAGGATGCCTATGAACTATTGACAAAGTACTTCCCTGATGACACAATAGAATACAAGGAAAGCTTTAAAGTAGTACTACTTAATCAGTCTAACAAAGTACTGGGTATAGTACCTATTTCAGAAGGTGGAATCTCTGCAACTTATGTAGATGTAAGACTGATATTACAAGCTGCCTTACTGGCTAATGCAACACAGGTAATATTGGCACATAATCACCCTTCTGGAAGCATGAAACCCAGTACTCTGGATGATGCTTTGACTGAAAAAGTAAGGAAGGTGGCTGAACTCATGGAAATTCATGTAGCAGACCATATAATCTTAAGTCCAGAGAAGGAATATTACTCCTATCATGATGAAGGTAGATTATAAATACTTAACCTTCTAAGGTCTACATTACCCTACCTTCTATTAAACCTATCCCCCTCTGCTGTTATTATACCATTATGATGGGAAATTCTGCAATCCCACTTTGTTGGTATAATATATTAATAAGTAAGCAGGATGAATTGTATCCACTTCTATTTCTTATTATTAAGAGAAGTGAATACATTATCAATAACAGATGGTATTTCATTGTAAAGTAGAGAGAAGTGCTGCTATAATAACTTAATCACTTGAGGTTCGGTGAAGTATGTAGACATGAATTATAGCAATAGTCAGTAAGTTAGACTAAATTAAATATTGATTGAGTTATGTGTGAGATTATCTTAATTCTAGTGGGGTTTGTCCTCACCAGTATGATACTTAAGGATTAAGAGGTTATATGTCTCTTACTATGTGTTTTATTGTTGTTGATAGCCCTAGTTCTTCATGGACTGGGGCTTTAACTAGTGTATATATGACAGCATTAGATATGATATTACAGTGGTTCATATTGATAGCTACTGGTGCTCTATTTATCAATTGGGCATACAGAAAGTGAATAATTAAGCCTACCTTTGTGCAATAAGGATATAAGCCTACACCTATGGTACTAATATGACTTGAAACCTATCAAATTATGATAGTCAGATGATGAAGTATGACTAGAAAGTTCTATCTTTGTAGCTGTATCAACTAAATGACAACTAATGAAATAGAAGTTTAACAAGACATATTAGATAAAGAAGTGTTTGCTTCTTACTTGTGACAGTCCTAAAATTACCACCTTGAAGACTAACAATCACAGCAGTAAGTAGTGGATACTCATACCATTAGGTGTGGGCTTCCCTTATATTGTGTGATTGTAAGCGTGTGGTAATGCTTTGGACTCCCAATAAGGTTAGGCTCACACCTTCTTTTTGTAGTATGGTTACAAAAGGAAAACAATATGATAATACTCTCTAAAACATTTCAACTCTTCTTTATCTCCTCTGATGGATATCCCAGAGGCAGGTATATACCTACACCAGACTTAGGACTTCCAAATTCAAGTGAAGTTGTTAATGGTATGCTCATAGCAATACCATTAATATTAATAGGATTTCTAATATTAAAATCATCCAATGAGAAGTTAGGTTGCTTAGGGTCAATAATGCTTATAGGAGGCATAATTTGTTTACTACCATTACTCGCTTGGATAGCCTCTATTGCTTCATCTTTATTATCTATAGGAGTAATACTGATGGTAGTACTGGCAGTAATATGTTTAATATACAACCTAATTAACAAAAAGAAAGAATGATGAAAAGTACATATTTAATATTGTTGGTTATATTAATCTCTTCATGTCAAGTCAATTCCAAGAGACAAGATGAAGGACATCAAAGTAGTAGTAATCTCAAAGACATATCCTATTATCAAGAAAGAGGTTATCAGATATTTCAAGAGTATGGTTTTGCCATTAAAGCTCCTTGTCTGCTAGAAGATATATCACAGCAAGTTTCTGGGGAATGGTTATTAAACTATGGGGGTATAGCAAACAAAGAAAGTCCTGAAAAAAGAACTTTTTACCAATTAGCAGTAAATAGACTTCCTGTAGGATATAAAGATATACCAGCAGATAAACTGAAAAGTGCTATTGATAGTAAGATTAGAGATACAATGAAAAACTTAAAGAACTGCAAATCCATCTTATTTGGTTATGAAGAATATCAAGGATATGTAGGAGAATGTATAACTAAAGGTTATACCCAGAAAGGAGTTGTATTTTTAAAAGATAATTATATTATTTGTTTAACTGTAATATCCAATGATAATCTTGAAGAGAAATTCAACAAATTTACTAACTCTTTCAAGACTATCAAGGAGAAAGAACAAATGCTAATTGATAGTATTAATGCTGGTAATCCTATAAAATCCCATGATAATCTTATTAAAGGAGCAAAATCTAAAGATTTCAAAAAGGGAGTTATTCAGCACAGTCTAAATACCAAGTGGAGTGAATTTGCTGATAGGAGTTATTACTCATATATCAAGACTTTGAAGTCTGGAATGAAGTTGTACAGGGCAGAAGCTACTAACATGATGATGGAAGTATATGTATTAAAAGGATATATCAAAATTCAGTCTTCCAATATCATATTACATGATAAGACTAGTGAAACATTGAAGTCAATGGATGCTTGGCTAATGTCCTGCAATCCTCTTACTGTCATTGGGGACATATCCAGTACTAAGGAGTACAACTTTCATGACTATGATATTATGTTGAGAAAGTTAGGCACAGATGGAATACATTATATGATTTCAAGCAACAGTGATACCAACAATCAGAGTATCAAAGCTACAACTGATCCTTCTCTAAACAAGCAATACTCTAATGAGTACTTCTCTATAAAGTACCCTACCACATGGCAGATAGTTCAGGATGACAACCAAGTAACTGGTAATACAACTGTCTCTGTTCAGATTATGGAGAAATTGAAGAATGACCATGACTTTAGACCTAATATTAACATCATTGTTTCCAAAAAGAAATGGAGTGAACCTACCTCTTATTTAGCCCAGAACACAATAGCCCAAAATAAGCAAATAATGGACAGTTATCACCTACTAGAACAGAATGATGACATCTACATAAACAACTGTCAAGGAAGTGTGATAGACTACACCTTTAACATTCAAGGGTACAAGTTGCATGGCATACAATACATAGTAAAGAAGAAGGATAACACAACCTTTATCATTACTGCAACAACAGATGCAGCAAGGCACAGTAAACAAAAGGTAATTGCAAATACAATGATTAACTCACTTAAAATCAAGTAATATGAACAAAGAAGAACTACAAACATTAACCATTGAACAGCTCAATGGAATGACAGAACAGGCACTAAAGGCTGTAGCTGATGAAGTACTGGAAAAGCTAAATGAGACTGAAATAGAGAAACTTCCCCTTGAGATCAAGAAGAAGCTCAACTTGAAAAGGAAAAGCATCTGGTGCAGTGCTGAACTATGGATTTCATTAATACTTGGAGCACTGGCTATGAGTATAATGCAATCTATCATGGGGAAATAATAACATCAACAATTAATATATACATATATGAGAATACTTACTCTTGTTCTATCTCTGTTGATTTTCAATCTCAATATACAGGCTCAAAGTAAAGAAGAACCTAAAAATAACTTAAATAAAACCTTAGAACAACTTCAAATAACATTTCCAAACTTACAATACTGGGGAACAGATAACAATGTTGTAAGATATAAATATGAAGATAATATACTGTTTGAATTGAAGAATAATAGGGTTATTAGTGAATTTATGACAGTTGAAGGAGAAGGTAATTATCCCTATGACTGGTATACTGCTATGACTAATGCTTTTTATAAAACAAACTACACCCACATTTTAAAGGGTGATAATGGGAATACTTTTATATATTCTTACTTTTCAGTCTATATTAGTTATTCTGACAGAAGCAATACAGCTAGTATCATGTATGATTTATTGCCTAAATATAAATAGAACTCATGGATTTATCTTACGGGATATGTAAAACTAAACTCCCTATTATCCTAGTTGAAATAGAAGATAAGTATTTATGTTTTATCTTGGATACTGGAAGCACCTGTAGTCTGATAGACAGTACTGTAGTAGAATATTTCAAGGATATAGTAGAACCAGTTGGTGACTATTGTATCAGTGGAATAGAAGGAACTAAGCACAAGGTAGATATGATTACTCTGCCTTTTAACTTTGAAGGTCAGATATATAAGCCCAAGTTCTGTGTGAAACCTCTACTTGATGCCTTTAAAGGTATTGAGGATGAAAGTGGAATACAAGTACAAGGACTACTTGGCACTGACTTTCTACTAGAGAACAAGTGGGTTATTAACTTTGAGAAATTAGAGCTTATATATTAAGAATCAACAAAGCATTATGAAAAAAGTATTTTTAGTGTTAGCTGTAGTTCTACTATGTGTAGGATGCAGCAAAAGTGATGAAAATGAACCTTTAACAGGGTATCCAGAGATGTCTGACCCTGATGATGTATGTACTGCTATGGATGATATAGAGTTTATGAAGTACTGCTATGAACACTTTGATGTAAACAAAGATGGCAAGGTATCTCCTGTTGAGGCTCAAGCAGTCACAACTATTGGTTTTGGTAATTCAACCACCAGTATAAGTGGTATATTAACTAAAGTAAAGTCATTAAAAGGAATACAACATTTCACAAATTTAACATCTCTAGAATGTAACTGTTGTTTCATACAATCATTAGATGTGTCTAAGAACCTAAAATTAACCTCATTAAAATGCAATAACTGTGGATTAAAAGATTTAGATGTATCTAAGAATAAAAACCTAACTCATCTAGAATGTGGTAACTTACTCATTATTGATGGTAATAATAATGATATAATTGATGAGGAGGATCTTGAATATATGAACACAATTAGGGAGTTAAATCTGTCTAATAACAAAAGTTTACAGCAACTAATCTTTAAAAATTTATGGTTTATTTCTAGCATTGATTTATCAAATAACCAAGAATTAAAGAAATTAGATTGTGAGCAAGCATCAATTTCAACATTAAATATATCTAAGTGTCCCAAATTAGTTGAATTAAACTGTGGACTAACAGACATACATATATTAGATATATCGAATAATTTTGAGTTGGAAAACATAAATTGTAATTATAGCAAAATTACAAGCTTAGATATATCTAACAATCAAAAGCTTAAATCACTGAGTTGCAGCTATACGGCAATTAGTACTTTGGATATATCTAATTGTCTCCAAATAGAAAAAGTATATTGCTATGACTGTTCTTTATCTAGTATAACTATGAAAAGAAGCCAAGATAGATACAAAATATTTGGATATGTAAGTGTAGGCAATGTCTACTATATTGACTAGAAGGTATCTAAAGTTAAATCATATAGGGATAATTGCAGTCTCTTATTAATTTCATTACTAACAGTTCCCATATGTAAGAAGAGAAAGGCAAATGAAGTATTTCAAGTAAGTTACTTTGAATACTTGCAACCCTGACCTTGTTAAAGCTCTGATAGGGTATTTACACTCATGCCTACTTATAATAAGATGAGTATCTATTGAATGACACTTTAAACTAATTAAGTTATGAAACAGAAGGAAGAAACTTAGCACATCTAAGTGCTATTGGTAGCATGATACTAGCATAATAGTAATGCAAGAAAAGCTCAACTACAACATAAAGCCAGAGATTGTTTGGAGAACCAAACATATTCACTATATTTGCATCAATCATTAAAATCAAAAGTAATGAAGAAAGCACCTTAGAGTTTAACAGTGATTAGCAGGTAAACCTGTTACACTGACACCATATAAAATGGTGGAGAAGCTAGCCAAATTAGTAGCAATACTATCATGTTGACTAATAGTTGACTAATGAGCTAGCAAGGAGATATTTAACTTGCTGACAGTTGAGACCACTATAAGGCTACTCGTTAAAGATTGTGGTTCTGAATGTCGCCGGTTCGAGTCCGGTCTTCCACCCAACAAAAACCCTTGTAAGTTAAATACTTATGAGGGTTTTCTGCTTTCAGGAAATAGACATCTTAGAGAGCAAATCATGCTAAATCCTACCTAATATTCCTTGTTGTTGGTCTATTGTTGACCCCCAATTAAGTAAGTTAAAATGCTAACAAATAATACATAAATCTTTCCGTTTAACCCATAAACCAAATATATTCTCTATATTTGTGTAGCATTTGCACTAAAAGAACATAGTATATCATGGAAAATGAAAAGAAATTAACCCGCTCTTCCAATCGAATGATTGCAGGTGTATGTGCCGGAATAGCCGAATATTTCGGATGGGATGCTACTTTATTGAGAATAGTATATATATTGGCTACATTCTTCACCGCTTTCGCCGGAGTGATTATATATATTATCCTGTGGATTGTCATGCCGGGAAGAAAACCTTCAGACGGATATGAAGACCGCATGAATCAACGCCTACATTGATATGAAAATCAAGAATATCGACCATATCGTCATACCGGTGTCCGATATAGATAAAAGCCTACATTTCTACACAGAAGTCCTGGGAATGGAAGCCGATACAAGCAACCAACGCTTTGCCGTCAAGTTCGGTAATCAGAAAATCAATCTTCATGTAGGAAAAGCACAGTTACTTCCTGCAGCCAAGCATCCTGCTTTCGGAAGTGCGGACATCTGTTTACTTACAGAAGGAAACATAGAGGAAATAAAGGCCGAAGTAGAATCCAAAGGAATAGAAATAGAAGTCGGTATAGTCCAGCGTCAAGGTGCGCAGGGGGCCATCCGGAGTATTTATTTCAGAGATCCGGATGGTAATCTGATAGAAGTAAGTACATTAATATAATTCCAGCCCGAACTCATCTTTCAGTTGCATCAATGCCTGATTCTTTTGAGCCATCATCTGGAATTTCTCGACACGTCCCACAGGACGTACTGTTTCTGTTGCCTCACTTACCCGCACTGTCATCATCACTTTACTGTTCTTCAGTCTGCCGCGAAGATAATCCTGCAATTCGGGAATCAAAGCTGTAAAATCCTTTGCAGCAAACTCATTATCAACCACCACTTCAAAAGTCGTTGAGTTGTTAAGCAACGCCGGACGGAGCATCTGCATACGTTTTGCAAGAGCATCCTGTTCTTTCGGCAACTGGCCGGCATACTCCTGCCAATAATAATTCAAATCCCGGTCATTGAACATAAAATCCTCTTCCGGTTGTTGCACCTTAGGAACATAAGTTGTAGTCGTATTTTGCGATACTTGGTCACGCTGCGGATTCTTGATAGATACCCCCAAGCTGGACATCTTCATCACGGGAATTTTTCGTTCTTCCTTGGCAGTCTGAGCAACTCCCGCTCCTTGTGACGGAGCAGACGAAGCCGCACCAGGAGAAGCCGGTGCTCCCGGTTGCACAGCCGCAGAAGCCTGCGGATGCTGGGCAGTAGTGCCATTAGCAGCCTGTGTTGTAACTGAAGACGGAGACGAATGAACTGGAGCCTGCTGAACCTGAGTGGCAGAAGCTACCTGCGGCTGCTGTGCTGCGGCAGGCTGAGTGAATACGGGTTTTATAGTCTTCTTAGGGCCACGCCCACCACTCACGTCATCCCCCTCGGTGGTAAGCTGTGCAACCTGTATCAAGGTCAGTTCTACCAGCAAACGCTTATTTTTGCTGATGCGGTAATTCAAATCGCACTCATTACACAGCTTCATAGCCCGGTACAAAAAAGGTAACGGACATTTCTGCGCCTGTTCCTGATAACGTTGGCGTATGCTCGCTCCCACTTCCAGTAAAGGCAATGTCACCGGGTCTTTCCCGACCAACAAGTCACGGAAATGAGACGACAATCCGGTAATAAAGTGACTTCCGTCAAAACCTTTATTCAATATATCATTGAAAAGCAACAATGCGTCGCTCACCTTGTTTTCGAGGAAGCAATCCGTCAGACGGAAATAATATTCATAATCAAGTACGTTCAGATTATCAATCACACTCTTATAGGTGATATTTCCTCCGGTGAAACTAACCACCTGATCGAAGATAGACAATGCATCACGCATACCACCGTCCGCCTTCATGGCTATCACGTTCAGCGCTTCCGGCTCTGCCGTGATTCCTTCTTTCGAAGCAACATACGACAGATGATTCACCGTATCTTCCACGCTTATCCGGTTAAAGTCATAAATCTGACAACGGGAAAGAATGGTAGGAAGAATCTTATGCTTCTCCGTCGTAGCCAGAATAAAAATCGCATGACGGGGAGGTTCTTCCAGCGTTTTCAGGAACGCATTGAAAGCAGATGCCGAGAGCATGTGCACCTCGTCGATGATATATACCTTATACTTACCAATCTGTGGTGGGATACGCACTTGCTCCACCAACTGGCGAATGTCATCCACCGAGTTATTAGAAGCAGCATCGAGTTCGTGAATATTATATGACCGCTGTTCGTTGAAAGCTACACATGACTCACACTGATTGCAAGCCTCTCCGTCAGCGGTAGGCGTCATACAATTAATGGTCTTGGCAAAGATACGCGCGCAAGTCGTTTTTCCTACCCCGCGCGGTCCGCAAAACAAATAAGCATGAGCCAGTTTTTGGGTAGCAATTGCATTTTTCAGCGTAGTAGTCAACGCCCGCTGTCCCACCACCGATTCGAACGTGGACGGACGGTATTTACGGGCTGAAACAATATAGTTTTCCATATCCGGGATTCTCTCTGTTTTTGAAATTTCGCTTATTCTGCAAATGTACACAAAAAAAGTGATAAGTAATAAGGGATAAAGAGAGAAGTTTTGAAGCCGAAGCGATAAGTTTTTAAGTTATTAGTTTTATCTTTGCAGATATTAAAAGGAGAAATTATGGGTAAACTAATCAGTATCTGGAGTTTCATATGCAGACGCAAGTACCTCATTACAGTCGTTGCATTTGCTGTTATCATTGGCTTTCTGGACGAGAACAGCCTGGTTCGTCGTTTCGGATATGAACGGGAAATCAGTCAGTTGAAAGAAGAGATAGAAAAGTACCGGGCAGATTACGAAGAAAACACCAAACGTCTCAACGAAATAAGTACCAATCCGGACGCCATCGAACAGATCGCCCGTGAAAAGTATCTGATGAAGAAACCCAACGAAGATATTTACGTTTTTGAAGATTAAAGAATGAAACAATTAGTACCCGCCCTTTTCACCGTAGGCGCCATAATGGCTCTCACCGGAGCAGCTGTGTTTATTACCGGATGGATATACGCTCCTTACATATATACTGTTGGAGCCGGATGTATCGCATTGGCACAAGTGAACACACCCGTCAAAGGAAAGAGCAAAACATTGAAACGCCTGCGTGTTCAGCAGATATTCGGTGCACTGGCACTTATCCTGACCGGAGCCTTTATGTTTACCACACGAGGCAATGAATGGATTGCCTGCCTCACAGTTGCTGCCATCCTCGAACTTTACACCGCTTTCCGTATTCCACAGGAAGAAGAAAAAGAAAGGTCATAAAAAAAGCCCGTTCATAGCTTTTCAGTCTTGAACAGGCATCACTTTTTTTAATTCGATAATGTTCCGTCCTTTTATAAAGAACGGAACAGTTTTATATCATTTATTTCTTCACAGGTGAATATCTTGCATTCAACCCGTCAACAATTTCTTTTGTAATATTGAAAGTGCTGTCAGCATAAAGCAGGTTATCGAAACCAGTGTTGCTGAAGATCAGGCTATATCCGTGAGTCTTATTATATTCTTTCAGGAAAGCGTTGATAGAATCGCGGAACTGCAAGCTATTCTTGTTGTTCTCTTCCATCAAACCATTCTGAAGTTTGTTGCTCAACTCTTGCAAATCTTGTTCCAACTTCACCAGACGGTTGTACTCTTGCTGCGCTCTATCTTGTGACAGGAAAGCATTGTTTTCAACTTTCTTCTGAAAATCTTGCTTTTCCTTGTTCAAAGAGGTAGCCTTCTGATTCAATGTCATACGAACGTTTTCGCTCTTCTTTACCATCGCCTCATTCAAGTCAATACAGAAATTGTATTTGGCAAGCAGCGTATCTATTTCAACATAGGCAATTTTCATTCCTGACAGTTCGGCATTAGCCTGAGCCGGAGCATTGGTAGTTTGATTGTCAGTTTTGCCAGCACATTGTGAAAATAAAACGATAAACGCAAGAGCAGCCAAACCGTTCATGAGGTAGTTCATTCTATTCATAATTAATAAGTATTGTTTTTAATAAATTTAATTCATACTATCGTTCAAGGCTTTTTCCAACTCGTTAATAGAAAAACGCGGCTTCTTTTGTGCTTCGCGATCTTGCGACTGTGCGCATCCGATTCCTTTCTGACGCAACGCTTTATTCCCACTCACGTGACCATTCGGGAACTTCCCACCCTTCGTAAAGAATACTTTCACCCCTAATAATACCAGGGAAATAGCAACTATTAACAAAGTTATCAGTATAGTCTCAACCATTTCTATTAATTTTGTGAGTGCAAAGATAGGCTTTAATGAGATATGAGTTCAGATAAGTCAATCAAATTAACCATATTTAGCAATAGAAGAAGCGAAAACAGCCCTTCTATTCCTATTATAAAATAGAAACAGCATGGAAAAAAAAGACTTAAAGCCGGCTGGCGTATTCAAGTATTTCGAAGAAATCTGCCAAGTGCCACGCCCTTCGAAGAAGGAAGAGAAAATGATTGCCTACCTGAAGGCATTCGGAGCAAAACATAATCTGGAAACCAAGGTGGACGAAGCCGGCAATGTATTGATTAAAAAGCCCGCTACTCCGGGAAAAGAAAATCTTCAAACCGTCGTTCTGCAATCGCATATCGACATGGTGTGCGAAAAGAATAACGATGTTCAACACGACTTCCTCACCGATCCCATCGAAACGGAAATTGACGGTGAATGGCTGAAAGCCAAAGGCACTACCCTCGGAGCCGACAACGGTATCGGTGTAGCTACCGAGCTGGCTATCCTGGCTGACGACAGCATTGAGCACGGTCCGCTGGAATGCCTGTTTACCGTAGACGAAGAAACCGGACTGACCGGAGCTTTTGCCCTGCAAGAAGGTTTTATGAGCGGTGACATCCTTCTGAACCTCGATTCGGAAGATGAAGGGGAAATCTTTATCGGATGTGCCGGAGGTATCGACTCCGTTGCAGAATTTACTTATAAGGAAGTGGAAGTTCCCGCCGGATATTTCTTCTTCAAGGTGGAAGTGAAAGGGCTGAAAGGCGGTCACTCCGGTGGCGATATTCACCTGGGACGTGGCAATGCCAACAAAATACTGAACCGTTTCCTTTCCCGCATGACTGCCAGACACGATCTGTACCTATGTGAAATCAACGGTGGTAACCTGCGCAACGCTATTCCCCGCGAGGCTTATGCCATCTGTGCTGTTCCCGAAGACGCCAAACATGATGTCCGCACCGAACTGAATATCTTCACCAGCGAAATGGAAGACGAATTGTCCGTTGTAGAGCCCGACTTAAAGCTGGTTCTCGAATCGGAAACTCCGCGCAAAATGGCTATCGACCAGGATACTACTACCCGTTTATTAAAAGCTCTGTATGCAGCTCCTCACGGTGTATATGCCATGAGCCAGGATATTCCCGGACTGGTGGAAACTTCTACCAATCTGGCATCTGTCAAGATGAAGCCCAACCATATCATCCGCATTGAAACCAGTCAGAGAAGTTCTATATTGTCCGCACGCAACGATATGGCGAACACGGTTCGCGCCGTATTCCAACTGGCAGGAGCCAATGTTACTTTCGGAGAAGGTTATCCGGGATGGAAACCGAATCCACATTCGGCCATCCTCGAAGTAGCAGTTGAATCATACAAACGCTTATTCGGCGTAGATGCGAAAGTAAAAGCAATCCACGCAGGATTGGAGTGCGGCCTGTTCCTTGATAAGTATCCAACGTTGGATATGGTTTCTTTCGGACCGACACTTACAGGTGTTCACTCTCCCGACGAACGGATGCTTATTCCTACCGTAGAGAAATTCTGGAAACATCTGTTGGATATCTTGGCACATGTACCTGCCAAAAAATAACAGACAGATAAAATATCACAAAAAAGAGTATGGTAACAAGCGGAAAAGAATCGCTGCTGCCATGCTCTTTTTTACAATGTTTTTAATTGTCGTAAGTTTCTTCGTTCCTTGCTCTGTCATAGCACAAGACTATCATAGCAAACAAGCTCCCTGTCAGGAAGAAAGAATCCCTTTCCGTGTTGTCAGCTGGAACATAGAAAACCTGTTCGATACGCACCATGACAGTTTAAAGAACGACCACGAATTTCTTCCCGATGCGCTGCGTCATTGGAATTATAGCAGATATAAGAAAAAGCTGGCTGATGTGGCGCGAGTAATCACAGCTATTGGAGAATGGAATCCTCCTGCACTAGTCGGATTATGCGAAGTGGAAAATGATACGGTGCTGCGTGATCTGACCCGCCGTTCTCCTTTAAAAGAGCTTAACTATCGTTATGTAATGACCGATTCCCCTGATTTGAGAGGGATTGACGTAGCCCTGCTTTACCAACGGGATTTATTCAAGCTGTTATCTTCCCGTTCTATCTCCATTCCTCCGTTGAGACAATACCGCCCGACAAGAGATTTGCTGCACGTCAGCGGACTTCTGCTGACGGGAGACACATTAGACGTATTTGTCTGCCATCTCCCAAGCCGTTCGGGTGGAGCTAAAGAATCGGAACCCTATCGTTTATACGCAGCTCAAATTCTGCGCACGGAAGTCGATCACATTCTAAATATTCGTTCTCATCCGCAAGTTATTATTATGGGGGATTTCAATGATTACCCGACGAATCAATCTATCCAGAAAGTACTGGAGGCCGAAGCGCCTCCCATTACTGTCCCAAAGCCAGCCTCAACACTCAACTCCACCAACCCTTCAACAATTGTTCCTTCCTCACTAAAACTATATCATCTGCTTGCCCGGAAAGCGAAGTCAAAAAGCTTCGGTTCTTACAAATATCGCGGTGAATGGGGATTGCTTGACCATCTGATTGTATCGGGTACTCTATTAAATCAATCGAGCCATTTTTTCACCAGTGAAGAAAGAGCAAACGTCTGTCTTCTCCCCTTTTTACTGAAAGATGACGAGAAATATGGGGATAAAGAACCTTTCCGCACCTACAAAGGAATGAAATATCAGGGAGGTATCAGCGATCATCTTCCTGTTTATGCAGACTTCGAACTGATTCCCTATTGATTAGAACTCACCAAACGACGTCACAGTATATTCTGATAAGAGATCATTCTCATCGTAGTGAGAAAATATTCTCATCGCAATGAGAAAAAGTTCTCACCACTATGAGAATTTTTTCTCATAATGGTGAGAATGCTTGAGAATTATACTTACCTGATAATGGTTGACTAATCCGAGTACTGATAAACTTTTAAATCAAACTTCGGAACCATTGCCAGCAAATGATCGAAGATATCGGACTGGATACGCTCGTATTCTTTCCAAACCTTATTACGAGAGAAGAAGTAAACCTGAATAGGTACTCCGTACATGGTAGCTTCTTTTTGGCTGATAATCAAATCCAAATCCTGATTGACCACAGGCAGACTGCACAAATAGCGCTCAATATACACCCTGTACACTTGAGAATTGGTAGGAACCACTCCTTCTTCCGGTTGATAATCCGCCATTAATGGAATTTCTTTCCGGTAACGGTCCAGCATTTCCGGCGTACAGAATTGAAGTGTAGTTAAATCCAAAGTGATATTCTTCATCACCCGTCGTCCTCCCGACTGTGTCATTCCCCGCCAATTCTGGAAAGTACTGCTCACTAATGTATAAGGAGGGATAGTGGAAATGGTATTATCAAAATTCTGAATCTTGACCGTATTCAATGTTATCTCCTGCACCGTACCATTTGCGTCGCCGGAAGGTAACGTTATCCAGTCGCCCGGACGGACCATGTCATTGGCAGAAAGCTGAATACCTGCCACAAAGCCTAATATGGAATCCTTGAACACCAACATCAAAATAGCTGCCGAAGCACCCAGCCCGGCAAACAAAGTGGCAGGAGATTTATTCACGATAATGGCAACGATTACAATTCCACCTACAAAGAAAAGAAGCACCTGCAAGACCTGAATAAACCCTTTCATCGGGCGATCCTTCATCGTTTCTTTTCCGTCATAGATATCCATTATCATCAACAGAATCCCATTAATAGCCAATAGTAAAGAGAAAATAATATAAACGACACACGCCTTTTGAGAAATCAACAACAACTCTTTCCCCCGGATAAAAGCCATCGGCAACAAAGCATAAACCAGAAAAGCCGGGATGGTATGAATCAAATGATGAAACACCTTGCGCTTCATCATCAACGTATTCCACTGATGGGGCTTCCGCCTCGTATACTGTTTCATTCCTCCGATCAAAATCGCCTGGCAGAGGTAATTCAGAACGACGGCAACCACTATCATCAGTAAAGCCATAATAGTCTCATCAAAACGATCGGCAACGCCCGGATCTATTCCCCAATTTATGAGGGTTTTATTCATCCATTTTCCTAAATCTACTACTAACATAACTTCTGTCTTTTTTAATAAATAACAGTAAAATATTCATTTGGTTTAGAAAAAAAGAGACCGGCACCTGATTCATTAAAAATCAAGATGCCGGCCTACACTGCTATTCTCTAAACATATCTTCCGATGAGGGCTCTATCAGGGAGCCACCATCACTCCTATTTCATCCATATTTACTTTTGCAACGGCAGCATCAGGCGTAGTGGCCTCCAGTTTAATGAAACGTGCCTGCACTTTCTGATTGAAAGCAACCGTCTGTGGCAACGGATTATGCATGATATTGCTGAACTCCCCACTGGTAGGAACCTCTTTCCAATTCTTGCCATCCACACTTACCAAGAATTTATAGCGGAATGCCATCGTCGGCTTTGCCTCCGCTTTCGCGGGAGCATACGTAAAACTGTTCAACGTTACTGTCTTTCCCAGATCAATCGTTAACGGAGAGGCAACCACTTGTTTCCATCCGGAACGCGGCAAATTATTCCAGTCTTCTTTCGTTGTTTCTTCCTGCAAAGGTTCCGCATAATAGGCAGCAACCTGACTAATAAATGCAGTCAACCGGCATTCGTCTATTTTCACGCGGAGCTTACTGGCCTTCACTGCCGGAAAACGCAACATACGCTTATATCCTATCGTCGTACCTTTTCCAACTTCCTTCCAGCCATTATCAGTCAGGGCTTCCACCGTAAAGGCTTCTACCCGCTGCCCTTTCGTTATATCTTCCTGAAGCATCACCACATTCATCTCTGCATTCGGCTTCAATGAATAAATCTTTTCACTGCCAGGGGTTGTATTCCAGTATTTTCTACCATTCACAACCTTGTTAGAAGCGAATACCCGCTCACGATAAGCTGCAAATTCATTCAATCGCCGCACATCGGCTTCATTAATCAGTCCCCTACGATCCGGAGGAATATTCAGCAACAAAACAGAATTATAACCTACTGATTGAAAATAGATATCCGCCAAATGTTTCAATGACTTCACTTTGCTGTCTTCTTCCGCATGATAGAACCATCCCGGACGAATGGATACGTCCACTTCCGAAGGATACCAGAATAATTCCGTAGCTTTCTCCAATATCTTACGGCTTCCCAAATCTTCCGCTTTACCAAAAACTCCCAGACGGTTATTATTCTCTTGTGAACGGGTATATATGCCGGGAGTTAGCACAGTTGCACTCCATTCTGTTTCACGTCCTAATCCTTTTTCGTTTCCTACCCAGCGGACATCATCCCCCATAATTGCCATCACAGCTTTGGGTTGAAGGCGTTGGATGGTCTGATAGAAAGCATCCCAGTCATACACCTGTTTCTTTCCGTTCGGACCTTCTCCATTCGCTCCGTCGAACCAGACTTCATGCACTTCGCCATAATTGGTGAGCAATTCAGTCAGTTGCCGGATGAAAAATTCATTGTAACGGGGAGAGTCCCCGTAACATTCCGCATTCCGGTCCCAGGGAGAAAGATATACTCCAAACTTCATATCATATTTATCACAGGCAGCACGAAGTTCTTTCACTACATCGCCTTGTCCGTTTTTCCAGGGAGAAGAGGCTACGGAATGTTTGGTAGTAGCCGTAGGCCACAGGCAGAAGCCGTCGTGATGTTTGGCAGTCAGAAGCACCATTTTAAAGCCGGCTTCCTTGAGGGTACGCACCCATTGTTCAGCATCCAGTTCCGAAGGGTTAAAGAGTGCGGGATCTTCTTTTCCGTCACCCCATTCACGCCCGGTAAAGGTGTTGATTCCGAAATGGAGGAAAGCTGTCAGTTCCAATTGTTGCCAGGCATATTGCTGCGGAGTGGGCACCAGCCGTGCTGCCATATCGACTTTCTGTTCGAGAGTTGCACCTTGAGGAAATTCAACATGCTTCACATAATAGTTTTCTTTTTTCTGCGCCTGCACTCCGCTCATGAGAGCAACAGACAATAAAAGAGAGGTCAGTAGTTTATTCATGGTCTATTATTTATTGCAATCGTACAAAGATAAAATAAAGGTGCAGATTTCACGATTATCACGGAATACTTTCTTACGATATTCCATCCAATCAGTGTAACCCCCACCTTTATATATTATCTAAAAACCTATTGATTCAGTATCCATTTCACCGGATAAAGGGTAAATTCAAAACTCTGTTTCCTTAATGGAACCAAGTATTGCGGTAATACTCCGGGGCCACAAGTGGCCGTTCCCACACCTGCCTGTTCGGCATCCAGATGTACTGTCAGCAATCCATCACGTTCCAGTTCGTTGATATGGCGGGCTTTCTCTAATAATACATCCGAGAAAGGAATGATACTAAACTGGAAAGCACGATCCGACTCAACAAAGATGCCTTCGCCGGAAGTATCTGCCAATTTCGCCCAACGTACATCGGTGCGGTTGCCCGTAGATTGCGGAGCAACATAATAATGGAACATCCGTTCCGGTGTAGTCTGATATACACCGATTTTGCCGGATTGATTGCGGTCAGCGTATGTTTCATTGTCCCCGCGTCCCAAGTAAGAAACCTGATCGTAAGAGTTCGCTACCCGGAATGTCAAGCCCAGACGGGCCATGGATTTCACGATGGTCGTATCGGGCTGGAAAGTAGTGTGTACCTTCAGTGCACCGTTTTTATCCAACGAATACACAAAATCGGCTGTTCCTACCTTTTGATTTTTCGCATTTAGAATTTCTACACGGGCGGTAGTCGAAGTCTTACTTTCCTTCAGTGATATTACTTTCTGGGTCAGACCATCCAGTCCTGCATCACGCCACAGGCGTGCGCCGTTTTTATCCCGGTTGTCATTATCCGTTGCCGGGCGGAAAAGGCTCAATGTCAGCGGAGCAGCCAATAAATCTTTGCCGTTCAGGTTCAATGAAGTAAGCGCACCTGTTTTCTTATCAACGGTGAAAGTTGTTTCACCTGCTTTTTGCGGACGGTAGCCTGTGTAATTCTTATTACCGGCAAGTACAAACTGGTCGTATGCCACTTCCCAGTCCTTATCTATCATTGAAGAAGCTTCACGACGGGTCCAGCTGATATTCAGATAAGCCTCACGAACTGTATTCGGAAGTTTTACAGCACCCAAAGTAATATCGACGGTGGCGTGCGGCGCACAATCAACCGTTTTCGTACCTTCCGCCAAGATCTTACCATTATCTGCTGTCACATTCCAGGTCAGTATATACTCGTTCAAGTTAGAGAAGTCGTACCAGTTCTTAACACGGATAGTCAGATTCTTCTGATTTGCCATCGTTGCTTTTATGTTCTGATATACTTTCTTTACTTCGAGCAAATGCGGGTGCGGTTCACGATTAGCGCCTACCAAGCCGTTACAGCAGAAGTTGCCGAAACTTGGAATTCCTTCCGGTCCGTAATCGCCGCCATACGTCCAGTACCATTTACCGTTCTTGTCTATTTCGCGGAATGACTGATCCACCCAGTCCCAAACGCAGCCGCCTTGTGCCATCGGGTTGTTTTCAAATACATCCCAGTATTCTTTCAGTCCACCGCAACTATTACCCATTGCGTGAAGGTATTCACAAAGAATAAAAGGACGATAGATGTCTTTCTGGTTTACATACGCTTTGATGTCATCCACACCGCGGTACATACGACAGTAAATATCTGTGTTATAGTTCAATTCGGCACGTTCATACTGCACGGGACGAGTTTTCTCTACCGATTTCAGCCAGTCATAGGTACGTTCGAAGTTGATTCCGTTTCCGGCTTCATTTCCCAACGACCAGATAACGATAGCCGGGTGATTCTTGGAACGTTCATACATACGTTGGGTGCGATCCATGTGCGCGGTCAACCAGGTACTATCCTTGGCAAGGGAAGCAGGCCCGTATCCCATTCCGTGAGATTCGATGTTTGCCTCATCAATCATGTACAAGCCGTAACGGTCGCAAAGTTGATACCAGTAAGGATGCGTGGGATAATGCGAGTTACGTACGGTGTTGATATTGTGCTGCTTCATCAGTTTGATGTCCAGTTCCATCAGTTCCTTGCTCACGGTACGTCCCAGCTGGGAGTGTTCGTGGCGGTTGGTTCCCTTCACCAGTACCGGAACGCCGTTGATACAGAAACGTCCGTCTTTGATTTCCGAGGTACGGAAACCTACTTCACAGCCGGTCAGTTCAGTGACCTTGCCTTGTTCATCTTTCAGTTCGAGCACTAATGTGTAAAGATAAGGATGCTCCGCACTCCAAGCCTTTACACCGGGGAGCTTCTTTTCGTCAAATGCGATAAAATTGCTCAATCCACGGGATTTTATCCGGATGGCATCCTGCAAAACTGCTTTGCCTTCAGCATCTTTCAGTGTATAAGCAATGGAAGAAGCAGTAGCGGAAGGTCCTTCCACGGCCACTTCAAGTCCGAAAATACCATCTTTGTATTTCTCTTTTTCTAAAGAAGCATTCAGTTTATAGTCTGCAATGTACTGCTTGGGGGTGCTGTAAAGATACACGTCACGTTCGATGCCGCTCAAACGCCACATATCCTGACATTCCAGATAAGCGCCCGAACTCCAACGGTATACCTCCAAGGCGACCACATTTTCGCCTTCATTCAGGACATCTGTAATATCCCATTCGGCAGCCGTCTTTGATCCCTGGTTATATCCCAGTAATTTTCCATTCACCCATATATAATAGAAAGAAATAACTCCTTCACAACAAAGTACTACCCTACGTCCTTGCCAGTCGGCAGGCACTTTGAAAGTACGGCGGTAGGAGCCGACTTCATTCTCTGCATAAGGTACCAGCGGCGGATTCTTCTTGAAGTTGAACATTTTATCATCAAACTCGTACGTCTCGTTGACATAGATAGCTGTGCCATACCCCTGTCGTTCCCAGTTACCGGGCACGTTGATATCCGCCCATCCTCCTGTATAATAAGAAGGTTGGTAAAAGTCCTTCGGACGGTTATCGGGATTCTTCACCCAATGGAATTTCCACTTTCCGTTCAGGCTCATATAAAAAGGAGACTGTTCATATCCTCCCGGCTTTTCAATGTCGGAAGCGTTGGCGTAAGGCCATACGTATGTGTGAGGAGCGAGTTTGTTCAGTCCCACCGCATATTGGCTTTGCCATTCGGGCAATGGCTGTTGCTGCGCTAAAGTGAAAGTAGTAGCAGCCAGCACTACCGATAAGATAAAAAAAGTTCGTTTCTTTAGGTTCTTCATTGTCATTGTTATTGATGGTATTATGCTATACAATAAATGTTATTCAATCCTGATTTCATCAAAATAAACTCTCGCCTCTTGTCCCGGACGTACATGATCGGCAGGACATACTCCCGCCCCTTCTGCCGTTACACGGACATATCTTGCTTCCGTTCCTTTCATATCCACGGAGAAATCTTCGATAAAAGCTCCTTCACGGAAGATCTCTTCAGCAGTAAAATGCAGACCGGCTATCTCACGATAGGTTTCATTATCATCCGAAACTGCTATGCGGATTGATTTCGGTTTATGTACCGCCATGCCGTAGTTGGTGATACAACCTATGGTGAAAGTATTCAATTTGTCTTTTTGCAGCAAATCTATCGTGAAAGAAATATGATCGCCCTTCTCCCAACAACACCATTCAAAGTCTGTATACTTCAAGCTGCCACGTACCCCGTTCGTCATGAGTTTCTCATTCGGCTTATTTCCGAGGATAGGTTTGCCGGTCGCTTTGTTCCAGGCAATAGGCAACACAAGCGTCTGCCCCATCTGCTCACCTTGTGCAAAAGTAGCACTCTTAATGGTTTGAGCCGCCGTTACTGTTAATGAATCGGTATATAAGGATGAACTTGCCGTCGGCTCGCTGCCATCTACTGTATAACGGATTTCCACATCGGGACGAATACACTCCAGCTTCACTCGCAACACTCCGTTTTCGGGAGTCACTTTATGCTGAATATTATACATGGAACGAGCATAAACAATTCCTTTCTCTGCAAGATGCTCATTATACCTGTCCATTCCTTTCAGGAATAAAGCCCAGTCTTTCTTATCCGGTTGTGTCCAAGCGACTTCTGCCACTGCTGCCAGACGGGGGAATAAAAGATAGTCCACATCTTCCGGCTTGTTACAGAATTCTGTCCACATCGAACCTTGCACTCCCATCAATAAGGAAGCATATTCCGGTTTCCAGTCTTTCTGCACCGGTTCGTAGTCATACACATCTTTCAGTGTGTTATTTCCAAAGTATGTCAACGGCTCGAACCACTGTGGTCCCTGATAGCGAATCAAATACATGATGCGCGCCGGAGTCATGATAAACCGATGTCCCTCTTCCGCTGCTTTCAATGCAGCCTGTCCAAATCCCTGCCAACCAAGAATGATAGAGTTGTCGGGCAGAAAGCTGCTATTGGTCAGTTCATCCCAGCCGATCACTTCCCTGCCTTTACTGCGCACATAGTCGCTGATCCGCTTCATGAAGTATCCCTGTAGATCTTCTTCATTAGCCAGCTGTTCCTTTTTCATCCGTGCCTGACACAACGGACACTGTTTCCAATGTGTCTTTTGAGCCTCGTCACCACCAATATGAATATAGCGTGAAGGGAATAATTCCATGATTTCATCCATCACATTTTGCAAAAAGGTGAAGACACTATCGTTTCCCGCACAATAAATAATTTCGGAATTTCGTCCTCCTAAACCGGGCAGTACGCCGATATATTCTTTCACTACCGGACAAGCCAGTTTGGGATAAGCCGCCAATGCAGCATTGCTATGAGCAGGCATATCTATTTCGGGCACAATCTCAACCTGACGTTCAGCAGCATAAGCCACCATTTCCCGAATATCCTCTTGTGTATAGAAGCCTCCTACCGGGGTAGGTTCTCCCTTTTTCGGATTGCGACGGGCAGGAAAAGGTAAATCCTGACGATCCACCCGCCATGCACCGACTTCCGTCAATCGGGGATATTTCTTTATTTCCACCCTCCAGCCGTTGTCGTCTGTCAAATGGAAATGAAGTGTATTCAGTTTAAGCATTGACATACAATCAATGATACGCAATACATTTTCTTTAGGAATAAAGAAACGGGATGCATCCAACAGCAATGCCCGGTATCCAAAACGTGGTTCATCCTGGATGGTCACGACCGGAATGCTCCATTCCAAATTCTTGTCCGACAAGCTTTCTCTTTCAATGGAGGGAGGAAGTAATTGGCGAATTGTTTGCAAGGCATAGAAAAAGCCTTTATTATCCGAAGCTTTAATAATGATCTCTTGGGGAGAAACTTCCAAAGAATAGGCTTCGCTTTTCAAAGATGGGTCTGTCAGTAAACGGACATTTCCCTCTCCTCCTACATTCAGTTTGGGGGTGAAACCGGCTGTACGAGTAAACAAAGCAATCAAACTCCGGGCAACTTCCGCCTGCTCTTCATTCTCCACCACAAAAACGGTCTGATCGGAGAATAAATGGTTGCCACTGCCCGGCATCATCTGTGCCGGGCGTGGAACCATAGAAATACTGTGTGTTAAGTTTGTATTATCACATCCTGTCACTATTGATACCAGAAATCCGGTCAACAGTATGAAGATATATTTTATCATGATATTATTTCAGGGTTATTCCTTGTCTCTTTCGGGGGAGAATCGGACAGGGTCATTATATTGTTCTTGTAGTTTCAACATCTCTTCTTTCAACTCTTTCACTACCGGTTCGTATTCAGGTTGCTCGTAGAGGTTATGCATCTCTGTCGGATCTGCCTGCATGTCATAGAGTTCCCACCAATTGATATCATTATAGAAATGAATCAATTTATAGCGTTCCGTGCGTATTCCATAATGACGTTTCACCATGTGCTCGGCCGGATATTCATAGAAGTGATAATAAAGTGCCTTGCGCCAGTTCTCCGGATGTTCTCCTTTCAACAGAGGAACAAGTGAGACTCCCTGGATATCCGATGGCACCTCTGCTCCTGCCAATTCGAGGAAAGTGGGTGCATAGTCGATGTTCTGTACCATTTCGGTGATATCCCCTCTACGGTCGAAGCCTTTCGGCAAGCGCATGACAAGCGGTGTGCGCATGGATTCTTCATACATAAAGCGTTTGTCGAACCAGCCATGTTCACCCATATAGAAGCCTTGGTCGGAAGTGTAGACAACGAGTGTATTATCCAGTAATCCTTTTTCTTTCAGATAATCGAGTACACGGCCTACATTGTCATCCAGAGACTTCACTGTCTTCATGTAGTCGCGCATATAACGCTGGAACTTCCAGTTAGCCAGTTCTTTTCCTTTCAGATTTTGCTTATAGAAGTCGTCGATAATCGGAGCATAGAATTTGTCCCATGCAGCACGTTGTCCTTCGTCCATTCGGCCCAAGAATCTTTCATACAGTGATTTTAACCGTGAGTTTTTGTCGGGACGCAGCATTTTGAGGTCATAGATCATATCCATATCTTTCACAATGCTCATTTCTTGTGCGGCAGCAGCCGGACGACCTTCATAATCATCAAAGAAATTATCCGGCAATGGGAAAGTCTTGTCCTCATACAAAGCCAGATTGCAGGTATCCGCCATCCAGTTACGATGAATAGCCTTGTGATGAATCAAAAGGCAGAAAGGTTTTTGCGGATCACGCTTGTTTTCCATCCAGTCGATGGCATCATCCGTAATAAGATTGGTGATATAGCCGTGTTTCTGAATGGTATCATTGTTCTGCGTGATAAAGTTCGGATTATAGTAGTCTCCTTGTCCGGGGACAATTTGCCAGTAATCAAATCCTGATGGCAAACTCTCAAGGTGCCATTTACCAACTAATGCGGTCTGATAACCGACTTTTCTCAAGAGTTTAGGGAAAGTCTGTTGAGAACTGTCGAAAACGCAAGTGGTATTATCGTAGAATTTGTTTGCACAGCTATGTTTGCCCGTTATCATGCAGGCGCGGCTGGGACCGCTTAGAGAATTGGCTACAAAACTTTGAGTAAAACGTACTCCGTCGGCAGCAATACGGTCGAGATTCGGAGTTTCCATATAGCGAGTGTCATAACAGCTCATCATTTGAGCCGTATGGTCGTCTGTCATGATATAGACAATGTTCAGAGGTTGCTGTTCCGCAGGTTTTTGCTTGCCTGCACAAGAAGCAAGGGAAGCTACAGCAGCTACTCCCGCTAAAGGAAAGAATAAGTTGGATTGCAGTTTTTCCATAAAAACAACTTTATATTAGATTATAGCGACAAAGGTAGGGGATGCCATCTATTCAGACTTCCACAAATCACCAATTAATGTCCAATATTCTACAAATCTTTTTGTTTCACCAAAAAATACAGGAAATCACTATTTACTTGCTATACTTATAAGTGGCAAAAAGGGGGATTTTCCCCCTTTTGATTGAAAGGTATTCATGTCATTAAAAAATCTGATGACAAAATAGACCTTTTACTCTCCTGCTTCGGGAATCGGTTTGATCTTATCCGCTAGTGCACTCCAACCCGCTTTATATGCTTCTACTTTATCTGTCGCTACAAAGATAGATTCCAAAGCATCACAACCTTCGAAAGCCGTAGCATTATATCCTAAGGTAGTTGCTGATAAAATAGTCAAGCTTTTTAAAGCAACACAGTTCTTGAATGCCAGATTGAAAATATTAATAGTCCCCTTCGGAAGAATAATTGTTTCAATGGATGTGTTCTTGTCCTTTTCTGGCAAAGCAGGAAGATTTATATAAAATGCGTTAGCTGGAATAGCCGCACTATATACCAATTCCGATAAATCAATATTTACCACACCACTTGCTGTCTTCAGAGGTGTAGCGATGTGATCTCTAAAACTTGGAGCTCCTCCAGAACACGCTCCTGTCACCTTAATACTCGATACCCCCTCCGGTATTGTGATAATTGCACCTGTATATTCTATAGTAGTCCACTGGATACCCGGGTCTGTAGCTGCCTTAAACGTCACTGTTTTAATTACTGTTTGAGTTTCTCCATCCGAAAGCAAGAAAGCGACTGTAGCTTCTCCGGTTGCCGGATAAACAACTTTCAATTTTGTGTTATTTCCCGAACCTGTCACTTGGATTGCCCAGTTTGAAGGATTGGTATCCAACATTCTCATAATACAGCCTTCCGGAAGCACTATCGGATAAATTTCTTCTCCTGCAGTCTCTTTACTATATTCCGCTGCTAAATAACCATTCCAGTTGATATATTTAGGAAGTTCTACCGTTGCACCTCCGTTCAATGTAATTGTAACAATATTACCCGATTGAGTAACTCCTGTCACAGGATGGGCAACCGGATATGACGGTATCGTCACTGAATTATCTCCAATGGTTAATTTGGTAGAACCGTCCTG
>OGWS01000640.1_pt1 | contig 34719 bp, 39 predicted proteins | sample 1576111 | NCBI WGS metagenome assembly OGWS01 (sample SAMEA3541534, study PRJEB24748) | human gut metagenome | biome: human gut; feature: human-associated habitat; material: faeces | place: China | collected 2012
AAGGAAGCAAAGCCGGCAGTAGAGCAGAAGAAGTATGTTTCTATTGAAGGTTAATAGGAATAGGATGCGAGAGCTGGTCAACTAAATAAGATCATAAGGTTATAAGATTATAAGGTATAAATAAAAGTCACCTAAAGAAGCGTAAAAGCTTTTTTGGGTGGCTTTTTATTTGCGTGGACAACGAGTCGTTTTTGTTCGTGTAAAAGAGAAAAATTTTGGCGGCTTTAAAAATGTTCTTGTTGACATTATGGGATGATTGATATAATATGAAAACGGTTTTCAAATTCAAATTCGGTCAAATCAAGGAATAAGCAAATCGGATCAGGATTATTCTGTGATCCATAAATAAAACGAAAGAAGAGTTGTATATGGCAGAGCGGGGAAAATATAAAACCAGACAACAGGAAGTCATTTTAGGCTGCCTAAAAAAACAAAAACTGCGTTTTCTTACGGTAGATCAGTTTATGGAGTGTCTGGAGAAAGATAATATAACAGTGGGATATACGACGGTGTACCGGGCATTGGAACGTCTGGAAGAGGAAGGAAAAGTTATTAAACTTCCTACAGAAGATGGAACCAAAACAAGATATTGTTTCGCAGAGAAAGAAATATTAGAAAAACCTGGAAAACTGGTGTGTCTTAAGTGTGGGCGTTTTATCCCGTTGGAATGTTCCAGACTGGAAGCTTTTTTTGATCATATTTCAGAGGAACATGGTTTTGAACTTGATCGACATCATATGATACTGTATGGATATTGTGGCTGTTGCAAAAAGGAAAAAAACAGTAGAGATTTTGCATAACACCGAATATAAAAAGTTGCCAGAGCATATAAAGGAGGCGCAGACGTGAACGATCTTATTTCTATTTCTAAGAGCAAAAAGATCATGGCAGTGTTTACAGCGGTCATGGTTGCTGTTTTGCTGCTTCTTTCTGGCTTTTTTATCATTACGCATACAGAACATGAGTGTATTGGCGAGGACTGCCCGGTCTGTACCCAGATGGAAAGCTGTGAACACGAGATCCGTCTGCTTACACAGGCAGTGGGAATGGGAGATGTGCTTGCCTTTGCCTATATATTAACAGAAATAATCATTCTTTTATATCTGGCCGGACTCGAATTATGTCCGGTGTCTTTAGTCAGCTTAAAAATCCGTTTAAATGATTAAAATATTCCGGAACAAAATACAGTATTATGCATTCAGTATGTATATTTGAAAGGAATATAAGCATTATGAAGAGAAAATTGAATATTATAGCCGGTGCGCTGATGATGACAGCGTTTATTTGTGTACCCATGCTTTCAGGCTGCTCTAAAACAAAGAGTGTATCAACTGAGATAACAGTAGAAAAGGCAGCAAAAAAGAGTGAAGCAGTTTCAAAAGACGGAACCGTTGAGACTGAAAAGGAGGCAGAAGAAAGCAAATTGAAGGTAATGGCAAGCTTCTACCCCATGTATGACTTTGCAGTTAAGATTGGTGGAGATAAGGTTAAGGTAATGGATATGGTTCCGGCTGGCACAGAGCCACATGACTGGGAGCCGGCAGCTACAGATATTAAAAATCTGGAAGATGCAGATGTGTTTGTATATAGTGGGGCAGGTATGGAGCACTGGGTAAGTACAGTTCTGGCAAGTCTGGAAAATAGAAATCTGGTTTCTGTTGAAGCATCAGAGGGGATTACTTTGCGTCTGGGTCATGAGGAAAAAGAAGAGCATGAAGAAACTGATGAGGATCATGGGCAGTATGATCCTCATGTCTGGCTAAGTCCGTTAAATGCAAAGAAGGAAATGGAAAATATCAAAGATGCTTTTGTAAAAGCAGATCCGAACAACCAGTCTTACTATGAAGCAAATTATACAGAATATGCAGCTAAATTTGACCAGCTGGATCAGGAGTATAGAGATACTATTTCTGGGCTGACAAACAAAAATATTGTAGTTGCCCATGAAGCATTTGGTTATCTTTGCGATGCCTATGGTTTAAAACAGGTAGGAATTGAAGGACTGTCCCCTGACTCAGAACCAGATCCGGCCAAAATGGCAGAAGTCATTGATTTTGTAAGAGAAAATCATGTAAAAGTGATCTTCTTTGAAGAGCTGGTCAGCCCAAAGGTGGCAGAAACCATTGCGTATGAAACAGGTGCGTCAGCAGAAATGTTAAATCCATTGGAAGGACTTGGTGATGAGGAATTGGCAGCAGGAGAAGATTATTTTTCTGTGATGGAAAGCAACTTAGAAAAGTTAAAAGCAGCTTTAGAGTAAAAATAACAGACCATTTATAAATAATTCTAAAAGCACAAAACAGACCATTTAGACAGACAGGAGTATGGAAATGGACACCATAGAAGTACAGATACAGAAATTTTCTTATGGAAATGTTCAGGTATTAAAACAGATTCAATTTACGGTTCCAGAAGGCACTTTTTGTGTCCTTCTGGGTCAGAACGGAGCAGGAAAAAGTACATTGTTAAAGCTGATGTTAGGAGAAATCTCTCTGGATGAACAGGGAGCGATCCGGTTGTTTGGGCAGAATGTCTGCCAGTTTCATAGCTGGTCAAAGATTAGCTATGTACCTCAGGGAGAAATGGCGTCATATCAGAATTTTCCTGCATCAGTAGAAGAAATCGTTCAGGCTAATTTATATACCAGGATTGGAAAATTTCGCTTTGCCGGTAAAGAAGAAAAAGAAATGGTACAACAGGCACTTGCTGGGGTGGGGATGGGAAAATTTTCCAAAAGACTGATCGGAAAGCTGTCCGGCGGACAGCAGCAGAGAGTACTTTTAGCAAGGGCTCTTGTAAACAAACCGAAACTGCTTCTTTTAGATGAGCCTACATCTGGAATGGATGAGAACAGTACAGAAAATTTTTATGAACTTCTAAAAAAAATCCACAAGGAACAGGATGTAACAATCTTTATGATCACTCATGACAGGCAGAGAATGGAAGCGTATGCAGATACAGTATGGCTGTTGGAAGAGGGAAAATTGAGACAGATAAAAGGCTGCTGTGCGCAGAGAGACACTTTAAAAAAGGAAAAGGAATTGGAATATGGAGATGTTTAAATATGCATTTATGCAAAGGGCTTTTATTGTAGGCATCCTGCTGGCAGCAGTGATTCCCTGTATTGGCATAGTGGTAGTCTGCAAAAGACTGTCTATGATCGGAGATGCATTGTCCCATACTTCCTTAGCTGGAGTTGCCATTGGTCTGATCCTTGGGATAAATCCGGTGTTTACTGCTTCCGTGACCTGTGTGCTGGCGGCTCTCGGAATGGAGGGAATACGCAGAAAACTGCCTCGCTTTTCAGAAATGTCCATCGCCATAACCATGTCTGCAGGGATTGGACTGGCAGGTGTATTGTCTGGATTTGTAAAAAATACAGCAAATTTTAACAGTTTTCTTTTTTGGAAGTATTGTTGCAATCAGCAATGAAGAACTGTATCTTGTGGTCAGTATTTGTATGGCAGTTCTTTTGTTGTTTATATTGTTTTACAAAGAATTATTCTATATATCTTTGGACGAGAAAAGTGCTAGATTGGCAGGTGTGCCGGTTAAAATGGTAAATTTCCTGTTTACAGTGTTGATCGCAGTGACTGTATCCGTAGCAGCAAGAACAGTAGGTGCACTGATCGTGTCCTCCATGATGGTAGTGCCTGTAGCTTGTGCCATACAGCTGGGAAAAAGCTATCATCAGACGGTTCTTCTGGCGGTGATCCTGGATGTGGTATTTATGATTATTGGACTGAGTGCCGCCTATTATCTGGGATTAAAGCCAGGTGGGACTATTGTACTGGTAGGTGTGGTATTTTTAATGGTGGTGCTTATAGTAAAAAATATGCTGAACAGAAGTTGAATAATTGTTTTTATAAATGGGTCTGGCAGAAAGAAGGAACAGATATGACAGAAGCTTATATTATATCCGGATTTCTTGGGTCCGGAAAAACAACGCTTATAAAGACGATCATAAACACAGCTTTTAAAGGTAAGAAAATAGCTGTGATCGAAAATGATTTTGGAGAAGCAAGAATTGATGCCAGTCTCCTTGAAAAATACGATCTGAAAGTGAACAGCCTGACTGAAGGCTGCATTTGCTGCAGTCTGGCAGGTGATTTAAAAAAAACAGTGGAAATGCTACTGTCCAGTTATGCTCCAGAAGTGCTGCTGATAGAACCTTCAGGTGTAGGAAAACTTTCAGACATATTAAAATCATGTTTTTCGCTGGAAGATCAGGGAAAGCTCCAGTTGCAGCAGACGATCACAACGGTAGATGTGCGCTTTTTTGATAAATACAGAAAAAACTACGGAGAAATTTATGAGGATCAGATTCTTTATGGTGATATGATCCTTTTTAGTCATCAGAAAGAGCAGCCGAATCAGGTACTGACAGTTATGAAAAAGATAAAAGAACTGAATCCGGAAGCAAGGATAGAGACAGGTTCGTGGTCAGAGATACCAGGCAGAGTTTTCCGTTATGGATTTAAAAACAGCCGTATCCTGAAACTGGAATTGGAACAGGCAATTTCCATGAAACCTGTGCGGATCCGAAGAAAGGCAGACAGTGGAAGAGAACGGAAAATAGGCTTTTTCAGAAAGCATTTTGCAGGCGAGATTTTTTCTTCTGTTACATTAAAATGTGATCAGCCGGTTGCATTGGAAGAATTAAAAAGAAGAGTCATGTATGTTGTAAAGCAGGCAGAAGGTGAGATCCTTCGTGGAAAAGGGATCCTTTCAGCGAAAAATACAGCACAGGATGAGCCAAAAAATCTGGTTTTTCACTTTGTACCAGGATATTTAAGCATAGAACCTACCAGTGCAGAGTCAGATCAGGTATGTTTTATTGGAACTGGTCTGGACAGAGAACAGATAAAGGCTTTGTGGAATGAAGGTGTTTGAAATGAGAGCATTTACCTGGGTCATAACTGGTCTGTTGGATTCTGGAAAAACAACGCTTATCAACAGGCTGCTAAAAGAAGAACTGAGTGATACAAATGTTTTAGTTTTACAGTTTGAGGAAGGAGAAGAACCTCTTATTCAGGCAGACAATGTAAGAAAGCTTGTTTTCTCAAAAAAAGAACTGGAAAAAGAGCCATTTTCTGTAGCTGGAAAAGTTATTTTATATCTGGAAAAACAACCCGCAGATCTGATGCTGATAGAGTGGAATGGAATCGAGCATTTTCATACATTAGAAGAAATGTTTCTTTCTTCTCCAGCCCAAATGGTAGTAACGGTGGAACGGGTCATTTACGTGGCAGACGGAGGACACATGGAAAGCCGGATCATGGATGCCGGACTTCCCACATTTTCCCAGATTGCAGGAAGTGACTGTGCTTATATCCGCACAAAAAGCAGACATTCCCGGTCAGAAAGAAAAGAATTTTTACATAGCTGTAATCCAGGGATAAAAGTGTATACAAGCCATGACTGGAAGCATTTCAGAAGAGAATTTTTCGCTGTTAAATTTTATCCGGTCCACTGGCTTCTGATCATGATTACTTTTGTATTATTTTACATGGTGTTTTGTCTGCTGATGTACGAAACGGGAATAAATCTGGGCCGGTGGGCAGGTATTTTCCTGGGAGTGTTTTTACAGGCAGTGCCTTTTCTTGCTATAGGAGTTTTATTGTCATCCCTAATCCAGATATATGTACCTGCTGACTGGATCCAGAGACATTTTCCACAAAAAACATTTGCAGGTCAGATATTTGCTATTGTGGCTGGATTTTGCCTGCCAGTATGTGATTGCGCATCCATACCGGTTTTTAAAAGCCTGGTAAAAAAAGGAGTACCTGTGTCGGCAGCTGTCACATTTATGCTGGTATCTCCTGTGATCAATCCGGTAGTGATCTTGTCAACGTATTATGCTTTTAATGGAAATTATAAAATGATCGCTGCGAGATGTGGTCTTGGAATTTTATGTGCAGTAATCTGTGGTCTTACATATGCAATAAAGCCTTCAAAAAATCCTTTACTGGAGCAAAAAATGCCTCCCTCGGTTTTATGCGATGATTATACTTTCTGGCTGCAGCCAGATGTACGGATATCCCGCATAGAACAACTTATCCGGCATGCACAAAATGAAATTTTCTCTGTAGGAAAGTTTCTTATTGTGGGTATTTTGGTTTCTTCCTGTTTTCAGAACCTGTTTCAGACAACAATGGCAGCAGGAAAGGATGTAAGACCATGTGTAGCTCTTTTAATGATGATGTGCCTTGCTTTTGTACTTTCTCTTTGCTCTTCCTCTGATGCCGTAGTTGCCAGGAGCATGGCAGGAAGCTTCCCAGTAGGGGCAATCCTGGGATTTCTGGTATTTGGTCCGATGATGGATATTAAAAATGTGGCAATGCTGCTTTCAGGCTTTAAATCCAGATTTGTCCTTCGTCTTTTAATGACTGTATTTGTGGTATGTTTTACAGTGATAATGCTGTTTGTGTTTTTTGAAAACGGAGGGATCCGGATATGAAAAAAGAGCAGAGGGATAAAAGAAAAAACGAAAAAGAGGATTACAGAGAAAGAAACAGTATGGTTGCTGTAAATATTCAGGCGTTGGTTGAATGTACCTGTTATCTGATCTTTGGAATTTTGCTGTTTTATCTGACTTATTCTGGAAAATATTTAGAGTATGTAACTCCACGGATGAAACCATATCTATATGGATTGTCGGTACTTATGTTTATCTGGACACTGGCAGAAGGCCGTTTTTTACTGATACCCCGTTATAAAGCGAGGATCGCCCGGTCATTTATATTTATTATTCCCATTCTTTTAATGGTGATCCCACCAAAAACGCCAGAAGAAAGCGGGATGGCAGGATATGATGACAATGGGGTGTTTTCTTCCATAAAAAGAGACAGCAAGAAAGAAACGGAAGAAACAACACAGGCGGCTAAAACTGGTACTGAGGATGAACAGGAAACAGCTGCAGATCAGACAAAGGTATATAAAGAAGAAACAGCCACAGGAGCAGCAGATGTGTATACATCTGGAGCAGAAGAGGAAAATCCATGGTATGAGCTAAATGGACTTAATGAAGAAGCAAGAACCATAACGATTTCAGATGACGATTATTATACCTGGATGTATGAACTGAGTAATTACTATGAGAAATATATTGGCTGGACCGTTGAGATAAAAGGCTTTGTATATCGTAGTGAAGACATTACCCGAAAATGTGATTTTGTCCTGGTACGTCTGGCAATGTGGTGCTGCGCGGCAGACCTGACTCCCATGGGTTTTCTGATCAATGCAGAAAAGGGAGATCAGTTTCAGGATAATGAATGGGTGACTGTAAAAGGAACGCTTGGGATAACAGGGGATGGAAATTCCATTATTTTACAGGCTGAAAGCATAGAACCGGCACAGAAGCCGGAAGAGGAATATATTTATCCTTATTTTTGATGAAAAATAGAAAGTGAAAAAGGATCCATATAAATTATGAGAGTAAAAATAACATTAGAGTGTACAGAATGTCATGATAGAAATTATACAATGACGAAAAATAAACAGAAACATCCCGAGCGGGTGGAAATCATGAAATATTGTCCCCGCCTTCGCAAATATACGCTGCATAAAGAAACAAAATAAATACTAAAAATAGTTCACAAAAACTTCACAAAAAATTAGCAATCACCTCTTGACACTGCTAATAACAAGTGTTATATTACAACTAGAACAAAGAAAGGGAAGCAGAAAGGAACAAAGAGGAAAAGAAGTAAAAGGCCAAAGGTTCTGGAAGGTTTCCAAACATCCCAGGTTCCAAAAGATAGCAAGTAAAATAAAACATAGAGAGTTTAGGAAAAGGAGAGATGACTTATGTTAATGCCTAGTATTTTTGGAGAAGATTTATTTGATAACTTTATGAAGGATTTTCCATTTTTCGATGATAACGCAGAAAGCAATGTAGAAAAGAAGCTGTACGGCCGCAGAGGCAAGAACCTGATGAAGACTGATATCAAGGAAACAGAAGGCGGTTATGAGTTGGAAATGGATCTGCCTGGATTTACAAAAGATGAGATCAAGGTATCCCTGGAGAATGGTTATATGACCATCAGTGCAGCCAAGGGACTTGATAAAGACGAACAGGATAAGAAATCCGGCCGTTACATCCGTAAAGAGCGTTACGCAGGATCCTGTGAGAGAAGCTTCTATGTAGGTGAAGACATCACAGAGGAAGATATCAAGGGCGAGTTCAAACATGGTATCCTGAAGCTGTTCGTTCCGAAGAAGGAAGCAAAGCCGGCAGTAGAGCAGAAGAAGTATGTTTCTATTGAAGGTTAATGGGAACAGGGAGAAAGAGCTGGTCAACTAAATAAGGTCATAAGATTATAAGGTTATAAATAAGAGCCACCGGAAGAAGTGTAAAAGCTTTTTCCGGTGGCTTTTTATGTGGAATAGCTATTTGCTGCAATGATTTTTACTATAGCTTTGTTATAGGCTTTTTTTATAACAGGCAATAGAAAAACGCCTGTTGAAAAAAATGCTCACCATCTCTATAATACCAATTAACATATCAAAAAAGTATGTTAATAAAAAGCCGGGAGAGAGCATATGAGTGACAAGAAAAACAAAGACAACAGGAAAGAAGACACTAAGAGTAAGAAAAACATGAAAAAAACTCAGGAAATGCCAGTAAGTACAGAGCTAAAGACATTTCCACACAGCTGTACAGACTGTGGTGTGCTTAACTGTTCCAAACGGAACGCCTCTTATCCGGAATTTTGTCTTACAGAGAAGCTGACAGAAAAAGAATTGGAAAAAGTAGTTAAGCTTTATACAGAAAACGAAGAAAATAATAAAATAGCTATTGCCTCCGCTGAAGTGGAAGGTGGTTTTTATGGAAAATATACCCGCGTAGAGGAGATCATGGAAGTAGCAAAAAGGATTGGCGCAAAGAAGATCGGTATTGCAACCTGTGTAGGTCTGATTGAGGAAAGCCGGATCTTTGCAAGGATATTAAAATTAAATGGTTTTGATGTATACGGAGTGGCATGTAAGGTTGGTTCTGTAGATAAAACAGATATAGGTCTGGATCCGAAATATATATGTAAGACCGGGCCGGTGATGTGTAATCCTATTTTACAGGCAAAGCTGTTAAATAAAGCAGGAACCCAGTTAAATGTAGTAGTCGGGCTTTGCGTAGGCCATGATAGTCTGTTTTATAAATATTCCAAGGCACTGGCAACCACACTGGTTACAAAGGACCGGGTTCTGGCCCATAACCCGGTAGGTGCACTGTATCAGACACGAGCTTACTATAAACGGCTTTTACAGCAGCCATTGTGGGATGATGAAGGCGGTAAAAAAGAAGAGAAATAACACTCAAAAGTGATAATTACAATAAATATGTGAAAATTCATTAATGTGCAAAGTCAGTAAAAATGGAAAACAGAAAAAAAGCAGGAAAAAGCAGGAGGAAGCGATTATGAGAAAAAAATGGAATCCAGGTATCAGAGTATTTGCCGGAGTTGTACTTATAGCAGCTATTTTATCCGGCTGCGGCAGCAAAACAGCAGAGAGCGGATCAGCACAAAACGGGGAGCAGAATACAGAACAGAATACCATGCAGGATACAACAACCCAGGGAAATTCAGACAGTCAGAAGGTAAGAAAAGTATATGTAGCAGTAGGCGCCACTTTTGAGCCATATACATATATAGACGAAAACAATCAGCCGGCAGGTTATGATGTGGCTGTTTTACAGGAGATTGACAACCGCCTTCCGCAGTATGAATTCCAGATTGAAAACATGGAGCTTGCCAATATTTCCGTTGCCCTGGATGCAAAGAAGGTTTCCATCGGATCCCAGCAGTTTGAAAAGAATCCGGAAAGAGAAAAGAAATATCTGTTTACTAACGAAGGATTTGCCTCTTACAACAAACGTCTTGTATACAAAAAAGGAAGAGATGATATCCATTCCATTGATGATCTGGCTGGAAAGAAAGTAAGTGCCGGTCAGGGAAGCAACACAGCAGCGATCCTGGAAACATACAATGCAGAACATGATAACAAGATCGATATTGTATATTCCAATGGTGCTACTAGTGAAAGTATTTATGATGATGTAATGAATGGAAGGCTGGATGCTATTGTTGCAACTAAGAAGACATTTAAGAAATACAATGAAGCATTTGGCGGCTACGATATCAATGAAGACAGTTATTTCAGTGAGTCCCAGGTATATTTCATGCTGGCCCAGGGAGAGGAACAGCTTCGTGATGATATGGATACTGCTTTAAAGGCAATGAAAGAGGACGGAACTCTTACAAAGCTTTCCATTGAGTATACGGGAAGTGATTATAATTCAGAAGAATAGGAGTAAAAAATATGGATCTTTCCAGCATTTTCCGTTTTAGTGATATGTTGGAATATTTCCCGAAAATCTTGTCCCGTTTTCCTGTAACGCTTCTTATTGTAGTGGTAAGCGTTGCAGGGGGGCTGGTCCTGGGATTTATTCTGGCTGCGGCACGCATCTTTAAAATACCAGTGTTAAGAGAACTGGCAGCTCTTTATATTTCCTTTGTAAGAGGTACCCCGGTTCTGGTACAGCTATTTGTAGTATATTATGGACTGCCTCTTCTTGTGGCTCCTTTAGGAGTGGATATTAACCATTGGAGCAAGCTGTTTTTTGTACTGGTCACATATCTTTTAAATGATGGGGCATTTATGTCAGAGATCATCCGTTCTTCCATTGAAAGTGTCCCTAAGGGCCAGCGTGAAGCGGCAGCTTCTGTAGGACTTACTACATTTCAGGCTTACAAAAGGATCATTATCCCACAGGCATTTAAAATAGCAGTCCCTTCATTTGGAACCCGCATGATCGGATCTTTCCCCAGGCTGTTCCGGCAGCACTTCCCGTTCTTTGCAACAATGTGATCGGTCTTTTAAAGTCCACATCCATTGTATATCTTATTTCCGTAAATGATATTTTAGGAGCGGCTATTAATTCAGCGGCAGTGAACTTCCGTTATCTGGAGGCGTATATTGCAGTGGCTATTGTTTACTGGGCTATGTGCGTCTGCGTGGAAAAGCTGTTTTATGTAATGGAAAAACGGTATAAATATGCAGCAGGAGGTACGACATGATCGAGATCAAAGGTTTACATAAAGCATTTGGACAGAACCAGGTTTTAAAAGGTGTTGATATTACTGTAAATAAAGGTGATGTGGTGGTAGTGATCGGTCCAAGCGGCTCCGGAAAGACTACCATGCTGCGGTGTATTAATTTTCTGGAAAGAGCTGATGCCGGAACGATCACAGTGGGAGATATTACAGTAGATGCAGCAAAAGCAAAGAAAAAAGAGATTCATGAGATCCGCTTAAGGACTGCCGTGGTCTTTCAGAATTATAATCTGTTTGCCAATAAAACGGCTCTTGGAAATGTAATGGAAGGATTGACCCAGGCGCGGGGGGTATCCAAAGAGAAAGCAAAGCAGATTGCTCTTGATGCATTGGAAAAAGTAGGACTTAAGGATAAGGCTGATTTTTTCCCATTCCAGCTTTCCGGCGGACAGCAGCAAAGAGTGGGTATTGCCAGAGCGGTTGTGTTAAATCCGGACGTGATCCTTTTTGATGAGCCTACTTCAGCGCTGGATCCGGAACTGGTGGGAGAAGTGTTAAAAGTCATCCGTGATATTGCAAAAGAAGGGATCACCATGATCATTGTGACCCATGAAATGAGCTTTGCTTCTGATGCAGCCAATCGGGTGATTTTTATGGCCGGTGGTGTTGTAGTGGAAGAAGGAAAGCCGGATGAGATCTTTTCACACCCAAGAGAAGAAAGAACAAGGCAGTTTTTAGAGCGCGTGCTGCCAAAGTGAAGTGGTCTTATACCATCTAATGAGATAGAGAAAAACAAGCAACGCCCCAAGCGGTATTTGTTTTTCACAAGCCATTAACGAAGGTCCCGCCTGCGACAGCAGGCAATAGAGCACGTAAGTGCGGGCTAGTATAATCCACGATAATTACCGATCCATTACACGCAGGATAAATTTTCATGTGCAAGGAAGCTGAATGAGGCGATGCCGGTAGCATCGTCGATTGAAGCTGACGCGGCAGATGGAAATTTAGACAAGTGAAAGGGGCGGATAATTTTGTGGATTATACTAGCAAGAAAGGAGTCCTCAATGAAGATTGATTTTAACCGACAGATAAACAGAAAACATACCGACTGTGCCAAATGGGACGGTCAGGGCGGGGATTATATCCCGCTATGGATCGCGGATATGGATCTTCCGGTGGCAGAACCTGTTTTAGAAGCATTGAAAAACCGCCTGGAGCATCCATTTTTTGGCTATACATTTCCAGGCGAAAGTGTGTATCAGGCAGTTATTTCTTATTACAAAGATCGTTATGCTTTTGATGTGAAAAAAGAATGGATCGTTTTTAATCATGGAGTAAATACAGGAAATAATATTGCTGCCAGAGCTTTGGGCGGCACCATTATGGTAGCAACACCTATGTATCCCCATATTAACCAGAAATTGTCCAAGGAATCAGGAAAGCCGGTGGTACGTGTACCTTTAAAACAGGAAAATGGACAATATAACTTTGATTTTGAAGCAATGGAAAAGGCAGTTACGGAGGATGTGACTACATTTGTGCTTTGCAGCCCACATAATCCGGTGGGACGTGTATTTACCAGAAAGGAACTGGAAGAGCTGTTTGAGTTTGCTGCCAGACATGACATTGTGGTGGTTGCAGATGAGATACATAGTGATCTGGTTTTAGAGGGGCAGCATATTCCGGCTATTACCTTAGGCGAAGAGGAAAGGCAAAGAGTGATCCTTCACCACTCAGCAAGCAAAACTTATAATATCCCTGGTCTTCCGCTGGCGTTTGCTGTTATTCCTAATGAAGAGTTAAGACATAAATATGAAGAAGTGGCAGCCACAATGCATGCTCCTTTTGATACTCTTTCTTTTATTGCTTTTGAGGCAGCTTTTACGAAAGGGGAAGAATGGAGACAGGAATTATTGAAATATCTGAGGGAGAACAAGAAATGGCTGGATGAGCGGATCAGCCGGATCCCGGGGCTTTCCATCTGCCACAGTGAAGGTACTTATTTAGGATGGATCGATGCAAGGGAAACGGGGGTAAGTGATCCGGCCGGATTTTTTATGAAAGAAGCTGGTGTGAAATTCAATGATGGAGATTCATTTTCAGCACCAGGCTTTGTACGTGTGAATTTTGCATGCCCAAGATCTTACCTGGAAGAAGCTTTTGACCGGGTGGAGAAAGCTTTACAAAGTAAAAACGTCTAAAAAAATTGCAGGAAAAGAGGATGAGGTACATAAGGCGCATCCTGGCGAAAAAAGACCTGTTTTGCTCCGTCGCTTTTTGTCAGATCTGCGATACAAACTCACATGCTGCGCATGTTCAGACAGTGTATCACCGACCTGACGCTATACTCACAAAACAGGTCTTTTTTCTGAAATGGATGCTTCTCATGTACCTCATCCTCTTTTCAGCTAGTACATCGTTTCGTAAATAACTGTAATGATCACGCAGGATGCGGATTTGAGTGTGCAGGTTTAAAAACGCAGGCGTAGCGGGCTACGCTGAGGCTTTTAGACCTGTGCAATCAGATTCGCAGACAAGTGAGTGGTATAGTTATTTCGAAAACGCTGTACTAGTTTCGTAAATAACTGTACTGATCACGTAGAATGCGGATTTGAGTGTGCAGGTTTAAAAATGCTGGCCTATGAAATAGAATTTACCGTATAACCTGCATCTTCTACTGCCTTTTTCAGCACCTTCTCATCAACCTCACGGTCATAAGAAATAACAGCTCTTTTTCCCTTTAAGCTGACATTTGCAGATACACCGTCTATCTTGTTTAAAGCATGCATTACACAATTTACGCAATGTTCACAGGTCATACCTGAGATCTGCATGATCTTTTCACCGACCACAGGGCCTTCCAGTTTACTTGGCTCTTCTTTCACCTCACTGACTCCGCCGCCACAGCACGGGCTTTCGCCTTTCATATGTTTGATAGTGCCTCTGACAGCGAACACTGCGATCAGGATCAATATAAGTATTACGATTACATTAACCATTTTTATGTCCCTTTCGTTTCTGTAACAGGTCTGTACTGCCTACTTTTCTTCGCGGAATTTCTTATCTCTTGCTTGTTCCCGCTTTTTCTGGATATATTTTACTCCCTGGTAGATCCCCATTCCCACTACGTAGATGATAATAAGGGCAACTACCATATAAAGCATGGAACCAGATGAATTTCCCATTTTTCTGTTCCTTTCTAAACATACATAACGTACATATCACCAGAAAATAGCACCATCATAAATACAGGTCCATTGCTGCGTGTAAATACAGACAGCAACTGGATCAGTGCTTTTTCATCGTTTTATGAACGTCCCCATGATGTGCATGAACACTTCCACAACTGCTGCAATGTCCGCTGCAGCCGCCGCAGCCACCGCCACAGCCACTTTTTCCGCTTCCACAGCTGCTGCAGCTGTCCTTTAACGCACCGGTACGTTTCCAGTAAATCACCAGACCACAGTAGCCAAATATAAGGAGCAATATAATTACATTTGCTATCATAAATATTCCCTTCTTTCTTCTTGATGTTCTCTCGGAAACATAAAACGATAAATATCTGCCGGATCCATTTTACCACAATGCAGCAGTTTTAAAAAGGGACCGGATGTTATCACCCGGACCCTTTCATTATGCCGGTATGTACCGACTGATACTTTTATAAACTTGCGGACTGTACAGAGCGCTTGGAATAGGTCTTCTGATCCTTATATGGATCTGGACGGAACAGCATGTACAGCATGAACAGCAGCACTACGAATGCCACAACTGTACCTGCGCCGAAGGAACCATAGAATAAGAAGCTGCCGATCTGGTATACACAAAGAGTAACAGCGTAAGAAAATACATTCTGGAACAGGATCGCAAACCAGAACCACTTTCTGTCCTGCATCTGCTGGGCCATTGTCGAAATAGCTGCAAGACACGGAGAGTCAAGAAGGTTAAACAGCAGGAAGCTGAATCCGGCTAAAGCGGTTGGGAACCACATTCCAACACCTTCTGCAACGGTTTCTGCATCTTCAACGTCACCGGCAACATTTGCAAGTACGCCCATGGTAGAAACGATACCTTCTTTTGCACTGAAACCGGAGATCGCAGCTGCAACCGGCTGCCACTCGCCCCAGCCAAGAGGAGCAAAGAGAGGCGCGATCGCACCGCCAATGATAGCCATAAGGCTGTCTGCGGAATCTTCAACAATACCAAAGGAACCATCAGCAAATCCAAAAGTAGAAAGCAGCCACATTACTACGCAGGCAAGGAACAGGATAGTACCAGCCTTGATGATGAAGCCTTTCAGTCTTTCCCAGACATGCATCAGAACAGTCTTAGCAGATGGGATATGGTACTGTGGAAGCTCCATAACAAATGGAGCCGGTTTTCCGGAGAATGGTTTTGTTTTCTTTAACATGATAGCTGCTACAAGAACAGCTACGATACCTACAAAGTACATGATAGGAGCCATCATGCCAGCTACATCCCAGCCAGTTACATAACCAGCCATAACGCCGCCCATTAAAGCGATTACAGGAAGTTTAGCACCACATGGGATAAAGGTTGCTGTCATAATTGTAAGTCTTCTGTCGTTATCCTGCTCAATGGTCTTGGAAGCCATGATACCTGGGATACCACAACCAGAGGAGATCAGTAACGGGATGAAGCTCTTACCGGACAGACCAAAGTGACGGAATACACGGTCCATAACGAATGCGATACGTACCATGTAACCGCAGTCTTCCAGGATGGAAAGGAACAGGAACAGGATCGCCATCTGAGGAACGAAACCAAGCACTGCTCCCAGACCGCCGATGATACCATCAACAACCAGGCTTAAGATCAGGTCACTTGCACCGGCATTTTCAAGGAATCCGCCTACAACTTCCTGAATAGCACCTACGAATGTATCGTTAGTCCAGTCAGTTACGAATGTACCTATTGTAGTTACAGAGATGTAATATACGATCCACATTACCAGCATAAAGATCGGAATACCTAAGAAACGGTTGGTAACGATCTGGTCGATCTTATCAGATACGGTCAGCTTCTCGCCGCTCTTCTTAACAGCAGTCCCAACTACCTTCTGGATGAATTTGTAACGCTCATCAGTTACAATACTTTCCATATCGTCATCATGAGCTTCTTCGATGGCTTTTCTTGCGTTCTCAACAATAGACCTGCCGGAAGCAGAAAGAGGGGTGCTCTCAACTACCTTGCTGTCATTTTCAAGAAACTTAACAGCATACCATCTCTTCTTGTTCTCAGTGATGTCTGCCGGCAGTACGCCTTCAACCTCAGCTACTGCTGCTTCTAATTCCTTAGAAAAGATCTCCTTAGGAAGATCAGCTTCTTTCTTCTTAGCAACCTTAACTGCTTCGTCGATCAGCTTATCAAGACCGGTCTGCTTCAATGCAGATGTTTCAACGATCGGACAGTCAAGAAGCATGGAAAGACGCTCAATGTCGATCTTAATACCTCTCTTGGCAAGCAGATCTGCCATATTTAATGCGATCACTACCGGAATACCGGTTTCGATCATCTGGGTGGTCAGATATAAGTTACGCTCGATGTTTGTTGCGTCAACCAGGTTTACAATAACGTCCGGATCATCCTTTAACAGATAATCACGGCTGACAACTTCCTCCAAAGTATAAGGAGACAGTGAATAAATACCCGGAAGGTCAGTAACGATCACTTCTTCGCTCTGACTCTTGCTTTTTAATTTTCCCTCTTTTTTCTCTACCGTAACACCAGGCCAGTTACCAACATACTGATTGGCACCTGTTAATGCATTAAACATAGTTGTTTTTCCGCAGTTTGGGTTTCCGGCAAGCGCGATCTTAATTGCCATTTTTCATTTACCTCCATGAGTCCATTGCAAAGGACTCTTTTTAATTCTCACGGTGTGTTGTGTCCGTTTATTTTACTTCTACACACTGAGCATCATTTTTTCTTACAGAAAGCTCATAACCTCTTACTGTAATTTCAACAGGATCTCCTAAAGGAGCAACTTTTCTAATATAAAGCTCACTTCCCTTTGTGATCCCCATGTCCATAATACGACGTTTGTAAGCGCCATCACCTGTGATCTTAGTCACTACTACAGTGCTTCCAACTGCTGCATCACCTAAAGTCATTGCTATGTCTCCTTTCTTCTCTTTGTCATGTTCATTTATGGCTATATCACCCTTAGGCAACATGTCCATTTAAACCATGATATGTCTTGCCATATCCTGATTTATTGCAACTCTTGAATCCTTAATATTGACAATAACATTTCCACCGATGGCAGATACAACTGTGATCTCTGCTCCGGCAACAAATCCCAGGTTTTCAAGAAAACGCTTTGTTTCTTCATTTCCGCCTACTTTGCGGATGGTATTTGCTTCTCCGATCGAAGCCATTGTTAAAGGCATCTTCTTCACTCCTTTTTTCAAGTTAGTTTTTCCTATTCAAGGTTAGTCATTGCTACCCCGATCATCTTAGTTAGAATACGCTAATTTAAGTTAGTTGTCAATAACGCAGACTATTTATATGCTGATAATATTTCTCAATAAGGTGCATTTTTTTTATTTTTGCTGTATAATTCATAAAGATGTTGGGGGCAAAAGGTATTTTGACCCCTCTGATACCGAATTGCTACGTGCTTTGCACTCCCGCAATTCTTCATAAATAAACTGCCGTCAGCCACAAAGGAGAGCTTCTATGACATTACAGCAAATGCGATATTTTATTGGTGCTGCTGAATCCGGTTCGATCAGCGAAGCCGCTAAACGATCTTTTACTGCCCAGTCCAGCATTTCCGGTGCTATTAAAGAAGTGGAAAATACCTATGGAATCACTGCTTTTGTAAGGGACAGCAAAGGTGTCCGCCTTACCAGAAGCGGAGAAGAGCTTCTTATCGAATTTAAAGGAATATTAAACCGTCTGGACTACCTGGACGAAAAATTCAATGGTTCCAAAGACCGTCCTTTAGGTTTATCTGTTTCCTCCCAGCATCATATCTGCGGTATGAATTCTTTTGTATCGATCATCAACAGCCTGAATACAGGTGCCGAACCTTATCACTGCGGTTTTCACGAATGCCGCACATCTGAAGTTATGGACCGGGTAGAACGCGGTCTGGATGATCTTGGCATCGTTTTTGTTACAGAATACAGCAAGGGCCAGATGATGCAGGAGTTAAGGAACAGAAGCATCATTTTCAATCACATTACCTATCAGACTTCCCATGTATACATATGCCGCAACCACCCTCTTGCTGGCAGCCGTGAAATCGACATGGAAGATCTGATCCAGTATCCTTTTATCACCTATGACCGGTCTTCAGATACGAATCCCGCTTATACTGACCTGATCGTCCCTTATCATCAGTTAAACAGGGTGATCCAGGTTTCTGACCGGGCTGCTTCTTATTCTGTTATGCGTTACTGTCAGGGATTTGCTGTAGGAAGCGGCTACCGGCCATTTGATGATAACTACAGCGATATCGTTTCCATTCCTATTAAAAACGGGCTGCGTCTTGAAATAGGTTGGATCGTACGCCAAAAATATACTCTTTCTGATACAGCCAGCCGTTTTGTTGATCTTTTAATGCAGGTCGAATCAGTTGTCCTGTGATCTTAAAGACGGTTTTCGTAAAAAGCGATGGAAATCCATCGCTTTTTGACGTATTCGCAGAAAACGCTTCCTGTGTTATGTTTAAATCACAAAAATAATTTCTGCACAGACAGAAGAAAGGGGTATCTTGTATGGAAAAGTTAAAAGCTGTTATTAACAAGTACTGGAAGGTTTATGTTGCAGCCCTGATCATTGCTGCGGTCTGCGATCTGATCGGTACACTTAAGTTCAATATTGGAATTGGTACACTTACCTTATTTCCAATGGTATTTGCCACGATCTTTGGAGGACTTTTAGGACCAGACGCCTTTAAGCTTTTCAAAACAGAAGAATCAAAGCTTGGAGGAAGCCTTGTTTTAGTAGCCCTTGCACCTTTTATGGCAAAAATGGGAATCTCAGCAGGTGGAAATCTTGCAAAACTGGTTGCTGTAGGACCTGCGCTTCTGCTGCAGGAATTTGGTAATCTGGGAACCATCCTTATTTCACTTCCTCTTGCACTGCTGCTTGGTCTGAAAAAAGAAGCTATCGGTGCCTGCTATTCCATCAACCGAGACTCCAACCTTGGATTAACCACTGATATCTTTGGACCGGATGCCCCGGAAACCCGCGGAACCTTTGCTGTATATATTGTTGGTTCTGTTATTGGTACCGTTTTTATCAGTATCCTGGCCAGCATCGTAGCTTCCTGGCATATTTTTGATCCTATTGCCCTTGGCATGGCCTGTGGTGTAGGAAGCGGATCAATGATGACTGCCGCTGCCGGAACATTAGGTGAGATCTACCCGCAGCAGGCTGAAAGTATTATGATCATGGGCGGCGCCAGTGATATGCTTACTGGTATCACCGGAATTTATATGGGAACATTCGTAGCTCTTCCTCTTACTAAAAAACTGTATGCAATACTGGAACCTAAAATCGGTCACAAAAACAATAAGGAGGCTAAATAATGGTCAGAAAATACTTTTTACAGCAGCTTGGACTGCTTATCATGGTTTCTGTTATCATGGTACTCACAAATATACTGGGCTACAAAATGCCGGTAGGTGATTCCATTGCCGGGATCCTGGTATTATGCGCTATTGCTCTCTTCGGACTTACAGTAAGTAAATTTATGAGCCAGTTTATAAAGCTTCCATCTATGATGTATGTATCTCTTACCGGACTGCTTCTTGCATGCCCTATCTCACCGGTAAAAGACTTTGTGATCGGTGTTACATCCCAGGTTGCATTTATGGCTCCTACCACTGCATTAGGCGCATTTGCCGGGATTTCACTTGGAAAAGACCTGAAGGATTTTGCTAAAATGGGATGGAAACTGGTGCTCATCACCTTATTTGTAATCACCGGAACATTTATTTTCTCTGCCTTAGTAGCAGATGTTATCTTAAAACTTACAGGTGCCATTTAACATGAGCGAGGTAAATTTATATGGAAAAATATGATATTTTAATTAAGAACTGTCAGGTTTTAAACCCTGATATGACGGTTTCATCTACCTGTTCTGTAGGAATTAAAGACAGCTGGATCAAAAAGATCGGTCCTACAGATGAATTGATCACCGACAGCTCTGCCAGTGAAATAATCGATGGCAAAGGAAAGCTTGTCATGCCCGGCATGGTAGATGGCCATACACATACCTGCCAGCAGCTTTTAAGAGGGCGTGTTGCCGATGAATATCCTATGGTATGGACCCGTTTCCTGGTTCCTTTTGAAAGTAATCTCCAGCCAGAAGATTCTTATATCAGCGGCCTTCTGGCATGTCTGGAAATGATCAAAAGCGGAACAACTGCTTTTGCTGATTCCGGCGGTGTACATATGGACCGGGTTGCAGATGCAGTCATTGAATCTGGCATGAGAGCTGCCATTGCAAAATCAACCATGGATATGGGAAATGCCATTACTGGTGCAATGAAAGAGACAGCTAATGAGGCTATCGAAAACACAAAGAAACTGTATCAGAAATATCAGGGGGCTGGCGATGGCCGTGTTGATATCTGGTTTGCTATTCGTCAGGTAATGACCTGTTCCAGGGAACTGATCGCCATGGTAGGTGAATCTGCTAAAGAATTCCATACCGGCATTCATGCCCATCTGTGTGAACATAAAGACGAGGTCAGCTTCTGCCTGCAGAATTACCAAAAACGCCCTGCAGAATTTCTGGAAGAAATGGGCATTCTTGGTCCTAATCTTCTGACTGCCCACAATGTAATGCTGTCAGATCACGATATTGCGCTGATGGCAGAACGTGGTGTGAAAATGATCCATTGCCCAAGAGCCAACCTGGCAAACCACGGTTTTCCAAAAGCTCCCCAGATTCTGGAAGCCGGTGCAAGCCTTGGCTTAGGCTGCGATGGTGCTGCACCTTCCAATCTGGATATTTTTGACGAAATGAAGGTTCTTCGCTATGCTATGATGGCTTACTGGGGAATTCCATCTTTTAATCCTGTAGTCATGACCTGTCCTACACTTTTAAAGATGGCCTCCCAGGGCGGTGCAAATGCTCTTGGACACGGTGATATCCTTGGATCCGTTGAAGAAGGCAAGAAAGCTGACCTGATCCTGTTAAATATTGACCAGCCTCATATCACTCCAAGCCAGAATCTGGTAAATACCATTGTAGATGCTGCAAACGGACATGATGTAACCGATTCTATCATCAACGGCAAGATCGTAATGAAAAACCGTGAGGTCCTTACTCTGGATGAAGAGCGTATCCGCTTTGAAGCTGAAAAGCATATGAATGATATTATTAAACGTGCATACTAAAATATAAAAAAATGGCGGCACTGTTTCCTGTTTTGGAAACGGGCCGTCATTTTTACAGCATTTTCTGATCATATATAAAGCTGCTTTACATTTTTTTTATTACCGGTTCACCACATTCACCGGATTTCCATCTAAAAACTGTTTAAGATTTTCCACAGACATGTCCATGATCCTCTGCCTTGCTTCCTTTGGCGCCCAGGAAATATAAGGGGTGATGATGCAGTTTTTAGCTTTCAGAAGAGGATTGTCACCCTTAATAGGCTCTGTACTTACCACATCCAGTCCTGCTGCATATACTTTTCCACTGTTTAATGCATCTGCCAGGTCTTTTTCCACGATCAGCTGTCCACGGGAGTTATTAATGATGATAACTCCATCTTTCATCCTGGCAATATTATCTTTATTGATAATGCCTTCTGTAGACGGGAACAATGGGCAATGAAGCGAGATCACATCTGATTTTGCAAATATCTCATCCAGTTCCACATACTCAGCAATATCACGTCCTTTATCATTTGGATGGGAATCATAAGCCAGTACATTCATACCCATTGCCTTTGCTATTGTTCCTGTTTTCTGTCCAATACGGCCAAAACCGATGATCCCCAGTGTTTTTCCTGCCAGTTCGATCAGCGGATAGTCCCAGAAGCACCAGTCTGGGGCATTCTCCCATCTGCCCTCTTTTACAGCCTTATCATGATGTCCGATGCGATGGCAGATCTCTAAAAGAAGAGCAATGGCAAACTGTCCTACACAGTCCGTTCCATAGGCAGGAATATTGCTGACAACGATCCCTTTTTCTTTTGCATAATTAACATCGATCACATTGTAGCCTGTTGCAAGGACACTGATAAACTTAAGATCAGGGCATGCGTTCATAGTCTCTTTTGTGATGGGTGTTTTATTGGTAAAAACGACCTTTGCATTGCCAATACGCTTCACTGCATCCTCTGCCGGTGTTCTGTCATAAACCATCAATTCTCCGTATTTTTTCATCTCATCCCAGGAAAGATCTCCCGGATTTTCTGTATATCCATCAAGTACAACTATTTTCATCTATATGTCTCCTTTGTATGTAATGTACTTACAAAATCTTTTTATACTATAGTCTTATTGTTTCTTTATCCCATCCCGATACATCGACGGTGAAACCCCAGTGACATTCTTAAATGCCCGGTTAAAGTGGGCGGCATCTTCGTAGCCTACTGCCAGGGCAATGTCTAAAAGCTTCAGGGACGGATCTTTCATCAGTTCTTTGGCTTTTGTCATGCGCAGCTGCAGTATGTAATCTCTTACAGTCATATCCAGCTGCTTTTTAAACAGGCTGCTGAAGTAGTTGGGGTGGAGATGGAACTGGGCAGCGATATCGGAGAGGAGAAGCTGCTCAGAAAAATGCTTTTCCATATAGGCTTGTGCCTTTTTTACTACATATTCTTCTTTCTTTTCCTGCTGTTTTTTCAGCTGTTCCATGTAGATCAGCAGGATCTGTTCCATTTTCGGTTTTAACTGGCTGATGTGTGGCTGGCTTTTAATCTGGGCCGCCAGGTCGTTATTTGACAGCTTGTAGCTGGCTATAATGGGGATCAGAGCGGTATTTTTCTGCATTAGTGTATAGAGAAATGCAGACAGCACCTGTTTAAACTGTTCTTTTGCCATAGCTTCCTGGGATAAATGGGAGAAGATCTCCTGGATCTTATCTTTTGTACCCTCTTCGTCCATAGACAAAAGCCCGGCAGAAAGATGTTCCAGTTCTTTTCCCAGATCTTCTTTTGTATAATACGGTTCTTTCGCCGGAAGATCAAAATAATCCCCCTGTGGTGTCTGCCGCACCGTGTTTATCTCTTCTGCCTGCAGCTTTACGGAACTGTCTTTTAACCGCGGGATCAGCAATCTGAGCATGGACACAAAATTCTGTATATTCACAGGCTTTAACAGATAATCATAAGCCCCCAGCCTCAGGGCATTGCGGATATAGGTATAATCATCATATCCACTGAGCATGATCACCACACTGGGAATCTGGTTTTTGCTGATCAGCTCCAGAAGACTGATGCCATCCAGTTTTGGCATGCGAATGTCAGAAACGATCACATGGTAATATTCTTCTGTAAGGAGTTTTAATGCATCACTTCCGTCGCAGGCACTGGATATGGCAAAGATATTTTCAAAGTTTTGCTTTATAATACTCCCAAGACCATCTACAATATTCTGGTCATCATCTACTAATAGGATCCGGTACATCCTGTTCCTCCTTCTTCGTCCGCTCTTCTTCCATATCATCACTCATGTTATCTTTCCATGGAAAACAAAGCATGATTATAGTTCCCATTCCTTCAGCACTTTCAATGGATACCTTATACTCCGGACCATAGTTTAAGCTGATCCGCCTGCATACGTTACGGAGTCCGATGCTGTTGCTGGAAGGACTGTCTATATCATGGCGCAGCATCTCTAACTGTTCTTCACTCATACCACATCCATCATCGGAAACCTGGATATATAGGCGGTCCTCGTCTCTATATCCCAAAATATCAATATGCAGGATCTGATGACTGTCTGTAATACCATGGATCACTGCATTTTCCACAATAGGCTGGAATACCAGCTTTAAAACATGGCAGGAATACAGCTCCCTGTCAATGCAGATGTTAAACTGGATCCGTTCATTGTACTGGTATGCAAGAATAGCCCGGTAGATATTTAACTGATGGATTTCTTCTTCCAAAGGCACTTCTTTTGTGGTATTCCGAAGGCCATACTGGAGATTCTGCCCTAACAGTTCTGCCATGGTAGCTGTTTCATAATCCTGGCACATATAAGCCTTCATGTGCATGATCTCCAGAGTATTATACAGATAATGGGGATTGATCTGGGTCCTTAAAAGCTGCAGTTCTGTTTCCTGTTTTTCTTGTTGCTTTACAAATACCTCATGGATCAGCAGATCAATACGTTTTGACATTTTATTAAAAGAGGATACCAGAGTCTGAAATTCCTCTGGAAGTCCTTCTTTTGAAACTTTATTTATGTGACCCAGTTCAAAATGATTGCAGGCTTCGATCAGACGGTTTAATGCCTTTAAGATCCGGCCTACCATCTGAAAGATCAGAAATATGATCCCACCTAAGATCATACCTATGGGAATGATATTTAACATCTGGATCCTTCCCATATTTCCAAAAATGTCAGACAAAGGAGTCTGTAATACCAGAGTGTAGCCATTAGCGTGGCCGATCACATTGTATACACAGGAGTTTTTATCACTGTGCTTTAATTTTCTGCTCTGGTAATTTTCTTTTCGTTCTGTTTTTTTCAGATTTTCTTTTACAAATCCCTGATAGCTTTCTTCCTGTTCTATATTTCCGTACAAAAGCTTCCCATCTTTATATACCGCAAATCTCTGATTAGGTGTCTGACGGTTCTGCTCAAAATAATTCTCCAGATAAGAAGTATCTATTCCTGCCACGCAATAGCCTACGATTTTGATCGTATTCAGGTCCAGAATGCCTCTGCCAATACACAATGAACCGCCGTCACGCATATTCATACCCGATCCTCTAAATTCCTGCGCAGCTATGAGAAGAGGCCTACCTGTTTTATAAGCAGAAATTTTTTTATACCATTCTGCCTTTTCCTTATCCAAAAAGCTAATTCCGTAATTTGCCCCTTTTGAAGTGTATACGCCATTTCCTTCAAGATCATAAAGAGCAATAAAGCTGGTAGAGTCTGTTGTGAAACGGTTCTGGGCCTGAGTATTAAAATACGAATAAAAACGGAAATTTTTAAGGATCGGGCCTTCCCTTAGTGTACTGCACAAATAGGGGTCATTATTCTGGGTATATAACTGAGCCGGGAAAAAAGTGGCCTGTTCCAGTTCTTTTACAGATATCTCTACCCGGTCTAACAGCTGCTCTCCTGTCTGGAAATACCGATGGGTAGCCATATTATAATTCTGGTAGGCACTTACAGTTACAAGATAACATAAAAATGCCATGGTAAGGAATATCTGCAGGCCTGCCAGAAGGATCAGCCATTTTTTAATTGAATCTGTTTTTGTCATATTTTTCTTTATATCTTTCCAATTCACTATATATCTTTTCGCTTTCTGCCGTTTTTTCATATATCCATCGCACCTCTTTATATAAAAATATACAACAATCTTTGAAAATGGCAAGTAAAATTTGAATATGGTATTTATAATTTCCCTGAAAAAGCTTATACTTTGGCTACAAGTTAAAGCTGTATAAAAACCATATGTGAAAGGGGAAACATTATGAAAAAAAGATTTACAGCATGTATGATCGGAGCCACTCTTTTAACAGCTGCACTGACCGGTTGCTCAGGAGGAAAGACCGCTGATGCTCCTGCTTCCAGTGCAGACCAGACCACAACTGCCGAAGCTGCCAGCACAGATGCTGCTTCCGAAGGCAAAGTAGCCATTGAGTTGTTCTATCAGAAACCAGAAAACGTAGAGCTTTACAACACTCTGGTAAACAAATTCATGGAAGAAAACCCGGATATACAGGTAAACCTTACTCTGGCTGAATCCACCACAACTACACTGATCTCCCGTGTAGCAGCAGGAAACATTCCGCAGTTAGTATCTGTATTCCCATGGAACGCATCCTATAAAGATATGTTCAGGGAAGGACTTTTCATGGACCTGACGGATCAGGACTTTATGAAACGTGTAACTCCTTCCGTTCTGGAACGCTGCGAAGTGAACGGAAAACAGTACTCCCTTCCGCTGACCACCAACTCCTTTGGTCTGTACTACAACGTAGATATTTTTAATGAACTGGGACTTACCATTCCAAAGACCATGGATGAAATGTGGGGTGTATGCGACAAGTTAGTTGAAGCCGGCATCCAGCCATTCTCCTTCCCGGATAAGAAAGCAGTCCGCATCAACCAGCAGTTTGACCGTATGCTCATTGGCTGTGTGGACCATGACTTCTATAGCAAGTGTGATGAACAGATCAACGGCAGCTACAACATTAAAGATGATCCTAATATCCGCAAATATGCAGAAACCATCTTAAAGCTGCGTGAATATGCAAATCCTGATTCTCTTGGATATGATGACGAACCTGCTTACGAAGAATTTACCAGTGGAAAATCTGCTATGTACATTGATGGTTCCTGGGCAGTAACTACATTCGAGACCATGAATCCGGACCTGAATTTCAACTGCACCGCTATTCCTGCTATTACAACTGATGATTTCTGGATCGCTGGTACTGTTGATACTGCTTATTCTATTTCTGCTGACTGTACACCAGAACAGCAGGATGCATGCATCCGCTTCCTTGATTTCCTTGTACGTGAAGATATTGCACAGGAATTCAGTGACGGTGACAAAAACCCAACTCTGATCCAGGGTGTCGAATACAACGTTCCACAGCTTAAAGAGATCAACGACTACATTAACGAAGGCAGATTTGCTCCTTCTTTAGCAAGTATCTGGACACAGGATTTAAGAAACAGCCTGGTTGTATCTGTACAGGCCCTGATCTTAGATAAGGATGTAGATACCTTCTTAGACGAATTCCAGTCTTTAGTAGAAGAATACTATACTCCTGCTGAATCTGAATCCTAATTTTTCAATTCTTATGTATTCCTGGGATCTTTCTGTAATCCCAGGAATACATTCCCAAAAAACGGAGGCAGCATTATGAAATCAACCAAAAACCGTGATCGCAATATCACACACTTTTTATATGTACTACCGAACCTGATCATGTATTCCTTTCTCTCTATTGTTCCAATTGTCCTTGGGCTGTATTATAGCTTTACCAACTGGAACGGCATCGGTAAGAACTATAAATTTGTAGGCCTGAAAAACTATATTAAAATTTTATCCGACAATCGTTTCCGGAAAGCCGTACTATTTAATATACGATATGCCGCAATGCTGATCATCTGCGTAATGCTGCTGTCTGTTGTACTTGCGCTGTTAATGAACACAAAGATCCGTGGTCAGAACTGCTTCAGAGCTATCTATTTTTTCCCGGCCTGTGTCAGTATGCTGACCATTGGACTGATCTTCAACTATATTTTCTTTCAGGGAATCCCCAGTCTTGGAACTTCCCTTGGGATTGAAGCATTACAGAAAAACATTTTATCCGGCAGAAGCACTGCTATTTACGGTATCCTGATCACAAATATATGGAAAAGTGTTGCAATTCCAACAGTTTTAGTCATTTCTGCTTTACAGACCATTCCAGGTGAGATCATCGAAGCAGCCATTGTAGATGGGGCAAATGGCCGTCAACGCTTTTACTACATCACTCTTCGCTACATTCTGCCTATTTTAAGTATTATTTTTGTCCTTGTCCTGAAAGAAGGACTTATGATCTACGATTACATTATGGCAATGACCTCCGGTGGACCGGCAGGCGCAACAGAAAGTATCACTCTTTCCATTTACCGTATCGGCTTTGAGGACATGAAGTTTGGATATGCCATTTCCCAGGCTATGATCGTTGCCGTTATCATTGCAGTTATTTCCATTACCCAGATCCGATTTACTGACAAAAAGAAGATCTACGATTAAAACAGGAGGTATCCCATGAAAAAAAGAAAAATCTTACATGCTCTGACCTATGCAGTGCTGACTCTGGGCGCTCTCCTTGTATTTTTCCCATTTTATCTTACCGTAGTTTCTTCTTTAAAGGATATGAGCGACATTTTCAGCAATTTCTTCGGTCTTCCAAGGCATATTGTTTTTGACAATTTTGCTTATGTACTCCAGAGACCGGATTATTTCATCGCACTGAAAAACTCTGCGATCATCACTGGTGTAGCCATTGTTGCCATGGTATTTTTTCTTCCCATGTGTGCTTATGCCATTTCCCGCAGAAGATTTACATCCCGTTTTTACAGCTTTCTTTACTTTTTCATGGTAGCCGGTATTTTTATCCCTTTCCAGGTAAAAATGCTTCCTATGGTAAAGTTAATGAGCAATATCGGTCTTCTTAACAGGACTGGTGCCATTCTTTTCTACATTGCAAACTCTACCTGCGAAGGTATCTTCCTCTTAGTAGGCTATCTGGCTTCCATGCCTATTGATCTGGAAGAAGCTGCATATATTGACGGTGCTACTACAAACCAGGTGTTTTATAAGATTGTGCGCCCTATTATGAAACCTATCATCTCCACGGTTGTTATCAAAAACTCCCTGTGGATCTGGAATGACTATTTTATGCCATCCCTTGTATTAAACCAGTCTAACTTAAACCGTACACTGACTCTGTACCAGTATTCATTCCGTACAGAAAACTCTACCAATTTCACTATTGTATTTGCTGTTATGCTTCTTTCTATCCTGCCGATCTTTATCGTTTACTGCCTGTTCCAGAAACAGATCGTCTCCGGCATGATGGAAGGTGCTGTCAAAGGTTAGGAGGTATATACATTGTCTTTATTACATGTGAATTTCCACTCAAAGGTCCTGAATATGGACACTAAGATCGGCGTGATCATGCCCCAGAAAATGCAGGGCATCGGTCTTGCCGGAAGCGAGCAGGCAGACAGCTTCCCGGTTCTGTGGCTGTTGCACGGACGCAGTGATGATTATACCATCTGGATGCGCCGTACTTCTATCGAACGCTACGCAGCTCCTTTAGGTCTGATGGTCATTATGCCGGAGGTTAGCTACAGCCGTTATATCAATATGAAGCATGGTCCCCGCTATTATGACTATATTTCAAAGGAATTGCCGGAATTTTGTGCAAAATTATTCCCGAAAATGAGCCGGAAACGGGAAGATAACTACATTGCCGGACTGTCCATGGGCGGCGGCGGCGCTATGTGGGTAGGCCTGAACAATCCGGACAAATATGGCCGGATCTGCATGCTTTCTACTGGCGGAGTTGCTCCGCTAGAGCACCTTTGGAGAAATAAAAGTGGCAGTGACTATATGTTTAAAAAATGCAATGAGGACATTTATGGCACCTCTGATTCTGATTCCCTTGCAGGAACAGAATATGACATTTTAAAGCTGATCCAGGATACTGCGAAAGAGCATACTATACTGCCAAAAATATACCACGCTATGGGTACAGAAGATGTCCGATATCCTGTTGCCATGGAGATCAAAAAAACCTTTGAAAACATTCCCGGTAATCCATATGAGTATGAATACCACGAAGGTCCCGGTGTCCATGAGTGGGGCTTCTGGGATGAATGGATCCAACATTTCCTTGACACTCTTGCGTTGAAAGGAGGAAACTAACATGGCTCTCATACTGGACCACTTTTATTCAGCTGCCCTTACGGAATGCAATTCCCTGACAGCTATTGTTCCTATGGAAAACAATGAAAAAAGCTCTTATCCTGTTTTATGGCTGCTTCCCCCTGCAGGCTGTGACCACACAGCATGGCAGCGCCATACAGCTGTAGAGGATCTGGCAGATGAACTGGGCATTATCATTGTGATGCCGGATCTGAAATTAAGCTACGGGCTTGATATGATCCATGGATTTACTTATTTCCAGATGCTTACAAAAGAGCTTCCGGAAATGGTTGCCGACTATTTCCCAGCTGACCTGGGCTTCCAGATGATCGCCGGTGTAAAGGAAGGGGGCTATGCAGCCTTAAACGCAGCTCTTTCTGTTCCCGGACAGTACCATATGGCAGCGTCTTACAGCTGCGGTTCTCTTACAGATGAGACTTTTGACCCAGAACTGGATAAGCAGCTGGATAATGCATTTGGAACCACTGATCTTCGCACATTGAATGGCACGGATAAGGATCTGAAAATGCTGATCCAAACAGCCAAAGAGCACAATATGGCCCTTTCTTTAGAGTATTCTGAGAAAGATGACTATAAAGCTTCCTCTGCTCTTTTAGCTGACTGCATCCTGAAAAGTTCTTTTTCCAGCCGGTCTGTACGGGTACAAAAAGAGGTTCTTACATGGGCCAAATGGGCTGAGGCTTTAAAAACCGATGTTAAAAATGCTTTGAAACAGCTTTAATCAGGCAGATTAAGCTTTACAAGAAAGGATGATATCATATGACTCCTGGTGCTTATTGTGACGGGATCCAGCATGTTGGAATCCCAACAGATCATTTGGAAAATACGATCCATTTTTACGAGGATCTGGGATTCCAGGTCATCTTAAGGACTTGTGTTCCGGAAAAGAACCAGCATGTAGCTTTTTTGCAGTTGGGAAATCTGGTGATTGAAACTTATGAGGATCCTGTGGCTCTCTGTGACGGAGCCATTAACCACATTGCCTTAAACTGCCTGGATATTGAAAAAGCCTACGCAGCTACTTTAAACCAGAAGCATCTGGTGTTGAGCAATGGCATTGAAGCTCTTGATTTCTGGGAAAGAGGTGTGCGCTTCTTTATCATCCAGGGACCAAACAAAGAGCGGATCGAGTTTTGCCAGAAACTGTAAATTTGATTTTTAGGGGAGTATTGGTATAGATCACAGAACGCGCCTTCTGGCGCGTTTTCTGTGTGGATAAAGCAAAAGCGGGCTGCACATTTTTATATAACGTGCAGCCCGCTTTTGCTATGCATACAGAAGAGCCTGCCATGAGGCAGTTTCTGTAAATAAACTATCCTGGCTTTAGCTGATCTTATTTTCCACTGGATAAGAATATCTGTATCCTCTGCTTAAAAATCCCATTTCCTCTAAAACGCCTACCATTCTGTAGACAGTTGCAAGTCCGATGGTCGGGTCCTTTTTAGAAGCCATGTAGTAAATCTCCTTACAACTGGACCAGTTTCCTTCCAGTATGACATCTAAAAGGAGCTTTCTCTGTCCTGTGATCCGTTTTCCTTTTCTCTGAAGTTCTCCAATGATCTGTGCTTTCTGTTCTGACATAGGCTCCTCCTTCTTTTAAGCACCACGGATATCCTGCCCCGCTGCCTTTTATCCATGCTTTATACATAGTCTGCTCAGGCTCTTTGGTTTTATGTACCTGAACAGCTGTGTAGATTATCTTGTTTTGTAGTTAGTCTAATCTAACATTTCTAACTGTTTAATAGATTAGCACCAACTAACTTTCTTGTCAACTGTTTTTTGATAAAAAATATGCAACAAGTACTATCTGTTAAGGTTATCCAGCTTTATGGCACATGTCAGAAATTTCAGATGTATTTTTTTAATCTTTGATTGGAATGATCTGCGGCATAGTCTATATCTCCTGTTACATTATAATTATGTTATATTATGACCTTGGGACCCGCCAAAAACATGAGTAAGGAGCCATTTTTTGAAGAAAAATGAGCGGATTACGAATGTTTTTAGAATTGCGGGAGTGCAAAGCACGTAGCAATTCGGTATCAGAGGGGTCAAGATACCTTTTGAACCCAACATCATAACACTAAACAAAGAAAGATAGGAGATTAAAGACCATGCAGGACATTGTTAAGATCAATCAGAATGATAACGTTGCCGTTGCTCTTCGTCCTTTAAATGAAGGAGAGACCCTGGATGTTGCAGGAGAAAAGGTAACTCTGGTCCAGGATATCCCACAGGGACATAAATTTGCGCTGCGCGCCATTGCCCAGGGAGAGGAAGTAGTAAAATACGGTTTCCGCATCGGTTACGCAAAAGAAGCCATTGAAAAAGGTGCATGGGTACATGTTCATAATGTAAAGACTGCTTTAGGGGATGTTCTCTCTTATGAATATAGGCCAGAAGGAAGTAAGGATGTAGAGCCATCTGAGCATGTATACTTTGACGGCTATCGCAGAGCAGACGGAAAAGCCGGTATCCGTAATGAAATCTGGATCATTCCTACTGTTGGCTGTGTAAACTCCATTGCAAAGGCTCTTGAAACAGCTGCGAAGAAGTTTGTAGGCGGAAATGTAGAAGATGTGATCGCATTCCAGCATCCATATGGATGTTCACAGATGGGGGATGACCAGGAAAATACCAGAAAAGTATTGGCAGATATGATCCATCATCCAAATGCGGCAGGTGTTCTGGTATTAGGACTGGGCTGTGAGAACAGCAACATTCCTGTATTAATGGATTATATTGGCGAGTATGATGAGCAGAGGGTGAAGTTTTTACAGTGCCAGGATGTAGAAGATGAGATGGAGACCGCTATGGGTATCCTGGAAGAACTGGCGGCTTATGCAAATGCATTTTCAAGAGAGAAGATAGATGCAAGTGAGCTGATCATTGGTATGAAGTGTGGTGGTTCTGATGGACTTTCCGGAATTACTGCAAATCCTGTAGTAGGTGCTTTTTCCGATCTGTTAGTAAGCAAGGGCGGAACCACTATTTTAACAGAAGTTCCTGAAATGTTCGGTGCAGAAACTCTGTTAATGAACCGCTGCGCAACACCAGAGCTTTTTGACAAGACGGTTGACCTGATCAACAACTTTAAGAACTACTTTACCAGCCACAACCAGACTATTTATGAGAATCCATCTCCAGGCAACAAGAAGGGTGGTATCTCTACTCTGGAGGACAAATCCTTAGGCTGTACCCAGAAATCAGGAAGTTCCCTGGTAAAGGGTGTATTAGAGTATGCAGAGCCGGTTAAGGTAAAGGGATTAAATCTGCTCAGTGCACCTGGAAACGATCTGGTGGCAGCAACTGCACTGGCGGTATCTGGTGCCCATATGGTACTGTTTACTACCGGTCGTGGAACTCCATTTGCTTCCCCTGTTCCAACCGTAAAGATCTCCAGCAACTCTAAGCTTGCAGGACACAAGTCAAATTGGATCGATTTCAATGCGGGACAGATGGTAGAAGACAAGACAAAAGAAGAACTGGCGCAGGATCTGTTAAATTATGTACTGGAAGTTGCTTCCGGACGCAAGGTTAAATCAGAAGCAGCAGGCTTCCATGATATGGCTATCTTCAAGCAGGGCGTAACTCTGTAGGTATAGTGGTGGAAATTGTTCTGACTGCGCCGGGAAAACAAAAGCACATCTTGTAATCTGTTGCAAGATGCGCTATACTGAAAGAAATCGTATATACGTACAACAAACATATATACGTACAATCTGCTGTACGTACAGATTTATACAAAACGTTTAACAAACCTGATGCAGGAGGAACATAAATGAAATTAAACCGGACAACGCTGCGCACGGTGGATATACTGAAAATGGTTTCCAAAAAGCCGGACGGCATTACACTGGATGAGATCTGCGAGAAGTTAGAGCTTCCAAAGACCAGTGCTTATGATATTATCACAACACTGGCACATACGGGTATGGTCCATGTGGTAAAAGGGCAGAAGCAGCGTTATACCATTGGACTGACTGCTTATCGTGTAGGAATTAATTATACAAATAATCTGGATTTTATCGGCACAATAGATCCTGTATTAAAAGCATTTGCAAAAGAGATGGGAAAGACGGTATTCTTTGGAGTGCGTTCAGATGATTCCATTGTTTATATCTGTAAATTTGAGCCGGAAAATCCTATTATCACAACAGCAACTGTTGGAACCAAGAATCCGTTGTACTGCACCTCTCTTGGAAAGGCTATTATGGCAAATATGGAACAGGAAGAGAGGGATGCCCTGGCAGACCGGATCAACTTCCGCCCCCATACCAGGCGTACCATACAGGATAAAGTTCATTTCCTGGAGGAGTTAGAGCGGGTAAAGGAAATTGGTTATGCCTTTGATGCAAGGGAGTTAGAAGAGCATATGGAGTGCGTGGGAGCCCCGGTATTTGGCCCTGATGGCAATGTGATAGGAGCCATCAGCATGTCCAGTCTTTATAAGCCTACAGAGGATTATGATGCCCTTGGACGCCTGGTTTCTGAAAAGGCAAAACTGCTTTCAAGGCTTTTGGGATTTTTAGGCAAATAAAACAGGATAAAAGATAATAATTTATCTGTTTTGCTGTTGACAAATTTGTTGGTAACTATTAATATTTAAGTATAAATCGTAAATATGAAAATGATTCGTATTTACGAACCTCATCGAAAGAAGGAGAAGAAAAATGAAAAAAGAACATGTTTTAGCAAGACTGAAAGAAGACTGCCTGGTTGCTGTAATCCGTGCAAAGAATTATGAGCAGGGTGAGAAGGTGGTAGATGCTGTTATCGCAGGTGGCATCAACTTTATCGAGCTGACCATGACCATGGATGACGGAGATCCAGTAGGCTTCATCAAGAAGATGGCTGACAAGTATAAAGACAATGACAAGATCGTGATCGGTGCTGGTACCGTTCTGGATCCAGAGACTGCAAGAGCTTGCATTTTAGCAGGTGCTAACTACATCGTAAGCCCAGGCTTAAATGTAGAGACCATCAAGCTTTGCAACCGTTACAGAGTACCAATGCTGCCAGGCGTTA
>OGWS01000650.1_pt1 | contig 34443 bp, 33 predicted proteins | sample 1576111 | NCBI WGS metagenome assembly OGWS01 (sample SAMEA3541534, study PRJEB24748) | human gut metagenome | biome: human gut; feature: human-associated habitat; material: faeces | place: China | collected 2012
CGCTTCTGTATAATTTTTAAATTCAAACACCACGTACTTTGAATTAAAAAATCTTTCAATTATTGACCAAAATGTTTTTTGGTTTCCATCTTTAATCCTGCACAAAAGATCAAATCTGTATAAATTCTTATTTGATGATTCCTGATCTTTCCATAAAGTCAAATCGTCCGAAAAGGCATTTTTTAAAAGTTCACAGCACAATACTTCATAAGTTCTTGACATGGATCTGCCTTTCAGACATTGCTCCATCTTTTCAATCAATGATTGGGTATATGAAACATGTGTTGAAACATCAACTTCAATAAAACATGGCGACGGTTCTATATCTTCTATAGAATAGTTGAGACAAGCAATCAATTCATTCCTAAGTTCATCGGCTTTTCTAACAACATACAGTAAATTAGATATATCAAGTATAATCAATTGAGCATACTTCTCGCTATAATATGTTCTCTTCATTCTACTGATTTGCTCGCCCACAACCAGAATCGGAATCATTTTTACCTTCTCAGATATTTCAACAATTCTACTTGCTGCTTTATCATTGATTAACCTATACTTCACTTCAATACAATACTGATTTCCATCTTTTTCTGCAAGAATATCTATATGATTATATGAATGCTCAACTAAAGCCTCTTGTTCCACGCCATACCCTGTCTTATTAAAAATTTTAGCTACACATTGTTCAAATGCTATATGTCTATCTAATACCATCTTTTCCCCCCTATACTCAAAATAATTTTTATTGAAAGAACGTTATCTTCCATAATTTGGCAAATAATACTCCCAAAACCATGTACTTACATATATAGCCTCATAAACAGCAGCCTTCCATGTGTTTTTATATATTTTTCGTTCATCAGAAATTCTATTCATTATTTCCTGTTTAACTATTTCTTCTCCGCACAATTGTAGCATGCGGCTTATCGATCCAATTTCCCCTGTAATCCTCTCTGCTGCATATGGCTTATACAAATTGTTTAATCCAAATACTTCAAAATGATTTTTAGCACGTCTATATTTTTCGTCTGACCAACTTTCCGGTTTGTATGTAAAGAAGTTAAATGATAAAGGTTCCTGTTCAATTAATATTGCTTTCAACCATACTTCATCATCAAAATCATCATAATACGGATGTATCGTCTCCAATTCACGAGATTCAAACAATCCATCCAACTTATCCTTATTACAATCCGAACAACATGGAATTAAATTATAAGGAGTAATCGCCAATAACGGATATTTACTTTTTGGCAAATAGTGATCCAGGGTTCTGACAAGACGCTGTCCACACTGTGGACATTTACCATTGGGCGCTGACAATATGATGCTATCATAATATTTTCTTGCCGTTTGCCCCTTTTTCGAAAATTTATCATCATATAAAGATATTAGTTCTCCCTTACTTGCTCCTGATTCTGATTTATCTTTTGGGGATATACTTGATAGATTTCCACATTCAGCCAATAAATCATATTCTTCACTGAACTTTATTATTTCATCTTTTGCCTTACTTAATTTCTCCCTTTTTTCATTCTTTCTCATGTTATCAAGGCAATCGTCCACAACTTCACTTTGCTGTATTTGGGGTTTATCTAACCTAATCATTCGTATTCATTACCCTTTTCCATACATATATGATTTCAGAATACTTCGAGCCTCTTTTCCCAGTTCACCATTAAACTCTAACGCTGCACTTTCATACGTTCTCTTTTTTTCTGATACATCTTTTAACATTTTATGAAAACCTGAATTAGTCACTTCATAACCAAATATTTCACTTGTAAGTTCTCCAACATTTTCTCCGAATGTTTCTATGCATGGCCTCTCTGCTATTAATTCATTACCAGACCGTCTTAGTATCCACACACATCTTTTGGGAACTTCCTGAACAATAACCGGAGAATGTGTTGCTACAATACCAACACCATTCCGATAAATCAACAAATCCGACAACGTTCTTATAAACGCAGAAACAAGCGGTGGATGAAGATGTTCTTCTGGTTCATCCAAAAGAACAAGAGTTTTTTCTTCCACCAATTCCACAAGTTTGGCAATTGTCAATAGAATAACTTTATGACCGGAACTTAGCCTTTCGAACATAGGAACTATATTTTTTTCAAATATAGCCTCTTCCACCATTTCTTCTGATTCAGCATCTATTTCATTTATATTTTTCTCAGTATAATGACCCATATGATAATTTGACCATTCTCTGACATTTAATTCTGTAAAAGTAGAATCCGATTCTAATACCTCAATTGCCTTATTCCATAATTTTTTCTTGGTTCCCTTAACAATTTTATACAAGCTCTTTGAAAAATCTTCCGCTAGCAATTTTCCACTTTTTACACGTTCCTTTTCAACCAGTCCCACAAATGTATATGGAATAGCAAGTCTGTTTTCTGATAAATCCGCTGAACTAATAGACATATCAAACGCACTAAAAGATACAAATACTACATTAGCAAATGAATCTCCTTGAAATTTTCCCATTTGCTCAGATATTCCGCATTTTTCTACCGCATAAAGCATCCGCTTCAAAATAGTGGTCTTCCCTACACCATTTTTTCCTATTAACACATGAATATTAGACGGCGGTTTTACTTCGCACTCAACAGAAAAAGATATTTCCCTATTTTCCCCAGCAATAATAGCCGGAATTGTATATGTAAAATTATAGTCAGTTAAACGAGCCCCTCCGTGAGCAATTCGATTAAATTGCCCCTTAACCGTTGTTCTTGTAATATCTCTTAGCAAAGATTTCGTTGTAACATCATAATACAACACCTTACTAAATAATTCTTTATCATAAGCTATATCACGTAATTTCTTTAGCAGTTCTTCTCTAATTGACAATGCCTTTAGATTTTCATAATAATTTTCGTTTATTCCTAAAGAAAAAAATTCATCAGAAAAATGCAAACATTCGTTTGGCAGATTTGGAACTCTGGCCGTTTGATTTTTCTGACCAATCTTTATATATCCGATAAAATGCTTATTTAACTCGTCATCAAAATATATAACGGAATATTCTGTTTCAAAAGTAAACCAATCATCCCAACTATCATGTAATAAATAAACCGTATTCCTTTGTGGTAATGACAAATCCTGCGTTACTTTTATTAAGTCTATTCTATCCATTTAACTCCCCAATCTAGCTTGTAATAACTGATTTATTCGTTTTCTTCCATTTCAACTTTATCATACAACACATCTGCTATTTGCCGCATAATTTCATTATTAATATCACGCATATTATGATATAAAGACACATCTATATTTACAATATTCGAAGTTTCCAAATTTTCTCCAATTGCTGGATATTTGCTTTTTATTTTCTTCAAATATTTTTGAGTCTTATATTGCACATATTCATTCTTCTCACGTTCCGATAATAAACCCAAAGCACATTTGTAGCTAAATCTGGAAAGCAGTTCTGGTGACAAATAATCTCCAACTTTTTCTTTCGGCATATTCGAAGTAAAAATGATAATATACTTATTTAAATCATATTCTCGTCCCTGTGAATCAGTAAACCTTCCTTCCTCTAATAACTGAAGGAAAAAATTATATACTGCTTTACCCGCCTTTTCAAACTCATCTATCAAAATCACCTTGCTTTTGCTTCGCATTAATTTATCGGGCAATTCACCTTTTTTACTTCCAATAAATCCTCGCGGACTACCTATTAAACTATTCAATGCATCATTCGAACTATAATTGCCAAAATTTATTTTTATTATTGGTTCATTCGGTGACAATTTATTGTGCATCAATCTCGCAACTTCTGTTTTTCCTATCCCCGAATGACCACAAATTAACACAGAAAAGATTGGTTGTTGATCAATTTTATTAAAAAGTCTATACTTTATAAGTTCTTCCTTCAAACGTTTTTTAAATCTATTATTTCCAAAAAGATTTTTATTTAAATACTCAAAGACTTCATCAAAAGCAGTTTTTTTAATGTCCACAATATTGGTAATACGTTCATTTTTTATTTCAAGATCATCTTCGAGATTAACCACCTCATCAATTTTATAATATAACAAGTCTTTTGCCTGTCTACTATATTGACGCTCCATAATAATGTATAACGCAACAGGTTGTTCGGCTTGGACAATATTTATCATTAACTCCACTGATGATATAAGTGTATCAGAACGATCCTCATTATAAAATAATGAGGATAAGTCAATAAATACGGCTGTAGTTCCAACTGGGAAAGAAAATGTCGATTCTTTTTTTATAAAATAAGACCAGCTAACTATTTGTCCGCCATTGGCCTCAATTGCTTTAACAATATTCTCTCTGTTTTTTCTATCGTACTCATAAATATTTACTCTATCCATTATTTTCCCTAAATATTAAGATCCTGAATAATTGCAATAATATCAATATAGTGAACCTTGTCCTTTACATTCAAGAGATCATTTGCTTCTGCTTGTTCCTCAATGCCGTCTTCAATCTCCTCATTCTCATTTCTATTTGATTGGTAGTGCTGTTTTTTGTTTAACGCCATCATACGATTAATCTTACACTCAACATCTTTCTTTTCAAATTTACCGCGATATATTCCCAACAAAGTCACCTTGCCAATTTCAACATCCGAAATGCTATACTGGCTTTCCATTTCCTTCGCTGCACTCATGGGAATTTTAAGTATCATATACTCATTCTTACCAAATCTATGTGGCAACTCACCACATAATACATACGCTGAATCTTTAAACATCACTTCCATAAGTGAGGAGAGATTCATATCGCCAATCCCTTCAACAGAAATCTGATTAATAAAACCACTCATAAGTAATTTTGTAGCCATAACATCGTCTGCGTTTACGATTGTCAAATGTACATCTTTTATTTTTACTAAATTTCCTACTTTATTTTCATCTAATCTTCGAACTTCTTTAGCATTATCATAAATTGGTTTCAAAATAATAGATTTAGAACTTACAACTCTAACCGTATCCTCTACTCTATTAGATCTGTCATAAGACACATTTCCATTTAAATCTATAGTAGGCAAATATTTACCTACAAATGGAATTTTTTCCCCTTCACCAATCTTAGCATTAGCATCCCCAGTTAATGCTAAGTCCGTATTTTTTATACGAGCAATTTTTTCTACTATTTGATTATCAAAAAGCATTGATATTTCTGATGCTTTCTCATTATTAATATAATAAATATTAAACATTTGTTTCATTAAGCAATCATTCCTTCTTCATTACATGTAATAAACACGGTTGTAATATGCCTCCTCATCTCTCAAATAACATCTGAATCACTATACATTATTACATTCGCATTATCCTTTAAATTTTTATGTACCTACGAAAAAAGTCGCCCTACCGTGCGACCTTCTTCCTTCTTATTTGCTTTTTGTTCCATTCTAAAACACTTAACTCAAGTGTAAAATTCTGCACCTATAAATAATATCTCTATTTATCTTCCTACTTATTTATATCATACCTGAATACACTCTGTTTGTCTATATGCTTACTCAAAAATGACTGCTTGAAAATTTATAATCTCAAATCAAACATTATTTATGAATCTATTTTTACCAGTTCCCCACTATATCTATAAAACTCATCATTAATAAAAAGCGCAACACACATTTCCACAAGATCCATATCCATCAGTTTGGACCGGACTATCTTATAGTAACGCCCAAATGCATTCGGATCCGTTTCAATCTCTGTAAATATCTTCTCCCAGTCTTTATCCCGAAGCATCATATACTCATTCTCTTTTACAAGCCACTTGCATTTGGTTCTGGAGTCGAGACTGTTGATTCTTTGGAATTCCTCGTTTTCCAGCAAAGAATCCAAAAATTTTCTGGATTTTCCCACTGCTTTCATCAAGGCCGGATGCAGCCTGTCGCCTTTTTCATAAACCTTTAACGCTGCATACGAGGCAATATCATATTCATCTTTTTCCTCATTTGCCTTTTTACGCATTTCCTGCATGAGCTGATTGAATTTTAACCAGGGAGTCTGATCCTCTGTTTCATGCGTGAACAGCTTTTCTCTCAAACCAAACATATATTTGTAGCTTTCAAAATCCAGATTTCTTACTCCCAAGTAAAAATTGTCAAATACTTGCCAGCGTTCTTCTGGACTCAATGGCAGATTACTGACCCGCGAAGAGAAACGATCTGCACAGCAACAGTCAGGCAATTCAATCGGCTGTTCCAGGTGCTCATTTGCCATTTTTACTGCACGTTCAAACTGATTCAGCATAATATCTCCGTATGTAAATGCTTTTCTTACTAATCTGGCCTCAATCAGCGCTGCAATGGCTAGCAGATCAATATGGTATGGCATTCCCTGAGATTTTCTGCCCCATAACGAATAGGTGCCGCCCATTGATAAACAGCTATCGTCAACTCCCAGAATGGCATCTCCTGCATATGGATCTGGAATACGATCCCCTACCAGTTCTTTAGGGAGTAAAAAATATTCCGCTGTTTCCAGGTAATTATAATCCCCCGAAGCTCCCCATCCTCTCCAGGTTCCGAAATACAAGTCATCCGTTTCAAACTCTTCAACCGGGGCCAGGCAGTATACGTCAATATCATGAATCTTCATCTTCCGCGAACCTGCAAGTGAAAGCTTTTTCGCAAGGGCCAGAGTTTCCTCGTAGACTCTTTTCCACTCTTCTTTCGTAACAGATTTTGAAATTTCCAAGTTAATATAAATTCCCATGTCTGTTGTTCTCCTCTTCATGTATGATGGTCACGCTTTGCAGCTGTCCGATTCCGAATCACCTGCCTATGAATATTTTCAATATCTGCCAGGATGCCTGCTCTGATTAATTGTCCTAGATTGACCGGGGTATAATTGCAGACATTCGCTGCAACATTCAGATGTTTGCATCCATCCACATAGTGCTCTGCATTTGCATGATCGTGGCCGTGAATATTTAAGCACCATGGTAAGCCGTGTACCGGCTCGTGTGACAATAAAATTTTTTCAGAAATGAATAATGGGCCTGCATAGATTTCATCAAAAAGGCCGGTATAATTACTTTTTCGGTCATGATTGCCCAAGAATAAAATTTTTCTTCGGGCATTGATATCTTTTACATATCTACTCTCCCCCACATCACCCAAACACACAAAAGTATCACTTTTTCTTACCATGGAATTGATGATGCCTAACTGCTTTTCCGGACTGATCCAATCCGGGGTTTTCAACTGGCAGTTTTTATCTCCGAAGTGCAGGTCGGATAAAATATAAACAGATCCTCCATCCGACCATTTCTTATACGGATCGTATAATAATTCTATCATAGCTTCTCCTGTCTGAAAAAGCCCCTCACACCGTTTCCGGCGAAGGGGCCATCTCATATAAGTCTGTTTTAATAAGTAAAGTACTGGCTCATGGCCGGAATGCTGTTTCCAAAGTCCTGGATTACCACTGAGCCTTTTTCCTGCTCCTGTTTCCGGTAAGCCCGCCCATCGAAGATAATGAACTTGAAAAAGATATCATTTTCGCGACAGTATTTTGCAATCTCCGCCGCACTGCGTCCCTGGCCTAACGGATCCAGGCTTACAGACTGTCCCTTTCTCAGCATCTGGAAATTCGTCTGCGGTCCGTCCTGGGCCAGATATAATCCGCCCTGCTGTCTGCTTTCCGTTCCTTTCAAGGCAATAATTGCTACCTGCATTTCATAATCCGCTTCGTTGTAGGGAGACTCCGCATCCAGCTCAATCGTTCCTACGTCATCCGGAAGTTTCACCGCCTGGCAAACTCCGTAATCTACAGTAGTCATTTCTTCCAGCTTATCGGACTCGATGTTCAGGATAAAAGCGTTTTCATTCGGAAATGCTGCCACTGTGATATTCTGTGCCGCTGCCGCATAATCCCCCTGGCCTTCTGCAAAACGGGTTACCGGAGCATCGGTTCCAGAGACCTGCGGATATGCACTCTGGTCATAGGTACATGGATGACTGGCAGAAAGGTAAATAGCATCTGCTCCTGCGCCCATGCAGTTTACCTGTGCGTCCGTGTGATAATACTGTCCGTTGTAACGAACAATGTTCCACTGATGATCTGGATTCATTGCGTCTGCATTCGCATGTACATAATAGCACTCGATTCCCACCGCGTCACACATGGCCTTGAAAGCTCTTGCATAGCCGGAACACTGGGCCGTGTGATTCACAAGAGCACCATAAGCTGTATTTGCGCTGTTTTCACTCCAAGTTTCTGCATAAGACACGTTCTGGAACAGATAGGTGTGGATTGCTCTGATTTTCTGTTCTTCTGTCATATCCTCTTTTATGTAGTTGTTCACAAAATCCGATACAACCTGGGCCACTGCATCTAACTGGGCCTGTGTCAATGACGGTCCGTATACAGATCCGGTTCCTGGTGTATATTCTGACGTATGTGCCGCTTTCAGTTCTCCTCCCGTCATTGCATAGGATGGTACTGCAAAGGTCATTCCCAATGCAATTGCTACTGCTGCTGTTTTTACGTGCTTTCTCATAAGCCGTTCTCCTTTCGCTAATTACCATATTGTTTCTATATCTTTTCCCAATACCCACCATGCAATTGGTACAATCGGAATTGGGAAAAATACAATTCCAGCAGCCCACCATTTTGAACGTTTCAGTGTTCTTGCTCGTCTTACGGTAGCCGCTATATTCGGAAATGTCAATGCAACCATTCCAACCATATTAATTACATAGAGATAAAACGATAAAATCAGAAGCGCCCCTCCAAACAAGCTTACAATTCTACCAATGAAAATAACAATTATGTTCAGGGCTATGACTCCCCCAAACTGAATCACGCAATATTTTCTATAGATATCCCCCTGTTCTTCCCCGGCAAAATCCAATGCGGAGGAAAAATATTCTTTCACATATTCTGGCATCTTCCATATTCCCCTTCTTTAATCCCACAGATTTGCAGTTTCCAATGCTATGATTTTCTGAAGCTGTCTGCACTGGTGCATCTGTAATTCAACCTGCTGTTTTTGCAGATTTTCCATGGTCCAGCGATGCAGCTGCTCATCCAGCTTATCATAAGCTTCCCGCATGGTATCCACGCGCCCGGTCTCTATTGTCTGGATTAGATAATCCACTGCCATGGGAATTTCGTACTCCTCACGATGAAACAAAAGATGTTTGCACTTTTTCGCTACCGGAATGTAATTTTCTTCATATTGTTTTAATAATGCATTTAATTCGTCTGTTTTCTTTTGGCAGAGCCGCTGTTTTTCCGCAGTAATCTTTCCATAAAACAAGTACAATCCGCCTACTACAAATGGGCCAAACATGATTCCGACGGGGCCAAGAAGAAGGCTTATGCCAATACTGAGCAATATCATTTTCTTTTTATTTTTCGGAGCCCACCGCTCCTCTGCCTTTTCATACCGTTTCAAAACATCCTGCTGCCGGATATACTCCTGTCCAACATCGTAATAGCGATACATATGCTGCCGGATGTCTTTCAGGTCCTGGAGATTTTCTTTCATTTCCGGATTCATACTCTTTTGTACCCCTCCACTTAATCTGCATAATTTACAATGTCGTCATATAAGGTACGCACAGTTTTTCCATCAAAAACTGGAATCATCCTGCTCCAATTTTCATTCAGGAAGCGGTCCAGAGTCACTTTCTGCAGGGAATATTCTTCAAAACCCTTTACCGGAACAATTACAACATTCTTTGGCAGAAAGATTTCTGTTTCTTTTATTTTTCTGCTCAAAACCTGTTCTTCCTGCTCATACGGAAAACACAATGCCACATCTTTGGTAAATTCATAGCTGTCTCTTCCGCACTGCACAGTTAATCTCATATCACCGTTGGTGCTCATGACCATATCTGACACAGTTCCATAAACACCTTTTGGCCGGATCCAGAATTGATCTCCTATGGTATACTGCAATTCATCATTGCTGTAATAGGATCTGTCATACAAGGTCACCTGTGCTTTGTAGTATGTCCCGCAATCCTCATAGCTGTTAACCTGCATATAACAGGTGCTGTATACCGTTTCACCGTATAATGGATTTTCTGTGTCTGATTCCGGAATCATCCGGCCATCTGCGCCGAGATAATATCCGTCTATCACAGTATTCTTCTCCATATTTCCCCAACGCGAACAGTAATACCAGTCTCCACTATCCTGCACCCATTCATACTCTGCATAGGTTCCATCATCTTTCTGATATTTCCACTGGTCACCATCCTGCGCCCATATCCCGGCATGAGCAGCGAAACATTGCAGGATAGACATTGCTCCTGCTATCATCAATACGTATTTTTTGTTTTTCATTTTGACCTCCTTGTAAACCTTCTTATCTTTCATGCACACCGTTTTAAATTCAAACACCAGTTTTATGACATTTGTATGTACTGCTTTTTTCGCCTTTTTCAATAACTTTTCTAGTGAATGCCATAGCCTTGATAATTTCCAAAATACGTTCCTGGCATTCTACAGGAATCATGCCTGCATTCTCAACAATCTCTTTTGCAAGTTGCGTATTTCCTCTCATAAAAACACTCCTTTCGTTTTTTGAATACGTTATCATCTTTTTGAATTGTATTATTAATACACAATAGCATGCAAAAAATGTCTTGTCAATACTTTAATTTCATATTCATAATATATACTCGTATTGACAAGACATTTTTTGTATGTTACACTCCACACCATAAGGAGGTGGTATTATTGAGTATCGGACAACGGTTAAAAGACGCCCGTAAGAATCGGGGTATTTCCCAGGATGCATTAGCTGAAAAAATCGGCACTTCAAGAGGTGTAATCACAAATATTGAACATGATAAAATAGATGAACCACAGACAATGGTAATTAATGCTATATGCAATGTCCTGAATATCAATAAGGATTGGCTGCTAAGTGGTAAAGGAACCATGAATATAGATCTGGTTGCTGCTCATAGTGCTAAAATTCTTTCTGAAATTTATTCATTGTCACAGGAGCTTTCTGAAGAAGAACAGCTTTTCATTCTTGATATCATCAAAAGCTATAAAAACCGTTTGAAAGGCTAATATTTTAACTATAGCTGCTCATAAAACCGAATCACTGCCGGATCTGTTTTTATATTGCATTGCCGAATTGGAGTAAGGAAATGAATCCCTTCAATGCTTCTGGCGCGCGATACAGCTACGTATAACTGCCCCGGGGCCCAACATCTTGTTCCATCAATATTTACGTATTGGAATGTCTGTCCCTGGGACTTATGGATCGTAATTGCATAGGCTGGCCGGATGGGAATCTGCCATAATTCGGTTGTCTTTCCCGGTATATCCATGCGGTCTACTGTGAAATTCCGTCTCCCGAAACATACTTTCCAGTTATTATCAAACAGTACTTCCACATAAAACTGATCCAGACTGACCACCGTTCCCAGAGAACCATTTCTATAGCTTGTTCCATTGATCACAGACATAACACGCATTCCCGGCTTCAAAATCATGCGCTCCTCGACTTGCAGATCTGATTCTGAAATCACACCTTCATATTCCGCAAGGTATATATAAGGCTCGCCCGCAAGTTTTTGCAGCTCGACGTGATTGATCAAATCTGCATCTTTTTTGGTTGCGCATATAGAAATCTGACCTGCAAGAGCAGTTGGACTCGAATGCGATAACAGATATTCAATACACTGGTCATTTCCATACTTCAGCAAATTGATGTTCCGAATAAATTCTTTATCGTTTTGCCGGATTACTTCGGTAAGAACACAGGGGACCAGATTTAAAAGATTCCAATAGGGTGATAGAAAAGCATATTCATCTTTGACTGGGGGCAGCTGAAAAAAATCACCACTCAAAATAAGCTGCACATGATGTTCGGCATGGTTCAGGCAATTATAAAGATACTGAATAAAGAATCGTCCCAGCATGCTGATTTCATCAATGATAAGAACATCTACATCATCCAGATTTCTGGCTTTCTTTTCGTAGTCTATTTTTTCATCTTTCACACCCGGGTAAGCCTGAAGAAGGCTATGTACCGTTCTTCCACCAATCAGCTGCGCTGCAATTCCAGTGGAAGCTGTTTTTGCCACTCTTTTTCCGTTCTTCTCTGCCTGCTGTACGATAACCGATATCAGGGTTGATTTTCCAGTTCCAGGATCTCCGAGGAGAAGCAGATTCTCCCCGGAACAAAACAGCTGCAGCGCATGAGACTGCCCGCTTGTAAGAATCATTTATTTTTCATCTCCTTTTCCGCTTTGCATCATGCCTGCGTAAATATTTGCAATCAGATTTATGGATTCCAACAATTCTTCCTTCACTTCACCAGCAGAATTGATGCGTACCAGTTCTTCGTAAATATTATCCATTTTAGCTTTTAAAGCCCGGAAAACACGCGGGTTTCCAATCACTACCACATCCCGATTGGTCAGTTTTGCAATGATATAGTCCTGCTTGGTAAGGCCCGATAAAGCAACCGCTTCATCAATGGCCAGATTCTCTTCTTCCGACACATGGAATGCTACTGTTTTTGCACGCCATCTGCCTTGTCTGTCTCTGTTTTTTGCTGACATATTACTTTTTCCTCCGTTTCGTCTTTGATAAGAGTGTTCAGTTTGTCCATCATTTTATCCTGAGCTGCCGGAAACATATGGGCATAGCGCAGAGTAATGGTAATGCTCTCATGCCCCACACGTTTTGCAATATCGACCGCACTGAATCCCAGACTGATCAGCAGCGAAATATGCGAATGCCGAAGATCATGAACCCGGATACGTTTTACTCCGGCCCGCTCGGCTCCACGGGCCAGAGCTCTGGTAAGCACACTCTTTGAGGTAGGAAAGGCCCGAGAATTGGCTGGATCATAGCACATTGAAAAATAGTCCTTCATCTCTTCGCAAAGCCGGTCCGGCATTCGAACATCCCGAACTCCTTTGGCGGTCTTGGTTGGTCCTATCACTTCTTTTTTCTTTATAATCTGGTATGTCTTTGTGATGGATATCATTTTGTTCTCGAAATCAAAATCATCATAGGTGAGCGCCAGAAGTTCTCCCTCACGTATTCCACACCAGTACAACACCTCAAAACAATAATAGTAAAGTGGTTCTTCCATCATTGCTTCTGAAAATTTCATATATTCATCCAGAACCCAGAATTTCATTTCTTCCGCATTGCTGAGGCCAATGCTCCCGGCCTTTTCAACCGGATTATCCTTTAGCTCATAATATTTCACGGCAAAGTTCATAATGGCATTCATCTGATTATGAATCGTTTTCAGATATGTCTTCTTATAGGGCTTTCCAGTCTTCGGATTCCGGAATTGCAAAAGTTCATTCTGCCATTTCACAATGTCTTTCGCTTTGATTTCAACCATTTTGAAGTTTTTAAAATATGGGATCAGTTTTGTATCTATAATATGATCCTTTGTTCCCCCGGTGCTCTCCCGGATTCTTGGATACAAGTCTTCCCGATACAATTTCACAAATTCCTCGAAATTCATATCCAGATCTCCAGCTATGTGGAGCTTAAATTCTCGCTCATATTCAACAGCCGCACGTTTGGTTTGGAACCCCCGTTTGGTCTTAAATTTTGTCTCTCCTTTCCAGTTTTTATAATTGAATTTCGCATACCAGGAATTATTTTTACTATCTTTATAAGCAGGCATTTGGTTTCCCCCTTACGCGATGGAAAAACCATTTACTTTATGCTCAAAATAATTGCGGTTGACCCGGCCCGATACCGTGAGAAATCCCTGGTCTTTGAGCTCGTCATTCAGTTTTCGGATGATCTTGTAAGCCATTGGAATGGAAATATTCATGTACTCAGATACATCAGCTGCGTTCAAAAAGTTTTTTTCTGACATATTGTTTTTCTCCTTCGTCTTCTGGTGAAAACAAAAATACCGTGCAGGTTTTTAATCTACACGGCAGAATGTCAGATTCTTGATTAGCGCTGCTGAATGTAAAGATATTTTCAGATACTATTGAAAATTTTGAGAATCGAAGATATAATTACAGAGCAGTGCGGTTTGTTCCGCTGGTAGGTGCTCGTATCACCTGCTAGGTGCACAGGAGTTGGCGCTCCTGTGTACTACTGTATTTTTTATTTTCAGTTTTTGTTTCTATCTGTACTATACTACATATACATGTATATGTCAATAAAAATATACATGTATATGTTGATTGAATTTGATTGAATTAACTGATGAAGTGTCTTATAATAATTTCAGAAGAATCTTTGACCGTATGTGGAGGACAGGAATGGCTTACAACGAAGTTTCAAAAAAGGCAACCAATACTTACCGATCTAAATTTGATATCATACAGATTCGTGTTCCGCAAGGCAGCCGTGAACAAATCAGCAAACATGCCAGCAGCTGCGGAGAATCTATAAATGCCTTTATCAATCGTGCAATTACCGAAACGATAACTCGTGATACGCAGAAAAACCAACCTGAAAGTTTCATAAAAACAAAAGAATCCCAGGAGGATTGAGCGATTGCCGTTCCTCCCGGGATTCTTCATATTTCACTATCTTCTCTTTTTCTTTGTGGTCTTTTCGTAACCTTCCTGATATTTCTGGATTACATTGATGGTTCTGGATAATTCATATGGCTGAAAATCTTCCGAACATCGAATTTGCTGATTCTCTAACTCTTCTGGATTTACTCTGATTTTTAATGGGTCATTTTTTTCTAATGCATATATTTTTATTCTTAAAGCCTGTCCTTCATTTTGAATTGTCAGTTTCATTTTTCCAGGAAAAATCCGTTCAGAAAAACATGGAATGGTTTCTTCCTTCTTCATAGGCCCGTTTACCAGCGGCCGGTACTTCATCTTCTCACTGAGCATATATAATTTGTTATCTGTATAGTCTGGCCGATCAATATATGGATCTTCGATGCAATGTCCTAGTAAATATTGAATATCTGGATAATCAAGTCCTAATATTTTGAGGTGTGTTGCAAAATTTCTCCGCAATAAATAGGCCGTAACGCTTCTCTCACTCACCTCTAACCTGGCCACTTCTTCCTCCATTTCAATCTCCAGAGATGCCAACACTTCTGATTCAATTCCTACCTGTCGGAATACAATCCGAGCCTCTTCCGCAACTTTATCTGCCCGTAGTCTTGTGGCCAGTTCAACCGTATCTTCCTCGATATATCCATCTCCCGCAACTGGGATTCTGGATGTGTCTAAATCCAGATTCTTTTTCTCAATCAGGTCACTGACAATCGCCCTTCGCTCCAAAAGAAATTCTGCGACTTTCTGCGGAATCGGTATCCGTCTTCCAGAATTCCACGTTTTACCACTTGACTGAAGCTTACTGGTTTTCGGTATGGTAGACTGTTTAATGATTGCTACATAACAGCCTCTGTAATACGGCAATTCATAGATATCGCCAAAGTCCAATCCACAGGCTTCTCCATCTCGCAGGCCAAGAGCAAACATCAGAATCAACGCAATCCGCTTTCCATCTTCCCTCGGGTCATTCATAATTTCCTCAGTCAACCGTTTTTCCTGTTCAACACTCAGAGACCGCTTAATCTGGGTTTTGGAACGGATTGCCAATTCTTCCCGTTCCATGTTGATTTCAAACTTAGTTCCCCATAAGAAGTCCTGACAATACCCGGCCATCGCTACATTGCGGAATACCCAGTAAATCAGATATTTGAAATGATTCATCTGTGTCTCTGAATATTCCTTTTTCTGGCCCCTGCTTAAATAGCCATCTTCCCGTATGCCTTTTAATGTTTTCTCGCAATCTTCTTTTGTATAAGCAGAAATGATTTTTTCATTATGATGTTCAATATGTGGCAAAATCACATTATTAAAATCTCGATCATACTTTTCCCGGGTCTCATTATTCCATCCCTTTGCTATGCTTTTGTAGAATTCTTCCAGTGCACCGCAAAATGTTAATGGAGAAAGCATAATCCCATCGCGAAATCCCGTTGATTCCGGGCAATGAAATTCTCTCATCCATTCATCTGATATTAAAGGTCTTCTCATATTCATTTACCTCAACGCATATGATGATGCAATTATTTTAAATCCATTTCTGTTCTCAACTTCTATCTCCGGCTCTTGATCCAAAGCATGACGTTCCATAATACTCCCTGAAACACCTTCGTAAATTCCAGTAAAATCCATCTCACCGCGCACTGCCATCATGTCAGTTTTCTTCTGTTCTGTAAATAGTTTTGAAAAATATTTATTCTGCCAGCGGTCCAGCTTTCTTGCCATCATCAATTGGACATAGTCATTCGTGTAATCACAATAATGCTGTGAAAATGTATCTGGTTTTTTAATTCCCAAATAGTAGTTCATTTCATCCAGGCCAAATCCAGCTGTGTTTAATGCTTTTTCTCGGAAATTTGTCCTAAAAATATCTCCGCCGTAACTGTTAATGTCTGTCTCCAACTCAGTTCCACTTTCTTCATCCGGTAAAATGAGCATGTGCTGTGCAATCTCTGCTTTTGAAATGCTCTCCCGGCATTTCTGCGCAACAACTGCCGGTTTACAAAATTCCTCTTTGTGGCCTTTGAGCATCTTATTCAAATCTTCCCGCCCTAAAATAATCGGATAATTTTCAAGAACCTCCGCGGCCAGACCCTTTCGTATGAGAAACTTTTTCCTCTCTTCCAGAATTTTTCCCAAAAGCGTAGAAATCGGTAAAGTCCTATATTTTTCCCAGCTTTCCTCCAGAGCATGCGAAATCAGTTTCCCACTGTTATCAACAAATTTTGTGATAGATAAGGTGTAGACATCCGTGCTTTTATTATATTGAAAGTTCCTCCATAAAAGGGCACTATCCTCCTTTAACGATATTCCCGTCAGCAGTCTGATCAGCACAGCCAGATAACTGCTGCGCTCCACATAAAACGGCTTCAGGTATTTGATGATTTTTTCTTCCTCAATATTTTCAAAGCTACGTTTTGCTAATGCCTGCCGCACCTGATTCTGACGCTTGGTTGCCCGATTCTGGACATTTGGAAGTAATGGCAAAATTTTATTTTCCGATAGATATCCTTTTTTTATGGCTTCTGTTACAACCACATTCAACATTTTTAATATCTGTAATTCTTTCTTTTCCTCTCCTGGTTCTATCAGTTCTGCAATGGCCTCACGGATCATTTTCTCATCCGATTTTGGCAATATAAGTTCCGATATTTTTTCCCCAGTCGTGAATATCTGTCTCATCAGCGACTCATCATAGGAATTCTTTTTTTGCAGTTCATCTCGAAGACAAAACCATAATGTTTTCATGGAAACTGGGAAATGAGCTTCCAAATAGTGGGTTGTGATGTCCGTTTTGATTGCTTCGGACACTTTGGGAACATATGCATAATTCTCCAATCCAGCAACCACGTCTGCTTCCGTCTCACCACTCAGGCCCCGACCTCTTCGGTCCGTTAATGCTTTTCCCCGAATCTTTGGCGCATTTTTATTCTTTGTTTCCGCATAATACGCTTTTCCATAAAATCCCTTTCTTCCAGGATAAACGGCATACGACAATTGTATTTCCTTAGAAAATGGATACATATCCGCTGTTGCGTATTCCATTCCAGTCTTCTTTTCAGAATTTTCTTCCATGGACTGTTTCCACATTGCATTGATGGTGTTGTACTGAAACAGTTCTTCCTGATCTACAATCAGTTTTTCCTCCGATGGAACTACCAGCTTTGTATCTTCCGCAAGATTTACCCGCCATATTTCTGTTTTTTCTTTTACGTCCCTTTTTTCCAGATATATCATACTTTTCTTTTTCGGCGTAGTACTGGACATATCGTTGGAAGTTACCACGATTTCCCGGATGTTCAGTCCACCATCCGTAACGGAATCCCAGAAAGCGGACCCTTTATTATCTATGAGACGTGTATGAATAATTCCGCAAATTCTTGTTGCCTGGCACAGACTCATTAGATGCATTATTTCCCGTATCTGGTTTTCATCAATATTCGAAACAAATAGAACCACCATGTCCACATCGGATATGGTGCCAGCACTTTCAAATGATATAAATGTTGATTTTCTATATTGTTTGGAATTCATTATACACTATCTTCAGAGTTCAATCATTACAAATCATACAATTATTTTCCGTTTGTCTCATTATTCCAACCATCTGGTTACCCAATTCCATGTAAAATCATTAAAAGTGCAAAAAACGAGACAAACCTGTTCACACTATTTGCAGGAGGGATTAGAACTATGCCAAAACGAACACCTATTACCGGAGAGAAGAATCTGATCAGCAAAAGGCTCATTGAACTTCGTCGGCAACGCCATATGTCACAGAGACTTTTAGCTTACAAACTCCAATTGCGCGGATATGATATGGACAAAAATGTAATTACAAGAATAGAAACAAACAAACGTTACGTTACAGACATAGAATTGAAAGCTCTAACTGAGATCTTCGACGTTTCTTATGAATATCTCATTGAGGGAAAAGACATCCTTGAACCTTAACGGATGATAGAAACGGAGGTGAAACTATGGCAAATATTCAACTTGCGGATAATCTACGGCGTTTGAGAAAGCAATATAACTACACACAGGCTCAGATCGGCGAAAAGCTGCATATCACTCATCAGGCTTATTCAAATTATGAAACCGGCGTACGTGAACCAAACCTTCAACTTCTTGCTGAACTATCCTGGATCTATCACACCTCTGTCGACTCGCTTATCACTCAGTACTGCAATGCAAAGAATCCATCATCAGTTGAAGTAAAAAACTATTTCTGTATTAAAATTGAAAATAGTGAAAACGACATTCTTCTTACAAAAAATGAAGTGAATTTTCTTTTGAAATACCGTTCTGCTGGTGAAGCTGACCGTAAACTCGCACATGAAGCTTTAGATTTTACTGAACATTGATTTCTATTTCAAAAAGAACTGAACCCATTGACATTAATCATCTGGGTTCAGTTCTTTTTTATCTCTACTTTCTTCTATGCTGATATTGCATTTCCTGTATACAGCTGATAATACTTACCTTTCTCTTCAATCAACTGGTCGTGTGTACCTCTCTCGATGATTCTTCCCTGTTCCAAAACCATGATACAATCGGAATTACGTACCGTTGACAATCGGTGGGCAATCACGAATGTCGTACGACCATGCATCAGCCGATCCATACTTTCCTGAATAATACGCTCTGTGCGAGTATCAATTGAACTCGTTGCCTCATCTAGAATCAATACCGGTGGGTCTGCTACTGCCGCACGGGCAATCGCAAGAAGCTGTCGCTGTCCCTGACTTAAGTTTGCTCCATCTCCGGTAATCACCGTGTCATACCCTTCCGGAAGTCTACGAATAAATCCATCTGCATTCGCCAGTTTTGCTGCCGCAACAATTTCTTCATCTGTTGCATCCAGCTTTCCAAAACGAATATTGTCTTTCACTGTACCAGTAAACAAATGTGTATCCTGCAATACGATTCCAAGAGAATGTCGAAGGTCTGCTTTCTTGATCTTGTTAATATTAATTCCGTCATAGCGGATCTTACCATCCTGAATATCGTAGAATCGATTGATCAGATTTGTAATTGTTGTCTTACCGGCTCCTGTTGAACCTACGAAAGCAATCTTCTGCCCCGGTTCTGCATATAGCTTCACATCATGAAGGACGATTTTGTCATCATTGTATCCGAAATCTACTCCGTCAAATACAACATTTCCTTTTAGCTCAACATAATCAACAGAACCGTCTGCCTGATGTGTATGTTTCCATGCCCAGCGGCCAGTACGTTTCTCACTTTCTGTCAGTTTTCCATCCTCTTCTTTTGCATTAACTAATGTAACATAACCTTCATCCACTTCCACTTTTTCATCCAGAAGTGTAAAGATACGCTCCGCACCTGCAAGTGCCATAACAATCGCATTCAGCTGCTGGCTCACCTGGTTGATCGGCATACTGAAGCTTTTATTAAATGTAAGGAAACTTGCCAGACCGCCCAATGTAAATCCACCGACATGGTTAAGAGCAAGTGCACCTCCAACGATCGCACACATTACATAACTGATATTTCCAATCTGCGCATTCATAGGGCCGAGGAAGTTCGCATAAGTATTTGCACGGTCTGCGCTCACAAACAGGTCCTCATTCAACTTTTTGAATTCTGTCTTACTTTCTTCTTCATGACAGAATACCTTCACAACCTTCTGGCCGTTCATCATTTCTTCAATATATCCGTTGACCTTACCAAGATTCTTCTGCTGCTCAAGGAAATATTTTCCACTCTGTCCAGCAGCTTTCTTTGTTCCCCAGATCATGATCGCAACCATAACCATCGTCACTGCTGTCAGTGGAATATTCAAGATCAACATACTGATAAATACACTGACAATTGTAAATCCACTGTTGATAATCTGCGGAATACTCTGGCTCACCATCTGTCTGAGTGTATCAATGTCATTCGTGTAGATTGACATGATATCGCCATGTGCATGTGTGTCGAAATATTTAATCGGAAGTTTCTCCATGTGACTGAACAGATCATTCCTCATGTTCATCATCATTCCCTGTGTCACATTGATCATAATTCGGTTGTAAGCATACGTTGCCACGATTCCGACTCCATAAAAACAGGCAACTTTTCCGATTGCATGTGCAAGCGGTGTAAAGTTCGGTGTATCACTGGACAATAAGAACGGTGTAATGTATTTATCAATCAAATCTCTTGTGAACATCGTTCCCTGAACATTTGCAATAACTCCTACAAAAATAAGGATGAATACTATAATGCAATGAAATTTATAATCCCGGAAAATATAATCCATCAGACGTTTCAGTAATTTTCCAGGATTTTCCACTCTATTCTTTGGTTTTCCCATTGGTCCGCGCATTATGCTTCACCTCCATTTTCATCAAAATCTCCGCCTCCCTGTGTCTGAGACTCATATACCTCGCGATAAATCTCATCTGACGCAAGCAGTTCATCATGTGTTCCGAATCCATGAATCTTTCCTTCATCCATCACAATAATACGGTCTGCATCCTGAACACTGGATACACGCTGTGCAATGATCAGCTTTGTCGTATCCGGAATCTCTTCGCGGAATGCACGGCGGATTTTCGCATCTGTTGCAGTATCAACAGCACTTGTACTGTCATCAAGAATCAGGATCTTCGGCTTCTTTAGCAATGCTCTTGCAATACAGAGTCTCTGCTTCTGACCACCGGACACATTGTTTCCGCCCTGTTCAATATGCGTATTATATTTATCCGGGAAGCGCTCGATAAATTCATCTGCACAGGCCAGTTTACATGCCTGGATACACTCTTCATCTGTCGCTTCTTTATCTCCCCAACGGAGATTGTCTAAAATACTTCCTGTAAATAAGACATTTTTCTGAAGCACTACAGACACCTGATTACGGAGCACCTCAAGATCATATTCTTTTACATTTTTTCCACCAACCAGAATCTCTCCGTCCGTGACGTCATACAGACGGCTGATCAGATTGACCAGACTTGTTTTTGCACTTCCGGTTCCTCCGATAATTCCAATCGTTTCTCCGGAACGAATCTCCAGATTGATGTCTTTGAGAACCTTCTCTGCACTGTCTTTCTTATAAGAAAAGTCTACATTTTTAAATGTAATGCTTCCGTCTGTGACTTCATATACCGGATGTTCCGGATTGTGGATATCTGTTTTCTCATCCAATACTTCTGCAATACGACGCATACTTGCCATACTCATAGAGATCATAACAAAAACCATCGAAAGCATCATAAGACTCATAAGAATATTCATACAATAGGCAAGAAGACTCATCAGTTCTCCGGTTGTAAGAGAATCCACAACAATCATCTTCGCACCGAACCAGCTGATTAAAATAATACAGGTGTAAACTGTAAACATCATGATCGGTGCATTCCAGATAACATTCTTCTCTGCTTTTACAAAGATGTCATAAATATTCTTACTTGCACGTTTGAATTTGCTTGTCTCCTCGCCCTCTCGTACATACGCTTTGACAACACGGATTGCAGATACATTTTCCTGAACAGACTCATTCAATGCGTCATATTTTGGAAACGCCTGCTGAAAATATGCAGTTGCATGACGGATAATAAAAAACAAAATAATTCCAAGAATCAAGACTGCCACAAGATAAATACTTGCCAGCCTTGCATTGATTGCAAATGCCATCACCATCGCACAGACCATACTTGCCGGTGCTCTCATCATCATACGTAACATCATCTGATACGCATTCTGCACATTTGTTACATCTGTTGTCAGACGCGTTACCAGTCCTGCTGTACTGAAATGATCAATATTGGCAAACGAATATGTCTGAATCCGATCAAACATTGCATTTCTTAAATTCTTTGCGAAGCCTGTAGAAGCCTTTGCTCCATAACGTCCTCCTGCCATTCCGGCAAGCAGACCCAAAAATGCTGCTACAATCATGATTCCACCCACTTTGTAAATGTGGTAGATATCCCCCGTATTAACTCCTTTATCAATGATCGATGCCATTAAAAATGGGATCAATGTCTCAAATAAAACTTCAAGAATCATGAAAATCGGTGTCGCGATCGATGCTGCCTTATACTCTTTTACTTCTTTTAATAAAGTACGAATCATGAATTCTCTCCTCTCATTTTTCTTAGATTGAGATGAACCTTATGAGCCACTCTCAGAAATACCTGTAATTCTTCTTCGGTAATTCCTTCTTCCAGTTCTGCGTCCATTCGCTTGAAAATCTCTCCAAGCTTTTCGTGACTTTCGCGTCCTGCCTCTGTCAGCATAACCTTTTTCAGCCTTGCATCACTCGCGACCGAAGCACGACAGACAAGTCCTTTCTTCTCTAAAGCCTGAATGATATTCGTCACTCCCGAACGGCAGATTCCGAAATACTTCTCTATGTCTTTCTGATAAATCTCTGCATCCTGATGTTCATAGAGATATCGCAAAATCCATCCATGCATAAGGGTTCCTTCATCCAACCCTTCCGCTTTTACTCTCGCCTCAAGTAATTTTGAAATGGAACGATCCATTTTATGTACCTGTGGACCGATATGAAAATGTTCTTCACACAAAATTGTAATCCTCCTTTCCATCTTCACATGCAGGAACTGTTTGTTAATAAACTGTTCATCAATGAACAGTTCCTGCGTAAACAAGTTTATCACATTGGTTTTTAATGTCAATAGAAAATATTGAGTTGTCTTCTATTTTTATTTTGCAAAAGAAAAGCTCACAGCTGATCATCTACAACCAGCTGTGAGCTTTTTTACTCTAAGTTTCATAATATAAATCTATGTTCACATTCTATCTCTCAGCACATGATACAACTCTGCCTCTGTATAATACTGATAAGGATTTACATAAAGAAAAGTTAAGATTCCAAACGTACATGCTCCCAGCAAATGCCATCCGATAAAGGAAAGATCCAACACGAATGCATCCCATTTATTCCCCATCATTAATCGCTTGCTCTCCGCAAAAATCTCCTGTCTGCTCATCTCTGGATGATCGAGCAGAAGATACGGTACCATCGCATATTCATATCCTTTGATCACACCTGGAACAATAAATAACAGTGACCACAATGCAAGATAAATTGTTTTCAAAAACATTGTCATACGAATTGTCTTATTGCAATCTCTTACCATTCGGAAAATATCTTTCACATCCTGTCTTCCGTCTCTTCCATTTTTGAAAAATTTACAACAGCCGACAGTCATTGGATTCCATAGGAAATAGGCAATAGCCAGATATACAATAAATGAAATTACAACCACAACTGCTACAGTTGCTGCAATCCCCAACATTAGAATCGGATGAAAACCTTGTATCGAAGTTTCCACCTCACTATTCTTATTCTTTAGTGCATTATAAGAATACGTAAATCCATTTCCCAAAAGAAACGTATAAATCAATGCCGCAAGAACAGAATACCAATAATTCTGTTTCAACAGGAATTTTGCTCTTCCCTTTAATTCGCTTCTTGTCCACAACATAAAAATCCCTCCTGATGTCATTCTGTTGATTGAACTAATTGCTACATAATCATTATAGCATATTTCATCTTCCAGAAATACCTCAAGAGGGATATTTTTCTTAATCTTTCGATATCTACATACCTTCCGGATACTCTACTCCTTCCGGTAGTGGATCCCAGTCATTCAATCCCAATGACTGTTTATATCTGGCACGATCCAATGTCAGTATTTCCACAGGCTCATTCAGATAATCCATGAGTTCTTTAATTCCTTCACGTGTCTTATTATTTACTTCGAAAATGCGTTCACATCCGGCATTCTTCATCCAAAGTCTCACCATATCAACATTCGCATAAGGTGAATCTACTTTCGTAATAACTCCGATCAACGGGCGTTGAATAAAGCATCTGCTCCCAGGTCCGAACAGATTGAACGGTTCGTCCGCAGCCTGCACCATAGCGATCACGTCTGCTTCAAATGAAAAACAGGCAAGTCCAACACTAAAATGCTTAGACTCTGCATACTCTCCCGGAGAGTCGATCGTGTCATCTTCTGTATTCGTATACTGTGTCTTCACATAATGCAGTTCTTCTCCCTTAAGAGCCTGCGCCAGTGAAGTCTTCCCCGCTTCACTTCTCCCCATTAAAAATATCTTTTTCATTCTGTTACGCCTCTGTTTTCTTAACTTCTATGAACCTCGCACACTGCAAAGCCAAGTCTTTCATCAAAAAATCGAACTACATCCTCCACAGCTGTCTGCACCTGTGTCAATCCGCCAGTCAGAATCAGTGTTCCGCAGAATCTATCCATAAAACCAATCTCGACATCTGCACTCTTGAATGCTACATCTGCAGCAACTACAACTGCTTCCCACGGTGTAAAACGCAGAAGTCCAATAGACTCTCCTGTGTGATTCTCACCTTCATGAGTTCCGATATGTAATCCTAGATTCTGATAAATAACCTCATCTGATCTGCTAATAATATGCGCCATGCAGACTTCCTTCCCCGGCACGCGCACACGAGTCATACGAAGCTTCTTTCCTTTCAGATTCTCATAGTCATCATGAAACAGACGCTCCATAAGCTCTTTTCTCGTTATACGTTCCCGTTTCATAAATGCACTTCCTATCGTTTTGTAATATCACAGACTACATAACCAAGAGAATCTCTGAAATAATCTACAACTTCTGTCAGTGCAGAAGTTACATCAGAGATCTCTCCTGTAATGATCAGTGTTCCTGTAAAGCGGTCTGCGAATCCAAGATAAACATTACCGCTTTTCACTGCAATATCAGATGCGATAACTGCTGACTCTGGTGGAGTCATATTCATAATTCCAATTGCAGAAGAACGATAATCCAGATGTGGATTCAATCCAAGTTTCTGATAAATAATCGGAGCCGGACCTCCCATTACATGTGCAAATGTAATCTCCTTACCTGCAACTGTTTCCTGTACAATTCTAATCTGTTCTCCGTGATCATTCGCCATCTGTCAGTTCCTCTCTTTCACATAGATTCTGTAATTCTCATTCATACAATCCTGTATGTTAATCCACTAACATTCTCTGTTCACAGCCAGTCTCGTTACTGTTCACACGATGTGACCAGCAACCCAGTCTCAGCCATAAACTCTCTTACTATAAATAATACTATCTATATGCCTTTCTGTCAAGGAGATTCCAATAAATCTCAACACACTTCAATCAAGAATCAACAAAATCCAACTGTTTCATTTGCGAAAACAACAGAAACGCAAGCTTTTTATTTTCATACATAAGTAAAAAGAAAAGTTTTTCACCTGCAATACACCAGCTCGCTTTGTGTAATTTCTGCAAATGAAAAACTTCCCTTTATTTTAACTATTAACTTCTAGCAATTCATACTTCTTCCGCAATCTCTCTCGCTACGAATACACCACTTGCTGATGCGTGGGACAACGAATGTGTCACTCCACTTCCGTCTCCGATCACATACAGGCCCTTGTGTTTTGTTTCAAGATGTTCATCCAGTTTCACTTCCATATTGTAGAACTTAACTTCTACACCGTAGAGCAGTGTATCATCATTTGCTGTTCCAGGTGCGATCTTATCCAAAGCGTAGATCATCTCAATGATTCCATCAAGAATACGTTTCGGCAATACAAGACTTAAGTCTCCCGGTTCTGCGGAAAGTGTCGGTGTCAGAAAACTCTCTGCAATACGTGCCGGTGTACTTCTTCTTCCTCGAATCAGATCACCAAAACGCTGTACAAGAACACCACCGCCAAGCATATTAGACAGGCGCGCAATACTTTCACCATATCCGTTACTGTCTTTGAACGGCTCTGAGAAATGTTTCTCAACAAGAAGCGCAAAGTTTGTATTCTCTGTCTGCTTTGCCGGATCTTCATAGCTATGTCCGTTTACTGTAACGATTCCGTTTGTATTCTCATTTACAACGATTCCATTCGGATTCATACAGAATGTTCTGACTTTATCTTCAAACTTCTCTGTTCTGTAGACAATCTTACTTTCATACAGTTCATCTGTAAGATGTGAGAAAATAACTGCCGGAAGTTCCACACGGACTCCGATATCTACACGGTTGGATTTTGTTGTGATGTCAAGATTCTCACACACTTTCTCCATCCATTTACTTCCGCTTCTTCCTACAGAAACGATACATTTCTTACATTCATCTACGCCATCTTTTGTAATCACGCGATATCCGCCGTCAACCGCTTCCACATCATCTACATGACAGTTAAAACGGAACTCTACAGTATCTTTCAGCTTTGCATAGAGATTCTCAAGAACAACATAGTTGATATCTGTTCCAAGATGACGAACAGATGCATCCAAAAGATTCAGCTTATTCTGCATACAGAGTTTCTTAATATGTGTTCCTGATGTGGAATACATTTTTGTACCCTCACCACCGAATTTCACATTGATCTCATCTACGTAATTCATTAAATCGATTGCTGTCTCTTTACCGATATACTCATACAATGTTCCACCAAAATTATTTGTGATATTGTATTTTCCATCTGAAAATGCTCCTGCTCCACCGAATCCACTCATAATCGCGCATGTCTTGCAGTTCACGCAGCTCTTAATCTTCTTTCCATCGATCGGGCATTTTCTCTTCTCCAGTGGATTGCCGGCTTCAAATACCGCCACCTTCAATTCCGGTGCTTTCTCTGCCAGCTCATAAGCTGCAAAGATTCCCCCAGGTCCTGCACCGATAATAATTACATCATAATTGCTCATATATTTTTCTCCTTTCAATTACTTTCTTTCCATCTTTTAGTTACATTACTCTTCATCTCTTAATTTCAGAATTCCGATAATAAGAATCTTTATATCATCAAAAATATAATCAAATGCACCTGCCTGACACATGTTTATGAGGACCATTCCAACAGGAACGGCAAGTATCATCCAGATTACACCACCAATTCGATATCCAATATAAATTAAAAGTAATGTAACCAGTGGATTCAGACCAACACTGTCTCCGACAAGTTTCGGCTGAATCAACTGTCTGACGATCTGTGTGATCGCGTAAATCACAACAAGTACCACAGCACGCTTATAATCTCCCATAAAGACCGCATATATCGCCCACGGAATCATCGCAGTTCCTGTTCCAAAAAATGGTAAGAAATCTAGAAATGCGATCAAAAATGCAGACAATACAAAGTAATGAACTTTCAAAAAACCAAGTCCTACAACCAAAATCAGAAATATAATTCCCATGATCTTAAACTGTGCTTTGAAATATCCACCAACCGCATATTTCAGGTTATCTATCACCATAATCATTCGTTCAGTTACTGACTTTGGCGCAATCTGTTTGACCCATGTCACAACTTCTTCTCGCTCTGAGATAAAGAAATAGGAAGACATAACCGCAACGATTGTTGATACCAGATAACTCGGCACACGCTTTGCGATATTTCCTGCGGCACTTACCGTTGGCTCACTGATTTTTGACATCAGACTCCCCATCGTGTCATCCAGATTCGCAACAGTTGTCGTCCATCCATTCTGGATTCCATCCGGCAGTTTGCTAAAAATTCCGGACATAGAAATTCCAATTTGATGGAGTCCTTTTTCGAGCTGCACATACATTTCCGGAAAGTCTTTGATCAGACTGCTGACTTCTGAAACCAGCCAACTGACAGCAAAGTAGCCCAGCGTCCCCATCAACGCCAGGACTCCGATAATAATCAATGCGGAGCCTAATTTTTTTCTGATCTTCAAACGTTTTTCTAACCAGTTAACAACCGGTGTGGCGATAGATGCAATGATCCATCCAACCACAAACGGCATGAGAAATCCAAGTAATTTCCATCCGATCAGTACAAATCCGACTGTTGCTACTATGCTGAAAAGCAAGCTTACGGCAACTTGCCAGTATGGGCGCTTATTTGTCATCCTCTGCCCCCTCGTCATTTCCATATCCGAGATATTCTGTCTCAATCAATTCCCAAATCTCATCTCTTCCCTGTTTTGTCTGGGATGAGAATGGAATTACTTTTGTTCCAGGAACAAGCTGCAGACCTGTCTTCAGCATTTTAATATGCTTCTGTACCTGACTGCGTTTAATCTTATCAAGCTTTGTTGCGATGATGATTGGCTGATATCCCTGATCCAGGATCCACTGATACATCATTTTATCATTCGCAGATGGATCATGACGGATATCGATCAAAAGGAATACTGCCTTAAGCTGTTTTGACGTATGCAGATAACGCTCGATCAGTTTTCCCCACTGAATCTTTTCCTGCTCAGAAACCTTTGCGTATCCATACCCTGGGAGATCGACCAGATACATTTCCTCATTAATCGTATAGAAATTGATTGTCTGTGTCTTTCCCGGTGTTGCTGAAATTCTTGCATAAGACTTGCGGTTCATCAGTGCATTGATCAGTGATGATTTTCCTACATTTGATTTTCCCGCAAATGCGATCTCAGGCTTATCGTTTTCCGGAAGAACGCTTGTGATTCCACAAACTGTTTCCAGATTTATATTTTTAATGACCATGTCGTTTACTCCTCCTTTCATTCTATTTTATTGCAATCTGCTGTCAGAAGCAATCTTTTTATCTAGTCAGTGCTTTCTTTAAGACTTCTTCCATTGTCTCAACCGGAATGATTTCCAATCCTTTTGTAATTTCAGAAGAAAGTTCTTCCACATCTGCTGTGTTCTCTTTTGGAATAAGCACGGTCTGTATTCCTGCATTCTTAGCAGCAAGAAGTTTTTCTTTCAATCCTCCGATTGGAAGCACACGACCTCTCAAGGTGATTTCTCCTGTCATTGCGAGATCTGCGCGAACTTTCTTGCCTGTCACAGCAGAAAGCATTGCTGTTGCCATTGTGATTCCGGCTGATGGTCCGTCTTTCGGAACTGCACCTTCCGGAATGTGCACATGAATATCATGCTTCTCGAAGAAATCTTCTGCGATTGCATATTTTTTGCTTACAGATCGAATATAACTGATTCCGGCACGGGCGGACTCTTTCATTACATCTCCAAGCTGTCCTGTCAGCATGATTTCTCCCTTGCCCGGCATTACATTTACCTCAATCTGAAGCGTATCTCCTCCGACACTTGTCCATGCAAGTCCACGCACGATACCGACCTCCGGTGCTGCATTTGCCATCTGATAAGAGTATTTCTCTTTTCCAAGGAATTTATGAAGATTCCTATCTGTCACAGTAATCTTCTCTTTCTCGGTTGTAAGAAGCTCTTTCGCCGCCTTACGGCAAATATTTCCGATTTCACGTTCTAACTGACGAACACCTGCTTCTTTCGTATAGTTATGTGCGATCTTCCAAATTGCTTTCTTGCTAAAGCTGAGCTGTTCGTCTGTAATCCCATGCTTTTCCAGCTGCTTTGGAATCAGATGTTCTATTGCAATATGAAGTTTCTCGTTTTCTGTATAACTTGTGATCTCTATGATCTCCATTCTGTCCAAAAGTGGTCTTGGAATCGTCTGTAAGGTATTCGCTGTTGTGATAAATGTAACCTCTGACAGATCGAGCGGCACTTCCAGATAATGATCGCGGAACTTACTGTTCTGCTCACTATCCAGTACTTCCAAAAGTGCAGAGAATGTATCCCCTTTATAGTCTGTACTTACTTTGTCAATCTCATCCAGAAGGAGTACCGGATTCTTCACACCTGCTGTACGGATTCCATTTGCAATTCTTCCAGGCATTGCCCCTACATAAGTCTTGCGGTGACCGCGAATCTCAGCTTCGTCACGTACTCCTCCTAAAGAAATGCGCACAAACGGTTTCTTAAGAGAACGAGCCAAAGACTTCGCAATAGAAGTTTTACCTGTTCCCGGAGGTCCCACCAGACAAAGGATAGGACTTTCCCCCTTCTGTGTCAGTGTTCTGACAGCCAGGAATTCCAGGATTCTTTCTTTCACCTGTTCCAATCCATAATGATCTGCCTCTAAAACTTCTTTTGCATAGTTGATATCTGTATTATCTTCTGCACGTTTATTCCACGGCATCTCCAGGATTGTCTCAATATAAGTACGGATTACTCCATTTTCTGCCTGAGAACCGATCGTGTTCTTAAACCGTCCAATTTCTTTATGAAGCTTTTCTTTTACTTCTTCCGGTGCATCTAATTTGCTACATGCTTCTTCGAACTCATCTGCATCTGAAAATGTAGTATCCTCACCTAATTCCTCGCGAATCACCTTCAGCTGTTCTCTTAAAAGATATTCTTTTTGATGCTTATCTACTTTATTTTTTACTTTCCTTTGAAGTTCTTCTTTGATCTCCATAATCTGCATTTCATTCACAAGCTTCAATGATAATTTCTCATATCTACTCCAGAAATCCAGTTCTTCCAGAATTTCCTGCTGATCCTTGTACTTCAATGGAATATTCGCAGCCACTTCATTTACCAGACGTTTTAAATCAGTAATATCGAGAATTTCCGCAACAGATTCTTTGGAAATCTTTCCATTCTTTGCTGCATATTTTGTAATAATTTCCTTCAATCCGCGCATCTTTGCTTCCGCATTCAGATCATCCGGAATCGTGATCTCCTGTTCTTCCAGAACTCCTACTTCTGCACGAAGATAAGGATCTGTCTCTTCAATTTTCTTAAGAACCGCACGGTTCTTTCCTTCCACGAGAACCCTTACGACTTTCTTTGACAGCTTGATCAGCTGCTTCACAGATGCAACTGTTCCAATCTCATAGACATCGTCCTGTCCGGGGTTCTCTGTCTCTATTGATTTCTGGGCAACCAGAAATATCTCCTGCTCTTCAACCATTGCCTGTTGAATTGCAGCGATGGAGCGTTCTCTGCTCACATCAAAATGAACGATCATCTCCGGCATGATTGTTAATCCTCTTAAGGCAACCATAGGGAGACTTCTTGTCTCGTTGTCCAATTCAATTCCTCCTCGTTAGAAAAGGCGGGTAGGATGGATATCCCATCACTCCCGCCTCGTTTTATACTCCGCAACTGTTTGCAGGATTCCTGTATCCAGTTACTATTTGCTCTCAGATGTCAGGAATGATTTTCTATCCTCACTATCACGAGTATACTTCGGTTCTTCCAATCCAAGAACCGCTTCCTTCGTAATGCGGCATTCCTTGATTGTCTTATCTGACGGTACTGTAAACATCGTATCCATCATGATATTCTCCATGATCGCACGGAGACCTCTCGCACCTGTCTTACGCTTCAATGTTGTCTCTGCTATTTCTAACAGAGCATCTTTATCAAATTCAAGCTTCACGCCATCCAGCTCCAGAAGCTTCTGATACTGTTTTACGATCGCACTTTTTGGCTCTGTAAGAATGCGTATCAATGCATCCTTATCCAGAAGATCCAATGATACTGTCACCGGAAGTCTTCCGACCAGCTCAGGAATCAAACCAAACTTTACAAGATCCTGTGGAAGTGCTTCCTGAAGAAGTACATCCATATCGTACTCATGTTTTGATGCGATCTCTGCATTGAATCCGATTGATTTTCTATCGATTCTCGTCTCAATGATCTTATCGATTCCTTCAAAAGCACCACCACAGATAAACAAGATGTTCGTTGTATCAATCTGGATCAACTCCTGATGTGGATGCTTTCTTCCGCCCTGCGGTGGAACAGACGCAACTGTTCCTTCGATGATTTTCAGAAGTGCCTGCTGAACACCTTCTCCGGAAACATCTCGTGTGATGGATGGATTTTCTGATTTTCTTGTGATCTTATCAATCTCATCAATGTAAATGATTCCGTGTTCTGCACGCTCGATGTCTCCGTCTGCTGCCTGAATCACCTTAAGGAGAATATTTTCAACGTCCTCTCCTACATATCCTGCCTCTGTCAGTGCTGTGGCATCTGCGATTGCAAATGGAACATTCAGCACTTTCGCAAGTGTCTGTGCCAGAAGTGTCTTACCACATCCTGTTGGTCCAAGCATCAGGATGTTACTCTTCTGAAGTTCTACTCCAAGATCCTGTTCTGCCAGAATTCTCTTATAATGATTGTAAACTGCAACAGAAAGAACTTTCTTCGCCTCATCCTGTCCAATCACATATTCGTCCAGAAAAGCTTTCATCTCTTCCGGTGTCAGGAGATTAATATCGTCAAGTGCAGCTCTGTCATTAAAATCTAATTCTTCCTCAATAATCTCGGTACAAATAGCAACACAGTCATCACAGATATAGGTTCCGCTTGGTCCTGCGATCATCTTACGGACCTGGGACTGTGTCTTATTACAAAACGAGCATCTTACGATATCCTCAGTCTTTTTTCCTGCCATATTCTGTCACCTCAATAACCCATTAATGGTTTACTATTACTTCGTCGATCAGACCGTATTCTTTTGCCTCCTGAGCTGTCATAAAGTTATCTCTCTCTGTATCAACTTTAATGACATCCAGCGGCTGTCCTGTATTTGCTGCCAGAATTTCATTTAATTTCTGACGTGTCTTTAAAATATGTTCCGCAGCGATCTGAATCTCTGTTGCCTGACCCTGGGCACCGCCGGACGGCTGATGGATCATAATCTCCGCATTCGGAAGCGCAAGTCTTTTGCCCTTTGTTCCTCCTGATAACAAGAAGGAACCCATACTTGCTGCCATACCGATACAGATGGTTTCGATATCACATTTGATATACTGCATCGTATCATAAATCGCCAGTCCCGCACTCACGGAACCACCCGGACTGTTAATATACAGATGGATATCTTTGTCCGGATCTTCTGCCTCTAAGAACAACAGCTGGGCAACGATCACACTTGCGGATACGTCAGTTACTTCCTCGCCAAGAAATATAATTCTGTCTTTTAATAATCTTGAATAGATATCGTAGGAGCGCTCTCCACGGCTTGTCTGTTCAATGACATAAGGTACTAAACTCATGTATATGCCTCCTTACTATATACTCATATGTTGTATTTGCTCTTTTATTATTTCTCTACAGCATTGTCTACTAAGAATGTGATTGCTTCCTGAACAGCCATATCCTCTTTCATCTGCTTCTTCTCATTCTCACCCATAAACTCTTTGAGTTTATCAGCTTCCATCTTGTAAGCTTCAGCCATCTTGCCGATCTCTTCATCCAGTTTTTCATCACTGATCTCGATGTTCTCAGCTTTTGCGATTGCTTCTAACACAAGACGTGTCTCGATACGTTTTACAGCCTGTGGTTTCAGATCTTCCATCATCTGCTCTGCTGTTGTACCTGTGAACTGGAAGTACTGCTCCATAGTAAGACCCTGTGACTGCATTCTCTGTGCAAAATCATTTGCCATCTGTTCAGCCTGAGTCTCAACCATAGCCTCAGGGAGTTCATATGTTGCATTTTTAACAGCCTGTTCTACAACCTGATCCTCCTGTTTTGCTTTACCTTCTGCTGCTTTCTGCTCTTTGATCTTTGCTTTTACATCTGCTTTGTATTCTTCTAAAGTATCGAACTCAGAAACTTCTGCTGCGAATTCATCATCAATCTCCGGAAGTTCTTTAGCTTTAATCTCATGTACAGTACATTTGAAGACAGCTTCTTTTCCTTTCAGATCTTCTGCGTGATAATCCTCTGGGAATGTAACTTTTACTTCTACTTCTTTCTCTGCTTCAGCACCTACCAGCTGCTCTTCAAATCCCGGGATAAATGAACCGGAACCGATTGTCAGTGGGTAGTTCTCACCTTTACCACCTTCGAAGGCTACGCCGTCAACGAATCCTTCAAAGTCAAGAACAACTTCATCACCGTCCTGTACAGCACGGTCTTCTACTGTGATTGTTCTTGCGTTTTTCTCTGCTTCTTCCTGAATCTTTGCATCTACTTCTTTCTGTGTCACGCGTGTAGATACTTTATCTACTTCCAGTCCTTTATATTCACCGAGTTTTACTTCCGGCTTTGTTGCTACATCTGCTGTAAAGATGAATGCTTTTCCTTTTTCAATCTGAACGATGTTGATCTCTGGTCTTGATACGATTTCAAGATCACACTCATCATATGCTTCTGAGTATGCCTTA
>OGWS01000652.1_pt1 | contig 34338 bp, 33 predicted proteins | sample 1576111 | NCBI WGS metagenome assembly OGWS01 (sample SAMEA3541534, study PRJEB24748) | human gut metagenome | biome: human gut; feature: human-associated habitat; material: faeces | place: China | collected 2012
AAGCAGTTTCTTGTATCCCAAACACCCGAAATAATCTCATCGTTACTGTTCGCATCAAATTGCTAACGGAATCAATGATTAAAAAAGTGATGATATATTGTTTTTTCTTATACATCATCACTTCTTTTTACTTTCTTATGTTGTTTTTAGATGCTGCTTATAATAGCGCTGAAACTTTTTCCGGTTCCATTTTTCTATTTTTTCTCCAGCCCCGGCCACTCCTGGTCTTTCTCTGAAAGTGTCAGCAACGTTCCATCCGTCATGCAATACCCTTCCGCCGATGGGGTTCCCTGATACTCCCCCTGCACATCCGGCCACTGGATACCGATTGCCGGGTCATTCCATGCCAGGCCGCCCTCGTCGTTCGGATGCCAGAAGTCATTGACTTTGTAACAGAACTCTGCCTCGTCAGACAGGACCAGAAAGCCATGCGCAAAGCCTTCCGGAATCAAAAACTGCTTTTTGTTTTCCTCGGAAAGTTCCACACCATACCATTTTCCATAGGTTGCGGAACCTTCCCGCAGATCCACCGCCACATCAAACACGCTGCCGCGCACAGCGCGCACGAGTTTGCACTGCGGATAGTTGATCTGAAAATGCAGTCCGCGCAGTACACCCTTGACGGACATCGACTGGTTATCCTGTACAAACTGGATATCGAATCCGGCTTCTTTCATTTCCCGTTCATTGTAGGTCTCCATAAAGTATCCGCGGGCATCCCCGTGTACGGCCGGTGTAATCACACACAGCCCTTCGATACCGCCGACATTTTTTTCCACTGTTATCTGTCCCACTGTTTTTTCCTCTTTCATGCTGATTTGTAACTATTCAGAACCCCCTCAGAATAGTTACGCTGATTTTAATATTTCACTCTGCCTTCTGCGACTGCTTTTAAATGCTCTCCATACGGGCTCTTTCCGTAGCGTATCGCAGAATCAAGTAATTTTTCCCGGTCAATCCACTGATTGATATATGCGATTTCTTCCGGCGCGGAAATGGTCACGCCCTGACGGTGCTCGATCATCTGCACAAATGCTGCCGCATCCAGCAGGCTGTCCATCGTTCCGGTATCAAGCCATGCAAACCCACGTCCGAGCAGCTGCACATTTAAGTTTTTCTGCTGCAGATACATGTCATTTAACGTGGTGATCTCCAGTTCGCCACGGGCGGATGGCTGCACCTGTTTTGCCATTTTGCTCACCCCTGCCGGATAGAAATACAGTCCGGTCACGGCATAGTTGCTCTTTGGCTGTGCCGGTTTTTCCTCAATGGATACGGCTTTTCCGTTCGCATCGAAATCCACGACACCGAAACGCTCCGGATCGTTGACATAATAGCCAAAGACGGTTGCCTGTCCTTCTTTAGCGTCCTTTGCGGCATTGCGCAGAATTTTTCCGAATCCGTTTCCGTAGAAAATGTTGTCGCCGAGTACCATGGCGCAGGCATCCTCTCCGATAAATTCCTCTCCGAGCAAAAATGCCTGTGCGAGTCCGTCCGGGGACGGTTGCACTTTGTAGGACAAATGAAGCCCGAACTGATTTCCATCCCCCAGAAGTGCTTCAAATCTCGGGGTATCTTCCGGCGTGGAAATAACTAAAATATCGCGGATGCCTGCCAGCATCAGTGTAGACAGCGGATAATAAATCATCGGTTTGTCATATACCGGAAGCAATTGTTTACTGGTTACCATCGTCAGCGGATACAGCCGTGTCCCTGCGCCGCCTGCCAATATAATTCCCTTCATCTTAAAGTTCCCCCTGTCGCTTTAGTTCCTGCAGATACCGTCCCAGCGCGTCCTGCCAGGTCGGAAGCGGTGTAAATCCATTTTCTTTCAGTTTCTTTTTTTCCAGTCTGCTGTTAAACGGACGCGCTGCCTTTGACAGGCCGTATTCCGCGGTTGTCACAGGCTGCACTTCGGTAGTGAGTCCTGCCTGCCGGTAAATTTCTTTTGTAAAATCATACCAGGAGATGTAGCCTCCCTCGTTTGTCACGTGATAATAACCATATTTTTCGGTTTCCATCATGTCAACAAGCAGTCTGGCCAGATCGTAGGTATAGGTTGGTGTGCCGATCTGGTCATTTACCACACGCACCTGCGGGTGATTTTTTGCCACTTTTAACATGGTCTTAATAAAATTTTTTCCGTTTAATCCAAACACCCATGCGATACGCACGATGAAATACTTCCCGAGTGTCTGTGCTACTGCCAGTTCCCCTCCAAGTTTCGTCTGTCCGTATACGTTAAGCGGTGCGTATGCTTTGCAGTCCGGCTCCCACGGAGTCTCGCCCTGTCCGTCAAACACATAGTCTGTGCTGATATAGACCATTTTGGCATCTACTTTTTTTGCCGCTTCCGCAATATGTTTCGTTCCATCTACGTTGATGGCTCTGACTTTTGCCTGATTTTCTTCGTCCTCTGCTGCATCCACAGCGGTCCATGCCGCACAGTGCACGATGGCATCCGGCTGTACTTGCATGATTGTCTGTTCCACTGCTGCCGCATCGGTGATGTCCAGCGGCACATACGATGCACAGGATTCCAGTGTCGGTGCAATATCCGAACCGACTGCCTGATGTCCACGCTTTGTCAGTTCGTTTACCACATCATGTCCCAGCTGTCCGGCAACGCCTGTCACGAATACTTTCATATTTATAAGCCTTTCTTTCCGTACATTTCTTTGTAATAATTCTGGTATTCCCCGTTTACGATGTTCTCCCACCATTCCTTATGATCCAGATACCACTGGATGGTCAGGCGGATACCATCTTTAAACATCGTCTCCGGCAGCCAGCCCAGCTCGTCGTGAATCTTGGTCGGATCGATGGCATAGCGCATGTCATGTCCCTTGCGATCCTGTACGTGCTCGATCAGGCTCTCCGGCTTGCCGAGATATTCACAGATGAGTTTCACGATATCGATATTTTTCATCTCGTTGTGTCCGCCGATGTTGTAGACTTCTCCGACGGTTCCGTTGCGCAGGATCAGATCAATCGCCTTACAGTGATCCTCGACATACAGCCAGTCGCGCACATTGAGTCCCTCTCCGTATACCGGAAGCGGCTTATCTGCCAGCGCATTTGCGATCATAAGCGGAATGAGTTTTTCCGGGAACTGATACGGGCCGTAGTTGTTGGAACAGCGGCTGATCGTCACCGGCAGGCCGTACGTTCTGTGATATGCCATAACAAGCAGATCCGCAGATGCCTTGGAAGTGCTGTAAGGACTGGAGGTGTGGATCGGCGTATCTTCATGGAAGAACAGATCCGGGCGGTCCAGTGGCAGATCTCCGTATACCTCATCCGTGGATACCTGATGATACCGTGAAATGCCATACTTCCTGCATGCGTCCATCAGCACGGAAGTACCGATAATATTGGTCTGTAAAAAGACTTCCGGATTCTCAATGGAGCGGTCCACATGGGACTCCGCTGCAAAATTGACAATCACATCCGGTTTTTCTTCCTCAAAAAGGGTATATACTCCCGGACGGTCGCAGATATCGAGTTTTACGAAACGAAAATTCGGCTGATCCATCACCGGTGCGAGCGTGGACAGATTGCCCGCATAGGTCAGGGAATCCAGACAAACAATGCGATCCTGCGGATGTTCCTTTAACATATAGAAAATAAAGTTGCTGCCGATGAAACCGGCACCGCCCGTTACAATAATGGTCATGAGTGTTTCCTCCTGTGTGCGTTTACGATTCCTGTATTTGTTTCCATTATAAAAGGTGACGCTAGGTCACCTTCAAGTCTTTTTTATAGATTTTTCTAATTATTTTCTGCACAGGAAGATTCCGGCATCTTTTGTGATATGAAATCCATCTGCCACGCGGGCAGAAACAAATTCCCGGAACTCTTTGTACTGGTTCAAAAGCAGCTGGTTCTGGTTTCCGTGACAGGAAAGAATATAGGAAATCAGCGGTTCCGCTTCTGCTATTTCAATCGCATCCTCGTATCTTCGCATCTGAATTTCCGGGAAATACGGTGCTAACAGGTTTTCTCCGTTTTCAAGCCCGAACCGCTCATACAGCACCTCCGCTGATAAAACGATTTCTTTATGGAACTGCTGCACCAGATCGGTAATTTCCCGCATATGCTGCTTTCCGTAGGTACTGCATAGAAACCGTCCCCCATTTTTTAAGACTCTCCGACATTCTGCAAGCACCTGCGGGATATCTTCACAGTAAAACAGCACATGATTCGCAATCACAAGATCAAACATTTCCTCCTCATACGGAATTTTTTCACAGTCAAATTTTTTATAAGAAAAGTGGCTGTCCTCTCCCAGCGCACGCCGGGCATCCTTTAGCATTCCTTCTGATTTGTCCGAGAGAACGACCCATAGATCCGCAGGCAGCTGTTCTCTGTTTTCGGTCCATAATGCTCCATTTCCACAGCCGAGTTCCAGAATCCGCATCCCCGGCTGCAGATTACACTGCTGCATAATCCACGGAAACCACCCCTGCGGATTGATGGAATACTCCCTGTGCAGGCGAATCCGGGCAGAAATATTTGCCGCATTCTGGTATTGGTTTTTCAGGCTTCGTTCCACTGCCGTCAAATGGATCAGATCCAGCATACTATTCCAGTCAATCGCCTGTTCCGTCTGGATGGCTTCTATGGTGCGGTCAATTGCCTCATTCATCGCCTGCATTTCGTCCATTTTCTGCCGCAGCAGCTTCTTCTGTATCCGCATGGATTCAAGAAGATACTGCTGGTCTGCCGCAGCAAGTGTCATCTCCCGGATATCTTCCAGCGAAAATCCCAGATATTTTAATAAAAGGATCTGCTGGAGTTTTGCCAGATCTGCATCCGTATACAGCCGCGCCCCTGCGGCAGTCCGTGCACTTGGTTTTAAAATATTCTGTTTATCATAATACCGGATCGCGCGAAGTGTCACATGTGCTTTTTTTGCAAATTGTCCGGATGTGTAATACGCATCCTTTTTCATCTACAGTTCTTTCACCTCATCTCGCATTTCTTCTGTCATATTCTGTACATAGGTCGTCCGGGAAGAAATTTCTTCCGTATTTGCGGCAATTGTTGACACTTTCTGTGTCATGGTATTCATGCTTTCTACCAGATCTTTGATTGAATCCATGCTCTGTGTAATCTTTGGAAGAATTGCCTCGGCTTTCGGGTCGTTCTGTGTCAGAAGATCCTTCGTGGAATCAGACAGTGTACGGATTTCCTGTGCATTCCGTTCCTGATCGCGGATTTCTGCAATTTTCTTTGCCTCTTCCTCTGCCATGCCCCGCACATAGTGCACACCGTTTTCTTTTACGTTGACTCCATTGTGGATGGCACGTACCATGTTGGTGCAGCTTGATATGGCTGACTCCCTTACTCTTTAAATATCCCAGCACACGCTGATATTCTTTGGGGTAATTCGCCAGAAATGCCGGCGCCAGTATCGCAGAAATTTTCTTTCCCGATGCAAGGTCGTGAACTACCCATTGTCTAAAGCCAATGGGCTTCCTGCTTCGCAGACCTCGTTTCTACGTTCCACTCCGGTCGGAGCAGAACAAACATCCACCGGATGTTTTGCTCCCTACTATCTCCACAGGCATTAATTCGGGCAGTCCCTGCCCTATATTGTTATTTTTATGCTATTTGTCTTAATCCTTCTTCCAGTATATTCTTTGCTGCATTGATATCCCTGTCATGATTTGTTCCACAGACAGGACATATCCATTCCCTTACTGACAGATTTTTCGTCTCTGTATTTTGGTATCCACAGACTGAACACAATTGACTACTGGCATAGAATGTATCTATTTTGACATATTTTCTGCCATTCCACTTGGCCTTATATTCTAACTGTCTTGTCAGCTCATGCCATGATACATCACTTATGGACTTTGCCAAATGATGATTTTTTACCATGTTTTTTATCTGCAAATCTTCCGAAACTATCACTTGGTTTTCGCTGATAATCTCATGTGACATCTTGTGCAGATAATCTTTTCTGGTATTTGTTATTTTCTCATGGCATAATGCTATCTTTTTCTTTGTTTTGTAGTAATTTTGACTTCTTTTCTCTTTATGGGCTAACTGCCTTTGCAGTTTCACCAGTTTCTTTTCGTATTTTCTGATGATTTTGGGATTTTCGTATTTTTTTCCATCAGAAGTAATACATAACTCCTTGATACCTAAATCTATTCCGGTATTTTGATTTGTATGTGGCAGTTCCGTGTGTTCTGTTTCCACTAAAATTGATACATAATATTTTCCACTCGGAACTTGTGATATCGTTGCCGATTTTATCTGTCCACTAAAATTTCTATGCAGTTTTGCTTTTATACCTTTTAATTTAGGCAGTTTTACTCTATTGCACCCGAAATCTACTGTTATATTGCCATTCGTAAAATTTGTTGTATATGACTTATGATTATCGTGTTTACTCTTAAACTTCGGATAACCTGCATGTTCCTTAAAAAATTTTTGGTATGCAGCATCCATGTTGTAAATCGCATTTGTCAGAGCAAATTTATCCACTTCTTTCAGCCATTCATATTCTTTCTTTAATTGTCTGTTGCAGTAATTGTTGCAGTCGGTTTTACTAACTGATTTTTTCTCTTTTTCATATACTTCTTTCCGGTATGCCAGGGTCTGATTATACACAAAACGGCAACAGCCAAATGTTTTTGCAATCTGTATTTTCTGCTCATTATTAGGGTATATTCTGTATTTATATGCCTTTAACATCCACTGTCACCCTCTTTCTCAACCTTGATTTTCTATATATCTTTTCAGCATTTCTTCCGATACATTTCCTACACTACAGGCAAAATATCCATCTGTCCAAAAGGTATGTTCTTTCCAGAATTGTTTTCGTAAATATTGAGAATATCTTTTCCATATATGGTATGTTGTATAGCTCTTCATCAGGTTTACAATTTTACTAATAGACATTGTTGGTTCTGTCTCTATCATGTAGTGAATGTGATCTTTATCTGTTTCCATATATCTTATTATCACACTGTGTCTCTGACATATCTCATACGAAAACTGTTTTATATCATCTGATATCTGCCTCGAAACCAGTAATTTCTTTCTATATTTGCAGACAAAAATAATGTGATATTGTAATAGGTATTTGTGCCTGTTTTTAGATTTCCATGTTCCCATGCCATGAGTATACAATAGTTTCTGATTTTTGGCTACCTTAACCCACCGTCTAAAGCCAGTGGGATTGCGGTAGCCCTATTTCAAAGAAACGGTCCGTATCATCATAATAGTCTCTCGCTTCATGTGGGCAGACATCAAAACATTGCCCGCATGCAATACATTTTGTCCGGGTCTACCGTTACATAACCTTCCTGTGTTGCAATATTTGCCGTAAGTACAGGACAGCTGCGCACGCATTTGTTGCATCCGGTGCATAAATCAGTTGTGTAAATCAATTCCATAAACGCACTCCTTATTATGATTTTCGCATAAACCCCACCCCTATATACTTATAATTTTATTACTTTTTACCATATTTGTCCAGCAGAGCCTTGATTTTTCCGTTATTTTTATCAAAGCACAAATGGTTGTCCATAATTTTTCACAAACTGGATTTATATTTTTTTTCTGTTCTGGATATATACACACAGTAAGATCACACTATACTAGGATACAAAGAACTATTTTCACCAATTCGGAGGTTTTCCATGAAAAAAGCAGCTGTTATCCATGATCTGTCCGGTTTCGGAAAGTGTTCTCTCACGGCAGCGATTCCAGTATTATCCGCACTGGGCGTGCAGTGTTGTCCGGTTGCGACAGCCGTACTGACCGGCCAGACCGGTTATCCCTGTTATCACTGTACCGATCTGACCGCTATGTTACCGGACTATATCGATGCCTGGGGAAAAAATAACGCACATTTTGATGCCATCTACAGCGGATTTCTGACCGGGGCGAAACAGATTTCGCAGGTGCTTGATTTCATCCACCACTTTCGGGAAGAACATACGTTTCTTCTGGTTGACCCTGTTATGGGGGATGACGGAAATGCTTATCCGTTTTTTACTCTGGGGCTGTTAAATGGAATGAAAGAACTGACGCTTGAAGCAGACGTGATCACGCCGAATCTGACGGAAGCCTGTCTGCTGGCAGACATCCCGGAAGATGCCTTACTCCACTGCCGGACGAACACGGATCTGCTGAAGCTGGCAGAAGATGTGGCACTGCGGCTGCAAAAAAAAGCCTCACACCCACAGGATGTCGTGATCACCGGTGTCAAATGCCGTGATGAGAAACATCCCGTCATTTATAATATTGCTGCCACTGCAAATGGAATTTACCGGCACGAATCGCCGTTTTTTGACCGGAGTTTTTCCGGAACCGGGGATCTGTTTGCCTCTGTATTGTGTGGCTGCCGCACAAAGGGCATATGCACGGAAGATGCGATTCTGCTTGCCGGGAAATTTTTATCCCACAGTATCGGGGATACCATGAAAGAAAATACGCCGGGACGCGATGGCGTTAATTTCGAGAAATTTCTTATTGACCTGATTGCAGATTCAAACGTGTAAAAACGAAAACCCGGAAAAGAATTTCGCAATTGATGAATTCATACGATAGAAAGAAGGAATTGTTATGGCAAAAATTTTATATGTGTACAATGATCAGGTATATGCAAATATCACAAACAAATGTGACTGCAACTGTACGTTCTGTATCCGTAAACAGTTTGATGGTGTGGGTGATGCGGATACCCTCTGGCACAAAGCAGAGCCTTCTTTAAGTGAGATTATTGCCGCAATTGATGCCTTTGATTTCACCGGCTACAAAGAATTTGTTTTCTGTGGCTATGGGGAACCGACCTGTGCACTGGAGAATCTGATCGCCAGTGCCAGATATGTCAAAGAAAAAACAGGTCTCCCAATCCGTGTCAATTCCAATGGTCTGGGAAACCTGTATTATAAACGTGACATTGTACCACAACTGGCAGAAGTGGTAGACAGTATCTCCATCAGCTTAAATGAGGCAACTGCAGAAAAGTACGAAAAAGTAACCCGTCCATCCTTCCCTCATGCTTATGAAGCAATGCTTGATTTTGCAGAGGAATGTGGAAAACTTATCCCACACACCCAGCTGTCGATCGTGGATATTCTTCCGGAAGAAGACATTAAGGCGTGTCAGCGCATCGCCGACAGCCGCGGTGTCCATCTGAAAGTACGTCCATGGGAGCACAGCGCATAAAGAAGTTACCGTTCTCATGCTTACCTGTGAGCACCAGCGGCATTACAGTCCCAGCACATCCAGAAGGATCTGTTCATCTTTCTTTTGTTTCTGTGGATGCTGTAATTCCGCATCTGCCAGGCGGGTACGGATATTCTGCATCCGCTGGTCCAGATCTGCACTGATCTGTGCACATTCGCTCAGTTCCTGTGCCAAACGCTCGGTTTCATCTGCCGGAATATTCTTTTTGTACCGCACTTTGTGCTCCAGACTCGCCCAGAAATCCATGGCAATGGTGCGAAGCTGTACTTCAACTTTCATTTCCCGTTTCTCATTCTTCAGAAAAATCGGCACTGCAACGATCAGATGCAGGCTGCGGTATCCGTTTTCCTTCGGATGCTTGATATAATCTTTCTGTTCGATCAGACGGATATCATCCTGCTGAAGCAGGCAGTCCGCCAGCAGATAGATATCTTCCGGGAAAGAGCACACAACCCGGATTCCTGCTATATCATTGATGTTCTGTTCAATCGCCGAAAGCGTCAACGGAATATTTTTCCGGCGCACTTTGCGCACGATTCCGTCCAGCGATTTCACACGTGTCTTGATGGACTCGATCGGATTACGGTCATATTCCAGCGAAAATTGTTCGTTTAACACTTTAAACTTCGTTTCTACTTCCATGATTGCGCACTTGTAATATGCCATCAGCGTATCCAGCGGCTTTGTATTTTCCTGCACAAAATCCAAAAATTCATCAGACATCAGACGATTACGGACAAGGTTTTCCGCTGCCTGCTGCAGCTGCGCATTTACTACTTTACTTAATTCGTTCATATCTATTTCCTCTTTTTCTCCTGTAATTTTCTATATAAATAATTGTGAAATTCTTAGTTCCGGCGGACTCCCGTGTGGTGGCTCCGGCTGCGGCCTCTCCGATACGCACTCAATATCCAGAATCAAGAATTTGCAGAAAGTGACTGCGTGACTCCTTTGATGATTTGTGTTCGTTCAAGTTTCGACAGCGGCGCGGTTTGTGTCCGTCTGCCAAGGACGCGTCCGAAGGATTTCGTGTCTGCCTTAGCGGAGTGCTTCAAAATACTGTGCCCGCGGGTCGTGTTTGCGACCACATTTATTTAAGGTCATTCAAAAAAGTCCGTAGGGAGACATAACCGGGAGCGGGCGCAACCGGAGCCACCACACGGGAGTCCGCCGGAGCACAAACTTTCCCAATTGTTTTAAATAAAAAGAGCTTCACGGAAATAAATTTCCATGAAGCTCTCCGCACATGGACTTTCCTTTCTGGTTTCCACATGCCTATATTATAATGGATTCATCCGCAAAACGGAATAAATAAAGTCTGAACTTTTTCCGAATTTTATCTTAATCCTTGAACAGATCCGTAGAGTAATAACGGTCTCCGCTGTCCGGAAGAAGGGCAACTACAGTCTTTCCCTTAAACTCCGGTCTCTTTGCCACTTCGATGGCTGCCTTTAATGCCGCTCCGGAAGAAATACCTACCAGCACGCCTTCCTCTTTTGCAATATATTTGGAATACTCGAAAGAGTCTTCATTGGAAACCGGAATGACTTCATCATAAACCTTGGTATCGAGTGTGTTTGGAACAAATCCGGCTCCGATACCCTGAATCTTATGTGGGCCTGCCTTTCCGGTAGATAATACAGCGGATGTCTCTGGCTCTACAGCGACAATCTTTACATCTGCTTTCTGGGATTTCAGATACTCTCCAACACCTGTGATGGTTCCACCGGTACCAACACCAGCTACGAATGCATCGACCTGTCCGTCGGTATCTTCCCAGATCTCCGGCCCGGTTGTCTTCTTGTGTGCTGCAGGGTTTGCAGGGTTCTCAAACTGCTCCGGAATGAAGCTGTCTGCGATCTCTTTGTGAAGTTCCTCTGCCTTTGCGATGGCTCCCTTCATACCCTTGCTTCCATCGGAAAGAACAAGTTCTGCACCATATGCCTTGATGATGTTGCGACGCTCAATACTCATGGTCTCCGGAAGAACGATGATCAGGCGGTATCCCTTTGCTGCTGCGATTGCCGCAAGTCCGATACCTGTGTTTCCAGATGTCGGCTCGATAATGGTGGAGCCCGGTTTTAATTTTCCGTCCTTCTCTGCCTGCTCAATCATCTCTTTTGCAATACGGTCCTTAACAGATCCTGCCGGGTTAAAGTACTCCAGCTTTGCAAGAAGTCTTGCCTCAAGGCCAAACTTCTTCTCGATGTGTTTGAACTCTACCAGTGGTGTGTGTCCGATCAGTTCCAATGTTCCTTCATAAATATTTGCCATTTTATTATCCTCCAATTTACTCTCTCTGATTTAATCCCTTATTTTCATACTTCTTTAGTAGGAATTATCTGTTGTTATGAATATACACCCTTTCCCAAACGCTGTCAACTACTTTTTACGATATTATTTTATACCCCTAAAAAAATACACGACACTCCTTATATTTTACTCCGCTTTGCCACAATTAAGACTCCAAAATTTTAACAGAGCCAGAAACTGCACAAAATTCGTAAAGTATTCTATAAGAAGCATCGTGTATTTTTATCTATATGTGTATGAAAAACCCTCCGACTTTATCACTCGTCATCCTCATCGTCATCATCGTCCGCATCCTCACCGAGCAAAGCCTCTTTTAAAGTTCTCCAGCCAAGGACTGCACACTTCACACGCGCCGGCATATGGGCGATATCGCGGAGTGCCGATGCCTCCTCAAGAGAATCAATCTCCTCCTCGCTGGCATCGCCTTTGATCATTTTCATAAAGATTTTCCCCATCTGCAGGGCCTCTTCTTTTTTCTTTCCGACAATCATGCCAAGCATGATATCTGCGGAAGCCTGGGAAATCGCGCATCCGTCCCCGACAAATGCACCGTCTACGATCGTATCGCCATCGGTCTTTAATTTCAGGAAAATATCATCCCCACAGCTCGGGTTGACACCCTCAAGAACAATATCCGCATCCGGCAGATCATGTTTAAACTCCGGGCGCACGTTGTGCTCCGTTAAGATTTCATTATAAAAACTTCTATTTTCCATATCCCATTCGCTCCCTTATACTTGCGATGCTTGCTACAAATTGATCGGCTTCTTCTTCGGTATTGTAAAACATAAAGCTTGCCCGTGTGGCGGAACTGATACCCAGATAATTCAAAAGCGGCTGCGCACAATGATGTCCGGCACGCACGCAGATACCGTCGGCGATTAAAATCTCGCTCACATCGTGCGGATGCACATCATCAATGGTAAATGTAAGAATTCCGGTGTGTTCTTCTGCCAGATCAGAACCCAGTACATGTACATGTGGAAGTTCTTTTAATCCGTCAAACGCACGCTTTGTCACAGCAAGTTCCCGCTCCTGCATCACGTCAAAGCCAACAGACTGTGCGTATTTTATGGCAGCATGCAATGCTATTGCACCCGCAGCATTTACGGTTCCCGCCTCAAACTTGTGCGGAAGTTCTGCGTATTTTGCACTCTCACGGGTCACGGATTCGATCATCTCGCCACCGGAAAGAAACGGTGGCATTTTCTTTAACAGTTTTTTCTTTCCATATAACACGCCAATTCCCATCGGTCCGAAAATTTTATGTCCGGAAAATGCAAAGAAGTCTGCATCCAGATCCTGCACATTGACTGGCATATGCGGGGTGCTCTGTGCCCCGTCCACCACGATAATGGCATTTTTTTCATGTGCCATGGCTGCGATCTCTTTGACCGGGTTCACACGTCCGAGCACGTTAGAAATCTGTGTGATTGCTACGATTTTTGTCTTTTCCGTAATCTGTTCTTTTACCTGATCAAGATCCACCGATCCGTCCGGACGGCATTCGATAAACCGGAGTACCGCTCCTGTCTGCCGCGCAACCATCTGCCATGGCAGAAGATTGCTGTGATGTTCCATGATCGAAACGAGGATTTCATCCCCGGCATTTACATTGTTTAAACCATAGCTGTATGCCACAAGATTCATGCTCTCTGTGGTATTTCTGGTAAAGATGATTTCACGCGCGGATTTGGCTCCGATAAAATCACGCACGCCTTTTCTGGCATTTTCATACAGTTCGGTTGCTTCCACACTCAGCGGATAATTTCCACGCAGCGGATTTGCATTGTGTTTCAGGTAAAAATCGCGTTCTGCATCAATGACACACTGTGGACGCTGGGAAGTTGCCGCATTGTCGATATAGATCCATTCCCTGCCATCGACTGTATGTTCCCCGATTTCTGACAGCAGCGGAAAGTCCTTGCGATAATCGGTCATGCTACACCTCCCCGAGTTCTTCGTCAATCATTCTGGCAAAGCTGTCGTCTTTGATGATTCCTTTCAGGCGGTCAATGTTTGCTCTTGCCATAATATTTTCCGCATGCTCTTTGTCGATTCCGCGGCTGGCAAAATAAAACATGGTATCCTCATCAAGTTCCCCAATCGTTGCACCGTGATTACCAACGACATTTTCCTCGGAGCATAAGATCACCGGAACGGTTTTATTCTCCACATCATCGCCAAGCATCAGTACATTTTCCAGCTCGTTTCCGACAGAATCGGAAGAGCCGGTCTTAAAATCAATCGTTCCACGGAAGATCTTCTTTGCCCCGTCACGCAAGGCACCTCCCACATTGATTTCACTTTCGGTATGTTTTCCAAAATGGTTGACCACTTCGTTCATGTCTATAATATGCGTATGTTGCCCGATATATCCGATATCGCTCTTAAAACTGCTGCCATCCCCATTTAAGTTGATGGTCGTATCGGAATAGATATCCCCTTTTCCGAGGTATACCTGCACCAGTTCCACACGCGCATTTTTTGCACATTCTCCCTGAATCTGATTGTAGACCAGAGAACTTTCCTGTGTATGCTGCAATTGTATGAGACGCACCGTTGCATTTTCCTCGACGGTCACGTTTGTCTTTACCGCAAGTTTTTCTGCTGTCTGATAATCCATAAATACGGTCACCTGCTTGTCTGCCGGTGCTGTAATGTTAATCGTTTTGCTGCTGTATGCGCTCTCTCCGGTAATGGAAAAACGCACTTCTTTTGCAGCACCAGCAGTCACGGTTTCCTCTGGAAGTTCTGTTGTATGTTCTTTGTCCCACGGAAGCTTGGTCTCGTTGACATTTAACCAATACCAGGTCTTCGATGGAAGTTTATTGATTGTCATTTCTGTCATGTTTGTCCTCCTAACCTATGCTTCCCTTCATCTCCAGACGAATCAGGTTGTTCATTTCCACTGCATATTCGACTGGAAGTTCCTTTGATACGTTGTCAGCAAAACCGCTGACCAAAAGTGCTCTGGCATCTTCCTCGGTCATGCCACGTGACATCAGATAAAAGACGGCATCGTCACTGATGCTTCCGATTTTTGCCTCATGCCCCACAGCGGCATCTTTCGTGCGGATATCCATTGCCGGAATCGTGTCGGAACGGGACTCGGAATCCAACATCAGGGACTGACAGGATACGGCGGATTTTGATCCTTTCGCATTCTTTGCCACAACCACGCTGCTTCGGAAGGTACTGATTCCGCCGTCCTTGCTGATGGAACGGGTATTCATATAGGAGCTGGTGTTTGGTGCTGCGTGTACCACTTTGGCACCGGTATCCAGATTCTGTCCGTGTCCGGCGAATGTGACACCGGTGAATTCCATTTTGGCACCCTCCCCCTTTAAAACGCTCATCGGATACAGGCAGCCCACATGGGAACCAAACGATCCGGAAACCCACTCGATCGTTCCGCCTTCCTCAACGGAGGCACGCTTGGTATTCAGGTTGTACATATTCTTGGACCAGTTCTCGATGGTGGAATAACGAAGCTTTGCATTTTTTTTGACGAACAGCTCCACGCAGCCTGCATGCAGGTTTGCTACGTTATATTTCGGAGCAGAACATCCCTCGATGAAATGAAGGCTTGCGCCCTCGTCCACGATGATCAGTGTATGCTCAAACTGACCGGCTCCTTTGGCATTCAACCGGAAATAAGACTGCAGCGGAATGGACACGTGCACGCCCTTTGGCACATAGACGAACGAACCACCGGACCATACGGCTCCGTGCAGTGCTGCAAACTTATGGTCATGCGGGGTGACAAGTTTCATGAAATACTTGTGTACCATGTCCGCATATTCTCCTTTTAAGGCACTTTCCATATCGGTGTAGACAACGCCCTGTGCGGCAACCTCGTCTTTGACATTGTGATATACCAGCTCGGAATCGTACTGGGCACCGACACCGGCTAAGGATTTCCGCTCGGCCTGCGGGATTCCCAGACGCTCAAACGTCTCTTTGATGTCTTCCGGCACATCTTTCCAGGAACCCTGCATCTTTGTATTCGGGCGGACATACGTTGCAATGTGATCCATATCCAGTCCCTCAATGGACGGTCCCCAGTCCGGAACCGGCATCTCATTGTAAATCTGTAAGGACTCCAGTCGGAACTGCTGCATCCATGCCGGATCGCCCTTTTCTTTGGAAAGCTGCTCCACGATCTGTGGGGTCAGACCTTCTTTCATTCTGTATGCATCTTTTTCCTCATCGCGGATATCATAGATGCTGCGGTCGATATCTTCTACCTGACTCTTTTCTCTCATTTCGCACGCACCTTTCTTACTGTTCAAATTCCTCAAAACCGTTTTCGTTGATCTCATCTACTAAGGAAGCATCTCCGTTTTTCACAACTTTTCCTTCATCCATAACGTGGGTGACATCCACATGCAACGACTCTAAGATTCGTGTGCTGTGGGTAATAATCAGAAGGCTTCCCTTGCATTTTTCTTTGTAAAGCTGGATGCCCTTTGATACGGTACGGACAGCATCCACATCCAGTCCGGAGTCGGTCTCGTCAAGGATTGCAAGCTTTGGCTCTAACATAAGCATCTGCAGAATTTCTGCTTTTTTCTTTTCACCACCGGAGAAGCCGACATTTAAATCACGTTCTGCATAGGACTCGTCCATGGAAAGAAGTTTCATGGTCTCGGTCAGTTTTTTCTTGAAATCCCACAGACGGACACGCTTTCCGGTCTTCTGCTCGAGTGCATTACGGATAAATGCGCTCAATGTCACCCCCGGAACTTCCAGCGGATTCTGGAAGGAGAGGAAGATTCCCTTTTTGGCACGCTCATTCACCGGCATCTCTGTGATGTCCTCTCCGTCAAAAAAGATCTGTCCGGATGTGATGGCATATTTCGGATGACCGGTGATGGCATAGCCCAGGGTGGATTTTCCGGTTCCGTTCGGTCCCATCAGAACATGCACTTCGTCTTTTCCAACTTCTAAATTTACTCCGTGTAATATTTCTTTATCTTCAACGTTTACGTGCAGATCTTTGATCTCTAATAAATTTTTTTCAGACATTTGTATTTCCTCCATATAAAACATGTTGTTTAACTTTCACAGGAATGCGTCTTCTGTGAAATCATATCCTCAAGGGTATGCTTCTCAAGGTAATCATTGATCACAGCTTCCAGTCCCTGCCAGAACGGAAGTGTGGTACACTCTGCGGTGCTCTCGCACTTTTTCCCACCTTCACACAGGCACGCCACCGGAGCTAAATTTCCTTCGATCAGTTGAAGGATCTCAATTACTTTATATTCCGACGGTTGTTTGATCAGACGGTAACCGCCACCCTTTCCGCTGGCACTCTCAAGCATCTTCCCTTTTGTCAGTATGGTCATAATACTTTCAAGATATTTCAGGGAAATGCCCTGCCTTGTGGCAATTTCTTTGACCGGAATGAATTCTCCGGAATTGTGCTGCGCAAGATCGACCATCACACGCAGTGCATATCTGCTTTTTGCGGATATCATCATATCGTTTTACCACCTCGTTTCATGAAATACGACCGCAGCGTATTCCGTGAGTTCTACGGTGTGATTATAAGCCCCACTCCCCTACTATGTAAATAGGGGAATGTGAAAAATCATGTTTTTCTTCCAATACAAATTGCTGTTTAACTGTGTGGTCTGGGATCTTTTGTTTTTCAGAGGGACGGATTTGCGGGGGATTGTTCTAAATATAAGTTTTTTCGATGCGACGGAAGAAGGGGGGACATTCTCTTTCTCCAGAAAAATTTACAAGTCAGCACCGATGTTGATTTCAGGTTGATTTGACAAAGGTTTTACTTTTATGCTATTAACGTTACATGATGGAACTACGGCGCAGTTGTAAATTTGTTCTTCCGAAAGAAATGTCCCCCTTCTTCCTGTGGATTGGAAAGCCATAAGTAAAAGAATGATGTCCGCAAATCCTGTCTGTGGAACAAACATAAAGGCACCAGAACCTGCAGTTAAAGGGACGCCTCAAAAACAGCTACGAATCCCATGAACTGGAATAAACATAAAAATACCCTGTTAAATCACTTGATGATAAGGCCGGGTATCTATAGATGAAAAATTAAAGTTTTAGGTGACGGTTTTTCGAAATTTTAATGCTTGAAATCAGGAAATGTCACCTATATAGTAAAAATTGCCTTTCCAGATACCGTTTTTTTAGAAAAAGTGGTATCTGGAGAAGCAATTTTTGATCTATAGAGACTTTCCGGTATCTGAATGTTAAATTTTCAGCGTGTAGGTACCATAATGGTATCTTTTACATGAAATTTATTGGGATAGATACCACGGTGGAATTTTTTATTGAATTTTATTGGTATAGGTACCGCAATGGTATCTTTTACATGAAATTTATTGGGATAGATACCACAGTGGAATTTTTTACTGAATTTTATTGGTATAGGTACCGCAATGGTATCTTTTACGTGAATGTTATTGGCATAGATACCACGATGGCATTTTTCCTATGAATTTTGATTATATAGCCCCCCATTTTTCATTTATAAGTTTATAATGTCCGATCATATAAAGGCTTCAATAGAACGATTGTTTCACAAAATACCGGCAATGAAATTTCCACTTATTAGCAAGTCAAGCTTCCCAAACATTTATCACTTTACTGTAAACACTCATTGTATGCATTTCCTTCCGGGAGCGCCTTTAACTGCAAGTTCTGGTGCCCTTATATTTGTTCCACAGACAGGATTTGCGGAAATATGTTTCTCAATTATATTATCTCCAGCCAACAGGAAGAAGGGGGACATTTCTTTCGGAAGAACAAATTTGCAACCGCGCCGTAGTTCCATCACATAACGCTAATGGCATAAAAGTAAAATATTTGTCAAACTTACCTGAAATCAATATCGGCGCTAACTTGCAAATTTTTCTGTAGAAAGAGAATGTCCCCCTTCTTCCGTCGCATTGAAAAAACTTATATTTAGAACAATCCCCGCAAATCCGTCCTCCTGCCAAACCCCAAGGATCCCAGACCACGCAGTTAAACAGCAATTTAAAAGAAAACGAACAGATGAAAAAATTATGCAGATATAGTATAATAGACAATAATAAACCAAAAGAGAAACTTGCCAGACTGGGGGAAACATGGAACCACAAAAGCAGAATGACGGTGTGCGCTACAAACTGGCAAATGCCATGAAAGAATGTATGCGCACGGCACCGGTAGAAAAAATAACCGTAAAAGAAATTGTAGAAACCTGTGGGTTGACGCGTCAGACATTTTATCGGAATTTTCAGGATAAATATGATCTGATCAACTGGTATTTTGATAAGATTTTGCTGGAATCATTTGAGCACATGGGAGAAGGAAGAACCGTCTACGAGAGCCTTGTCAACAAATTTGAATACATTCAGATGGAGCAGTTGTTTTTTCGGGCGGCATTCAAAAATGATCAGCAGAATTGCCTGAGAGATCATGATTTTGAACTGATTCAGGAGTTTTACACAAAGCAGATCGAAAGCCGGACAGGAAGGAAGATTTCCACCGAATTGCAGTTTGAACTGGAAATGTATTGCCTTGGTTCGGTTTATATGACGGTGCAGTGGGTGCTCGGGTATCGGAAATGTACGCCAGAAGAGCTGGCACATGCGCTGACCGAATCCATGCCTGTGCGGCTGAGGGAAGTATTTCAAAAACTGGGATTAATATAGAAAGAAGCTGTAAAACGCTTCCACTTTGTCTATAATTTAAAACGCCAGAACCGGTATTTGCCGGAACTGGCGTTTCTTTCATCAGTGACTTTTTTACAGTCCACTTTATATTGAATTGCAAGAAATTACATTAGTTTACGGAACAGAGCTTTCAGATCTTCCACACTGGCATCTTTTGGATTTCCAGGTGCGCAGGCATCGGCATGTGCGGATTCTGCAAGGAACTGTAAGTCTTCTTCCTTCAGTGCTTCCAGTTTGGTCGGAATTCCGACATCGACGGAAAGCTGCTGTACGGCATCAATTGCTGCCTTGCGGTATTCGTCCACAGACATTTCATCGACACCTTTGACACCCATGGCGCGTGCAATCTCACGGTATTTTTCACCGGTGCAGTCGGCATTGTATTCCATAACGATTGGGAGCATCATTGCACAGGCAACACCGTGTGGAGTGTCATAGACAGCACCGAGTGTGTGTGCCATGGAATGTGCGATTCCAAGTCCGACATTGGAAAATCCCATACCTGCGATATACTCGCCGAGTGCCATGCCTTCGCGTCCCTCTTTTTCGTTTGCAACGGCACTGCGCAGGGATTTGGAGATCAGCTCAATGGCTTTGAGGTGGAACATATCTGTCATTTCCCAGGCTGCTTTTGTAGTGTATCCTTCGATGGCGTGTGTCAGGGCATCCATACCGGTAGAAGCAGTAAGTCCCTTTGGCATGGAAGACATCATCTCAGGATCTACGATTGCGATAATTGGCATATCGTGTGGGTCAACACATACAAATTTACGCTTCTTTTCCACATCGGTAATGACGTAGTTGATGGTAACTTCTGCCGCAGTACCAGCGGTGGTCGGAACAGCGATGATCGGTACACATGGTTTTTTGGTCGGAGCTACGCCCTCAAGGCTGCGCACATCTTCAAATTCCGGATTGGCAATGATGATACCGATGGCTTTGGAAGTATCCATGGAAGAGCCGCCGCCGATTGCAATGAGGTAGTCGGCACCGGAATCCTTGAATGCCTGTACACCATGCTGGACATTCTGGATGGTTGGATTTGGTTTGATATCGGAATAAATCTCATACACAAGACCATTCTTGTCCAGTACATCTGTTACCTTTTTGGTTACACCAAACTTGATCAGGTCAGGATCAGAGCAGACAAAAGCTTTCTGGAATCCGTGTGCTTTTGCCTCGGTTGCAATCTCCTGAATTGCACCTGCGCCGTGATAAGATGTTTCATTTAACATAATTCTGTTTGCCATAGTTGTAATCGTCTCCTTTGCATACATTCATGATACCCTTATTGTAGCAATGAAAAATCCGGGATGTAAGTTACAAAAGCAGCAGATTGTAACATGTGGTCCAAAATTTTTTTTCTTGATTTTTTATGGGGAAAGGAGTAATCTGTCAATGGGAATGAAGTTCTCCCAAGGGAATTTCCCTGAACTGCTGAACGATAAGCTGATGACTTCTACGATTGTTTGATCGCAGAGACCATCGGCTTTTTTTATTTGCTGTAAGATTTTGAGGATGTGCAGGGGAAGGATTGATGCAGGATGGATGTAGCAGTAAATCAATTGTTCATATGTCGCATGTAAGAGACGAAAAAGGGATTATGAAAGAAGAGGAAAACCATGAATCCGTCACATGATTTACAGGGATTAAAGAAAAAAGCAAAAGAAACATTTTTGTATGTGCTATCTGCGCTGCTCCTTGGCATTGCAATTGGTGCCATTGACGCGGTATTTGGTCGTGTTTTACTTTTTATTACAGATTTTCGTTCGGCGCATGTAGTTGTATTGCTGCCGTTTCTGCCGCTGGCAGGGCTTGGGATCGTCTGGTTATACCGGCATTTCAATGAGACGGCGTCAAAAGGAATGACGCTTGTCATGGAAGCCGGGCAGGGAAAGCGGGAGTCGATTCCACTGGCACTCATTCCACTTGTCATGGCCGGTACATGGATCACACATCTGTTTGGCGGAAGTGCGGGGCGCGAGGGCGTTGCCGTGCAGATCGGTGCTACACTTTCCCATGCGTTTGCCCGCAGATTCCACTTCCCGGACAACGGCAGGATAGTATTGATTGCGGGAATGGCAGCCGGATTTGGAGGCCTCTTTCAGACTCCGTTTGCAGCAGTCTTTTTTGCGATGGAAGTAGTGGTGAGTGGAAGTATGGCATATTCCGCATTGCTTCCTGCGGCAATTGCGTCTTTTACGGCATCTGCAACTTCGCATGCTCTGGGGCTGGAAAAATTTTCGGTTCTTCTTTCGCAGACCCTGTCATTGACGGACACAAAGACGGTGACGTATCTGATTCTTTTTGGAATCTTGTTCGGTCTGACGGGACGGCTGTTTGCGGTGCTTTTGCAAAAAGTAAAACAGTTTATGGGAAACGTATTGGAAAATCCATACAAGAGAATCGGCTTTGTGTCGATCCCACTGGCGGTGTTCCTTTTTCTGGCGTGGAACGGACGGTACTACGGACTTGGAACCAATCTGATCGCGCAGGCATTTTCCGGAGGAGAACTGTATACGTTTGACTGGATTTTGAAGCTGCTCTTTACGGTACTGACTTTGTCGATCGGGTTTCAGGGCGGAGAGGTGACACCGCTTTTTTCCATCGGTGCATCGCTTGGTTTTGTGCTGGGAAATCTGGCAGGACTGCCACCGATAGTCTGCGCGGCACTTGGATACGCGGCGGTGTTTGGAAGTGCAACCAATACTTTGCTGGCTCCGGTTCTGATCGGAATGGAAGTATTTGGTGTGGAAAATGGGCTTGCATTTTTTGCGGTCTGCCTGGTGGCATTTCTGGTCAATGGCAACCGCTGCATTTATACGGCACAGAAACGGTCTTTTTGGTAAAAATCCCTTGACTCTCATCCTGGTTCATGGTTTATAGTTCTGCCAGAATTTAAAAATCGAGGTGGAAATCATGAACTGGGTGATTGGAAAAAAGCAAAAAAGAAGAAACAGAATAAAAGCACAATTCGGGAAAAATCCAATGGAGCTGGAAGCGTGGGAATCACTGGAGAAGCGCATGCGCGAAATCCGTATGTATGAAGAGCTGGTGGTGCAGGGCGTAAAGAAGGAAGAATGGCAACGTGCAGGAAGCGTGGATACCGTTACGTGGAATGACCTGGAGATGGATCGTGTATTTGCACGGATCAACCATACCCGGACGTATATGGGAGAGCAGATTCTGTACCATCGCCTGCACAATATGCAGACACGGCAGTCCTGTGAGGATATGGAAAAGAGGATTTCGTTTTTTTCGCGCCGGGAATCCATACGCACAGAGATAGAAGAAAAACTCATGCGTATCGGCAAGCAGAAAGAAAGCTGTTATCTGCCGTTTTTCCTGACGGAAGAAATTAACCCACTGGTCATTCCCGGTGCAATATTGTATTTTTTGCAGGGACTGCTGGCTTTTTGTCTGATCGGGGCAATTTTGCTGCGAAGTAATTTGTGGGCAACTGGTTTTCTTGTTGTGGCGGTAGTCAATCTGCTTATTTATCTGCATACAAAATGCAAATATGAGGGAAATTTGTTTATGGTATCCAGTTTGAAAGAACTTTTTGATTTTTGCAACTGGATTGTAAAAAAACTGGAACCGGACAGACCGGAAATTTTGCATGCATTGGAGAAAACTCAAAAATTATCCCACCGGATGCTGCGCTGGCAGACTAGAAAATACCAGAGCATATCCGGGGATGTGACGGGGATCCTCTGGGATTATATTGCGGGAATTACGCTGCATGATGTTGTCGCATTTTACCGTATTCAAAAAACTTTGCGCGCGTGCAAAAAAGAGACGATGCAACTGTATACATTTGCAGGAGAAATCGATATGGAGATTGCGATCGCATCCTTTCGGAAAAGCCTGCCGCAATGGTGCTGTCCGTCATTGCAGAGTGATGGCGCAATCAGTGTGGAGAAAATCCGTCATCCTCTTATGGCAGATGCAATTCCGAATGATTTTGTCCTGAAAAAAGGTGTGGTACTGACCGGGGCAAATGCATCTGGCAAATCGACATTTATGAAAGCGGTTGCCATCAATGTGATTCTGGCACAGACGATCAATACCTGTGTTGCAAAAAATATGAAAATGCCTGCAATACAGGTGATGACCTCGATGGCACTTCGGGATGATGTGCTGCAGGGAGAGAGTTATTACATGCGTGAAATTAAATATTTAAAGCGCATGCTCGATGAACTGAAAACGGGTGAGCCCATGTTGTTTGTGATTGACGAGATTTTAAAAGGGACGAACACGCGTGAGCGTCTGGCGGCATCCAATGCCATTTTATCCTACATGGTGCAGAAACAGGGCTTTCTCCTGATTGCTACACATGATCTGGAGCTGGTGTATGCCCTGAAAAACCGATACGACACTTATTATTTTGATAGTCAGGTTCATGAAAAAGATATCGTTTTTCCATACAAAATCAGACGTGGGATCGTCGGGAAAACAAATGCCATAGATTTGATGGAACTGCTGGATTTTCCAGAAGAAATTACAGACCAGGCACGGCGTGAGGTGGGAAAGAGATAATTGTATTTTCAAATATATAGAAGGAAGGAACGGGACAGATGAAAATAGGACAGGCAGCGCAACTGACCGGATTAACCATCAGCAATATCCGCTTTTATGAAAGAAAGGGGCTGCTCGAACCGGAGCGGAATGACCAGAGCAAATACCGCAATTACAGTGAACAGGATATCCGGCGGTTAAAACAGATCATTTTATATCGGAAAATGAATATGCCCATCGAAAAAATTGCCTTGATGCTGGATGATCCGGCAGTTTCTGAGGAACTGGTCCGGCAGCAGTTGCAGGAGTTGTTAAATAAGCAGCAGGAAATACAGGGTTCCATCGACCTGTGCCGGAAACTTGCAGCAGATCATGCCTACGATGGCGAAAATATTGATTTTTACCTCAACTATGTAAAAGAAGAAGAGAAAAAGGGACATAGCTTTGCGCAATTGGAGGAACTTGTCGGTGATTTTTCGGAGTACAGCGAGTTTTATAAAGTGAGTGGCGATCCGGTTTTCCAGTTTCTGTTTTGTAAGGTCAAAAATCAGAAGCTGTTTGGATGGGTATGGTTTGCACTGTGGATCGCACTGAGTGTTTTTTTTATTGTGGAGTTTGGATTCGGTGACGGGCATATGCCGCTTGTGGTAAAAGCGATCGTTATCGGGGCTGTGCTTGTCCTTTTATGGTATGATTTTATCCGTTATTGCAGAAAAAAGCGAAAATATACCGTTAAATACAGGAAAACAACAGCACCATAAAAGGCATGGTCACAATGGCACACAGCGTGGTCACTACGTTAATCGCGCTGGCATAGTGTGCATCGTTTCCGTACACCTGGCACATCTGTGTAACGGTAGATGCAGATGGGGTGATTACTGCGAGAAATACAATGAGCATGATCTTTTGAGCATCTGCAGACAGTGTGGCAAGATGGCTGATTTTTATGAGAAACAGTGCAATCAAAGGAATGACAAGCATTCTGAGAGCCGATATGAAATATACACGTTTATTTGCAAAAATTGCTTTTAAATCCATTCCGGCAAAAAGCATTCCGGTTACAATCATGCTGGCTGGCCCGATCATATTTCCAACACTGGAGATGGTATTTGTAATGAGTTCCGGCAGCCGGATTCTGGTGAAAAATAAAATGGCACCAATGGCAATGGAAATCATATTGATGTTAAGGATGATTTTTTTCCAGTCATAGGAAGATTCACGGCTTATGATTTTCTTGCAGTGTGTCCAGAGAAAAATAAGCTGCACGCTCATGAAGACACATCCGTAAAGCACCCATTTCTGTCCCAGAACGAATGTCACGATAGGAACAATCAGATTGCCGGAGTTGGAGTAATAGATAGAAGCTGTTTCCACTTCATTTAAGGAAAACAGTTTTCCCATCACGAAAACGACAAGCAGGAGAACCACCTGAAGCAATACGGATGCAGCAAGCGCGATCAGAAGACCATTTACGGTTTTTTTAGTATAGTCCACCTGAAAAGCGTTTATAATCACGCATGGAATGATCAGGTACAGTACGATTTTGGATAAAACCTTACTGTCTTCTTCCTTGACAATTCCTGCCTTTACAATAATAAATCCCATCAGAATCATGAGAAAAAGTTCAAAAATCTGTTCCATTAAAAGAATACTGATCTGCATAAAATCACCCTGTCTTTCTAACTGCCTATCATAGAACTTGTAAAATAAAATTGCAAGAGTATACCGGTTATTTGCAAAAGCAGAAACTGTGTAAGTTTATAGTTCCTGCTTTCATGATAGAATCATATCCTGAAACGTGTGATATGACAACACAAATACGTCCTGAAACGTGTAACATCATAACACAAATACGTCCTTGAAAATGTTGACGGCTCTGCCATAAAGGAATATTATATAAAGCAATAAGAAATGCTGCATATAAATTCCACTGACAGGGAGGACGCACGATGAAACGTTTTACATTGGAACAATTGGTGCCTGACACAATAAACTTGTTGATACAGGAACAAGATGGCGTATGTTTTGAAGAATTTTTATATCAGCTTCGACCAAACGAACGAAAGGGGAATTCGTGATGAAAGGAATGATGAAAGTCAAACTGGTGATTGCTTTGTTGGTGGTAATCGCTGTTGCAATTTTTTATTATGTTTCACTTCCGGCAATTAACATTCATGCAACAGAAACCTGGAAATTTATTTTTCTGATTTTGGCGGTGCTTTTCGTGCTTTATATTGTAAGAAAGGCAAAGATAGCAGGACAAAGCAAGATTGAACTGTCCTTTATTAAGGAATATACAGGTTTAAAGATTGGAGTGATTGTCTTTTTACTGTTTTTGGCGGTTTATGTGGCAGGCTCCATTTTGTCCTCACCGATTGTCAATGCAGCAAAATATCAGAAACTTTTAAAAGTGGAAGAGGGGGAATTTACCGAGGATATCAAACAGATTTCTTATGACCAGATTCCACTGTTAGATCGTGACTCCGCATCCATTCTGGGAAATCGTAAGATGGGTAGTCTTGTTGATATGGCGTCGCAGTTTGAAGTCAGTGAACTTTATTCCCAGATTAACTACAAAGGGGAACCGGTCCGTGTGACACCGCTCCGTTATGCGGATACCATCAAGTGGCTGACGAACCAGAAGGAAGGAGTTCCAGCCTATATTAAGATTGATATGGCAACGCAGGATACGGAGCTGGTTCGTTTGTCAGAAGGCATGAAATATACGCCATATGACCATTTTCATAGAAACTTAAAGCGTCATTTAAGATTTCGTTATCCGACCTATATTTTCGATGATATCAGTTTTGAGATTGACGAGGAGGGTACGCCTTACTGGATTTGCAGTGTTGCAGATTATAAGATTGGTCTGTTTGGAGGTAAGACCATCGGCAGAGTTGTGCTTTGTAATGCTGTGACAGGTGAGTGCACTGATTATGCGGTAAAAGATGTGCCAAGCTGGGTAGACCGTGTTTATTCTGCCGATTTATTGGTACAGCTTTATGATTATTATGGATCTTTAAAACATGGATTTATCAACAGTGTGTTAGGACAGAAGGATTGTCTGACCACCACGAACGGTTATAATTACCTTGCAATGAATGATGATGTCTGGGTTTATACCGGAGTAACCTCCATCACAAGTGATCAGTCCAACGTTGGATTCGTCCTGATGAATGAGAGAACGATGGAGACAAAATATTATCAGGTAGAAGGCGCAATTGAAGATTCTGCGATGTCCTCTGCGGAAGGTAAGGTGCAAAACCTTGGCTATACAGCAACCTTCCCACTGTTATTAAACATTACAAATGAGCCGACCTATTTCATTGCATTAAAGGATGATTCTGGTCTGGTAAAAATGTATGCGATGGTAAATGTGCAGAAATATCAGATTGTAGCAACCGGTGATTCTGTCAGTGAATGCGAAAAGAACTATATGGAACTGATGAAGCAAAATGGTGTCAATGCGGAAACAAAAGAGAGCGACAGTGTCAAGAAAGCAACCGGTACGATTGCAAAAATCACCGATGCAGTGGTAGAAGGAAATACGCACCAATATATTTTGCTCGAAAATGATTCCGATATTTACGATGTATCGGTAGTAGATTACCTTGATATCGTGCGTTATGGTGTAGGAGATACCATCACATTTGAATATATGGAGGGTGAGCAGGCCAACACCGTGCTTGGGATTGAAAAATAGAACTATGATTGTAGTTACAGAATAAGGATAGAGGGGCAAGGTAAGCCCCTCATATTAAGAATTACTTAACTCTATCGTCATACCAAAGCAGATATTTTGTGAGTAGTATACCTGTGACAAATCCGACCATCGCATAAGTGGCTGCATCAATAGAAATAGAGAACAATTGGACAATTGGTGCCTGACACAATAAACTTGAAGGTAAGCAATATTCAATTTTGTAAATAAGCATATCATTCAGCTAACGAACGATAAAAACTCATTTCCTCCTCGGAAACTGCCTTATTTTATTGCAGCATTTCCTGCTTAATTTTTTCGTATAAAGGACGAATGGTTTCCGGCACTTCCTCCAATTCGTCCGCAATCTGATCCAGAGGTTTGCCTTTTTGAATTTTTTTACGAATCTGCTCTGACAATTTTTCTTCTTTCCCGATCTCTTTCCCGATCCTTTCGCCATCCTCAATTGCTTCGGCGCGCTGCATTTCCAGCCGTCGTTCAAATGTATAGTCTAATGTCATCACGTGCATTACCTCCTCCCTGTGTTGAGCCAGAAAATCCCTAAGCACATTTTCTTCCATACACTGGTTGATAGCTTTCTCAATGGCATCTTCCAGATTTCCACTGATTTCATTATTTTTCCGCACCATATCCACAAAATACATATATTCACGCAATGTCTGGCATTTTGACAGCAGTGGGGTATTTTTTCCACTGTTGATATTGTAAACATGGCAGACCAATTCTATCTCAGGATCCTCAGTTTCTTTTTCAAATGCATCAGAAAGACGAAGATCATACTGATCCGGCGCATCTTCTTTTCCATTATAAAACACGACAAAATGGGGCACTGGAATCTTTAAGATTCTTCCACCATAAATATCACGTTTCTGAGCCTTGATTTGTTTTTGTATAATGCTTGCAAAATAAAGCAGATCCCTCAGTGGCATATTCGGGCAATAGGTCGACTGATGCTCATACAGGCTCAGATTCGCATCAAGAATGAATGATGCATCATTCCGTACGGTAAGCGAAAAGCTTTTGTCATCCAAAGTTGTCATTTCAACAAGTTCTGGATCATCATAGTCCGTTCCATTAATCGCGTTATAAATTTCCATTGCACGTTTCTTGTCCTGAAGAAGCATGCTGAACACATCACTTTTGTATTCTTTGTTTGCCATACAGTTTCCTCCTTGTGTAAGCCACAGAATCTGTATGACAACACATCCCATATCAATACAAATCCTGCTTATAACAAAATTAAGTTAAAATAAAGTTGAATTTTAAAAGCAAGACTTTCCGGGATAATTTGAAATGAAAAAATAAAATATATGATATAGACGGCTCGCCAGGTACTGTCCGCCCAAGCTATGGAAAAATATGTATTTGCTTTGTGACAAGTATAGCATTTAAATGCCTGAGATGCAACAAAAACCTTCCACATTTATGCAAACAGTAACGTCCTGAAAAGTGTAGCACTATCACATAAATACGTCCTGAAAAGTGTAGCACCATAACACAAATACGTCCTTAAAAATGTTGACGGCTCTGCCATAAAGGAATATCATATAAAGCCATAAGGAATGCTACATATAAATTCTACTGACAGGGAGGACGCACAATGAAACGTTTTATAAGGGAACTTCTTTTCCGGTAGGGAAAGTTGATTTCATGGATCTGTATGCGTTCAAAATTTATATGCTTGATGTCGGGCTTCTGCTTGCCATGGCAGATCCGGATGCAAGCGTTATCATTGATGGAAACCGGATTTTTGCAGAGTTTAAAGGGGCGTTGACGGAGCAGTATGTGCTGCAGCAGATGATAGCGGAACTGGGTGTGGAACCATATTATTACACAACGGCAAATTCTACGGGCGAAATTGATTTTATGCTGCAGGCACCCGGATCGGTCATTCCGGTAGAGGTGAAAGCAGAGGAAAATCTGCGGGCAAAAAGTCTGCGGGCTTTTTGTGAGAAGTATCATCCCAAGCATGCGGTGCGGACTTCCATGTCGGATTTCCGTGAGCAGGACTGGATGACAAACATCCCGCTTTATAATATTGACCGGATTGGAGAATACCTCAAATGAGCACCATAACTCGGCTGGAATTTAAAAACGGGGCAAAAAAAGAAAATAAATATATCAAAAATGGGGCAAAATATGAAATGTTCGATTGAAAAAACGGGGCAAATTTTGTTATCATGGAGCATATGGAACAAATATGAGAAAAAACGAGGAAAATCCCATGAAAATGACAACCCTGTGTTACATAGAAAAAGACGGAAAATACCTAATGCTCCACCGCACCAAAAAGCAGCACGACATCAACAAAGACAAGTGGATTGGTGTAGGTGGACATGCAGAAGGCACGGAAGGACCGGAGGACTGCCTGTTACGTGAAGTAAAAGAAGAAACCGGCCTGACACTGACTTCCTACCAGTTCCGCGGGCTGATCACATTCATCAGTGATGAAGCGCCGGAGCCGGAAGAAATGTGCCTGTTTACTGCGGATGGTTTTACCGGGGAGCTGATCGAGTGCAATGAAGGCGATCTGCAGTGGATGGACAAAAAAGAAGTGCTTGTGCTTCCGACCTGGGAAGGAGATGCCATTTTTTTAAAACTGCTGATCGAGGAAGACGAGCACCGCTTTTTTACACTTCGGCTTGTTTATGAAGGAAGTAAACTGGTAGAAAAACAATTGTACCGGTATTCATAGAAAATAGATTAAATTTAAAATCATTAGTGCTCAAAGATTACTCTGCAAACAATACCTTCGCAACCTCATATAAAGTTTTGCCTTGCAAATGGTAAGAGGAGCTGTACCTGGACAGGAGAGGAAAGGAATCATAAAAATGGAAAACGAAAACCAGACCGTACACAAGCGGCGCGTGCGTTACAAAGGAAAATACCCAAAGAAATTTGAGGAAAAATACAAAGAACTGCAGCCGGAAAAATACAAAGATACCATTGCACATGTGATCGAAAAGGGCAATACGCCTGCGGGTATGCATATTTCTATTATGGTAAAAGAAATTCTTGATTTTCTGCAAATTAAGCCGGGACAGACCGGGTTTGATGCCACACTTGGCTATGGCGGTCACACAAAAGCTATGCTCAAGCAGCTGCAGGGGCAGGGACACATCCATGCGACCGATGTCGACCCGGTAGAATCGGCAAAGACGAAAAAACGTCTGGCAGAGCAGGGATTTGGCGAGGATATATTGACCGTGCATTTGCAGAATTTCTGTACGATTGACGAGATTGCAAAAGAAGTGGGCGGCTTTGATTTTATTCTGGCAGATCTTGGGGTTTCGTCTATGCAGATTGACAATCCGGAGCGTGGATTTTCCTTTAAAGTGGACGGACCGCTTGATCTGCGGCTGAATCAGGAAGCAGGAATCAGTGCGGCGGAGCGGCTGGATACGATCAGCCGGGACGAGCTTGCGGGAATGCTCTATGAAAATTCGGATGAGCCGTACTGTGAGGAACTTGCAAAAGCGATCACCGATGAGATCCGCAAAGGACACCGCGTGGATACCACCACAAAACTGCGCAGGATTATTGAAGACACTCTCGATTTTCTGCCGGAAAAGGAGAAAAAAGAAACCATCAAAAAGACCTGTCAGCGGACGTTTCAGGCACTTCGCATTGATGTCAACCGCGAGTTTGAGGTGCTTTATGAATTTATGGAAAAGCTGCCGGGTGCTTTAAAACCGGGCGGCCGCGTGGCGATTCTGACATTCCATTCCGGGGAGGACAAGCTGGTAAAGCGTGCTTTAAAAGAAGGCTACCGCGCAGGTATTTATTCGGAGTATGCAAAGGATGTGGTGCGTCCGTCCGCGCAGGAGTGTGCGCAGAATGGACGAGCACGATCCACGAAGATGCGCTGGGCGGTACGCAGCCTGTGATCCTGATACACAATCATAATGCCATTATTTGAGCCTTTGATAGGTGATGGGAATTTCTTTTGCTCCTTTACGGTAGGAATCCACCCACTTTTTCAGGTCAGCAGCATCTATGGCGGTTTCTTTCCCTTTGGCATTTGTCAGGAGATATACGATACCGTCGTGATCTTTATCAGCGGAATCCGGAAATGAGGAAAATCCGTCAATGCTGTCTGCCCATTCTTTTTTATTCCAGTCGGTCACAGAACCTATTTTTGTGTAGGAGGCATCATCGGCCTGATAGGACCATACCTGATAAGGCCAGAAAGTGGTGGGGTCGGCTGCACGAGCGGGGGAATAAGGACCACCGTAAGGACTTCCGTGGAAAATATCCTCTTCCACAATTCCATTGTAGAGAAAATGCAAAAATTGTGCTATAATGCAAGCGCGTGTTTTACAAAAAACACGCGCTTATTCACGTAGGAAGGAAAAGAAAAGTATGTTATCCACAATTGAAGCAATCAACAGTGCGGTCAACAATTTCATCTGGGGTGTCCCAGCCATGATCTGTATCATCGGTGTTGGTCTGGTATTAAGCTTCCGGACCCGGTTCTTACAGATCCGCAAGTTCCCATACGCGATGAAAGTGACATTTGGCCGTATGTTTAAGAAGCGTGAGGCATCGGATGGAGCCATGACACCGTTTCAGGCGGTGTGTACGGCACTTGCGGCAACGGTCGGCACGGGAAATATTGCCGGTGTGGCAGGGGCGATTGCCATCGGCGGTCCGGGAGCAGTGTTCTGGATGTGGATTTCCGCAATTCTCGGTATGTGTACGAAGTTTTCAGAAGTGACGCTTGCGGTGCATTTCCGCGAAAAAAATGTGCATGGGGATCTGGTCGGCGGTCCGATGTATTATATTAAGAACGGACTCAAAAAGCACTGGCACTGGCTGGCGTATCTGTTTTCCGCGTTTGGCGTGCTGACCGTATTCGGAACAGGGAATGCCACACAGGTAAATACGATTACCACAGCCATCAATACGGCATTAATGAATTATCATGTCATTTCAAAAGATGCGGTACCGACTGTTAATCTTGTGGTTGGGATCATTCTGGCGGTTCTGATCGCACTCATTCTGCTTGGAGGTATCAGGCGGATTGGACGGGTGACAGAAAAGCTGGTACCGTTTATGGCATTGATCTATATTGTTCTGGCAGTGGGAGTGATCTTATTTAATATCGGTCATGTTCCGGCAGTATTTGCTTCCATTATAGAAGGGGCATTTCATCCGGCAGCAGTGACCGGCGGCGCGGTCGGCAGCTTTTTCATGAGTATGAAAAAGGGCGTATCCCGTGGAATTTTTTCCAACGAGGCAGGACTTGGCACGGGATCAATTGCACATGCCTGTGCAGACACGAGAAAACCGGTCAAGCAGGGATTTTTTGGAATTTTCGAGGTGTTTGTAGATACGATTGTGATCTGTACGCTGACAGCACTGGTTATTTTGTGCAGCCAGGTTCCGGTCAGTTACGGTCAGGCGGCAGGTGCTGAGCTTACAATCAGTGGATTTACCGCAACATACGGAAACTGGGTATCTGTTTTTACTGCGGTTGCGATGTGTTGTTTTGCATTTTCCACCATTATCGGATGGGGATTATACGGGACGCGCTGCATCGAGTTTTTGTTCGGCTCCCGTGTCAATAAGCCGTTCATGCTGGTGTATGCACTGGTTGCCATTGTGGGTGCGACCATGGATCTGGGCCTGATGTGGAGTATTGCGGAAACGTTTAACGGACTCATGGCAATTCCGAACCTGACCGCAGTATTTTTGCTTTCCGGTGTCGTTGTTAAACTGGTGAAGGAATACTTTGTCGGAGAAGGTGCAAAAAGTTAGGGGAAGCTGGAAAGAAAAAGGGCGAAAAACTTGACATTTGTGCGTTTATCATAAATAATAAGGTACTGAAAAAACAAAGGAGGAACTTGTTATGAAAAAATTTGGAATCAAAGAAGTTGTAGCAACCGGTATCGGAACCGCATTGTTCATTGTTTTGACAGAAGTGCAGATTCCGCTGGGAATTATCCCGAATACATCCATGCAGCCGCGTGCCGCAGTGATGGCATTTCTTGCCGCAGTGTTTGGACCAGTTGTTGGAGGAATCATTGGTCTTTTGGGACATGCGCTCGGAGATGCACTGTTTTATGGCGGTGTATGGTGGAGCTGGGTATTCCCGGATGCAATTTTTGGGATTTTAGTTGGCTTATTTGCAAAGAGTTTTGAGATTAAGGCTGGTGGATTTAATAAGAAGAAAGTCATTCTTTTTAATGTGGTTCAGGTTGTTGCGAATGCAGTCGCATGGATCGTTGTTGCACCGGTGCTTGATATTCTCATTTATGCAGAGCCTGCAAAGAAAGTATTCTCACAGGGCGTATTTGCGTTTGTAGCCAATATCATCATTGTGGGTGTACTTGGTTCATTACTCGGACTGGGATATACAAAGATTGGAGCAAAATCATCAAGTCTTACAAAGGAAGACTAAAAACGTATGGAACCGATTATTGAATTTGAAAATTTTACATTTAAATATCGGTCACAGATGGAGCCGACACTCCGGGATATCAATTTGAAAATTTATCCCGGAGAGAAGGTGCTCATCATTGGACCATCGGGATCAGGGAAGTCGACATTATCAAATTGTATCAACGGACTGATCCCTTTTTCGTATGAAGGAGACAGTACCGGAACTTTAAAAATCGAGGGAAAAGATCCGAAAAAACTTGGAATTTTCGGACTTTCCAAGATGGTCGGAACCGTGTTGCAGGATACGGACGGACAGTTTATCGGTCTGACGGTTGCGGAAGATATTGCTTTTGTGCTGGAAAATGACTGCATGGCACAGGAAGAAATGTTTCGCAAAGTGGACGGTGTGGCAGAGACGGTAGAAGTAAAAGAGCTGCTTTCCCATGCACCATCGGAGATGTCCGGTGGACAGAAACAGAGAGTTTCCATGGC
>OGWS01000675.1_pt1 | contig 33483 bp, 19 predicted proteins | sample 1576111 | NCBI WGS metagenome assembly OGWS01 (sample SAMEA3541534, study PRJEB24748) | human gut metagenome | biome: human gut; feature: human-associated habitat; material: faeces | place: China | collected 2012
ACGGACGCCTTACCGCCCGAATTTCTCTGCATCCATTCACCACCACCGTTATCAAAGAGATTCTAGCAGACCATGCCCCCCAATTCACATCGGAAGATTTGCTTTGCTTGTATTTGCTGACAGGTGGAGTAGCCAAATACATCACCCTATTGATGGAAGCGAAAGCATTTAATAAAACTGCCATGATAAATTATGCGCTTTCCGAAGGCTCACCATTTCTGACAGAAGGCAAAGACATGTTGATTTCCGAGTTCGGGAAAGACTATGCCAATTATTTTTCTATCCTATCTCTCATTGCAGAAGGAAAAACAACACAACGAGAGATTGATTCCATCATCAATAAAAACACCGGTTCCTATTTAGCCAACCTTGAGGATGAATATTCATTAATCAAAAAAGTGAAACCGATGTTCGCTAAACCTAATAGTCGTGCTACCCGTTATTGCCTGCAAGACAATTTTCTACGATTCTGGTTTCGCTTTATTTTCTCAAACAACGCAGTACTAGAAATGAGGAAAAACCATTTACTGATAGAATATGTAGAAAAGAACTATGAACAATACAGCGGCCTATTGTTAGAAAAATATTTCCGTGAACTTATCGCTGAAGAAGAGGAAGTTACCGACGTAGGTAACTATTGGGACAAAAACGGAGAAAATGAAATAGACTTGATTGCCCTCAACCGGTTTAACAAAACAGCACTTATCGGAGAAGTAAAAAGAAATCCGAGAAAAATAAGTATCCCGGCATTGGAAAAGAAAGGAGAAACTTTACATAAAGAATTAAATGATTATAAAATAACTTTCAAAGGATTCTCATTGAAAGATATGTAGTACTTTTGCATAAACACCCGATTATGAAAAAAGAAATTACTAGACTCATTTGTGCGGCTATCTGCTGCACGCCCATTATAGGATTTGCCCAGACAGGTGATAAGTTCACTTCGACTGACAACCTTTATAAAGAAGGAAAAGAACTTTTCCAGGAAAAGAATTATGCAGCTGCTCTGCCGGCATTGAAAGCATTTGTAAAACAAAAGCCTGCAGCCAGCCTTCTTCAGGACGCAGAGTATATGCTAGTCAGTTCGGCTTACGAACTGAAAGACAAAAACCGCATCGAACTCCTCCGCAAATATCTCGACCGTTATCCTGACACTCCTTATGCCAACCGTATTTATGCGCTGTTAGCCTCCTGCTATTTCTACGAAGGAAAATATGATGAAGCACTGGCACTCTTCAACTCTGCCGACCTCGATTTGTTAGGTAATGAAGAACGGGACGACTGCACCTACCAACTGGCTACCTGTTATCTGAAAACCGATAACCTACGAGAAGCAGCCATCTGGTTTGAAACTTTGCGTGCCAACAGCCCCAAATACGCCAAAGATTGTGATTACTATCTTTCCTACATCCGCTATACACAAAAACGTTATACTGAAGCGTTGAAAGGCTTCCTCCCCTTACAGGACGACTCAAAATACAAAGCACTCGTCCCTTATTACATAGCCGAAATTTATACGCAGCTCAAAAACTATGATAAGGCACAAATTGTAGCACAAAACTACCTGTCAGCCTACCCGAATAACGAGCACGCAGCAGAAATGTACCGTATTCTGGGAGATGCCTATTACCATTTCGGACAATATCACCAAGCCGTAGAAGCATTCAACAATTACTTGAATAAGGATCACTCGGCTCCCCGCCGGGATGCCCTTTATATGCTAGGACTCTCCTACTACCAAACAAAAGTCTACTCCAAAGCAGCCGAAACATTAGGTAAGGTGACAACTGACAACGATGCCCTTACCCAAAATGCATATCTCCACATGGGACTCTCTTATCTGCAACTGGCAGAGAAAAACAAAGCACGCATGGCTTTTGAACAGGCAGCCGCCTCCAATGCTAATATGCAAATCAAGGAACAGGCAGCTTACAATTACGCTCTTTGCCTGCACGAGACTTCTTTCTCCGCTTTCGGTGAATCAGTTACTGCCTTCGAGAAATTCCTGAATGAATTTCCGACTTCTCCTTATGCTGAAAAAGTCAGCAGCTACCTGGTAGAAGTTTACATGAATACACGTAGCTACGATGCAGCTTTGAAATCAATCGACCGGATTGCCAAACCAAGCGCGCAAATATTGGAAGCCAAACAGAAGATACTGTTCCAATTGGGAACTCAATCTTTCGCTAACGCCGACTTCGAACAAGCTCTGAAATATCTGAACCAATCCATTGCCATCGGACAATACAATCGTCAGACCAAGGCAGACGCTTACTATTGGTGTGGAGAATCCTATTACCGTCTAAACCGAATGGTAGAAGCTGCGCGTGATTTTAATGCTTATCTGCAACTCACCACCCAACCCAATAACGAAATGTATGCGCTTGCCAATTATAACTTAGGGTATATCGCTTTCCACCGGAAAGACTATACGCAAGCAAGCAATTATTTCCAAAAATACGTTCAACTGGAGAAAGGTGAAAATGCAACTGCACTTGCCGATGCATACAATCGTATTGGTGACTGCCACCTGCATGTACGTAACTTTGAAGAAGCCAAACAGTATTATTCGCAAGCCGAACAGATGAATACTTCTTCCGGAGACTATTCTTTCTATCAGCTGGCTCTTGTATCCGGTCTGCAGAAAGACTATACCGGTAAGATTACCTTGCTGAACCGTCTGGTAGGAAAGTACCCTGCTTCTCCTTATGCCGTAAACGCTATTTACGAGAAAGGCCGTTCTTATGTTCTCATGGATAACAACAACCAAGCCATTACTTCTTTCAAAGAATTGCTTACTAAATATCCTGAAAGCCCGGTCAGCCGGAAAGCTGCCGCCGAAATCGGATTATTATATTACCAAAAAGGAGATTACAACCAAGCAATCGAAGCCTACAAACAGGTTATCGAAAAATATCCAGGCAGTGAAGAAGCACGCCTTGCCATGCGTGATTTGAAATCTATTTATGTAGACCTCAACCGTATCGACGAATTTGCAGCTTTAGCAAATGCCATGCCGGGACACATCCGTTTCGATGCTAACGAACAAGACTCGCTTACGTATGCCGCCGCAGAAAAGATTTATGCACGAGGCAGAATGGAAGAAGCCAAAACAAGCCTCAACAAATACCTGCAAACTTTCCCGGAAGGAGCCTTCAGCCTGAACGCACATTATTATCTCTGCCTGATCGGAAACGAGCAGAAGAATTATGATATGATTCTTCTCCATTCCGGTAAGTTGTTGGAATATCCAAACAATCCGTTTGCAGAAGAAGCACTGATCTTGCGTGCTGAAGTGCAATTCAACCAGCAAAATATGGCTGAAGCATTGGCTAGCTACAAAATGCTGAAAGAAAAAGCAACCAACGTAGAGCGCCGCCAACTTGCTGAAACGGGTATTCTGCGTTGCGCCTTCCTATTGCGAGATGACATAGAAACCATCCATGCAGCTACCGACTTGCTTGCAGAGGCCAAACTTAGTCCGGAGCTAAGAAATGAAGCTCTTTATTACCGTGCTAAAGCCTATACCAAGCAAAAGGCTGACAAGAAAGCAATGGAAGACTATCGTGAACTGGCCAAAGACACACGTAACTCTTACGGTGCCGAAGCTAAATATCAGGTTGCACAATCCCTCTACGACGCAAAAGAATATGCCGCTGCAGAGAAAGAGTTGCTCAACTATATAGAACAGAGTACGCCACATGCTTATTGGCTAGCGCGCAGTTTTATCCTTCTATCCGACGTCTATCATGCTACGGGTAAAGATCTGGACGCACGCCAATATCTGCTAAGTCTGCAACAGAATTATCAAGGGAATGACGATATTGAAAGTATGATTGAAAGCAGACTTAGTAAATTGAAAGTTGAGAATTGAGAATTAAAAAATAGAAAAGTATGAAACGATCTCATTATATAATAGGAGGACTCGCATTGGCAATCTCAATGCCATCCTGCCTTCAAGCCCAAACCACCCAACCGAAGGATACAACAATGACCCGCACGGTCGTTGTGGAACAAGAATATAACCCGGACATTATGGACGCCTCGAAAGTAAACGTCCTGCCTAAAGTAGAAGAACCGACAGTGAGCAAGAAAGAAGTAGAGTATGCTACAACATTCTTTCCGGTCACTTCCGTTCCGGCAGGCCTGATGCGCCCCTATACCGGAAAAGAAGTTCAACCCGGCACTACCCCGGGATATGTACGTGCCGGATATGGTAATTATGGCAATTTGGATGTTCTCGCCAATTATCTATTCCGTCTGTCGCAGAAAGACAAATTGAATGTACGTTTCCAAATGGATGGAATGGATGGTAAACTAACGCTTCCTTTCACAGACTCCGAAAAATGGAATGCATTTTATTATCGCACACGCGCAAATGTAGATTACACACACCAATTTAATAAACTGGACTTAAATATTGCCGGAAACTTCGGATTGAGCAACTTCAACTTCCAACCGGAAAGCGTAAACAGCAAGCAGAAATTCACATCCGGTGACTTTCATGCGGGCATTCATTTCATTGATGAGACTGCACCACTGCGTTTCAATGCAGAAACAAACCTGTTGATGTATGAACGTCAGCATAACATGTTCAATGAATCTGAAGCCAATACAGGTATCAAGGAAACAATCATACGCACCAAAGGCGATGTCACGGGAGCTATCGGCGACCAACAATTAATAACTATCGCTTTGGAAATGAACAATCTTCTCTACAACGGATATACAAAGAATGTTTCCACCGGAGATGAATACTTCAAAAACTACACAACGCTTCTTTTAAATCCATATTACGAACTGGATAATGATGACTGGAAACTGCATATCGGAGCCAATGTAGATTTATCTTTCGGATTTGACAAGTCTTTCCGTATCTCACCCGATATCACTGCACAGTATATTTTTTCTGATAGCTACATTGTTTATGCAAAAGCAACCGGCGGTAAGCAATTGAATGATTTCCGCAGATTAGAAAGTATCTGTCCTTACGGTGAACTGCCGGAGGCAAATACTACTTTGGGATACGTACAACGTCCTTATGATACTTACGAGCAAATCAACGGTAGTATCGGATTCAAAGCAAGCCCTTATCCGGGACTTTGGTTCAACGTGTTCGGTGGTTATCAAAATCTAAAGAACGACTTATCTTATTTAGGTTTTGACCCAAGTAATATTCATTCAGGTTCTTACCTTTCTTTTGCTCAAGATAATACAGAAAATCTCTACCTTGGCGGTGAAATCAGTTACGATTACAAAGATATCCTCGGAATATCAGCTAAATATACTTACCGTAATTGGGACAGCAAAACAGAGGAATATCTGTTGGCTGTGAAACCTGTCAGTGAAATGTCTTTCAATGTACGTATTCATCCGATCTCTGCTCTTAACATAAATCTGGGTTATGATTACATCAACCGGAAAGAAGTGAAAGAGTATGCAAAAATGACCGCAATTAATGATTTGCATATCGGAGCCAGCTATAATGTATTCAAAGGAGTATCCGTTTATGCGCAAGTACATAACCTGCTGAACAAGAAATATCAATATTATTTAGGTTATCCTACGGAAGGATTCAATTTCTTAGGAGGATTGAGTTTCCGGTTCTAAAAATTCAATGATATACTGCAAGAGTGGTATTTGTTTATTACGATTAGAAAGCTAATTGTGACAAACAAATACCATTTTCTATTTTATACAATTTCATCCATACTTATAATGCCTCATATAAAATGTCTAAAAGAATATCTTTTCAGAATTTTAATATTACCTTTGTACATACGTTTATACTGTTTGTCCAAGTATTCATCATGAATGCCGAACGCTAATATAAACATTGTGGATATTTTCATATTCCCATGCTTTTATAAAGAATGATAATATGAAATATTAAGTTAATCATCTAATCTATAAAACTTAAATAAAAACAAATATGGATTACTGTGAAAACTTCAAATCTAATCATATTCCAAACAATCATACTTTCTTACGTATATACTTACTACTCCTATTATTCACAGGAATGACATATACGACAAGAGCAAAGAAAACCGATTTTCATTATTACAAACAGCTAGGTATAAAGGAAGGACTTTCACAATCCAAAGTCACGTCAATATTAAGCGATTACCGGGGGTATTTGTGGATAGGAACTGAGGCCGGGCTAAACCGTTATGACAACGGGCATTTAAAACAATATCTACATCACCCCAATGACAACAACTCTCTTCCATCCAATTATATTAACTTTATAGCAGAAGATTCACTGTCTAATTTATGGATATCAACAATAGAAGGAGTCTGCCTTTATGACCGGAGGAATGATTATTTCCAGCAGGTAATTATAAATGGACACCAAAACCCTTTTATTGTCTCATACTTACTGGTTGATGACGGTATTATATTTGGTGGCGAGAATTGTGTCTATAAATTTGAATATGCTACCAGACAATGGAAAACATTGTATCTGGAACAAGAGCCTACAACCTATATTAGTTTCAGGAAAATGATTCGTTATGACAACAGACATGTTTTAATAAATACATCATGGCATGGCATTTATCTTTTTGACCTACACACCAATCAATTGAAAAAGATAGATTCTTTTAAAGATACCAATTATACCTGTATCTATATAGACTCTTTGAATCGCCTGTGGATCAGCCCTTACGGTGACGGGCTTTATTGCTATAAAGACAGCCTACTTATCAAACATTATACCACAAAAAACTCTCCTCTGACTTATGACGTCATTTATGATATTGCAGAAAAGGATAACCAGCTATGGATAGCTACTGATGGTGGAGGCATCAACATACTTTCTTTAAAAGATTTTTCTTTTTCCTGTATTAATTATACGCAAGATGACTTAAATTCATTTCCTGCAGATGCAGTTTGCCGTATTTATCGTGATCCAGCCAATAATATTTGGGCAGGCACAGTATGTCATGGTCTAATTGGCATCAAACAAGTCTTTGCAAGCTCCTATTCGAAAGTCCCCTTTAACAACCCATACGGTTTAAGCGCTTCTACAGTAAATAGTTTTTTAGAAGATAACAACGGACTGGTCTGGATTGGTGTAGATGGTGGCGGAATTAATTGTTATAATCCTGCAACGAACTCTTTCAGGCACTATCCAACGACAAAGAACGACAAAGTTACCTCTATCGTTGAATTTTCTCCACAAGAATTACTACTGTTTTCCTTTAATAACGGCTTCTGCTTGTTTGATAAAACAAACGGCCGGATACGTTCTTTCGACCAGATTTATAAAAACATAAATAAAGAGATATACACTTTCGGGATAACTGCACGAATGCAAAGAATATCCGAACGTAAAATCGTCATTAGCACTAAACATATTTATGTGTATGACATAGTAGAGAACAAGCTTGAAAAGATTGCGGAAAACGAAAAAGACTATCAAAGATATTCGCCATTAATCATCTCTTCAACAGCTGATGAAATCTATTTTTTGGATCAGAAGAACATCTGCAAATATGACTTCCAGACTCACAACTTTGAAACAATCTACCGCGGGAATCAAGTCCTGAACGATGCTTACATGGATCATAACGGCGTTTTTTGGCTCGCTTCAGAAAACGGACTTATTTGTTATGATCCTACCTCCCAGGAGCCACAAATGATTCATACATCCTTGTTTAATGAGATTACTTCCGTTATGGCAGACAATCAAAACAGGATATGGATTGGTACCCGCCAAAGCCTGTATGTTTATTCTACTATAGAAAAAAACATAATCATTCTTGACGAAACAGACGGAATAGCCCCCAATGAATATATATCCTGTTCTCATCTCTTACTACAAAACGGAAATATTATAATGGGAGGCTTTAACGGAATAACCTATATTGATTCCAATATCCGTTTTGACGCCGAAACCGGACATAAAATCGAACTACTAGATGTGCTTTTAAACAATCATTCTATGATGACGAAGAATGGACACCCAAGTGAAATAAGTACCATCAAAATCCCTTGGGACTTTACTTCTTTGCAATTAAAAGTCCTGCTTAACGCGAAAGATGTATTCTACAAAAATATATTCCAGTTTGATATTGAAGGAATTGACCGAAAATTACCATATTCAAAGTCAAACTCATTATTTCTGAATTACCTGCCAGTCGGCGAATACACCATAATGGCATCTTACTATGCCCGGAACGGTGAATGGAGCCATAAACAAAAAATACTCCATATTATAGTTTATCCGCCATGGTGGCAAACCTCTTGGTTCTATCTGTGCATATGCATATTAGCCGGACTATTGATATATTCTATTATATATTACTTGCTTCGCAAGAAAAGAAAAAAGCAAAAACGGGAAATCATGCTATTAAAAAACAAAATGTACGAAGAAAAGATAAACTTCCTGACAAACATCAGCCACGAGCTTCGTACCCCACTTACATTGATTTGTGCCCCGTTGAAGCGGATTATCGATCAGGAGACAGATAAAAAAGATGTGGATAAGCTGCTTGTCCCAATTTATAAACAAGCCTATCAAATGAAAAACATCATTGATATGGTACTGGATGTGAGAAAACTCGAAGAAGGTAAAGAGGTACTGCATATTTTACCACACTCCTTAAATGAATGGGTTTGTTCCGTCGGTGACAAATTTATGCATGAGTTCGAGGTAAAAGGCATCAAACTTCGATATGAACTGGACGAACAGATAAAAAAGGTTCCCTTCGACAAATATAAATGTGAGTTTGTTCTTTCAAACTTCCTGATGAACGCATTGAAATTCAGCGAACCGGATACTGTTACTATCATCAGTACTCACCTTTCAGAAGAGGGAAACAGGGCGAGAGTGTCTGTCAAAGACGAAGGCATGGGACTAAATCTAGTAGACACAGAATCTTTATTCTCCAATTTCTATCAAGGCATACACGAGAAAGGCGGAAGTGGAATCGGATTATCGTATGCCAAAAGCCTGATAACCCTGCACAAAGGAAAGATTGGCGCATTAAATGCTACTGATAAAGGAGCTGTTTTCTATTTCGAACTCCCACTATCAACTGTTACCAATGAGAGCACGGGTAGTATTCCCGCAAAAGATGCAATTAAAGATGAAGAACGCGCAGCAGATAGTATGGACTATACATATCTGAAAAAGTTTTCAGTAATAGTGGTCGAAGATACTGCTGATTTGCGAAATTACTTAAAAGAAACATTGAAGCCTTATTTTGAACGGGTATATGTGGCTAAAGATGGGAAAGACGGACTCGAACAAATTAAACAACGAATGCCGGATATTATTATCAGTGATGTAATGATGCCCCGTATGAACGGTTTCGAACTCTGCCGGCAAGTCAAAACCGATCTGGACATCAGCCATATTCCTTTTATTTTATTGACCGCTTATCATAACTCGCAAAATATGAACACAGGATATAAAACCGGAGCGGACGCTTTCCTACCCAAACCTTTTGAGATGGACGGCTTACTAGCCTTATGCCATAACCAACTAAAAATCCGTGAACAGATCCGTTCAAGATACAAGGAAGACAATTTACTTACTTATAAAGAAGTCAGTTTTAGTAATGCAGATGAAACTTTCCTTTTAAAATTGAACAACCTGATTTCAGACAACATGAGTAATCCGGAATTGGATGTCGTATTTCTGGCCACTAATATGTGCATCAGCCGTTCCCTTTTATTTAATAAAGTAAAAGCTATAACCGGAATGGGAATTATCGACTATGTCAATAAGCAACGCATTGACAAATCGGTAGTACTGATGAACACGACATCAATGAATATGACTGAAATATCAGAAATAGTAGGTTTCTCCTCCTTGCGGTATTTCAGCAGAGTGTTCAAATCCATTATAGGAGAAACGCCTTCAAATTATAAGAAACAGAATAAATAGCATATAGCAGGCTTCGCTTTAACCACTCCTTCTGATAAAAATAAAAGGCATCCCGCCATATGAAGGGATGCCCTCTTACAAATACTGTTATCAGCAACCTTACCTCTTGAAAACCTATAAAGACAAATTTAAAAAACAAAGCTATTTCCTTAATACTGTATATATTTGATTTAATAAACTTTTATCCGTATCTTTTGTATCCTGCGTAATTTCCCAAAACATAATTCCACCCAAATGCTGTCCTTTCACATATTCTGCTTTACGTTTAATAGCAGGTATGCCATCATAATAAAGCAATCCTACACTATCCTTCAAATGGACATCCTGCTCCGGGTACAAATCCAGTATCTTTTTATAAGGAAGTGCCTGCGCATCATCCGCACGATGTTTACTTGAGAACTTATACCCATAAAAAGGTACACCTGCTATCAGCTTCCCCTTAGGCAATTTTCTATTATTCAGCCAATGGTGTATAGCATTGGTAAAAAACTCCCAATCAGAATGTGGGCCTGTGACTGTACCAGACCACGGGCCTGTCTTATCATAAATCATCAGACTGACAAAATCAAGATATTGGTGCATCGTATTGTTGAAACAATTATAAGTGCCAAAACCGCCATTATCCCAACTGGCATTCACTGCTGCAGTTATCAGTTTATGAGAACCTACTGCACCCCGTAATTCTTTATATAGAGATTCCAATGCCTTACGTCTCTCCAAATCCAGTTTACTGGCTCCTGCACGTCCCCCTTCCCACTCTTCATAATCCACATCAATACCATCCAATCCAAGTTCATCTATATTTTTCTTCAAGTTCTTTATCAGAATGCCCCGTTTCTTCTTGTCTAAAATCACTGACGAAAAACTTTTAGAACTTCCACCACCAATTGATAGCAATACCTTTACATCATGCTTATGAGCCTCATCAATAATATAACGGTTTGTACAGACAGCTTCTGTATCTATCGTACCGTCACTTTGTACAGTCCCGAATGCCAGACAAAGATGAGTCAGGCTCTTCCAATCAGGCATATAGGGCATTGCCCACATTGGCAAATAACCTACCACCTTAGAAGATGCCGGACAGTCAGCCCATGTCTTCCCCACTCCGCACATCAATATAGATAACCCCACTAATATACTTCTCCGAATAATCTTCTTCATTATAATCGTATTTTATTTTTGTGTTACGAAAGCATATATGTTCCCGCCAAAGTCTGCGGCAATAAGCACATTCCCGGAAATAGCAACCGAACTGAACACTGGTGCCCCCGTTTCATGTTTCCATACAAGTTGCCCATTTTCCTTATTCACTCCGTAAATCGTTCCGTCCGATGCCCCTACATACACCGTATTTCCAGCAAGTACCGGGCTCGTTTCAACAGTTGCCGAATATTTGCCCGAATAAGGAGAAGTAAGAACCAGCGCACCGTTAGTCTTGAATTTCCATTTTATATCAAAAGTTTGATTATCCAACGCAATCAGACCATCCCTCGTTGAGCCGAAAATTATTGCGTTATCAGTCAACAAAGGAGTGGAAGTCACCTCTACAACAAAAGGCAGTTCTTTTCGTGCAATTACTTTACCGTTGCCAGTTTTCATAATGAAGAGCGATTTATTCGAAATAATATAAAGCAAGTCACCATGGATAGCTGCCGAAGCTCCACGATTGCGCAAACCGTCTGCTGATGCTTTCCATTTCAACTTTCCCGTAGCAAGATCATTAGCATATAAAGCTCCCCATTGGGAAGAACCAATCAACACATTCTCTCCGACGGACAATGTCGCAGTAGCTCCCATATTTTGCCCCCAACCGGTATTTGCCCAAATTTCTTTGCCATCCTTTATACTGATGGCACAAAGCCCTTTACCTGTTCCGGCATAGACTATACCATTGGAAACCACCAATCCTTCAATTAATGAAGGTAAAACGTTTACAGGTAACTGTTTTTCCCAACTTAATTTACCGCTTTCTGCATCAATTGCATACAGATAGCCTTGCGCATCTTGTGCCAACACTTGCCCGTTACCTATTGCAATCGTATTTTTAATTGAATTACGCACCGGATATTTCCAGAAAAATTCGCCTGTCTTGCCATCAAGGCAATATACATGGGCTTCACCTTTCAGATTTTCATCAACGGATGCGATATAAATTTTTCCATCATATACTAAAGGGGATGTCATATAGATATTAGCCCCGACATTTTTAGTCCACGCCAGTTGCAACGGCTGCTTCAGTGCCATCTGATTCTTTACGGCATGTTGAGGGTTGCCTAGCAGATTTTCCCAATCTCCCCCCAATGTCACTTCCGTAAGGGTGTCCTGACAAGTAAAGGTTCTTTCACTTCCGACTGTCTCACCATTATTAAAACAAGCTTTCAGTTCAAGGGTAACTTTCTTTCTCTGCTGTTCAACAGTCAAAGGAATATTTGTATTCCAACACCAGTCAGTAGCCTGCTGCAATCTTTTATTAGAAAATAGAATCTTACCGTCTACCAGACAAGTATAAGTGACTTCCTTTACCGGAGTCTCTGACGAATAAACATTCACCACTAACGGGATCCCCCCCGACTCGAAAACCGGCATTTGCCCCTCCACCGGAGAAGAGATCTGTATCCTTTTATTCAAATAAGTATAACGAAGTTCAGATTCGAAATTTCCTTTCTTGTCTACATGCATCACCCGGAAAGCATTGGTAGAATGGTCAATACCACCCTTATCAGGTGTAGATGTTGAAACAGAAAAAGCATTTCCCCATTTCTTCATATAGTTAATATGCCAATGACCATATACCCAAGCTTTCAGGTTATAGTCACTCAAGTTAATTTGTTCCTGCTCATTAATCCCATAAATGAACTGGTTGTTGTGAGTAATCAAATCATGACTAAATATAACGATCGGTTTTCCTTGAGGAATCTGCCCGATATCATTTTTCAGCCAACGATATACATCTTCTTTTGTATATTTCGGCTTAAAGTCTCCCCTAAGCATCGGAGTAACAATGTAATGCGTGCTTCCCACATCAAAGGAATAATAAGCCGGACCATAAATACTCTCGAACAATTCTTCCCCGTATTGTCCTTCCACCAAGTCATGATTGCCGATACAATAAAATATCGGACAATTCATATTGGTAGTATTCATCAACTCGATATGCGACTTCATTCCTTTTTCATAGCAGAGATCGCCGGTATGGATAATAAAGGCTGCTTGTTCATTGGCCACATAGTCTCTCACATTACCTACCCAATCACCATGGTTTCCAACACCGGAAATCTCGGTATCGGTAATGTGCACATATTTATGACTTCCGTCTTTACGGATCCCTCCATCATAAGGCTGCAAACCAAAGTCATACGACTTCAATTTGCTATTAATACGGCAGTAGTATTTATTGTCGGCCTTATATCCTGAAGGAGTTGTAATAAAAATAAACAGTTCTTTAGCATGACCCGGCAGCGAAAAGGAACCATCATTGGCTGTTTTCACCACGTTCAGTCCATCGGAAACCAATACTCCCGACAAACCCTTTTCTCCTTTATCAAAAATTCCATTGTTATTATTATCGACATAAACGTGCCCTGTATGAGCAGCCATACCACCTAAAATGATACCGTTCATCAGAGCCACGCTCAAAATTACTTTTTTTATCATATACAATACATTTACTTAAAATATAAATGACAAATTTCCGAGATTTCGGACTGACAGTATCTGTTTCCATAATTAGAAACAAATACTGTCAGTTTTCAAACTTCCTTATCAGGAAGGGAGCTATAAAGTTGGCTATGAATGATATTGGGAGTCTTGGGGGAGAAATCCAATACAAATCCGTCAGCAGCAAACCACTCGTTGCGAATGGCTGTCACGTTGCGTATTTCTTCATTACCAACCGAGAGATTAATGACTGTTTCTTTGTTTATATTTAAATAATCTCTTTTTCTCACTCATTATTATCTGTTGCAGGTTTACTTACTTTTACCCAGTCTATCTCCATAACAGCAGGCAATCCCATATCGTCTATCGGGCCTGCCCATGCACCCGGGCGGTCACTTCCCAATGCCATATTCAAGATCAGATAGAAAGACGAGTTTCCAGTAAAAGGCCATTGCATTACTTCCGCTTCATTGGGCAACTTAAGGTTCGGATACCTCAATGTCACTATATCATTAACAGAAAAAACAATTTCATCAGCAGTCCATTCTACCGCATAGATATTATATTCCTCATAATTACACGTATATGTCACAGAGTTGGCAGGATTTTTAATCCCCAAATTATAGGTATAATTCGAGTGAATAGTCTGATGAACATACGGTGTTTGCTTGACATGTTCCATGATATCAATTTCCCCACTAAACGGATTGGCTGCCGGATAGGCAGGATCATGCTGCTGCGGCATCAGCCATATAGCGGGAAAGTTTCCGTCGGGATGGCGTGGGATACGGGCACGTACTTCTACCTTACCAAAAGTAAAACTCCAGATATCTCTGGTCAAAATACCACCGGTCTTATATACTCCATCTATTTTTTCAGCGACCAACACTAAATTACCACCTTCAACATATGCCTGATCATAACTCTCGGACATATCCTCGGAAGTTTCCGTCGTTCCTTTCGGATACAGTTTCCATTTCGTCGGATCGGGAATACCATCCACATTATCGAAATCGTCAAAGAAAAGCAAGTCACGATATTCCTCCTTGAATTTGGAAAATTCGATAGTGTACGTAGTGGACACCTTATCTTCCGTGGTAACAATAACCTCCTGCTCCTTCTTCCATGCATGAATCAGGCTGTTGGGTTCGGGAGAGATGGTAGCACCATCCATCAACGTGTAGTTCACTCCGCTGATACTGTTCGTATTCTCTATGGCACCGATCACCACTTTCCGTTCCTCTTGATTTATCTTTCCATGGTAGTAAGCATCTCCCACCTTCACCGAAAAAGCCATCAACGGATAGTTGTTCGCCATGTTGCCGTTTTTACTGTCCGCACAACCGGTAGTTCCTATGCCTACACATATCGAACTCAATAAAATTACAATGTATCTTTTAAGCATTTTACTATCTTTTTTGTTAGTTAATTTCTCTTTGCCAACCATCGTCCCGCATCAGGATACGTTGCTGTTTTTCCTTTGCGGGCAATGGCGTTTATAAATCACTCGTATGGCTCATAGCTAATGGACTTGATAACAAAATAGTTTGCCGTGGTAAAATTTTGCGGTTGCACATTGATGTCCACTCCTCTAGATTCTTTTGTCCATGGATTGGTTCCGTCTTTCATGACCGCCACTTCTTTTCCGTCGACAACCAATCGAATGTCTATCTTGGACGACGCATTTTCCTCGATAAAGAACTCGATTTTACGTATAGCATTCGCTTCTTCATGAGTTATTGCATGTTTTGTATATGCGTGATAACCCAAAGCTCCTCCCCGCCAAAGACCACTGGAAGCAAGAGTACTCGGATTCAGCCAATAGTTGTATTGACCTTCAGTTGCCGAATACATATTGAACTTTATACTAGCCGCACCAGTCAGGTTGATTTCAGCAAATTCAAAAGTAATATGCCCAGTCTTCACCCCAAATTTGGAAACAATATTACCAGAAGTAATCTTTATGTTACCGTTCTCATCTTGGAAAGAACCGCCCGGAAGAGTAAAGCCTGTGTTTCCTGATTGGCTTATTTCCACTTTCGTTTCCAATCCGAGGCTTGTGTCCGTTGCCACGATTTTAACCTGCCCAGTACGAGGAGCAAATTTGCCATTCTTTTTCACCATTATTTTCAGTTCGCTGGTACTAAGTTTCTCCACCGTGATAAACTCTGTATATTCCTCGGCCACTTCCGGTTGCCATTCAACGTTTGCATCGACTGCAATTGTTTTCTCTTCTCCCTCTTCCGGAATCACCAGATTGTTTTCTACCACTTCAATATAGCAACCGTCTTGCGTGATGGTAAATGAACGTTCGTCCAACTCTGTCTTAACAGTAATAGTACCGGTTCTTTTCGCACCCGGATTAGCCGGAATCTTAACAGTCACATATTCCGGGTTGTCATCCTCTCTTCCGTCACCGGATTTCGGGTTCATTTCCATAAGGAATGACGAAGTAGTGGAAACACGCCACGCCTTATTGGAAATGATGCCAAACTGGATTTCCTCTCCACTGGCAGACACAATCCTGCTGTCGGAAATTATCTCAAATTGGCTCTTGGCATCTTGCGTGATGGTTATCACTTTTTCATCCTCGATTCCCTCCCCTTTAATAGTCAACGTTGCCGTTCGCGGTTTCAACGTCTTGTTGGATTCAATCGTCACGGTGACAGTTGCTGTCAGCGAACTGGACGCACTCATTGCCGGTGTAGGTTTACACCATTGCTCATCACTGGTAATGCTCCAAGGAGTATTGGAACTGATATTGAATATAATATCAGCTGGCGAAGTTCCTAATGCCGTATATGTATCCCTAGCATCGATTTCCATTTTCAGAGGGCCATCCCACTGCTGGGAATCAATTTTATACTCTTGACATGCTACCAATCCCAATATACACAATGCGAAAATCATCATATACGATAATACGCTTCCATATAAATTTTTCATATATATATTATTTTTTAATTAGACAATAAGGTTACCATTCCGGATTTTGAGGACTCAAATTCGGATTCTTGAATAATTCATTTTGAGGAATAGGATAAAGGCACATACAGTCTCTCCATGTCCGATTCTCGTACAAGTTTCTATAAAAACGCAAACTGCCGGACTCATTCACAATTCTCACGCCATAAAGTACCCGTTGAGTTTCATAACCGATTTTCCATCTTCTGACATCCCAGAAACGATGATCCTCAAAAGCAAACTCAACACGCCATTCATTTTGCAGTGCTTTCATAAACTCATCCGGGTCGGTGATGGACACAGGTGGCATCCCGGCATTTGCCCTGACTTCATTCAAAGCCCACTCTGCCGATTTATTATCAAAGTCTTCGCTGGTATACTGCGGGTCTTTAAATGCACAAACCATTGATTCGGCGTAAGTAAGTAATGTTTCAGCATATCGGTATATCACCCAGTGATGCTTGTTTTTCACCTCCTGCCCGGAAGTAAAGCTAGTGGAAGGCTGAATATATTTACGCAAGAAATACCCGGTCGGCGAACCGCCTTGTGATACAGGGGCGTCATCTGCTCCCCCGACAACAGTTTCGATCGTGCTTCCTTTAAACTCCATTCCATTGGCCAGTATAGCGCGATAAAAACGCGGATCCCTGTTATCATATGGTCTTAACGGGTCGAATGCCGGATCCTCACATACCCATCCATTATCCCCCAAAGTCACCGGATATCCATTGACAGTCTCAAACGCATCAACCAGATTTTGCGAGGGGAAAGTAGAGTTACTGATATTAGCTGACGGACGCTTGCCTAAAGTAAACCGTATCGGGAAATTATACAATTCAAAATCAGTATTATCAGCATTAGCTCTCATCAAGACCGCTTCTTTGGATAATAAATTATTGGCTGTTTCATTTTTATTCAAAGAATAAAACCCCGTTTTTATAATATCTAAAGCAGCCTTAGCCGATGTCTTCCACAATTCTGTATCCATAGACGGATTGTGAAGTTTACTGGCCGCATAGAGTAAAGCCTTCGACTTTAGCGCCATAGCAAAACCTCTCGTGATTCTACCTATTTCCGCTCTCGGTTCATTAACATAGGATTCGGGCAAATTCTCACCGGCTGCTGCCTCATCACATGTTTCAACAATAAATTTGATGACATCCTTGAATGGAGTTTTGGCTATACTGTTGGCTTCTTCCGTAGACAAGGCCTCTAATGGCATAGCAATATCACCGTAGCGGCGTGCCAGCTCAAAGAAATAATACGCCCGCAATACTTTAGCTTCATAAGGAAAGTATTTCAATTGCCGCATATCATTCTCGTAGTTCTTGTCATATTCATAGCGCGAAAAATCCACCTCGGCAATATCCTTGATAAAACTGTTGGCAGCCCTAATCCCATTATACAAGTTCCATGCGGTATCAGTTGTCTTGATAGGCGACCAATTACCATTATTAAAAATCTGTATAGTGGCACCTGTTGCTCCGAATTCGGCATCGTCACTGGCACAATCGCGCATGGCACTGCCAATGGCACCAAAATCTTGTGGGATAAAAGAATACACGTGTGACAACATCCCTTTGGTCGTAGCAAAATACTTATACATATCCTCCTTTGTTTTCAAGCCATTCGTTTCGTCGAAATCAAGATAATTGCATGAGCCCAACAACATGGAAGATAAAAAGGCAGTTATAACATATTTGAATCTCATAATGCTTGTTTTTATTTTATTAGAAATTAAGTTTGACACCGGCCCAATAGCTTCTTACAGATGGGTAATTAATGCCCAATTGTTCAGGATCGGCAAAGTGTATGTTATCTAATGAGAAGAGATTATTCCCTTGCACAAACACCTTGACATCGGCAAAATGAGTCCTTGATTTCGGGAACGTGTAACTTACCAATAAGTTACGTAGTTTGATGAAAGAGCCATCCCGATACCACAAGGAATTGGATCTGTAGTTATTCAGGTTGTTCAACGTCGTCAATCTCGGCATGGTTGCGTCCGCCTTATTTTCAGGCGTCCAACACGTCTCCCTGTCCAGATAAGTTTTTGAGATATTGCCATTGTTCACCAATGGCTTATATAACGGGCTACTGAGCAGGTTGACTGTTTTTCCGGTCAACCCTTGAAAATCAGCCGTTATCTCAAATGCTTTATACGACAGATTCAGGCTAAACCCGAAATAGAAACGGGGAACAGAAGAACCGAACATTTTCACCACATCTTTCTCATCAATGCGGTTGTCTCCGTTCTGATCCTTATATTTGATATCTCCCGGAGCAACTTCAGAGAAAGTCTGTACAGGACTCTGGTTGATTTCCAGTTGGCTGCCAAAAAAGCCCAGCACTTCAAGTCCATATGCCTGACCAATACGATTGCCTTTCTGGTATAAATAATCATACTCCTGATAGGCCTCATTATTATTTACGATTTCTGTATTCAGGTAAGAAGCATTGGCACTGATTCCATACCCGAAATCCCCTATACGGTCATTCCAACCGAGTGATACATCAAATCCTTTATAACGATTGACGCCTTCACACAAATTTCCCACACTGATACCGACAATACCTGATATACTGTTAGTGGCCGATACAAGTATATTGGAACGTTCTTCATAAAATCCTTCTATCGCAAAATCCAAACGATTCCCGAAAGCACTCAAATCCATGCCGACAGTGGCTTTCTTTAATTTTTCCGCTGTCAGTCCGGTAACAGGCAGTTCCCCTTCGCTATTACCACCGATGTAAGTGGCATTGGAACCGAAAGTATAACCTGTATTGCTACCATACGTATAGCGCCATAACTCATGGCTTAAGCCACTGTCCCATCCCGACAGACCGTATGATGCGTGAAGTTTCAGCATATCAACCGGCGTCTTGCCTTTCATGAACTTCTCATTGGAAAGTATCCATGCAGCAGACACTGCCGGATAACTCCTGAATTTATCCCCATCGGGCAAGTAGGCGGATCCGGAACGGTTGAATACTGCATTCAACGAATAGCGGTCATCATACGTATAAGCAACGTTGAATATATACGATTGATTTTTCTGGGTATTATTCCTGCCTTCCTGAATTTCCGACTGCATATCATAAATAAGAGCTCCCCCAATTTGATGCTTGCCAAACCTGCGTTCATAACCTATTTTAGCCTGAAAATCGCTTCTCATCAACAGCCGCTCAAATGGTACGCTATGCCCCAGTGTTTCCGAATCCTTGCCATACACAACCGGAGAGGTAATCAATGTTCCGTCATCGGCCATCCTGGCGTAAGAGTTCATATATTTATATTCCTTGCTACTAGTCTCCTGCATAGCACCTATATTATCGAAGGAAATCATAACTTCCGCCGAAAGGCCCTTGGTCAAGGCATCCAGTTCCTGACGTAAACGCAGATCCGCCAACAGTCCTCCCGACATACTTCTTACATGTCCGTAATTCTTCAAGAGTGCTACCGGATTCTTATCATTATAAATAGTGCTTCCACCATAAGTTCCGTCTTCATATTGTACAGGAAATGCGGCAGATGGAGTATTGTAGACCGGAGTAAAGATAGCACTCCGCCCATAACGGGTTCCGTTAGTCTCTTTGAGACTTCCTACCAGATTCGCTTTCAAGAACGTACTTTTAGTAATATTCACATCAATGTTGGTACGCAGATTCAAGCGGGTATCCGTAGGAGCTGTATCATAACGGTCATCCACCGTGTTTTCTTTCAGCATAGACCGGTCACGATAATACCCGACTGTCGTAAAGTAACGGAATCTGTCATTTCCACCGTTAAAAGAAAGTTTCAAGTTATGGGTAAACCCCGTTTTATTAAGAGTTTCATCCCACCAGTTTACATTGGGGTAATGATAAGGATATGCATTCGTACGAAACGCTTCCAGTTCCTGCGCATTGTATTTCGCAGGTAACCCGTCATTCCCCAAGGCTGTGTTAAGCGCGTTAGCATAAGTATAAGAATCCGCAAACTCCGGTGACCGGAACTGGGTCGATACCCCAAAGTTGTATTCGGCTTTCACATTCAACTTCGCGTTTTTACCTCTCTTGGTAGTGATAAGCAAAACACCATTCGCTCCTTTCATACCGTAAAGGGCAGCCGCTGCCGCATCTTTCAACAGGTAACACGATTCTATTTCCTGCGAAGTAATGTCTGATATGCTTCTGGGAACTCCGTCAATCAACACCAAAGGAGTGCGTCCGTGGAAAGAAAGTGAAGAGACATTGTCAGGAGACGCTCCTGTGCCCTGATAAACATTCAGCCCCGCAATTTTTCCATACAACGCCTTACTGACATTTATGCCGGAGTATTTATCAAAAGCTGCAGAGTTCACTCCCGACACCGAATAACTGCTGGTTGGAACATCAATATTCATTTCATAACCGACGTTCAGCGTGTCCGGTAAAATCTGTTCTCCCACCCTTGCAGGCTGTTGCGCTTTCACCAACACGCAACTGCTGATCAGGGCTAGGATGAATATATATTTTTTCTTGTTCATTGTTTCATTAAATTAGTTAACATGCGATAGGTTACCATCCCGGATTTTGAGTCATCCCATATTTCTTATTGATCTCATTTTGTGGAATCGGAGTCAAATACCATTTTGTATCCCAATGATCCACCCAATAACGGGTTACATCTAACTTGATCTTCTTAAATGTGAATTTTGTCGGACGGTTCAGATGATTTCCTTCACTCGACAAATTGTAAAGTTGCTTGGTAAAATCATCTTTACGCCCTCTACGAACCAAATCAAACCAGCGCACCTCTTCAAAGCCCAGTTCCAAGGCTCTTTCTTTTATGACAGCCTCCAGGAATTGCTTGTTATCCAGATTGTCCGGAATAGCAGCAAGTCCCACACGGGCGCGAACTTCGTTCACTAATTTTTGTGCCTGCGGAGTAGGCCCGTAAAGTTCATTGAGAATTTCTGCATATCCCAGCATAATTTCAGGTAAGCGTAAATAAGACCATTGTACAGGACGTCCATTTCTGTCACTTGTCTCTTGAAGGACGAGCTTCATTACCAGGAATCCTTGTCCGGCTTTATAATCCTGATGATTTGTATATACGGGAGCCGTATTGCCATCATAATAGGTTTCACCCGGACAGGCTACATTCTCATATAGTCGGGGATCTCTGGTCGGTTTCAAATCTCCTTCGGTAAAAAACGGTTGCTTGGACGGGTTCTCCCAATCAAAATCTTCCGGGAAATCGCTTCCATCTTCCCAAGGAAACATGTTTACATAGTTTAATGTCGGACTTATATAATAACGTCGGTCATAATAAATTCCATGAATGCTCGGCAGATATCCTTTGCGAATTGAAATAAGGACTTCTGTACCACCACGGTCATAATATGCCTTACGATAAGCCAACCGTCTTGCACGGTGCATGTCTTCAGCACCTTCTTCCGGGAGAATCAGAGAATACCCTTTTTTATTATCCAGTTCGGCAAAAAATTCTTTCGCGGCCGTTTCTGCCCTTTCCCAACGGGCTTTGCTATAATTCCCGTAGCAAGTATATTCATCTGCTTCCAGATGCCACTTCGTATCGGAGTTGAATGTCGGACTTGCCGCCCAAAGCAAGACTTGCACTTTCAATCCCATAGCTCCAGCTCTTGTCATCCGCCCGTCATTCAACTGATCCTGCTTCCAGTCTAAAGCCGGAATAGCTTCTTCCAATAATTGTACAATATTATTAACGGTCATTTCAAAAGTCTGTCGCGGAAAGTTCATCGGCTCATTCACATCAATGGCATGATCCAACCAAGGAACACCACCTACATATCTCATCATCCGGAAATAGGAAAGAGCGATGAGCACTTTGGCCTCCGCCACACGCTTATTTCTTTCACTGGAAGAATAGTCAGGAACTTTATCTACGTTTTCAATGAATAGCCATGCATAGCGAATCGTTTTCCAATCGGAAAGCCCTGCATACAAATAAGCGGCTTTTGCATCAACACTATTGGAACTTAATTGCCCATTATAGTACAAGGCAGTAGGACCATCTCCTATATTATTACGATAACTATGGCATAAATCGGTCAGAGATTCGAGGATGTTCCCTCCCATCCTATCTTCGCTCGTAGTAGATATCCCATAAAGTAATCCCACGTATGCCTGCGTCAATACTTTATCGGCATTTTCTTTTGAAGAAAACATGATCTCCGTGGTAGCCCCCGAACTTTCAGGTTGATTGCCCAAAAATTCATCCCAGAAAGTCAAATCGGAACATGACACCATCCATAGTGCTCCGAATATGATACAAAATCCTTTTATTATATTGTTCATAAATTGTCTCTAATTAAAAATTAAGATTCAAGCCAAAATTATATAGTTTAACCAGCGGATATTGTCCTGTATTATTAGTAATACTTTCCGGATCTATATACTTCAGAGGGGAGAAAGTCAGCAGATTATATCCACTAAAAGTAATTCCCAATGAGTTAATTCCCAATTTCTTCAAGAAGTCATTATTTCTAATTGTATACCCGACAGTCAGATTCTTCAAACGAAGATAGGATGCATCCTGCAACCATAATGTAGACGGAGCGGAATTCCAACTTTCCGACAATTCAGAAGGACGTGGATATTTAGCTCCCAATTGATTCTCCGGTGTCCAGCATCCTTCATAGAAATAGCTCAACAACCCTCGGTTTCCTGAATTGGTGAACGGAATACGGTATTCTATTTCATACATCTTGCTGACATGAGTCGCGCCCGCCCACTGCATGGAGAATGAGAAACCTTTCCACTCACATCCCATATTCAATCCAAACACATATTCCGGACGATTAGAATAGCCTGTAATGAACCGGTCATTGCCGTCAACGATATTGTCACCATTAAGATCGGCATACATGGCATCTCCCGGATAAACAGTAGATGAAGGCTGGGGCAGTGAAGGATTCAGCTTGAGTTTCCCATCTTCACCCGTGATAAAGTCACTGTACTGATAAAGCCGGATGTACTGATAGAGATCTTTCGTCCGTCCTGTAGGACCACCCGTTTCATTCATATAGTCGTACTGCTTAGGAACTTCATCTTTAAAAATGATCTTATTACGTGCATAGGATACATTCGCATTGATCCTGTAACTGAAGTCCTTTCCTATTTTATCATTCCAACCCACCTCTATTTCATAACCATGGTTATTTACTTTTCCCAGGTTCATGTTTGGCAATGAAGTTGCAATGATGCTGGGAGTAGATTGTGGAGCAATCAAAATACCTTTCCGGTGTTCAATGAAATAATCGAAGTTAACAGACAAACGGTTTCCGAAAAACTTACTTTCCACACCATAATTCTGCTTATCGGCAGTTTCCCAAGTCACCTCCGGATTACCTAAAGTAGAAATGGCAAATCCCTGACTGCTAACCGGATTATTAACCCCGAAACTATAACTTCCTGATTCTCCCCATGTTGAAGGCATGTACATGAAACGGGAATTTGCTCCCAAGTCATTACCCACACACCCCCAGGCAACCCTGAATTTCAGAAAATCGATAACTTTTTGCTGTTCCATAAATTTTTCACCCGTCAACACCCAGCCGGCTGATACGGAAGGGAACAGACCGAAGCGTGTTTTTCCCGGAGCAAAGTTCTCGGAGCCATTATAACCGACATTAAAATCAAGCATATATTTGCTCAAATAACTCCATGTCGCACGGCCTACCAAACCGACATAACTTCTTGGAATATACTGATAAGGCATAGCGGAACCACTTGCATATAGCGGATAATAATCTCTTGATTGATTGTAAAGGAACAACCCTCCTACTTTATGATTTCCGAAAGAACGGTCATAATTGACACGTCCTTCTACATACCAATTTTGGTCACGTCCTGTTGATTCGGTGTATGTCAATGGAGTATCCGTACCTACCGGCGTGAAAACATGTGTCTTATCATAATTCGGATCTGTTTCCGGCATAGTGCCATTACTATCCAGAAAAGATTTATACCGTACCTGCTGATATTCAATAGCACCACCCGCACGGGTCTTGTTCAAATTAAAACGGTTATCGTAGGCTCCTTTTAACGAAACACTTAATCCGGGAGTTACAAAATCTAATTTTTGAGTAATATCTACATCCATATTCAGTGTAGTCTTATAATTCTGCATATAGCCTTGTCCGTAAAATACAAACAGACCGTCACGCATTGTCTCTGTGACAGGAACCACTCCCTTAGGAATCAATGTCCTCACCCCGTTTACAAATCCGGGACCAGCGAATGGGAGGGACCAAATCTGGGCGATAACCCATCCATTGCTAACATTTTCAATACTTCGCGGCTCTCTGGTCTTTCCTAAATATCCACCAAGCCCCAACTTCATTGAAGTGGTAGAAGTAAGCTTCGCGTCAATATTGGCACGATAGTTATATCGGTCATAACGATAGTTGTTGTTGTACATCTGTCCCGGCATATCCTTCAACAATCCATTTTGATACAGATAACTGACTGAAATAAAATATTTTACATTCTCACTACCACCGGATATATTTACGTTATTCTTGCTTTGAAGAAATACATTCTTGAACAAATAATCTCCCCAATTTACACTCGGATACATAATAGGATCCGACCCCGTACGGTAGGCCTCAATCTGTTCCGGAGAAAAGTATTCTTTCTGAATGGTAGACCCGTCCAATTCTTTTTTGATATTCCAGAATCTGGCAAAATCATAACTATTTGTCTGCTCTACTAACGAAATAGGCTGTTGGAGTCCCAAAGAAGTGCTCACCGAAATTCTAGCCTTACCTGCTTTTCCTCGTTGAGTGGTAACCAATATTACCCCATTGGCACCACGCACTCCAAACACGGCTGTAGCCGAAGCATCCTTTAATATAGATATATTCTCTATTTCATTGGGGTCGATTTGTGAGAACTCACGTTCTACCCCATCAACCAAAATCAACGGCTTCGATAATGAATTATCCAATGAGCCTGCCCCACGAATATATATTTGAGCATCATCCTTACCCGGTTGCCCGGTAGTTTGTACCGTTGTTATCCCCGGCACAGCCCCGGCTAATGAATTAGTGACACTGGCAACAGGTGATTTAAGCAACTGTTCATTACTTATGGATGACATGGCACTGGTTACCAGCCCTCTCTTCTGAGTACCATAGGCTATCACCACCACCTCATCCAAACTTTGGGAATCGTCTTTCATCTGAACATTAATCACCTTCCGTTCACCTACCACAATTTCTTGTGTGGCATATCCCATAAACGAGAAAACCAGCACTGCTTTTTTATTCGGCACGGTAATCGAGTAATTACCGTCAAAATCAGTAATAGCTCCCGTTTTTATACCTTTTATTGTCACATTGGCTCCGGGAATTGCTTCTTTCAACGCTTCGTCCGTAACCTTACCTCTAATTATAATACCTTCCTGAGAAAGCGCATGTGAGATAGGAATACATGAGAGAAACATGAGAAGAAGACAGAATTTAAAATCAAAAGTGTTCTTCATATACCAATTTATTTAATAATTAATACGTTCATAACCTTATAAAAGAATAGTTTCAAAACATTTCATAGGTTTTTACTGAACGCAAAGTTAATCTGAACGAACTAAATTGAGGGACAGTATTTGTGATAATAGGTACACAATTTGCCAAAGAACCGGTTTATGGCAATTAGTGAACATTTCGTGCAAGGCAGGTGATGAGGCAGTTATGTGACTATTTAAGGTTGCTGTTTATCAATCAGGTTTTAGACTTCCAATCTTTAACAAAAAGACTTTTATTGTTTTATTCTGCTTTTATATATACTACCGAACGTCCGGTCCCGTACTTCTTCAAAATACCTTGTTCAATAAAAGCATTTATATCTATCAACGCTTGTCTTTTTGTCTTTCCAACAAGTAAAGCATAATCTTGTCGGTTAATACATGGATTCTTTTCTAAAAAATTATTCAATCGCTGCAAGCACTTCTCTTCCGCTAATGGATTCTTCACACGAAAAGGAGAATGATAACGCTGCAATACCAATTCACTCTCAATATCCTTCTTGAACTGACGATTAATTCTCAAATTAATATCTTTAAGAGATACTGACGGTGAACGCAAATCTTTTGAATCAGTCACTTTTTTGTCCACACTCAAAGAAAGAGTAAAATAGCCAATATCACCCACTTCAACGGAAAATCCCTTCAGCAACAAATGTCTTAATTCTTTTGATACAGCCTCTATAACACCCACCACTTGCGCGTGAGGCATATGCTGAAAAGCGACAACTTGGTCTACAAATTCTTCGGCTGTATAGCTACCTTTCAATACCACACGTGCATGTAGAGGCAACACTTCCCCTTCCTTATCAGGATTAGGGGTTTCATAAAGGTCATAATTAACGCTCATTACTTATTAGTTTTTCATTGGGAAAGATTATTCTTTTTGTTCCCATATACTATTTATTTCATTAACTAGTTAGTTTTCGTTCAACAGCTGTTGAGCGATAGTTCAACATATGTAGAGTGACAGCTCAACAACTGTTGAACGGAAACTGGAATACTAACGAGACAAATATACGTAGAATAAACGTATACTAATCTATGCCAATCAAGAATTTATTTTAGATTTTCAACGGTTTGATACAACCATTTGAGGAATAAACATTTAACGGAGTATTTGAGGAATAGCGGTAACGAGTTGGGAACCGTGCTAATTTCAGCGATTTACGGTGCTATGCTGTCAAATAACTCTTTCAAACACAAAAGTAGTCAAATTCTTTTACCACACAAAAAGTATAGTAATTCCCATGTTTTAAGATAGTAGTTCTGTGCCCTGTGTTTTATATTTACAGTTATCTTTTCCATATTCCACAATATCATGTATAGACACTTGACTAATACCTTTCTCCTTAAAAAAATTGGCTAAGTTATTAATGAAAATAGTTCTATTTACTTTTTCTGTTATAGAAAGTATCTCTTGACCTGCTTTTGTGAGTTTTTTTATGGAAGTAGAACAATTAACCTGTTTATCTGTATTATTTGTAAGCACCAGTAAGTTTTTATCGTCTAATACTATCTCCAATTTACTATGTGCCTCTATTTTCCAGTCTTTAGTTAATTCTTCATTATTAAGAAAACCTATTTCTCCCAGCAACAATGTTTCATGTAATGATAAAACAAAGTTTTCTGTGCATATAAAATTTTTTTCAATATAAAAAGATGCTGATCTTACAAATAAATCAGCTTCCTCCTTTGTGATATTTCGTAATAATTCCAATGTTCTTAACGAATAAGAATTCGGTTGCTTTACCTCACCTGCTAAAATATGTCCCCACAATTGATGTAGAGTTTCATCTGAAATATCTTCAACTATACTGAAAAATCTATTTATCCAATCCTTGTTAACAGGTTTACTTGAAACCTGTTCTCCTGTTATGAAATTATCTTTTGCATTTGCAATGACAGATTGAGTATTATTTAATTTCCTATTTTCTTTTGCCAACAAATAATTAGCAACTTCTTCTTCTCTTTTTAAATTTAGAATTGCAACCTGTGTTTCAACTTCAGCTTGTTTAATTGCGGCATAGGCCTCAGCATCTGCCATTCTTTTATTGCCATAAGCCGTTATTCCCAAGCCATGACAAATAGTATCTGCAAGTTTTGCTAACCCATCAGTATTTAACTCTATTAATGCACTCATGATTCCTATATTTTTTCAAACAAATCATATAATATATTTTTCGATTCACTTTCTTCTGGTTCTTTTTCAAAATTTATTATCCCAAATAAGTCCATGGAGTTTTGTTGTGAAGCTGTTTTTTTCTTTACATAATCTCCCATTGGGCGACTTCCAATTTTGAAACGTTTTGTTATAGCAGAAATTGCTTCTTCTCCAATATCAACTCCAATCCATTGACGACCCAATTCTTCTGCAGCAATAAGCGTTGTTCCTGATCCCGCAAAACAATCCAATACAATATCTCCTGGACAAGATGAAGTCTCAATTATACGCTTCAGCATATCGATATTCTTCTCCGTTGGATAACCAGTAATATGTGTATTCTGATTATTAACATCAAGATAATCAAGCCAAATATCCTGAACAGGTACGCCATTGCTACGGTCAAGATACACCTTACGACGTGGATTCCCATTTGCTGACCAATAAATTTCGCCATTGGCATCCATTTCATCCAATTTATCCGGAGTGAATTGCCAATGTTTTCCTTGTGGAGGCATTAAACCTCTCCAAACTGCTCCCGTTGCCCCATTACGGACTCCTGGTGCGTGTATCGGTACTTTTTTATATCTGCGTCCCGTATTTTCCTCTATGCAGGGATATTCTTTCAGTATCTTTTCATCGCTCCACTCTTCATAAGGTCGATTCCATACGGGATTCTCATTTTTTGAATAGAAAAGGATATAATCGGAGATGTTACCGTATGTTTTTCTGGTAAAATTCTTTGATTTGCATTTTTTTCTGGTTATCATACCCTTAAAATGCCGTATCCCAAATATTTCATCCATCATGACCTTAACATGAAAGACCATATTGCTATCAAGATGAATATAAATAGATCCTTTTTCAGATAATAGGCAATGCATCAGTTTCAATCGAATACGCATGAAATCCAGGTATTCTTCGATGGAAAACCGGTCGTTATATGCGTGTTTGAAATCGCGCGTTTCGAACGCGCCTCCGGTATTATATGGAGGATCTATATAGATTAACGTTACTTTACCGCAAACTTCCTTATCCAATAATAACGCATTGAGTACATCCAAATTATCGGCATGATACAGACGCTTTATATCTTTGCCTTGATGCCATGCGGTCTGATGGAGTTGAAGACTTTTCTTGGGTTCTGTGTTCAAGTATTGAGTATGCTTGTTCGTTGATGTTACTCCTACTGCCATATTTTATTTGTTTTTAAGCCAATCGGCAGTTAAACGTTCATTGAACATTCGCAAAGTGAGTACCATTATTTTGCTTGGATTTATTTTCTCCAAATTTGAATAGTCATTCCACATAGAACCGAGTAGCAGTCCCGGTCCATCATTTAGGAAAATGACTTTCGTAGAAAGATTATGACTTTCTGTATATTGAAGGATTTCTTTAGCACAATTAGAATACCCTCCCGTACGGTCATCTTCTTGTGCACCTCCTCTGTCTCCATCGTATCGGGCAAGGCCGATAGCAAGTACGTTTTCATTCTTATCTTTTATAATAAAATCTACAGGACGTGTTGGATTGGGGTAATCCTCAAAAACGCTTTTTAATTGAATATCTGCTCCAGCTCTAACAGGCCCTTCTATCTTAAATTCAGACATGACCGCCTCAAACATCGTAAAAAAACGTTCTGTTAAATCATAGCCCTTCTGCCCTCTGTCTTTATATTCCCAAAGGACAGCACATAAAGCCTCATCAGGCAGAGGACGCCCTGAGAATGCTGCTTGAACTTTATCAATAGTCCTAAATTTATTTCCGTATTGCTTACAGACCATAGGGATCATTGATTTCTTTTTTAGCATTTCTACTGGCGTTTGTGGAGAAACATATTTTCGGAACACCCTACATAACTGTATCCGCATCCATGGTTGTTTAATATCCGTTATTCCTTGCAGCAGACGTTCTGACGACTCAGACGTTCTCAATAATTGTCCAAACAGAATTAATACAGGCTTATATAATTCACAAGCATCAGATAATATGTCTGGATAAAATTCCCCATTGGCCATTGTAATCCAATTGGATGCGTCTTGTTTATATTGGGCAAATGATTTCATGTTATATATAATTTTATTCGCGAACAAAAGTACAAAAAATCCGTGATATGATATTCAATTGCTACGGGCTTTATTTATGATTTACAGCTTAATCCTCGATTTTGTTTCCTTGTTGGCATTTCCAACGTTTCCATAAACTCGTCTTTCTTTCGTCTGAACCAACTGACGTGAGAAACACCTTCTATATTAAGGTCAAATTTCCCATCTGTATCCTGTTTGAGAGAACAAATCGCACCGTCAGCCTTGAAGCGTTGGTTAAACTCACGGGAATATAATTCGCCTTTAATGGAAACATCCTTGAATGTGCATAGTTTTCTAATGACGGTATCGCCAAAGTTCAGAGTTTCACGCAAGAACTTTATTGTCGGCATAAGTTTCTCCACATACGGAAAATAGCGCTTTACGAAATCCACGAACTCGGATAACTTGCGATTCTGCTGTTCGTATGCGCTTTTCATTTCCTGCATCTGTTCGGTTTTCCGTTCCTCACGTTCTTGGGCTTCATTTTCAAGTTCGGAAATGCGGGTTTGCAGGGCTGCATTTTCCCTCTCCAATGTTTTGACCCTATTACTGCCGAAAAGAGAACCGACACTTTCTGCTATGTTGGTGGCGGCTGTTGTGGCAGCCCCTTTCTGTTTCTCGGTCTGTACCTCTTTCTTGGTTCGCTTCAATTCCTCCCGTGCAGTTTCCTTGTGGTCTTGGAGTTGCGCTATATCGGTCTGTAACTGCTCCGTCTGCTGCATCAAATCACGGTAATACTGCCGTGTGGAGATATGCTTCGCTTCCGAACCGTCAATACCACGCTGCAACCCGTACCTGCTCATGGCTTGGGCGTAGGTATCCTGATAGGATTTGAGTTTGGCTCGTGTCATAACATCATCGGCACAAAGTCGGGCGGCATCGGTCGGTTTCTTGCGGTATCGCTTCTTTACCTGCTGCTCTTTCTTCTTGCGCTTGCGTTCTTCCCTGACTATTGGAACGAGTGTTGCGTGGATATGAGGTGTCTGCTCGTCCATGTGCAGGACTGCCGACACGATATTCTCCCTGCCGAATGTATCGGCAAGGTATTTCAGATTGTCGTTGCACCACCCATCCAGTCTGCCCTCGTTGGTGATGCGTTCCATATCCTCGTGCGTTCCCGTTAGCAGGACACGGATAGCCCTCACTTGGTTGTTGCCGATTTTGCGTGTCAGTCCTGCATTGTCCAATCGGTGCTGTATGGCTTGTGTCCTGTTCTCCACTCCGTCAGGAAACCGAACAAGCTCCCGATTGAGGTGTGTCCTACTCTCATCGGCATTCTTCGGATGTATGGTTCGCTCTATGTGTGCGGACATGGCGGCATCCGTTCCACTTGTCTTCTCCATGTGTAATACTGCATAACCCATATATAATCCTTTCTTTTTATCTTGTGAAACAATAGTTGTATTTTTACTCTGTACGGCTCTTGCCGTTGGTCTTTGGGAGAGTCCAGAGAGGTGCAACCTCTTTGGCTTATTGGGGAAATTTCAGCAATACGGAGTATTGCGACTTGGAAAATTCCCTAATAAGCTATGGTATTTTCTTGCGGAAATACCTACGTGCGTTATCGGTCTGCCGATTGAACCCACTCGTGGGCTTTGCAGTCTGCGCTCGCTATATCCACTATACTCGTTTTGCCGAGTGAGCCGAACATTCCGAACTTGCGGTTGCCGTTCCTATGTTTGCCCAACTCTAAACTCCCCTTATATTATTTTTCCCTTTCGGTCGGTGGGTGGCGGGGCGGTCGTTTCCGTTTGCAAAGGCTTCTTTTGCATGGGGCGGTCGGAAGCAAGGTTTTCCCGATAAATACGCTCGCAGCGAAGCGAGAGGAAGATTTGTCGGGAAACGGCATAGCCGCCTGACCTTGAAGCCGACATCAACCGACGACAAAGCGAGAGTAGAGCCGAACTTGTTCGGGCTATGCCGAGGTGCGAAGGAGGAAAACGAAGTTAACCCCCGTGCTTACTTTGCCTTTGTAAATGGGAATGATTGCTCCGCTTTGCCTACGGCAAGGAAATTATCTTTTTCATTTCCGCTTTTTTGTGGAAAGTTCTGTCGTATTGGTTTATTGATTTCAATACGTCAGTCCGTCAGACATATCAACCTGTTGGCATGGTGATATGCTTGCCTGTTGATATGTCATCACGCTTGCCAACGGCTGTCGGGTTTGCCCTCCGGGAACAGCGAAACGAAAACAGTCGTTTTCTCTTTTCGTCCGTGCATTATCCTATCCAACAAGACTTGGCGTACCCGTTCCGCTCCGTATGTACCGATGCGGAAAGCGAGGGCGGTTATCGTGTCGAGATTGTAAACCTCCATACTGCATTTGTCCGATATGCGGACAGTCCGTTTTATCCCGTACTCCTTCAAAACTCCGCTTTTGCAGAGTGCCTTTATCCCTGCCCGCAATGTCGGGGCGGTTATTCCGAACAGATTGCAGAGTTCCCACTCAGTCATGGCGGTTGAACTTGCGTTGGTCGGCATTGTAACTTTACCGTACTCGTCTATCTTGATAATATTTCTTTCTTTGTTCATTGCTGCTTGTTTTAAGGTTATCAAATGTTACTGCAAATGTTCTTCTCCATATCCTCCAATTTGTGCGACAGGGTTTCCATGTCCTGACTAATCTTCTGGTTGGTGATTTTGGCGTAAATTTGAGTGGTCTTTATGTTGGTATGTCCCAACAGACGGCTGACGGTTTCAATAGGTACACCGTTGGATAACAGCACGGTCGTGGCGTTCGTGTGTCTCGCAACATGTGTGCTTAGCCGTGTCTTGAAGCCGCACTGTCTGCCGATTTTTTTGAGTATCTTGTTGCAGGTGGTGTTGCTAGGCATGGGGAACACCTTGTTGTCCCTCGCCAAGCCTCTGTACTTCTCTATTATCTTTCGGGGAACATCCAACAGGCGGATATTGGACTCGGTGTTGGTCTTCTTTCTTCGGGTAATTATCCACAGATTGCCGTCAAAGAAGGTTTGCAGGTTATCGGTGGTCAGGTTCTTCACATCGGAATATGCCAAACCCGTGAACACCGAAAAGACGAACATATCCCTAACGAGTTCATGGTAGGCGTTCTTCATCGGGGCATCCATGAGTGTCTGTATCTCCGATTTTGTCAGATAGCCCCTGTCCACGCTTTCGGGAGAGTTGATATATCCGGCAAAGGGATTGAAAGGCAACCGTC